>Ga0129307_1001317_pt1 | contig 27276 bp, 34 predicted proteins | sample P1105metagenome_FD_94437 | JGI IMG/M metagenome (GOLD analysis project Ga0129307, IMG submission 94437) | Capybara group fecal microbial communities from Wisconsin, USA - P1105 metagenome | ecosystem: Host-associated > Mammals > Digestive system > Large intestine > Fecal | place: USA: Wisconsin...
AATCTAAATCAAACTTTGTGCAAGCACTCAGTCTTCATTAGGCTACTTCGTTCGACTTGCATGTCTTAGGCATGCCGCCAGCGTTCATCCTGAGCCAGGATCAAACTCTCCAAAAAAATTAAATTTTATTTTTTTAGTTTGAATTGTTTTGTCCTAACTATTGAATTGACATTTTGCTCAGTTTTCAAAGATCATTTCCACTTTTTTTTCGAAAGCACCAATAGTTTAACACTTTAAAGAAACGAAGTCAATAGATTTTTTTATTTTTTTAAAATATTTTTTTAACAACTATCGCCTTTCAACAAAAGCACCAATAATATATCAAAGTGTAGATATAAAGTCAATATAAAAAAACGTATTTTTTTAACTTTTTTAAATTAATTTGATTTTACACTATTATATTCATTATAATATGAATAATTACTATTTTTATCAAATACAATATTTTTATTATTATAGTAACTTATTAACTCCTCCATAGCATGATTAATAACAAAATCAAGTTCATCAGAATAATTCATTATACGCTTATGATATTTATATTCACCCTTGTCTAATATCTTATATTCTCCACTTGGAAAAATTCTTAAATCCAAATCATAATCAATATATTTAATAGTTCCTTCTTCAATTATAAATGGAGAAGCAATATTACAATAAAAATAAATACCATCTTTTTTTAACTGTGCTATAACATTAAACCATTTATCCTTGAAAAAGTACATTATAGCAGGTTCCTTAGTTTTCCAAACATTCCCCTCAGCCTCTGTAACTTGAGTTTTATTATTACCAAAAACAATATAATCTTTTTTAAAATCCAATACAACAGCCTCATCCCACGCGCGATGAATTTTACCATTATGCTTATAGCATTGAATTTGTAATTTATCTCCTATACAAATTTTTTTCATTTAATCGCCTCAAATACCATTATAAACTTTTTTATAAGAAAATAAAACCCAAACACAAAAAAAAGCCTTATTAATTATAATAAAGCTTCAATAGCAGCCTGTAGTTGATCATCATTATCCCGAATCGGATTATCATAATAATCTTTATTAAAATCAACTTCTATATCAACAGGAATACCAACCTCATTTATCCACTTACCGCTTGGAGTTAACCATTTCTTAGTAGTAAATTTATATTGTCCTCCATCAGGTAAAGTTTTTAATTCCTGAACAGTCCCCTTACCATATGTATGCTTACCTACTAACTTAGCACCATATTCTTCGCTCATTGCAGCAGCCAAAATTTCAGAAGCAGATGCACTAGCCTCGTTTGTAAGTATTACAATAGGGTAAGACTTAGTAACATTACCTCTAGAATATGCCTTAACAACACCATCTTTATCTTCAGTTTGATATATAACATGGCTAGAATCTAAAAATAATCCTAAAATATTTTCAACAGTAGTAAGATGTCCACCAGTGTTACTTCGAACATCAATAATCAATCCATCTACACCCTGATTTTCTAACTTTTCAAGTTCACTTTTAAATTGAGAATAAGTATTATTTGCAAAAATAGACATATAAATATAACCAATTTTTTTATTATCACGTTCAAAAATATCACTCTCAACAGATTTAATCGTTACAAGTTCCCTATTAACAGTAGTTCTAATTTCTTCACCATCACGCAATAAAACTAAATTAAAACTAGAAGAATTACTATTACGAACTAACGAAACAAAATCAGAAGTACTAACCCCATCCAAATCAGTATCATCTATAGACTTAATAATATCTAAACTTTTAATATCAGCTTTACTTGCCGGAGAATCTTCTAAAACCCTATAAACAACAATATTATTATCACTATCATTAACAACCTCTACGCCGATACCTTGAAAACTACCCTCTAATGTAGTATTAAAATTATTAGAATCATCAGAATCAAGATAAGTAGTATATGGATCATCAATGGACCCAATCATCCCAGCAATCGCATCGTCAATTAATTTATTTTTGTCTAAATCTCCATAGTAATTATCAACAATATAATTATAATTCTCTATAAACCTAGAAAGATACTCATCATTACTATAAGAAGAAATATTCTTTTTTTCATACATAACCTTAAAAATAGATAAACCTAAAATAAAGCCTATAATTAAAGTAATGACAATTAAAACAATAACTTCAGATAAACGAAACTGTTTTTTTGACATAACAGACTCTTCCATAAAATACCCCTTTTCTATAAAAAAATCACAATATAAATCAGAAAAAAATAATTACATAGTAATTATTTTGTCATTCTACCTAACTTCCCTGATATCTGTTCATTTCCTTCATATGTAGAAATAACCTTGCTGTCCTTAACCCTTAATAAAGCAGTTTGACTAAATTTAAAATCGTTTGCTTTTGTAACACTTAAATTTGACTTTTCAGAAATAAATGATTTATTAAAAACATCATCAATATCCACATAATAATATGGAAGAGAATTATCTACACTTGTTGAATAATATGATAAATAACTTTTATATAAGTCAATATACCTATCATCTTCAAAATATACTAATACATAATATTCATCATGTTTTTGAGATAAAATATTACCAGCTAGTATTTTCTCATATTGAATTGTAGCTTCAACATTTTCTTCAGTATTATTAGAAGAATTATCCTTATCATCATTTTTAGTAACAAACAAAGTAATAACATAGAAAAGAGCAAATACCAAAGCAACAATTAAAATTAAAATTAATAACTTTGACATTTCATTATCGGTAGAAGTAATTAAGTTAGTTTTTTTTGGGCTACTAACCTTTTTTGCCTTTTTCATTTTTATCACCAAACACATTATAGCATAAAAAAAAAAAAATAGATATAAATTTGAATCTATTTTTTAATTTTTCACACAAACTACTTTTGAATAGACGCAACAGTAAGAGAATTAGCAACCTCAATTAACTGATTTTGATCAAGTGAATTAGAAACTAAATAATAAAGAGTATCATCATTTATCCAAGTAATAGATGATTCATCAATAACTCCAACTGTATCACATAACTGTAAAGGTTCACCTGAAACAGACAATATAGAATCATCAGTTGGATTAACAGTTTCTTGAATTAACATAAAAGGATAATCACCTGAAAATGTCATAATAACCCTCTCACCACTAGAAACGGAAACCTTATCTTGAGAAGATAGAAAAGTATTTTGTGGAATATACATCGGATAAACAATATCATTAAGATGCGATATATCATCATCAATAATAGAACCAACGCTCATATTATTATCTAACTTAAAATAATCAAAATCATAATTACTATTATAATCAATATCATTAATAGTAAACTTCAATTTCACAAGACCATTAGAATCAAGAACCTCAACTAAAGAAATATTTTTATCCTTATCAAGATATATCTTTTGACTAACTAAATCCTTATTATTAGAATAATTAGTTTTTGTTGTAATGACAAAACCATTATCAACAACTTCAAAACCATACTCATTATCATTTTTAATATCATTTAGTAAATTATGTAATAAATAACTTTGAGAATTATTATATGGCCACTCACTTTGAAATTTAAAACTTTTATTCAAACTTGGAGTTAAAACTATAACTCACCGAAGTTTTAAATTTTTCTATTCTTATATATATAGTGTGTTATTTTATTTATTTTCTATTTTTTCTTTATCATCGATATATTTATAATTTAACTGATTATCTCTCGATATTACTGATTTACCTAAGTTCTTTTCAATATTATCTCTTGCGGCTTTTGCAGCACTACCACCCATTTGAGCTATTCTTTTATTTTGTTCTAATCCTTGAGGTCTATGCTCTTTAGCAAGTTCTCTTGTTGCGATTTCACCTAAGTCTGTTAATGCAACTTCTAAATCAGTCATATTGTCTCTTAGTGATTCTTTACGAAGTCCTTTATATGCTTTATACTCACTTGCTTTCATGCCAGACCATTCTTTATAGATTTCATTAGTTAGTATTGCATATTCCTTATGTTCAGTAATGCCTCCGTCTTTCCATACATCAGTTAGTTTATGTCTGTCTTGGATACCTTTTAATCTTTTAGCAATCCATTCTTCATCATAACCTTTTGCTCTATATAAATCTATAGACCTTTGTGCAGATATTGATGGATCGAATACCTCATTAATTCTTTCACTACCTAGTTTAGCTAGCCATTGTTTTACTGGTTCTGCATTCTTCGAAGGAATTGATTCAATAATTCTAAACATTTCTTCAATATCACAAACATCTGTTAGACGATATTTACCATCTTGAGATTTCAATTTCAACTGTCCGATTTTTTCGGACACTTCATTTCCTTCTTGTTTTAACTTGCTTTTTAAGTCGTTCCAATATTTTCTCGGTCTATCACTTTCTGTTAAAACTCCAACTAAATCTACAATACTAATAAAGTATTTTTCCTGCTCTTTATCCCAAACAGTTCTTATTGTTTCATTATTAAATATCTTATTTATTAAATGCATTTTATCTTGTTCCATCTTTTATTCCCCCTTATACTAATTTAAATTTATAATATATATCGATATTTTTCTCTTCATCTATCTCTATCCTATCAATTAGTGAACTAATTAATGCTCGAGATGGATTTTTCATTTCTAAGAATTCTTTAATCCTATCTAGATAATAATTATCATTAGATGATTGATTATTTTCTAAATCAAATAACATCTTTTCATATTCTTTCTTTTTATTTTTTGACTCATTGATTTCTACTGTTAAATTATTATAGGTTCTTTTGTACATTTCTAAAGTTATATTTCCATCTAATTTATCATTATAACAAATATCTATTTTTTTATTAGCACTTTCTATACTATTTTCAAGTCTAAATATTTCTTGTTTAATACTATCTTTTTTCTTTTTTAATTTATCAGAGTTTTTAAGTATACTCTCTAAATTGTTTTCATCCAAGTACTTTTTAGCCATCTTTCTTAAACTATCTAAAACCAAATCTTCTATAATTTGATATTTAACTGAATGTGGTGTGCAAACATCTTGTTTTTTTCTTTTTGCCCAATAATTACAGTTACCATAAATTCTATGAACTAGTCCATATTTTTGTGTATCTTGTAAGTGTTCTCTAAAGCCAATAGTATGATGACAATCCTTACAATATATTAATCCCCTTAGTAATAATTTATCTGTAATACCATTTCCTTTTTTTCCACGGTTCTTATTACTTTTGAACATAGTTTGAGCAAGTTCAAATGTTTCCTTATCAATAATAGGTTCAACTGCTCCTTCTGAAACAATCCAATCTAGTTCTTTTGTGTGCACTCTTTTTTTAGATTTATAGTTTACCTTTCTTTGCCTACATTGCGTTAGATTTCCAATATAAGTAGGATTTTTTAATATATCTCCTACTGTTCTAGTTGACCATACTCCAAAGTGAAAATTATTTTGTCCAATTTTCATATTCTTTTGCATACTAGGTGTTGGTATTTTTTCATTAGTTAAAGTATCACATATTTTAGTTAAACTATCTCCACTTGTAAACATATCAAAAATTCTTCTAACAATACTTGCAGAAACTGGTTCTATTTCTAGTTTATGCTTATCTTCCTCGTTTTTTTTATAACCATATGGGGCATAAGCACCAACAAATAGTCCGTTTCTTTTTTTAGTATAAAGTGAACTTCTTAATTTGTTTGAAATATCTTTAACATACATATCATTAAAAGCACTTTTAAATACTAACATATCATTTGCTGAATTATTTCTACTAAAAGTATCTACTCCATCATTAACTGCTACATATCTAATATTGTTCTCTGGAAAAAATCTTTCAACATAATAACCAAACTCAATATGGTCTCTTCCTAGTCTGGATGTGTCTTTAGTAATAATCATATTTATTTTTTTACTCTTACAGTCTTCAATCATTCTGTTAAATCCCGCTCTATCAAAGGTTGTCCCTGATACGCCATCATCTACATACTCGTCCACAAATAATAAATCATTATCCCTAATATAATTTAATAATAAATCTCTTTGTGTAGATATACTACCACTTTCACCTAACCTTTCATCTTCTCTAGATAATCTTAAATATATTCCTACCTTATAGGTTGCTTCTGCTATCATTTATACTCCAATCTATAAGTTTGAGATTATATCGGTATTTATTATACCATTTATTTCGATACTCATAAACTCTTTATCTAGAAAAGATGTTAAAAAGTTATTTATTAATTCATTAAATGTTAGACCATTATCATTGTATATATTATTTATCTTATAATTTTCTTTCATAGTGCACCTCTAATAATGTATATGCACAATTCTCATAATTATTTTGTATTATTTTGTTTATCATTATTTATTACCTCCTCTTTCTTATTTATATCTATATAACATACTACATTCATTCCTTTCCATTTCTTAATCGTTTTAATTTTTCTTCAAATTTTCGTTGTACTTCTTCACTTACTAAATTAGGCTCACATTTTTTTCCATTCCAATATTCATCATTATATAAATTATTCATACAGTAATTATTAATATCCTCTATTTCATCAACTGTAACAAATGATAGTATACTATTTCCTTTTTTATAATTATTTAAAAATCCTTTTATTAATACCTCATTACCTTTAAAAAATAAGTCTTTATTCTTATTGTATAAGGTTCTTTCAATATTAAAACTTGAATATATACTCAAATTATTATGTTTATTTGTTAAGCCAAATTTAATATACTTTTTATTATCATCAGTTATACAGTTTATTTTTCCATCTATAATTACTTTATTCATATATCACCCTTCCTTTAAATAGTTTAAACTTATTTAAACAATACTTTATTTTTATTTATTTTATTCTTTATTTTATGTTAGCATTATCGTACTATGGGGTATAGCATTATTGTTCTATACATGTAGCACTATCGTACAATACTACATTACAGTATATTTCCCTTTTATAATCATTCATTCTAACTGATATTAGATTCTTCTCTTTTAACTTGGCTATTGATTTTGAGATAGTCCTCTTTTTTAATTCAAGCTGTTCTGCGAAAAACTCATTAGAAACCGTACATTTATCTGTTTTTCTTGTTAGTGATACTATCAATCCCATAACTAATTTATCTGTAGAATTTAAATTTAATCCTCTTACATCAATTACAGGAACTATTTCATATTGCATTATTTTATATTTCATTCATCTTAATCTCTCCTCTCTTTTTGAATACAAAAAAACTTGTAAACACTTCTACAAGTCATACTAAAAAAATGATAATTTTATGTGAGTTAAATCTCACATGTGGTATTTAAAGTAAAGCATAGATTATATATTTCAATTTATTAATTGCTCTTTGAAATATGTTTTACTTCAAACAATTCATCTTATATTTCTATAAGATAGGTTCTAACATAAGCCTCCAATCTTACTGAACCCTATTTACTAACGATTACGATGTATCTTTTTTAGCAAATATAATATTCATACATTCCAGTATGATATTCTTTAAACCATAGATAATTATATCTTTGTAATTGTTCCAAAATTTTTCTTAGTACTTTATTCTTTATTCTTAATGTTTGTTGTATTTCTCCTACATTAAGATGAGATATAGTTTTTTGAAATCCCTCTACATATAAATATGCAAATATCTCTTTCGCATCAGGCTTGATTCTTTTATCTTCCCATATCCTATGATTTGATATATCTAGATGTTTGAAATCACGCATTCATATCACTTCCTCCTCTCTTTTTTTATTTTACCCATTTTATACATAAAGTGGGTTTGTTTGGAAACATCAATAATATATCATGCTAATTACTATGTTGTCAATACCTTTTTACTCGAATTTATCAAAAATGTTGACATTTTTACCCATATAGTATATTATATAGTTGTGAGGTGAAGTTCTGTGCAAGAAAAAACAATCGGCAAAGTTATTGCTGAAGCAAGAGAAAAGAAAGGTTTATCTCAAAGGCAACTCGCTAAAATTGCTAATATAAATAATTCTGAACTTTCTAAAATAGAATCAGGAATCAGAAAAGAACCTAGTCCTAAAATATTAAGAAAAATAAGTAATGTGTTAGATGTTAACTATAATGATTTAATGTATATGATAGGATTAGGAATTGAAGTCAGTCCGTTAAATCCTTTTATTAAAGATTATTATTCAAAATTAAAAGGTAATGAACTTAACGAAGCGGAAGTAAATGTTTTAGGAAGTAAGCAAAATCTTGAAAAACTAGTTTTATCATGTGAAGAAAAATTAAATGATAATAATATACTAGATGCTGAAAAAGAATTATTATTAAATACTATTGAAGATACAAAGTATCAAATTTATACACAAATAGAAATAATCAATTTAATACAAAGTTTAAAAGTAAAGGAGAGAAATAGAAATGCGTTATAATAAGATATTAAAAATATGTGTTATTGTTTCATCAGTATTTTTTGTTATTTGTTTTATATTATCTCAAACATTAGCAGATAAACTTTCAAAGGGGCTCTTTTGGGGTTCAACTCTACTTCTATCTGGGTGCATTGCAGTAGACATATTCTATTGGAATAAACAAGGGCTTGATGTTGACAAAAAAAATTCAATGATTATAAAAAGAGGTTTTGATGATAGTACAACTTTATTAGTAGTTTACCATTGTTTATGTTTGGTATTAGTTTTCTTATTTAATCAAAGCGATAATGCTGTATTAAATAATAATTATGTAATTATAGGTACATTTATTATGACAATAATATTTGAATTTTTCTCATATTGTATCTTATATGGAGCAAAAAGAGATACTGCTAAATTATTGAATAATATGAAATAAAAAATAACCTTTTACCTTTTCGTTAGATTAGGTATTAGGTTATTTTTATTAAGAATGCGTGGCACGTTTCTGTTTACGAAGTAAATGAAAGTGGCGATAGCATTCTGCTTTTTATTTAAAACAAGTTTAAATAAAAAGGCAACATTACTACTTATGCTAGTTTGTAGTTTATGTTGCTTATTGGGTTTCAAAAGGATCACCTTTTGCACACTATTCCTAGTTGGCATTATGCCGACTTGGTAGTGTGTTACTATCTTGTCTAAAAGATAGTCTTCTTTAATTCATTATTCTCATTTGTTCATCTAATGTCAAAGGCTTAATTATCATATATCCATCTTTTTCACCTATTGAAAATTCTTTTAATTTATTAAGTGCTGAATAATACTCTAATTCTCCAACTGAACCCTTTTTAGTTGTACTGATAAGCATCAATTTCCACTCTTCTATTCTTTTTCCTTGGCACATAAATGTATTCTTAGGATCCAATGGTAATCCAGTTAAAACTCCTTCTGTAAGTGCAAATGCACCAAAGATATTACCTTCATTATTTGCATAAAAATTTTCTCTTGCTACGAAAACTTCTGCTGGTTTCATATTTTGTTCATTATTCATTTGAGTTGGTGCTTGTCCAACTTGGTTAGGTGCTATATTAACTTGTTGAGTCGAAGAATTGCTTTCTGTTTGTGGAGCACCACCATTTTTATATTTATTCATAAATTTAGCAAAATTAGTTTCTTGATAAGGAATTGCTTTTTCTGATATATGTGCCAATTGATGTATTGTTGTACCACCTTTTAATTTAATATGAATCTTTTGAGTTTTCTTGTTGAATACATTAAAGTTTTTAACACTTATATCCGCAATATTTTCATTTGCTATAAATACAAATCTATCCAATTGTGGTTCCATTTTATCTGCATTAAGCATTAATTGTACTCCCTTAACGCTTAAAGGAACCAATCCTAAACCTTTTTCTGTAGCATTAATTAATAATCCATCAAATCCTTCTATTCCTTCTACAACACCAGTAGCAAAAGCAGCTGCAGCCCCTAGTGCTCCTCCAACAGCTCCTAAAGCACCTGCTTTAAATCCTTCTCTATTTGTATCTTTGAATGATACAAAGAAACAATTATCATTTCCTATACAATTTAAACTTTTAAATATTTCTATTACACCTTCATTTGTTTTAAAATCCATAATTTTTACCTCTTCCTAATTATTTTTATATTCTTTATAAAATTTATCTAATTCTTCTATAGCATTATCTTTTCCATATTTTTCTTTTGCTATTGCCATTAAAAATTTATCATAATATTTATCTAAGAAATCAATGCCTTCATTTGTCAATTGTTCTTCATTTAATGATGCTTCACAATCTATTCCTTCATCAAGTTCTTCTTTTCCTATTTCACTTAACATATCATGTTTTTTTAACCATGAAAATACAATTTTAAAATGATTTACTACTAATTCAAATGGGATTCCACCATCTATTTGCCATACAGCTTTATCATATATTTTTAGCATTTTTTATATCTCCATTTTTTATAAACTTAAATTACCTGAAATATTTTTTATTAATCCATTATTATCAAAATCAACAGTAATAATAGAGTTTTCATTGAATTTTGCAATAATACTTTTTTGATTTTCTTCATATTCAATTTCATTTTCAATTAATAGTGCTTCTACCATCAATTTATGATTTACATTAAATGTTGATATTATTTCCATTATGCGAGTTATGAATTCTGTTGAATTCATTTTTCTAAATATATCATTAGGTAAATCTTTTATAAACATATAAATATTAGTATTTCCTGAGCCGCAGAAATAAGCAACATTTTGTGGTGCGAATGCTATATATATCATAGATAAATTATATCCATTTATATCACCATTCAGCATTATTTTACCTGGCGTTAGTTCATTTAAATTTAATGTTTCCATATATTTTCTTGTATTAATCATTATATCTACATATTCATCTGGAATAATGCTTTCTAATTCTGATGAGTACCAATAATTATCTGTATTACTTGTAGTACCGATGTATTCTACATTGAATACTCTTTCTCCTAATTTTAAAGTACCTTCTTTTACATTTGTGTCCCAACTATCATATTCTCCTAAATATTCAATAAATCTACTTTGATATAAATATGATTTACCAATACATATAGAAAAAATATCTTTGAAATTATTATTTGAATTTAATAGTTTTAATGTTTCTTGTTTTAACATATAAATTTTCTCTCCTTTAAAGCGCAATTTCTTTAAAACCTATTTGAGTTATTTCTTCATTAACAATTTGAACTCCTATGCCATTATCTTCAGTATCATTTCCCCATTTTTTACTAAATAACAAATATAAACATCTTCCACCTGCAACATCTTCCATAATAAATGGTTCTGGAATAATTATTCCGTCAAGTTCTATTTGATTTAATAATTCCTCAATTGAATTAATTTCAGGCCACCATTTATTAAATTCTTCTTTATCTTCAGGGCCATAAGAGCCTTTTTCTTCTTCGTTATAATTTTTTATAATTCTTTCCATATCAATTTTTGAGTCTATTGTTTTAAGTAAGTTTTTTCCTTTTTCATTATATAAATATAATGTGTAATATCCATCAGGATATAAACTAAGTTTTACCGCTCCTAAATTTTCTTTATTATTATAGAAAACCATAAAGAAAGGTAGATGTTCATTGACATAATAATCCCATTCGGTTCCATTTTTTGCATTCGTGTAATATATTGCGCCGTTTTCTTCCAAATTTTCTGGTTTTACTTCTGGCATATATTCTTTTATGCTATCATTTATTACTTTTTTTATCTATTCTAAAATCTTATCCATAATTATTTACACTTCTTTCTTTAAAGATTTTATAGGTTTACAATACTCATTTTTATTGGTATTTCTTTCCAATAGTTTTCTATATTACATCCAGATTAATTTTTTTTCTTTGTTCTATAAACTTCAATACATCTTCATACTTATTAAATAATCCATTACTATTTAATTCTATATTTTTATTTTTTAGTTCGTTTTCATAGTTCTTAAATTCTGTATATAAATATGAATAGTTTATTGTTCCTAAACAATCATATCCTAATACTTCTTCTATTTCTATATTTTTATTGATATTTGCATATTCATATGGTGATTCAATAAGTAATATTTTTGTATCTTTAATTTATCACAATAATTTTTATATTTTTTTATATATTCTAATTCAGGCACGATTTCGAGCATGTCATACTTAGTAAACCACTTATCTTCAGCTTCTTGTGTAATTAATTTTGCCTCTCTATCACTTATTAGACCTTGAAGTGGCCATGCATTATAAATCCAGTCTTCACTTTGTTTCATTTCAGCTACTATAAATCCAGTTTTATATAGTTTGTCATCCATTAGTATCCCTCAATTCTTATATTTCACCAATAAATTTACTTATTATTGCAATGTGTTCTTTGATTTTAACCTTCCTTAAGTTTTCAACACTTTCTTTTCCACCCATTGCAAGTATAGGAGTATATCCAAAACATTCATCATACTCTAATTTGCCATACTTATCTATTGCTTCGTTATACTTACTAATTGTAAAGTGGTCTTTATCAAATTCTCCTGCTTGTAGGTCTTCAAAGAAGAAATCAAAACCATCAGATATTACATCATTTTCACCATATCTATATTTAATAATACCTAAAAATTGATTTTTCTCCCAAGTAATAATGTCTCCAAAGGCTGTTGCAAAAATAGGTATTGAGACATTACCTTGAAAATATGTTTTTTCAACTAATTCTTTATATTCATTTGGATTAATAACTTTTAAATATCCATTATATAAAGTTCCATAACCATAATTTTTCCACAAATTAATAATTTCTTGTGGTAATTGATTTTCATATTGATTTATTATCTTTTCATCTACATCACTATATTTTATAAAATCACTAAGTACATTTTCTAATATTTCTGTTTGAACTTCTCTTTCAATATCTTCTTCTACTTCTCTTTCTGTTTGTCTATATGATTCTAGAATATTATTTAAAAATTCTGTTGTTGTTTTTACATCTTTTGCATATAGTTCACATTTTATTCCTTCACTTTCTAGTTTAGTATATAATTCAAGTATCTTTTCAATACCATCTTTACTAAAATAATCACATGTAGCTATATAGTTATTTGAAGCAATTGACTCTTTTATTTCTGATATAGATCTTTCGTTATTATAATATTTTCTTATAATCATAATACCGTTTGGTGTTATATTGTTTTCAATAATTTTAATTCCTACTGTACTATTCATCATTATTTTTCACCTATTTCTACATATATTCTTTGATAAATTTTTCCAACGACTCTTGTCCATCGTCATGACCTATTATTGAATACGAATCTACATATTCATCATCTATAGCCTTTATTATAAAAAACGGTTTTGTAGTTATTCCTAATTTTAATAGTTCATAGATTTTTTTAGGGTCTCTTTCAAATCCATGTTGTTCTATAAATTTATTCATTATTTCTTTATGATTATATCCTTCATTTATCTTATTAAAATTTTTTATAAAATCTTTTTCATCCTTTAGTCTTATAAAACTACATTTTAAAGTAGAAACTATATTCATGAATTCATCTATGTTTCGAGCAACTATTCCGCATTCTCCTTCTGTTCCAATATAGCCAACTAGTTCATCATTTAAAAGCGTCCATAATGCTCCTGTTCCCTCTCTAGCAAAAGGTTTTAAATCATAATTTGTTTCTCCTGGTCCCATTAAATCTTCAAGCCAATTTTCATCGTTTTCTAAATCCTTTACCCACTCTGGTCCATATAATTCTATATCACATTCAAAGAATGCACCATTCAATTCCTCATTATTATAAATTTCATCTAAATATCTACTTACTTTTTTAGGTAAATTAGTGTCTTCGTACTTTATAATGTTTCCTCTTTCTATATTAATTTTTGCTATCTAAATCAACATTTGCTTTTAGAAATTCAAAATACTTTTTATCATCTTCGTTAAAGATTTCTTTTCCTTCAAGCATGTATGCACTCAATAAATTTTCAATTGCTAATTCTTTTTTATCTAATTCATATGCACTTTCCCCTAATCTCAATAATATAAAAGGATTATTTGTTCCTTCACCTGATATATTATTCTTTGCATCTTCAAAACATTTAAATGCTTGCTCATAATTCTTATCACTAAAATATATATCACCAATTGAGCTTAAAAACCAAACTGTTTGACTATATACATTCTTTGGTTCTGGGATTAATTCTAATGCTTTTTTCCATACTTCTAATGCTTTTTCCTTATTATTTTCATTATCATAATATTGATTCCCTTGTTGTGCAAGTTTATCTAATTTTGATTGTAATTGTTCTGAGATATTTTTATTATCTTCTGTATATGTAATATCTATTTTATTTCTATCTACTACTGTCATAAATATTCCTCCTATTTCATAATGATTACTCTTTCTATATTAATTTTTGCCATTCAATACATTTAGGTTTTTCTTTTTCGTTATTTAAAAATTCTTGTAAACATTCTATTGCTTTTTCTTTTGTTATTATAGTATTACTTGGAGCACTCCATTCCTCTCCACCAGATAAAAATATTGTTTCTTTATCATAGTTTCCTAACGATGTCCAATTTATTTCATTTTTATCTTCTGGAAAGTAATTAACACACGCTAAATCATTATTCAATTGTATAACTAAACATGGATATTTTTTAGAATTTTTACTAATCCATATTTCTTCTAGCCCTTTGTTGTTTTTAATTATTTCAATTATTTCTTGAGGTGAACAATCTTTATTCATTTTCTTTGATTCCAAATAAATATTTAACATGTCTTTTTCTTTATATATTTTATCAATTACACTTTTACCATATTTTTCTATTACTTGCTCTGGTGTTAATTCTTTAATTGATGACATTATATCTGTATTTCCAATAGCATATGGAGAATCAAATGATTCACTAGAATCATATCCCATTAATCTATCTGTTATTTCAGTATTATTTATTTTAATCCATTCATTGTTTATATATTCAAATGATTCCTTACCATCTGTATATAATAATCTTTTATTACCTATTAAATAAAATTTATAATTCATATTATTTATCTTCCTCTGACATAAAAGTATCATATGCACTACTTTCTATACCTTCAATTAAAATATCATTTTCATCGAATAATTTATATTGCATTTGTACATCTCCCAATGTTGTTTCTCCATCTAATCCTAATAACATTGTATAAAATGTTTCATTCATAACTGAATCAATTAATTCTTTTACTTCTTCATAAGAAACTCCTTTAGAAACAATATTTTTTATTTGTTCCCCTACATATTTTTCTGTTTCTTTGTCAAAATATATTTTTTGCATATTTTCTTTTTCTTTATAACAATTCTTTACAAATTCTTCTGCAGTCATAAATTTCCTCCTTATTTATTTCCTATTTCAAATAATACTTGTTGATGTACATTTGCGTCACCTTTTTTAACATATTTAATATCTTCTGCTCCACCTAATACAAGTGCTGGAACAAAGAAGAATATCTCATTATGTTGCAAATTACCTAATGTTTCTATTGCTTCGTTATATAGTTTTTCTCTTAATATATTTTCTTTTATTGTTGAATCTATTATATATTTATCAAAAAATTCTTGATATGAATATGTACATGTTTCTATTTTTCTATAATGTATATTTAATAAAGACACATCATTTTCATTATCTTCTAATTTTCTATAATAAAATATATCTCCAAATGCTGAAACCATTATTGGTATTTTATTAAAGTCTTGCCCACCTAGCCATGTATATAAACTATTCATATAATCTCTTGGATCAACTACTTTTATTATTCCATTACCATAATCTCCGAATCCATAATTCTCCCATAAATAAATTATTTCAGGTGGTAACATTTGTCTACCAAATTCTAATATTTTTTCATCTGGCTTTTTTAAATTTTCTCCTGGTTTATAATTATTAACAAATTTATTAATTAATTCAGTATTCATTTATATTCTCCTTAATTGTTAATTCTATTTTTATATAATTTGTATGTTAAAGCTAATACTAGGATTGCTATAAATCCTACAATTGTATAATTCTTTATTCCAGTTTTTGGATTTTCAGTTGTATTCGAAGTTGTTTTTTGTATATTAGTTTCATTATTATCTGTTGCTTGACTATCTTGTTGCAATTGTCTTTCAAAATATACTGGTTCACTTAATCTTGTATAACCCTGTAATGTATTAGCAACAACACCTTTAATCATATATTCTTTTGTTGGATCTATATCTATATCAGTATATCCATCTTTTGCTACATTATAAGTCATTGAAGTTGCATTTGAACTAGAATCTTCATATATTAATAAATCTATCCATACATTTTCCCATACTATAGTTGCATCTTCTATTATATCTATATGTGGATATACTCTTATCTTAGTATCACTTATTTTCTCAACTGTTAAAGATGGAATTAAATAATCATATTCTTCTTCTATTTTTATTCTATCTAAATATATTGTCCAATCATTTGTACCAGTTCTAGAATTAAGTTCTTCCCCTGCTCTTAACAGATAAACATCTAATGGAGAAATTCCTAATTCTTTATCTATACCTTTAGATTCAATAATTGCTTCTGCAATAAACTGAAATTGAACACTTCTATACATTGTTTTTTTATAAACATTTTGTTTATCCTCATCTGTGGAATTTTCGTTAATTGAAGTTGAACCTGTATCAGTCGCTACTACATTTATTGTTTGTTCATTTTCATTAAGAACAATTGTTGTCTCAACATTATCATTTTTTAAGTTTATACTTTCATTGTTAATTGTTAATATCATTTCTTCCATTGTTCCTGAAATTTCTGGATACGATGATTCGTATTTTCGGTCACCAGAATTAAATTCATCTACATATTTTTGTAAATTATTAACAAGTTCTTCTTTTGTAATATCTTTTGCCTGTACAATTGGAATAAACATTACTATTCCCAAAATTAATATAAATAGTCTTTTTTTCATAAATATCCTCCTAAACTATTTTTCTAATAATATTTTACCATATAAAACATTAAAAAACATCGAATTTGAATAAAAAAATAATATGTTTTGACTAGGTACTTGACATATTACATTTAATTATAAAACAAAGAAATTACAAGTAGTTTATTATTATTTTTTTACCTTATACACTTTTGCACAGTAATAGTCTTAATTTTTAAAGATTTTAATATCATAATTATAATGATATTTATAAAAAAATAGCCTAGATTATTCTAAACTATTTCGATTTATTATTCTCTTTACACATTTGTTTCAATATATTTATATCATCATTTGCAAGTGAACAATATAACTCACAATTAAGTTCATCTGGTATTATCATTCCATCAGTACTCTTTAAACTACTTAAATCAATTGCATCGCTTACATTAGTAGGTAATTTTAATCCATCACCGCTTGTTAAACTTCCTAAATTGACAAAATCCATTTCATCGGGTAGTTCTAAGAATTTTGCCCTTGTAAGCCCACTCAAATCTACGCTTGAAATACCATCAGATAATACCAAACTTCTTGCACTTTTTAAACCACTTAAATCTAAATAACATCTTATTGCATTTGGTAGTTTTAAGCCCTCTGCACTTGTTAAACTCTGCAAATAAAGATAATCAACTTCTGTTGGAAATTCTACATTCTGAGCACTCAATAATCCATTCATATCGAGAGTTCCGTAAACAATTCTTGGTAATTTTGAACCATCAGCACTCCTCATATTACTTAAATCAACATATCCCTTTACAATTTCTGGTAGTCTTAAACCATTTCCATCAGTTAATTCACTAAAGTCAAGACCTCCATAATGAAAAACTATATTAGGTTTAGTTGCTTCTTCTTTAGTTAATGATATTTGATTTTCTGCTATGCCAAATAATAATGACAAATCTTTCTTCTTATTTCTACTATTTAATATTTCAGGTATTCTTGGGTCTTCAGCATATCCAAAACTAACTATCTCATCTTTCATCTCATATAAAAATCCTAATTCATCTTTTGATAATTCAACACTATTATTAATACTCCATTTAGTATAAATATAAGTAAGCATTTCCATATCTTTTACTTTTTTCTTATATTCATCTTTATCAGGAAATTCTTCTAATTTCTTTTCAATAACTTTTTCCATATTAGATTCTATATTTTGTTGTTCTGCTATTCCTCTAATTTCTGCTATTTTACCATTACTCATTCTAATTGCTAATCTAGGACATGTAAATTCATTATTTTGATCCATTGTATAATAAACATAAAAATCTCCACCTTGCAAATGTAATGTTGCTGTTTCTAATCCTCCAGCTGTACACCAACCTGTTCCTTTTCCATGAATATCATTAAAAAGAATATTAGGGTCGCTACCTTGCAGATACTTTTTCCATCTTCCTTCATCACTACTTGATTTAGTCGTTCTCACACTATCTAACTTTTTTATACAATAAGCATATATTTTTGAAAAACTTCCACTTTTTAATAATTGCTCTAATTCACTATCAGCAACTTTTTCTTTATTCAAAACCTTAATTAACTCATCAAATACCATAGCAAGTGCTTCTCTATTTATTTCTATAAATGGTTTTAAAGTAGAATCTGTTCTTTTAGTAAATTTATCTGTACTCTTATCAAAGTATCCAAGTCTTACCATACCTTGAAAACAAAAATACTTAAACCATGTAGGATACATTTCTGTATCAGGACTTGCAAAATAATCTATCCACATATCTAACGATGTTTGTTGCTCACTTATTAACTTTTCTATTTCCATCTTTTTTATTTCATCAGTATAATGTACATGTCCATAACCTCTGTCTAACGCCATTTTTTCTTGTTGTTGAAAGTAAGAATCTGGTACATTTTCTGGTTTAATAACATACTTATTATAATATGCTTGTTTCAAAAGTCTTAATTTATCATGCTCTAATCCTTTTTTTGTTATTCTTTCTAATCTTTCCATATAAGCATGAACATCTTCATTTTTGTTTCCACCTTTACCACTATGTTTTACTATTTCACTGTTACTTAAGTCCCTATATATTTTATTTAAAAACTCTTCTCCTGCATATTGTTTCATCAATTACACCTTCTATCATAATAAATATATCATAAATTCATTATTTATTCATTAGTTTTGAACATATTTATTATGTTTTTTTATATCTCAAATGTCATCTTTTCTATTAACTTTAGTTCCTCTTCAACTTTAATATATAATTCATTAATCTTTGTATTGTATTCTTTCTTTTTGTTTTCATATTCAATAAGTTTTTTCTTCTGAAAGAATAATGGTTTATTTTTTTCTAAATTATCTAATAATTTTTGATAAAACTTAATTCTATTGTCTAACAATCTTATACTTGTATTAGAATCTTTAATAGAGTTTTTAATATTTAATTCTAATAACTGTTCTATTAATTTATCTTTATCCTTCACTATATAACACCTCAATTTTATTATATAGGTTATATAACCAATAGTCAATAAACTATTACTATTGATAAGATTTATATAGAGGTGTTATTGATGAGTAAGGTTAAGAAAGTAAAGATTGAAAAAGGTTATTATCTATTTAAGTTAGAACAATTACTTGATGATAAAAATATCAGTATTAATAAATTAATGAGGGATACTAATACTGATTTTAAAGTTATAAAAAGATTAATGAACGGTAGTATGGTTAGAATAGATATAATTGTACTTGCTAGATTTTGTGATTATTTAAACTGTGATATAACAGATATTGTTGAGTATATAAGATAATTTTAAACAAAAACAACCCCATTTCTTTAAAATAGAAATGAGATTTTATTTTTAGTCAAAACATATAAAGTTATATCATGTTTGATATCATGACTTTTCCTTATTTTTAAAGGGTTTTCATTGTCAATGATATCACTCAATATAGTGAATTATATCATTTTTGCAAGTGCGAAAAGCGATTTGCCGTCGCATAAAATGTGAGTTTATCCTTGTAAATCAAAGGATTTATATAAAGGGTGACGGCAGTATCTTATCCTGTTTTACAAATTTTAGACTAAATGACGCACCAAGTCGTTGGTAAATGTGTCATTTAGTTCATTTTTTTATCTACTTAATCCAAAATCATCTTTATTATATTCATTATAATCCCTAACCGGTTCTTTTAAATATTCAGGAGCACCTACATATTTAAATAATTCATCTTGTTTAGTTGTTCCCCTAGATATACCTACTACATCATTTGAATCAAACTCTCTATTATCATAAAAGTTTTTAACTGTTTTTGTAGTTTCTTCCTTCGTATATTCATTACCTCTTTTTAGAAGTTTCCTCAAATATTTTTTTATCATTTCATATATTTGTTCTAATCTATCAAGTAAAGTTTTATTTTCATCTTTTAGTTTTTTATTTTTTTCTTTTAAACTATTAACTTCTTTTTGATATATTTGATTCTCTTTTTCTAGTGTTTTATAATTATGTGCAAAAGTATTAACTTCATTAAAAACACCTTCTAATTTAGGTTGTAGTTCAGCAACTTTTTTAGATTCATTTATTACTTTATTCATACTTTTAAAAGTATCTTTTTTTACTTTTACATAATCTTTATCAACAATAAATGTTTGTTTTGTTGTTTTCATTTTTTCTTCAAATTCATTCAACGCTTTATCAAATCTATCATTCTTAACACTTAATTCATGAGTTAGTTTTCTTGTAATTTGTTTATATTCTTTTAGTTTTATGTGTTTATTATCACTCCCTTTTATACCTCTTTCTAAGTCATAACCTGCTTCAGTTAGTCTTTTATGATATAAGTCTTGTAAATGAGATAATTGTATTTTATCTTTAATATATTGTTTTTTAGAAATAGTATATCTTTCAGTATTAGTTCTTTTATCTAATTTCTTAACAAGAGGAATAACTACACAATGAACATGTGGTGTCTTTTCATCAAGATGAACAACACTGTGCAAAACTTGTTCTTTCTTATATCCTAAATCTTTATAAACAAATTCCATACAAGTATTAGCCCATTTCTTAATATCTTCTCTACTCATTCCATTAAAAAATGAATTAGTAGCAGTAAAGACTAATTCATCAGCAACACAATTCTTTGAACTATTTAACATTTCATGAAATCTTTTTTGTCTATTTTTCCTTTCTGTTTTCATTCTTTCATCATGTTCTTTTTTATATTCTTTTGTTATTTCATCAAAACCTTTAGTATATTTAACATTTAATGGAACAAGTTCTATATTATTTTTACTTAACTCTATTTTTATATCTTTATTCGATTCATAAGCCTTCTTTTCTCTTTTATTATGTGATCCTATTTGAGCTAAATCATGTAATGTCATAATAGGTTCACTCCTAAATATTGCATAATTTAAATTCATTTATCATTTCTCCTTTCTAGAATTTAAAAACAACCACTACTGGTTGTTAAAAGTTTGAATATTTTGATAATCTAGCTATATCATGAATTAATTTTTCAAATGATTCTTTTGTCCAAAATGCTGAATGCATATATCCATGATTAACACTATTTCTATTATTACCACTATCTAATGATGTTGATGTTTTAAAATAGTCTTTTATCTCTTGTAATAATTCTACATATTCGATATTATCTTTATTTTCTTCTTGTGCTAAGTTTATAAGCGATATTCCAAGTTTTCTCTTTTTAGGATTTCCATTTTTATCTAATAACTCTCGACCATACTCTGATGTGGTAGTTCTTATAAGTTCTTCTAAATAGCAATAAGCAAATGGTGTTAATATAGAATAAGAATCATCAAATTGTCTATATATTTCTTTCATCAAAACTATGTCTGGTGCCCAATTTCTCCAATGCGCGTATGCTAGTATTTCATTAAAATCATCATTATTGTTCATAAACCTCACCCTTCTCTCACATGTATATAATTAAATCATCTAAATCAGTTTTAATTCCAATTACATCATCATTATTAAATTTCGCACAATTATAAATTTGTTTATTCATTCTAATTAGATTTTTTTCATCATTAAGTTGTAAATAAGTTTTTTCTCCTTGTTCTTCAATCATTTGCTTATAATAATCATTAGGAACTAATGCAATTGCAACCTTTGGGTGTAATAACATTACCATACACTCAATATTTCCATCTATATATAAATTTGAAACTAGTGATTTAATTGTTACTAAATTCTTATTTGTTACATTTACCAAAGGGACAGGTGTAAAATCCTCAAGAAAATTATAATTCAATTTTTCACCTGTTATAATTAATTGTTCGGCATTGTATCCTCCATCAAAAAATTGAGAAGTAAAACTATAATCATTTATATCTTTTATATATTTCGGGTTTCTAATAAGTGCCATAAGGAATAATTTATTAATTTTTTCATTAATATCTTCCAAAGTAATATTTTCAACTTCTTTATTTATAAATAGTTTGAATATCTTAATAATATCAGAAATTATTTTTTCATAATTTACACTCAGATATTCCTCAAATTCTGCCGAATAGTATCCAAAAGCAGTATTATATGTTGTTGCCGAACTTTTAACTAATTTGTTAGTTGATGTATTTAAAATAAATAAATCATATCCTGTTTTAAAATTTTTCAATAATACTTTAGGTAGTTGTACATGTGAATCAACTGCATATGCAATAAGAACTTTATTGTTTGTTCCTTTAATATCATATAAAGCGTTATAATTACCAGCAAAGTTTTCTATCAAACTTATTCCATTATTACTTAATTTTTCTATAATCTTGTTTATTGAATTCTTTTTCCACTTAAAACATATCACTTGTTTATCTTTTTTTGCTATTGGAAATTTATAAAAATATCCATCTTTTATAATCCCAATATCATATTCTTTACCATTTTTATTTAAAAACTTAATTATCTCATCCATCAAATCACCCTATAAATCATTATACCATTTAAAAAGTAAAATCATCTGACTCTTTGCAAGTTTTATTGCATATATCTATCACCCATTTACTTTTGTACCTACATTATTTTGTTTTGTGGAACAAAAGTAAATTTATAATATTAAATATTTTATTATAAATAAAATATTATTTCCAAAAAATTTCACCTAACAATAATACAATTAAAGTATACTTTAATGCAAATAGTTTACACTAATAATAATTATCTATCTATTATATTACTTTTTTTAACAAAAATAAAAGAATATGTTTTTTTACATATTCTAGTTATATATAAGAATAATATATTGATATAATCCCAAACTTAATACTTTATAAAAGTTGTAAACTTTTGTGTGTCATAACATAAACACCTTCATCATTCCTCAAAATAATTTGTTCATGATTATTAGTTTGGTTTTTCAAACTAACTCTAAAATTATTTTCCTTCAAAAAAGCAACATCAACATCATATAAATAACTATTCTCATTATTAATAATTTCTAATACACCTGATAAATGATAGGAATTTATACCCTCAATTTTTTTAGTTAAATCCTTTACAACAGAATCACTATTATCTTTACCACAACCTGTAAAAAGTAAAATACAAAAACATAAACAAACAATTTTTTTTAAAATTTTCAAAAAAATCACCTCAAACACTTTCAATAAATTATATTTATAAAAAAAACAAATATGAAGAATAAATTTAAAAAAAATGTTTAAAATAACTAATAAGTAAGAAAGGGTGAGAAAATGGAAACATTACAAAAAACATGTTTAGTAATCACAATAATTGGTGCACTTAATTGGGGACTAATAGGATTACTAGATTTCAACCTAGTAGACACATTATTCGGCGTTGGATCAATGCTATCAAGAATAGTTTATACACTAGTAGGAATATGTGGAATTGTAAACATTGGAATATTACTAAGCCATATAGAAACAAAATAGACTACACAAATATCATGCGTAGTCTTTTATTTTTATTTTCTAGTAATTTTTACCTTAACTTTTTTAGTTTTAGAAACATATTGAACCCTAGTATCGCTTCCCTCAACATTTACATCAACTTCATGTTCACCCTCACCTAAGCCAGACAAATCAACATAGGCAGAAATATTATCAGCAACAATAGGATCAATAACAGAAGAAACACCCTTAACATTAACAGTTATAAAGCTATCCTCAGAACTTGCTGCACTAACTTTAAAATCAGGACTAAGATTTCTAGTTTCAATTGCAACATTACTAACATCCTTATCAGAAACATTATCAAGAGAAATATCAACAGTAATATTATTAACACTCATAGACTTAACACCAATAGGTTTAGATATCTCTTGTTTATACTGTGTATTTGAAGATAAATCGGTAACATCAATCTCAACAGGAATAAAATTTAACCCTTCCAAACTTGATGAAGTACCATATACAGTTACCTTAGATTCACTTGTCTTAATACTACTAATTGCTTTACCAAAAGAAACATTTCCAACCGGAATAACTTTAATAGGCAACTCCTTTGAAGGAGAAGAAATACTAACATTAATATCAACCTTAGAAGGAACTAATTCAACATTAACTACTTCACCTTTATCATCATAAGCAACAAGAGGAACATCCTTAATAATACTATTTCCAACATCCTGACTCGCAAAATTATTAACATCCGCTAAAGCCTTAACAGAAGCAACTTTCTTAATTTGTTTATCAGAACCCTTAATAACAACAGAATCATCATCAACACTAATATTATCAATTATAAGTTTTTCATTTAATTTATCCTTGTTTAATACATCAATACTAAAAGTAGAAGCACGAGAAACCTTATTATAAATAATAACTGTAGCAAAACTTGGATTAACCTTATAGTCAACAGATGTAACACCCTGATTATACTTAAATAAAACCTTATGAGTTCCAGCCTTTAAATCAGTCAAATCAACAGTTACATCATTAGTACGAGACTGCTTAGCAATATATAAATTAGCCTTATTACCAATTAAAGTAATATCGACAGTCTCAGGTAAACCTTCAATAACATAAGCTTCCTCATTATAAATTGCCTTAACAGGTTGATTAGACAAAACCTCTGCATTACTTTCAGAATAATAAATAATCTTTTGATCAATAACAATAAAAGTTATAATAGCAAGAGCAAGAGTTACAAATATCAAATTATTAGTTTTAGACAAAAATTTCTCAAAACCTTTACCACTTCCATTAAAATGCTTAGTAATATTTAAAATGAACTTAGTAACAGGAATAACTATAAACTTGTCAAAAAACTTAAAAACTGAAGAAAAAATCTTTTTAATTGGACTCACTTTCATCTGACAATTCCTCCTCTTCTAAAATCATTTTTTTAGGTCTTAACTCATCTAACAACTTTAATTTAACCTCGTCAATACTCAAATTATAGAATAATTCACCGCCAATAGCTATAGATAAACGACCTGTCTCCTCAGATACAACCAAAGAAATACTATCCATTTCTTCAGAAATACCAAGAGCAGCTCTATGTCTTGTACCTAACCTTTTACTTATCTTAACATTATCACTAGTTGGAAAAACAGCACCAGCACTAGTAATCTTATCCCCTTGGATAATAACACCACCATCATGAAGTGGATTATTAGGGAAAAATATAGAAATTAATAATTCACTAGAAATATCAGCATATATCTTTTTAGACCTATTTATATAATCATTCAAACTATTATCACGTTCAAGAACAATTAACGCACCGATTCTATTCTTACGTAAATATTCAACAGCCTGGGCAATTTCATAAACCAATTTTTCACGTTCATCAACAGTTAAAACTTTATGTCTACCCAAAAGTTGACTTCTACCTAACTGCTCCAAAACATTTCTAATTTCAGGTTGGAAAATAATAATTAAAGCAAGAGGCCCCCAAACAATAACATAATTTAATAAATATCCAATGGTAGCTAAACCAAATATATCACTTATTACCTTTAAAATAACAATAACCAAAATACCCTTAAAAAGCAAAACCATCTTGACATTCTTACGTAAATTTTTTAAAACATAGTAATAAATCATCCACACAAGTAAAACATCAACAAACTTTTTTACAAGACTGATAATACCATCAACAGTCATAAACATACCTCCTCATTATAAATAAAATTATACCATAAAAAAATATATTAATAAACCCACTTTTTTTATCAAAAAGCAAAACACCTTACAAAATAAGAAAAAAATTAGGTAAAAACCTAATTAAAATTTCCATATATCTTCACCAGTAGAATCATCCGATAAATCTAAACTATTCTCAGATACATCATCTGATTCACTTTTAAAACTATTACTTTCAAATAATTCCGGAATATCTTGTACACCATCATTACTTGAAAATGAAAACTGATCTTCATTTTGTCCATTAGACTGAGTTTCACCATCAAATAAATGATTACTGTCAAATTGCTCAGAAGAATCTAAATGTTCATTATTAAAATCAGATACCATACTAGATTCATCCGAAGAAACAACTTCGTTTGAATCACCATTATTATTTTCTAATTCAGGAATAGTATCATTAGAAGTATCACTAATACTTTCAGAAGCAATATTATCTTCAGAACTAATTTCAGAAACTAATTCACCAACATCACTTTCACCATCTGATACAACAGCATTAATATCATTACTCAATGAATCCGCACCAGCATTATCAACTGAATCAATAGAAGAATTATTATCACTTAAATCAGAATAAACAATATCATTATTAGGTTCTTCCATATTACTATAATAATAATTTTCATCATCATTTTGAATATTCTCTTTAACTATACTATCAAAATTTTTCTTTTCTAAATCTTCTAAACTAAAATCAAGACTTTCAAAATCATCAGAATTAAAAGAAATACTATTATTAATATTAGATGCAGCAACAGGATTAGAAATATCATAGTTAGTAGAATTAGTTAAATCATTACTAATAGAATTATCAACAACATTTAAACTAGGATTTGAAAAATCTGAAACAACACCATGCTCAACATCGCTAACATTAGCTACTACATTAGAACCAGAATCACTAGGTAATTCATTAAAAAGAGTTGAAGCATCATTTTCTTGGTTAACCTTATCAACATTTTTCTTAATACTTTCAGCATTCTTTTTATCATTTTTATCGGCAAAATAACCAATAACAGCCAACAAAACAATCATTAAAATGCCAAAAAAGAAGCCGCTATGATTAATAATAAAATCCATTATAAGCCCTCCCACTTTTACTCTTAAAATAATATTACCACAAAAGAAATATTTTATCAAGAAAAAAAAGATTAATCTCTGAACTGAACCCCAAAAGTTGGACAGTTTATAAATAGTTTCTAATTAGAGGATTGTAACCTGTAATTTACAGGAGACAGTCCTTTTAATTTTACCTTAATTCTATCATAATTATAATAATTAA
>Ga0129307_1001319_pt1 | contig 27225 bp, 28 predicted proteins | sample P1105metagenome_FD_94437 | JGI IMG/M metagenome (GOLD analysis project Ga0129307, IMG submission 94437) | Capybara group fecal microbial communities from Wisconsin, USA - P1105 metagenome | ecosystem: Host-associated > Mammals > Digestive system > Large intestine > Fecal | place: USA: Wisconsin...
ATCGTTCTCCTTTCTGAGGCTTAAACGGTTTCCGCACCGATTTCCCGTTGATGTACTTATAGATCGTCCTTTCTTTCGTCGAACGGACTTTGATATAATTCCACACCCGCTGGAACTGTGAATCGGAAAGAGGGTTGCCGTTTCTGTCAGAAATGACATATTCGGAATTGCTTTCCTTCTTTGCCTGTCTCAGACATTCTGCCAGGCACTCCGGGATCGGAATATCCCGCCGCGATGCCTCGGTCTTCAATCTGGTCGAAATCACCGGACGGTTCTTATCCCTGTGCCATGCTCTTTTTACCGAGATATACGGATTCTTCCTCTTAAGGAAAACGCAGTCCCATTTCAGTGCGAGGCTTTCTTCCGTCCTTAATCCGGCATACAGCCCAAGCATGACGAACACATACGGCGGCAAGCCTTTTATGGTATCCAGCAGGAGATTCACCTGCTCGTCAGTCAAAGCCTCCCGTTCTTTTGCAGGGGATCCTCCTCTGGCGTTGATCTTGGCTGCCGGATTATAAGTGATCAGGTGGCTGTCCTGCGCCGAGTAGAAGATAGATTTGTACAGCATATTTATTTTCGCATATGTCGCTTCCGCCATTTTCGAGACCGGCACCAGCGCTAGCTTAATATCATCTGCAGTCACTTCTGACAGATACATATTCCCCAATGGACCGATTATATGCTTTCTGACGTTGTATTCGTACATCTTCAAAGTGGTGCTGCGAAGATGTGACGCCTGCATAGCCAGCCATTTTTGACAGTACTCTTCAACTGTCGGATTCTTCTTTCTGAACCGACGCTCCTCGATCTCCTTCTGGGCGATCTGCACCTTTTGGTATAATTCCTTCTGCGATTTTCCGTACAGGGTCTTTCGTTTTCCGTCCTCGTCCCATATCCTTGCCCGAAAGTACATCTTTCCGTTTCTTTCCACCTGTTCGTATTCAGGAACGCATGCGGCTTTTGGCATGATTCATCCTCCTTCTTCGGTATTTGCTATGAATTATTCTCTTGTGCTGCCCGGATGGTATTCCAGGAAGAGAAGGTCTCCTTCAACTGCTCCGCCAGTTCATCCGGCCTGTTGTATTTTACTTTGGCGTAAATGTCCAGAGTGATCTGGCTGCTGCTGTGACCGGCCAGATACTGGACTGTTTTCGGATCTGTTCCGGCAAAGATCAGGTTGGTAATATATGTGTGCCGGAGCTGATGCGGCGTCACCACAAAATCCAGACTGTAAACCACATGGCTGTTGTTTCTGGCCTTCTGTCCAAGCTGCGGATACAGCATATACTTCACATATTTCCCGTTGACAGGCTTTCTTGTCTTTCTCGGAACTGCTGTGCGTGTTTTTACAAACCCCCACAGTCTCGTGTACTGTGTATACGTAAGCGGTTTTCCTTCTGAATTGGCGATCACGTACTCCGAGGAAGATTTTTCCCTTGCCTCACGGAGACACTGCGCCAGGCATGCCGGAAGTGGTATGTTCCTTGCCGATGCTTTTGTTTTCAGTTCTGACAAAATAACCGGCCGGTTGTTTTCCGTATGCCATGCCCTTCGGACACAGAGATACGGCGCCTCCGTATCCAGAAAGACACAGTCCCATTTCAGGCCGAGAATCTCTTCTCTTCTCAATCCGGCATACAGCCCCAGCATGACAAACACATACGGCGGCAGTCCTCGCACTGTTTCAATCAGCCTTTGCGCCTGTTCGTCCGTTAGGGCTTCTCTTTCTCTTTTCGGGATCCCTCCCTGCTTTACGGATCTCGAACGAACAGGATTGGTCTCGATCAATCGGTTTTCCACTGCCGCATCAAAGATGCAGCGCAGTATGATCCGTACACTTTTATTGACCGAAGCCGATTTATCTGCCGTCAGGACAAGAATCATTTTTATGTCATCCGTTGTCACTTCTGAGATCCTCTTTTCGCCGATCGTCTGGATAACGTACCTGTTCACTTTGGACGTGTAATCAACCAACGTAGTTGCTCTCACCCTCGCGGATTGGATCCGGAGCCATTTTTCCGCATAATCGCGAACCAGCGGATCTTTACTGTTATTGCTTTCCGGGTGGGGCATTCGGTTGAACGCCTCCACCTTCTCATCCAGTTCCGGCAAGGTCCGGGCATACAGGATATGTCTTTTCCCTTCACCTTTCTCCACATATGTTTTGTAATAGCGGATCCCGTTTATCTCCACGGTGCCGTATGAATAATATCTTTTCCGTTTTCCCACCGTTTTCCCTCCCTATGATCTACCGGCTTTGTCTGCGGTAAGCAGTGTTTCTTTCCATCGGTCTTGCCCTGTGGCTTGCTCTGGCGATATATTCCTGCAGGCCGCTCTCCGTAAAGAAGATGCACCCGTTATGAACGTACTGAACGTACGCGATCAGCCCGGCTTTTCTGGCCGAATCCAGGGTGGTCAGACCAATCCCCAGCGCCTCCGCCGCTTCCTTTCTGGTGTACAGTTTTTCCATCATTCACATCCTCCTTTCACCGGATGCCGTACCCTGCCGGAACTGCGGTAGTATTTTGGCTTACATTCCGACTGTATCGGCTTTTGTTTCCTTTTTCCAACGTGCGATTCTGCTCCTTTCTGCCGTTTTGCAGATCATCCGAGCCGAATCTGACCAGATAATCAACTCCGTATCTGTAATTGCAGAAGTCGCAGATCTCTCTTCTTTGCTGCTTCGAATTCTTGCGTTTGATCCTGTTGCCTGGCGTGTTATAAAACGCACAGGCGCATGCTCCGCACAGACACATCATCGATCTTCCTTCCATTGCTTTCTTCATGTTCATTCCTGTTTGTCCTTTCCTGTTGTTTTTTGACCCGGGAAAAAGTCCCCTCAAGTGCTGGAGCACGAAAAAGCTCAAAATATGCAGGTCAGAGAGATTTTTTTAGTTTTTTGTACAAAGTCTCCAGTTTTCTGGATATTGACGACTGCGTTTTCCCTGTCTGTTCAGCGATCACCTTCTGTGTCAAGCCCCGATAAACAGACATATCGATCAGCGTCAGTTCTTCGTCTGAGAATGAAAGAAGAGTCATGAGCAGGCTCGCATTCTCGATCTGATCGATCCACCAGAACTTGTGGAGAGAGGGAAGATCCATCTCTTCAGATAATTCCGACAGATACTCGCTGAACAGAGGGTTTTGGCCATCGCTGTCCATGTCCTCCGTTTGATGATCCAGAGAAACCGTTCTTCGTCTATAAGCAAGATCCCGGTTGAGTTGTTCTCTGCACATCGTGTAATACTCAAGGAATTCCTGTTCCGAACATCCGCTCTCCAGAAATTCCGCTTTCCTTTTCTGCATTTCCTGCTCAAACTGTCTGTACTCGTTGGCAAAATAGACTCCCATCTTTCATCCCTTCCCGCGTCCGGCGGAAAAGGAATCCGGTCACCGTACGAAGCTGGAGCAAAAGAAAAAAGCACCGCAGAATCGGAGTAAGAACGAGGCATAATTTGCCTGCTGCTTCTTACATCCGGCTTCGTACGGTGCTTGGTAGTTTTTCAGTCCTTTCGGATCCTGCTCCGCTTGCGCGATTTAAAGTCGTTTGTGATTATTCAGTTGTATAGACCGTCAATACCGTCTGTTGCGGAATGACGGGGTTTGTCTCCGGAACCATCGGAGACTTATTGGGCCGTTGAATTTGCATCTCCGGCATTTGATTGCTACACATCCCTCTCTTACATATGCGCTAAGGATCCGGTATCCGCATATGGGGCATTTGACCTCCCTTCGTTCAAGTCCTGCGGCTTCCTGCCTGGACAACTCCAGCTTTCTCAGCGTATCCTCGTTCGGAGGATCGAACCGATGGTCGTATTCGAAATCATCCGCCGTCATAGTACTCCCCTCCGAAACGCAGGATCTCCCGGATATAGCTGTTGATAGGTTTGCCTTCAACCATTTTCAGCTCTCTCACCCGGTTTGTCATGGCAGCTGTTGACACGCCCAGAGCATTCGCCATCTTTTGCATCACCAGTTTTTCCTGCTGTGGAAAGACGCCGCCGTAACAGACCAGTTTGTTCCCGTCGTTGTATCTCTTCAAGGCCCGGTCCATCCGGTATTCCGGCATGAGAAGCGCGGCGCCCAGACGGTTGGCGCAGCTCTCGTTAATGGAAAACATTCGGAGAATATCTTCCCTGCTGTAATGGGCTGTGCTGTCGAACTCGCTCTGAAAGTGGCTGCCTGTCTGAAGCGGGACATGCCTTTCTAAAATGGCATGTGCTGCTTCATGCGCCAGAGTGAAACGCTTACGCGCCGACTCGCTCGTCCTCGTCAGAAATAGTTCGATGACAATGGTTCCTTTCGGGAAAACGACAAGCGAGTCTTTCCCACCTCTGTTCACTTTGAGAGGATCAGCCCCGTCGGCCAGAAAACCGAGTTTGCTTTTGTCTTCCTCCGCAATAGTTTCGTAAACAATGTTCAGTCCCAGATACTCTGTGATGAATCCCTCGATATCAAGACACATTGAGTTCCAACGATGCGTTTTCTTTGCATAGTCCTTGACAAGGCCTTCACCCAGAGAATCAAGTTCCCGGAATGATACCAAGCTGTTCAACGCGTCTCCCTCCTATTCTTTCAGTTCTACGTACCATTTGTCTCCCGCCTTATAAAGATATTGTTCCGCACTACCGACAAGAATCGTGTAGCGAATTCCTTCAAATTCGGTCGGAGAGGAACAGGAATGCAGAACCTTGCGGATCTCGGTAGACTTAGACGCATTCCACTTGATGACCAGCGGGATACAGTCTCCCTGTGCGGTTTGGTCACAGTTGACTGTCACGTATAGCCTCCTCATTGCCTCACCTCCCCGAATGTCTGAACACGCTCGTTTGCCCTAAAAAGCTCGAACACCTGTTCGGACTTCATTATAACAGGTGATCCGGGAAATGCAATAGAGTTTGTGGGATTTTTTGCCAAAAAGAATCGAGGTGATGGGATATACCATCATCAGATGGGCCTTCACAAAAAAGTCGAATCAAAACTCTTGACAGTGGAAAGCGTCATATTGTGAGATACAGGGACAGTAGCATACCGCAACAGAGGCCGCAAATGTACGAATTGAAAACGAATCGAAAAAAAAGAAGGAAATCAATCGGAATTTTGTAGAGATGCGGGTCGGATTCGAACCGGCGTAAACGGTTTTGCAGACCGCCGCCCAACCACTTGGCTACCGCATCAGATGTAAACGGAGAGACTTGAACTCTCATCTCAGCCTTCGGGGGACTACGTGCTTTCCCTTGCACTACGCTTACGTATCTCCGGAGAGACTCGAACTCTCAGTGTGGGATTAGAAGTCCCATGCCTTTTCCATTTGGCGACGGAGACATGCTCCCGGAAGGAATCGAACCTTCAGCTCGCGGTTCGTAGCCGCGCGGTTTCTCCATTAACCTACGGGAGCTGGGGTGACCGGAGGGAGTTGAACCCTCATCTTCAGGACCACAACCTGAGGTACTGCCGTTGTACGACGGCCACAGCAGGCATGCGAGGGATCGAACCTCGAACCTTCCGGGTCAGAGCCGGATGTTCTGCCGGTTGAACTACATGCCTATATTCAGGCGCAGCAGGGCTTGAACCTGCAGCCTTTCGGGTCAAAGCCGAACGCGCTGCCATTTGCGCCATGCGCCTAAAGTTGGGATATCGGGATTCGAACCCGAGGCCTTCCGCGTATCAGACGGACGCTCTGCCAGCTGAGCTATATCCCAAGCAGGTTCGCAAGGATTTGAACCTTGATCCACGGTTTTGGAGACCGTCATGCTGCCGTTGCACCACAAACCCATACGCGGATGACAGGACTTGAACCTGTACGCCGGTCCCCCGGCTACTCACGGTTTAGCAAACCGCTGCCTTACCAGTTAGGCTTACATCCGCCAAATACACGCAGCGGGACTTGAACCCGCAGCCTTCAGATTAAGGGTCTGCTGCTCCGCCAATTGAGCTATGCGTGTATATACGCGCAATGGGACTTGAACCCACAACCGTCGGATTAAAGGTCCGCCACTCTACCGATTGAGCTATGCGCGTAAGCTGCCCTGTTACAGCTTCCGGACAACCAGGATCTCGTCAAGGCCTACCCCGAGAAGGTCAGCCAGTATCACCAGATTGTCCAGGGAGGGCAGGGCAGTCCCTCCCAGCCACTTGTAGACGGCGTTCCGGGTGGAAAAGCCCAGCGCCTCCGCAAGGTCCTTGTTTGTTAACCCCGCCGCGTCCCGGAGTGCCCCTATCCGCAGCCCGGTTGCGGTCATATCTATCGTTGGCATTTTAATTTCCTCCTTTGCATGTAAAAAGACCACCCCGGAGATTCGGAGTGGCCTGCAGCATGCAAGTTATGGGAAAGCCTACTTTCCGCCCCTTTCCGAATTCCGCACGAAAACAAACCCGCTCCAGCACTGGCGCTTGCAGGCATGTCTCTGACTATGAATTCGTTTAAGGGCTAAGGTTAACATGGTTTCATTCCTTTCTTTGGTTTCCGGAGCCAGTATACCCAGCTCCGGCTCATTTGTCATCCAACGCGCCGTTGGATCATTTGCTGATTCGATCAGCGATCGTGGACGCCACAAAGCTGTCTGGTTTGGTGAAAGCATCATAACCGCACGCACGGATCCATCCAACAATTTCGGGAATCAGTTCTTTTGTCTTGCCCTTTTCGGAATTGCCGGCATCGACATGAATAGCAAGCGGACATCCCAGATACAGTGAACTGTATTCTTCCTTTCCTTCAAAAAGATCGATCAGCCTTCCTGCTGTGATCAGACTGTCTGTCGTTTCCACCTGCAGCTTCAGGCGGACGTTCCGGATGACCGGCTTACGGGAGACTTCATAGAAGAACACCCCGCCGTGTCCCTTACATACGATGGCAATGACAGTGACGATCTTCGTGTCCGAGAAGTTCTGGGAGTCGGTACCGATTATGATCTGATAATCAGAACCAAACTGTTTCGTTGCCTTCCTGAACTGGTTCATTCTTTCCGGGATCGACTCGAAGCGTATGGCTTCCCCGGATCCTGTGCGGTACATAGTTACTTTCCTTTCCGGCCTGCTGATATCTTTTATACAGGCCTGAATTGGAGTGGCCGGGTTCGAACCGGCGGCCTCGTGCTCCCAGGGCACGCGTGCTTCCAGCTGCACTACACCCCATAATGATCCCTCCAAAAGGGAATTGGAATGGCAGGACTTGAACCTGTGACCTCTGCGACCCGACCGCAGCGCTCTCCCAAACTGAGCTACATCCCAGGATTGCAGAACCGGGAATCGAACCCGGGAAGGCCGACGTATGAAGCCGGCTGAGCACCATGCTCATCCTGCAATAAAGCTTCCGGTGAGATTCGAACTCACATCCTGCCGCTTACAAGACGGCCGCACGTCCTCTCGTGCTCCGAAAGCATGTACCGTTTGCAGGGCTTGAACCTGCGGCCCCCTGCTTGTAGGGCAGGTGCTCTCCCGGCTGAGCTAAAACGGTGGATGGAATCTGCGGGGCTTGAACCCGCGGCCTTCTGCTTGCAAGGCAGACGCTCTCCCTACTGAGCTAAGACCCCAAGCGACGATGACGGGGCTTGAACCCGTGACCTCTGCCGTGACAGGGCAGTGCTCTGGCCAACTGAGCTACATCGCCATAGCGGATATGGGATTCGAACCCATGTATATGGCTTATGAGGCCATCGTGGAACCTCTCCAACTTAATCCGCAGAGCCGAATATCGGACTTGAACCGATAACCTTCTGATTACGAAACAGACGCGCTGCCAATTGCGCCAATTCGGCTGATAATCGGGATGAGGAGGATCGAACTCCCGCGTGACACGGCTTATAAGGCCGCCGCTCTGACCGCTGAGCTACATCCCAAAAAGATTCGATTGTCAAAGTGCGAGCGAACGACGGGACTCGAACCCGTGTCCCTGCCTTGGCAAGGCAGAATACTGGACCGCTGTACTACGTCCGCGAGGCGGATGAAGGAAGTGCCTGTTTCCTCCACCCTATTAAGTTATTTCGTCGTCTCCGACGAGCGGGCACAGCAGGACTTGAACCTGCATCCCCCTGCTTAACGGGCAGGCGCTCCACCGATTGAGCTATGTACCCATAAAGAAAACCGCCCTTGGAATCTCTTCCGCAGGCGGTTCGTATGCGATATCCAATACCCTGGTTATCCCATAGTCCTACTTCGCCTGCTCACAATATCATCGCTACCCTTTGTGCGCGGGAGTATAATACCGCCCATATTCGCGCACACGAAGGAGACCGCCATTTTCGTGGCGGGGACCCGTGCGGCCATATGTTTTTGAGCAGTTAACCAGTACATTGAAAGTTCTTACCTCGTTATATAAAAAATCGGAAGTCGATGTCTTCTACTCGCACCGAATAGAAGGACAGGCACTTCCTTCGAGCCTCACTATATCATGGCCTCGGGAAGAATGCAAGCACTTTTTGAAAGATTTTCAAAAAGTTTTTCGCCGTGCGCAGGATTCGGACCTGCAAACCGTTTCCGGCTGCCCGGGTTCAGGCCGGGTGCTGTACCATTTGAGCCAGCACGGCATGCGCTCACGACAGGACTTGAACCTGTACGCCGGTCTCCCGGCTACTTTCCGCTTTCCAAGCAGATGCCTTACCAGTTAGGCTTACATGAGCTGGCGCTGTCTGAAGGAGTTGAACCTTCCCGCCGTTCCCGGCGACTTCCGCTTTCGGGGCGGATGCAATACCGATCTGCCAAGACAGCAAGATCACTCCTGGGGGATTTGAACCCCACATTTCCAACTTGAGAGGCTGGCGTCCTGACCAGATTAGACGAAGGAGCGATGATGGCTCGGAAAGGGGTCGAACCTCCTCGCACGGTGCTTCAAACCGCTGCTCTACCAGTTGAGCTACCGAGCCGAATTGTCGTCATACGATCTGTACGACGACGATGTCATCGATCTTGCAGTTCCAGATCGCGGCCAGGATGATCATGTTGTCAATGGTCGGAATGCTCTGGCCGCTCTGCCACTTGCAGACTGCCGCCGCGCTGACGCCGCAGGCATCCGTAACGTCTGCCACTGTCATGCCGGCTTTGATTCTTTTATCTCTGATGTTGCGGCCCGTCGCCGCCATATCTATGGTGGGCATGTCAGCCACCTCCTTCCTTCCGGATCATCCGGAGTGTCCCGGGTGAGATTCGAACTCACACATAACAGCGTTCTGAACGCAGCCCCTCTACCGGTTGGGGTACCGGGACGTACAGGCGGCGGGGATCGGACCCGCAGAACACTCTTTTTGAGAGAGTGATGTCTTCCGATTGCATCACACCTGCGTAGCCACAGCGGGATTCGAACCTGCACTATCTGAGTCCTTAGCTCAGTGCCTCTTCCTTTGGGCTATGTGGCCATACGCCGCGCGGGAGTCGAACCCGCACCTGATGGAGACTTAAGCTCCATGCCTCTGCCAATTGGGCTACCGGCGCGTCCCCCTAATAGGAATCGAACCTATCTGGGCCTTAAGCCGACGGTTTTACAGACCGCCCCACCTCCATAGTGGTCTATAAGGGGTTGATCACACCAAGCGGGTACGATCCGCCATTTCCGCCTTGAAAGGGCGGTGTCCTGCCGATTAGACGATGGTGCGGCATAAAAAGAAGCGCTTCCCGGAAATCCCGAGAAGCGCCTCTTGGCAATATCTGCTATCTGAACCTACTGATCCATTCGCAGCCTCCCGTTATTTCCGCACGAAAACGAGCCCTGTTCAAAATACAGGGATTCGAGCTCGAACGAATATAACAAGATGGCTTTGGTCATAGTGTTCATGGTAGTGGTTTCTTCCTTTCCGCGCTTATTATAACAGGTGGGAGAGAGATGTCAATCAACCGGTGGTTAATATCCACCTCTCTGCGCTAAACGCAATCCTCGGAGTCCAATGACACAGGAATCTGCCCTTTGCCCTTCTTCCACGGCACTTCATCATCAGAAGCTTTGAAGTTGAAGATGGGCTTCATGATATCAATGATATCCACCGAATCGCGGATTACATCGATGATGTCGTCCAAGGACTTGTAGGCCATCGGGGCTTCGTCCAATGTCTCCGGGCTGACTGAAGTGGTGAATATCCCCTTCATCGACTCCTTGTACTCGGCCATGTTCAGATTCTTCTTTGCAGCCGTCCGGGACATGATACGTCCGGCGCCATGCGGCGCAGAATAGTTCCATTCCGGATTGCCCTTACCAATAGCCAGGACGGAACCGTCCCGCATGTTGATGGGGATCAGAACCTTTTCGCCCGCGTGCGCGGCGATCGCACCTTTCCGGAGGATCATTTCTTTCGTATCGATGTAGTTGTGGATCGTATGAAACGCCTCCAGCGCCTTCATGCCGGTGCGCTCCAGAATGATCTCTGCCATCTTTTCACGGCTGCGGCGGGCAAAACGCTGGCATATCTCTACGTCGTGCAGATAGTTCTCCAGATACTCGCCCCACAGCCAGCAAATATCCTTCGGCGCATCAAGGTCCTGCGTCTTGAAGTCATGCTCCAGCTGCTTGATGGTGCTCTGGATCTCGCTCCGGCGACCTTGCTCCTTATACGTGCGGATGATCTCCTCCCGCTGGCGGAAGTATTCATCCTTCCCCATGTGCAGATCGATGGCCAGCTGCTGATAGATCTCCGCGACCTGCTTGCCCAGGTTGCGGCTGCCGGAGTGGATGACCAGGTAGCAGGTTCCGTCGGCGGCCTTATCCACCTCTATGAAGTGATTGCCGCCGCCCAGCGTTCCCAGCGAGCGCTCCAAGCGCTTGGTATCCCGTAGCTCACGGTAGCACTTCAGTTCCGTCAGATCGAACGGCTCCACACGGCTTTCCCAGGTGTTCATCCCGGAAGGAATGTAGTAGCAGGTCGCGTCAATAAGCTTCAGATCCGGCTCCTTCGTATCCAGCTTAACAGTGTACATCCCGCAGCCGATATCTACACCAACAATGTTCGGGCAGGCCTTGTCCGTGATCGTCATGGTGGTACCGATAGTGCATCCCTTGCCGGCGTGAACGTCCGGCATGATGCGCACGCGGCTGCCTTCCGTCAGCGCGTAATCGCACATCTGGCGGATCTGCTCGATCGCCTCATCCTCCACGACTTTCGCGTAGCAGATGGCGGTAGTCACTTTTCCTTTTATCTCAAACATGTCAGGATCCTCCTAAAAACGGGCGGAGCATGTGATTCCTCACACCCGCCCGTTTCAGCATAAGACGAGTCCACAGGCACTCCTGCTCCCATCTTATTGTATTCATTGGAAAAACCAGACGTCAACCAACCAGTAGTTGGTTCCATTATTTCAGTTTCATTCCGTCCCTGAACGCGTTACCGACCTTCTCCCCCAGCGCGACATAAGCGTTATTACAGGGATCGAACGTGATCGGCTTCAGTTTCTTCGGATCGATCCGGCCGTCCGTGATCACGCTGTCATCAGCGGATACATTGACGATCTCGCCGATCAAAATCCCGTCCTCAAAACTCTTGACCCGGCACTCCAGCGCCATCGGAAGCTCGTCGATCAGCGGAGCGTCCACGAATGCGCTCTTTGTCGCGTGGAAGCCGGCTTTTTCGAACTTGTCCGGCACCTTCCGTCCGGATTCGATCCCCACGTAATCGCAGGCGACCACATAGTCCTCCGTCGCCATGCTGACCGTGAACGCCTTCCTCACAGCCAGATTGTCGGTCGTTTTATGCTCCGACAGACTGATCGTGATTTCTTTGAAATCCGTCGTGATGCCCCACGCCGCATTCATGGCGTTCGGCACGCCGTTCTCATCATAGGTCGCAATGATCAGCACCGGCTGCGGAAACATGATAGGTTTTGCCCCGAAATTCATCCTGCTCATAATGTGTCCTCCTCGTTCTCTATCAGCTGAAGCCTTTTCTTTATCTCCTCCAGCATTTCCCTCTCCTGTTCGGAATAGTATTCCTCAAATCCTTCTATGGTAAATCCTTCCGGATCGTCCAGCAGCGCATGGATCACGCCGTCAAATGAATGACTATGCCCGCTGTACTCACGGCCGGCGGTGGAAGAGTCGTTATAAGGGAAATACAGCCCTGTCCTGGCAAACTCCGAAGCGACATACAGCAGATCGCCCTCCTCGGAGTCGCGGTCCGGGAAGTCGACCCTCCAGCACTTCTTCCGTCTGTCATACCAAGGCTTATAACGTTTCTTCATGCTTCACCGTCACAATGCATCCGTCCTCGCCCTTGCGGTAGAAGGCGATTTCTTCTCCCTCAAAGAGCGCGCCGTGCCCGTCCACGCTTACCGTGTCCACAAAGCCCTCAAAGCGGGCGACCTCCTGATAGCCTTCCGGAACGGGCTTTCCGTCATGGATCACCGCCGCGTGATACTCTCCGGGAACATCAAACCAGAGCATCTGCGGAATGATCTGATCGTTTTTCATTCCGACCATGATCAGAGCGTTGTATTCCTCGCAGCTGCGTCCCAGCAGGACAGATTCTTCGTTTTTCTCCTCTTCCAGATAGCCCGGCAGATCCTCCACCTTTACCCCGTCCTCCAGGATATCCAGCGCCTTACGGTATTTCTGCACGCGAAGCATATCCTTCGCTGTCGGATGATCGATGCGGGAAAGATCACTGTTATGCTTCAGGTCGGCCAGTTTGACACACCGCGCGATCGGATTGTTCTGAAGCGCAGCGACATATTCCAGATAGGGAACAGACTCGTCGTGCGTAAGCAGCGCGAGCGCGTCCGTCACCGCTTTCGGAAATCCGGCCTTTTGGATATCTTCCAGCGTGTAGTCCGAATCCTCGACCACGTCGTGAAACAGGGCGACGATGGTAGTGGTCTCATCCGGCATCTGCTCCGCCAGATGCAGCGGATGTGTGACGTACGGGATCCCGCTCTTATCGACCTGATCCTTGTGCGCGTCAAAGCAGATTTTCAGGGCTTTCTTGGTCAGTTCTGTGTACAGCATATGCACTCCTCAGAGTATGGCAGCCGGTATCAGCATCCTTTGCCGTCCAGGGTGCAGGCAGGTCCGCTTTCTTTGTAAACGATGGGCAGACCGTTATCCGATAGATACCTTTCCCAGTCAAGAATAACCGTCCCGTCTTCCCTGACCAGCGCAGGCAGACCGATATCTCCGATCTCCTTGCAATGATCAAAGACAGGGAGAGAATCCCTGAGAGCCAGAAACTCCTTCAGATTCCGCAAGGACTCATTGATATCGATCATGGTATACTCGACGCCGTTCGCATCGAAGTTTTCTTTGCACTCCCGGCAGTCGGGGCACATGGGACTTCCGTAGATCTTAAGCATAATATAGCACCTTCCTTTTGTCGGTTTTACAGCCTGTTCTCAACCAGCTCTACAGCGGCTCTGACGCAGTCGTCGCATTCACAGAGGACGATTCCGGTGTCCCGTCCCTTCAGATCCTTGCACAAAGAAGCTCCGCACTTTTCCGTGAAGGCCTGATGCAGTTCCCGCGCTGCTCTGAGGAGCGGCCGTCCCTGGTATTCTTTCAGTCCCATCAGTATCTGTGCGCCGATGAGAGCTCCGCAGGTTGCTTCCATGCATCCCATCCCGACACCGAAGGCGGCGCCGAGCTTCATCAATTCCTCTTCGGATATTCCCGTTTCATCTGTAAAAGCGCACAAAACCGCCTGGGCACAGTTGTGTCCGGCGTGTTTCAGCTGAACAGCATATTCCTTTTTATCCATCGCTCTGCTCCTGTATTCCCAATATTTCAATCTCTAAACAACGCATCCGCTACCTCAATCTCATCCACCCATGTCGGATCATACTTAGACTTTGTCATGTTTCGGCCGCAGTTCGGGCACTGAACGTACGGCTTATCAAAACGCCGCCCGCAGGCAGAACACTCGTATTCATCCGCCCGGAAGATATGCGTCTTCTGAATCCAGTAAGCGGTATTCTTTTTCTTTCCGAACATGTTAGGTCTCCGTTGTTTCGATGCCCATTTTAACTCGCAGATCCCCCAGGCTTTTATCATATTGGGCCTGTGAGATCGCGTGGTGAGCTAAAAATGTGTCCAGCAGTTCCTTCTGCTTCAGAAAAAGCTGCGTTTTCTTCTGATCCGGATCCAGGCGATCCCACTCCACAACTTCCATTTTCAATCCTTCTTTGCTTCCGTCTGCCGCAGGATCCAGGCCATCAAGATCCTGACGACTGCTTCTTGTTCATCTACCGTCAGTTCCCTATGCTGCGGAACATGATACCATTTCTCCATACAGCCCCGACAACAGCAGGCCGTGGCATGCATGGCCTTGAAAACCGGATGGCCGCTCATCGGCGTTTGCTTTCCGTCATTTGCCGGATCTGCCGGCGCCAGCTTCTGCCGGACAAAGTCCTGCGCATGACGGCGGATCGTGTCGACACCTTTTTCTTCCAGGTAGGTAAGGTCTTTCCTGCTCAGGCGAAAACTTGACCGGAACTTAGATTTTGAAAGACGATCTAACGCTTCGTTAACAGTTGCCATGACTGCTTAGCAGAGCTCCGCCGCACTGTGGACGAGCTTTGCATCCATGATGCTGCCGCCCTTCACATACGGCTGCAGCTTCTCAGCGGTCTTGCCAATGCCGCTCCCACCCGAAGTAGCAAAAACGCGGATTGTCTTTCCGGACCAGTCATAGCCTTTGCAGAAGGTGTTCACCACATTCGGTGCGCAGCCGTACCAGATCGGGAAACCGATGTAGATGGTATCATAGCCGTCAAATCCGTCTACACTGCCCACAACAGGGACATCCTTCTTTCCAAAGAATTCCTTGTTGCACCGGGCAAGCGGATTCCTCCAGTTCAGATCCGCCGCCGAATAAACCTTTTCAGGTTTGATTTCAAAGAGATCCGCGCCAAGTTTCTCCGCCAGGTCTTTTGCCACTTTCGCTGTCCTGCCGGCTTCCGCACTGAAATATACCACTAATGATTTCATCCTTCTTCCTCCATTCTGACCGGTACTCCGATCCGGTCGCCATGATTATCCGCTGTGTAAACAGTACAATTACCGATGTCCTTTGCCCAATAGCTGCCACCCAAATCCGGCGTCAGGTACTCCAAAAGACCTTTCATCGCTATCGCGTGTGTTGATATCAGGATATCTCCGGGAAGGCTTCGGATTTCTTCCAGAAACAGACCGGCCCGTTTAACGACCGACGAGAGCGGTTCCATTCCCTGCGGCGCCGGATTGTGAATGAAATCACTAAAAAACAGCGTAACCTCCGGAGGAAGCGCATAAAGATCGATGCCTTCATACGGCCCGCAGTCCATTTCGATCAGACGCTCGTCCAGCTGCGGTTCCGCATAAGGAGCAACGATCTGCGCGGTCTGCACAGCCCGCTTCAACGGGCTGGAGAATACATGCGAGAAATGAATGCCCTTTAATCTATCACGGGCCGCCTCCGCCTGCCGGACGCCTTCCTCATTCAGCGGCTGATTGCTTCGGCTCTGCAGGACATGACGCCCGTTCATCTCTGTTTTTCCGTGTCGGATAATGTAGATCATTCCAGTCTCCGTATTATCTCCTCAAACCCCTGATGAGGAGAAGCCGCTGTTTTACAGGTTCTCAGCTGCCATCCTAACCATCTCAGTATACTGTTCTTTCACGTTTTCTGGCCCAGCAATCTTTACCTTTCCTCCGAATCCGAAGATCCAGCCGAAGAAAACGTCGTTGACAGCGACAGCCACCTCTGCAAGGAAATGGTCCGGATCAACGATCTTCGTCTTCACAGTTTTGCCGAATCGGTCGATCATGGCATCCATCATGGCGTTTTCACAAAGTAGTTCCACTGGAACACGCTCTGCATTGACGGCGTACATTCTAAAGACCGTATTGATGTATTTATCAATATTGACGCGCTTCGGCATGGGCACAGCGTTTTCCTCCATGATTTCCGGACGGGAAACCATGCGGTCGACCCGGTACGTGGAGATGCTGTTATACTTATCGTTCCAGCAGAGCACATAATAGTAATCACCGTTCCAAATCAAACGGTAAGGGCTCGTATGATACCAGTAGCCGTCCCATTTAGCTTCCGGACGCTTGCGCACGTTGTAGTGGAAGTACTGGAACCTGATCTGCTTACCCTTATTGATAGCTTCGTTGATGGCATCGATGATCAGGATCGTCAGCTCATTTTCGCTCTTGATGCGGCTCTCTACAGAGATGTTGCGGTTCAGTTCGGCAGCTTTGTAGGAGCTCGCCAGCTTGGCCAGCTTGGATGTCAGAACTTCGCTCTTTTTCTTGCTGATGAATTTGGCGGAAGCTACTGCATCGATCAGGAGTTTCAGCTCCGCATCATCGAAACGGCGGGAGATAAGGCTGTAGCGGTTCTGGGTGGAAGGGATCATCTGAATATCCATTCCTGCCTGCCGCAGGACTTCGATATCGTGCGGGATCGTCTGTCGATAAGGCTTGATACCCCAGCGTTCTTCCAAAAGATTTTGCAGCTGAACAGTAGAGAGATAGTGATCCTCGTCGGTCAGCTCTTCTAAGAGTTTGGCAACATATAAAGGACGGATTTTTGCGTCAAGATTCATTTTTAATCCTCCTCAATCCAGATTTTCTTGTTCTAACTTGCAATTGTTTTCTAGCATGAATTTGACTACATCATCGTACTCGCTGCCCAGAAGATTATTCAGCCGCCTTTTGTCGTTTTCGGTCAGCTTCTTCGTTCGGGCCATGTTGGATTTCAATGTTTCTATGTTCATGCGGAAAGGAATAAATTTCACGCCGGTCTTTCGTTTAAGGTGTTGAAGGATATAGAATCCTCCCGCATCAATATCCCCATAATGATAGTACGGAAGGTCCGGATTCCACTGATGAAGTCTCACAATAAACTCTCTTCTGACAGCGTTATGATACCCTCCAAGATAGATAACGAACTCATCATCCGGTATGTAAACATTGAATGTTGTCAGGTTCTCAATCGTAAGGATCTTATTCCCGGTAACGATTATATGATCAATATCTTTCAGCGTTTTTGAAGAAACCGCAAGATCACCGTGAATCTTATTGAGATCAATTCGTTGCCCCGAAATGCTTATTATTCCGGGTCCCTTGAAATAAACATGTCCTGGGTTCTTGACGATATTCAAATCTTCCAGTACAGTTTCCCGATCAGAAAATTCACCATACTCATATAATACAGACACAATAGTGCTACGTATTTTTTCAAAGATCTTCGAATCACCATATGTCCTTACAGAGAAATCCCGTTCATACGTCTCCTGATCAACGGACAGGATATTTGATAGTGCCTTAAGAAGAAGCTCGTACTCCTCAATATCTCCGACAAAGTATTCCGCCCTCTTATTGCGAGACAATCGTTCCAACTGATTGGAGCAAAACTTGCGGGTTATCTCGTTTTCATCCCGATAATGCATGAGCAGCCCTGAGAGCTCTTCGTTTATGTTTTTTTTCGGTTTCCTTTTCAAAAAAGTATAACACTCTTGAAGGGCTGACATCTCTAGTGTGACCGCTGAAATAAGGCCGTTTTTACGGCGTCTTATTCTAACCCATCCCTCATCAGAAAGCTCTGTGACGGCATGATCAATTGCCTGTATTTCGTTATACTTAGCATCATCCCCATATTCCGGAAAAGCCTTCACAAGATCGATTGAAAAGCTTTGGTTAACCTCATTCTTCCCAATAAAGCTCTTACTGCGTTCATATTTGTCAATCAGTTGACTAAGGATTGCCTCTTTGTATTTCTTCACAGGAAGTATTCCTCCACGGTGCTGGTGTTATTCATGCGAATTGCAAGATAGATGGAATCCACGTATTCGCCAATAATCTCCATACGTGCCGGCGGAGCGGCCAGTATAATCTGGAAATTCTGAGACCTCAGAAATTGCATCATGCTCTCAATGCGTTCTTCGTCCATGTTATTAAACGCCTCGTCTAACATGACGATTCTGGTTGTCTCCCTGCCACTGTACATTTGAGCAAAGGAAGCGGCAATCGCAACGTAATACGGGGTCTGCGTTTCTCCACCGCTTTTTTCTCCATATGTTTTTGAGAAACGCTGCCTCTTCCCGTCCTTGGAAATAACCCAAATCTCATAATCCAGGTAAGAACGATAATCTGTCAGTTCTTCCAAAACGGAAGTGCCAATTAAGTTCTCATCCGTCAACTGCGAGAAGAGTTCTTCCATTTCCGCATGATACTTTTCGTTAAAAAGAGCAGAAAACAACGTTCCCTCACCTATATTGATATCTGAGGTAATCATATTATATAAGTTTTCGCGATTAGGATTTGGTCCCAGCTCAAATTTATAAGAATCGTTCCCGTAATACGTCCCTTTCAAGGCCCTATTGAGTTCTGCAAATTGGGTGTCTGCACGTACAATGTTTTCCCTCATTTTTACGAGGAAATTCTCTCTGAATTCAAGTTCACAGTCCGTCCGTGCCTTAGCAAGTTTATCCTCATATAGGATCAGATCTGACTTTTCCAACTTTTCCAGATCTCTCCGATATTCCTGCATGACATCCATGCCGGTGCCGAAATCTCCGTCCTTATAAACCGCCTGCAGTGCCGACAAATCCTGCAGTGCCGAGTTCTTGTAATTGATATATTTAACCCTAACCGGGGCATAGTTTTCCGCAGTTTTCCCTGCGGTTTTATTCCGTATACTCTCGTTATAACGTTCTAAAGCTTCTTGTTGTGCGCCTATGTTGCTTCCAACAAGCGCATCTTTATCCCTTTCTGCGACGACAATCTCTTCACGTAATTGCTGCTCTTTCTGCTCGTTTTCTCGCAGATCTCGCTCTCTGTTACTTAGCTCGCTTGTTAGTGAATCCCTCTTTTTCTGTGCTTGCTGAGCAGCTTTCTCTGCTGCATCACACTTCGTATAAAGTTCAATAAACGTTGGATTCTTTTTGGCTTCCTTCAGTTCTGCTTCCTCGCTTTGGAGACGACGTTGAATCTCCCGTAATTCTTCTGTAGAAAACAACTTGCTGCGGAACGTATCAAAATTGCAAGCGCTAATCAGCGATATGAGAGAATTATTCGTTTTGATGGACTCCTCAATCGTCATCAGCTGTGCCTTAAGGATGGTTGTTTCTTGACGCGCATTATTCAGTTGAATCCGGATTGCTTCCCGCCCCAAAAATGGTGTCGCATAAATAGCGGGATTGATCTTGGAAAGAACGTGTCCCTGGTATTTCATACATTCCTTGGTTATAGCGATCTTATGCAGTTTTAATTCTCCGACAGATTCGCAGCGAGTCACACGTCCCAAAAGGTATGACGCATATGCACGAGCATACCGGTTGTCGGAATGGACAACCTCAAACAGACTGTTTGGTACAGTCTCCGTATCTTCTGAGATTTTTGTTGTGTTTACAACACCGACAGAGTGAACTTTATTCCTTATCCGATCGTAGACTTGTGCCGCTATATCATAATATTGCGGCTCCACAATGATATTCATTCTCTGTGTATTCAGGTATCCTTCAACTGCGTTGCGCCATTCAGGATCGGATACTTCAAGAAGATCCGCAAAGATCCTGGCCTCAGATTGAATCTTCCGGTTTTGGAATTCTTCATTGATGGCACGGAGAAGCATCGTTGTATATACATCGTATACAGGCTTATTTTTTGAGAGCGCCTCTATACGAGTCTCAAGATCCTGAAGTTTTTCGATGTAATCCTTTTTAGAATGAGAGAGATCGGCGTTTTCGCTATAAGCAGTTTCTTTCCTTTCAGAAAGCACTGAAACCAAAGTCTCTACCGAAGCAGCTTTTTCTTCCTGAGACATTGCCTTTATAGTTAGATCTCGAACAATCGCAGAGCATCGATCTATAGAAACAGAGGCTTTTTTTATATTTTGCAACTGAGTTTCATAACCCTGCACATCCAGTTGCTTTCTTTCCCTTTCTTCTTTTATCTTTCTTATTGACTCCTCAATTTTCTCAATCAACCTCCCAACCTCATTATTAGCAAGAGCAATTCTGAGCTCATTTAAACGACGTTGGGCTTCTTCAAGCTCTGATTTGCTATTTTCCAACTCCTTCTTGGAAACCTCCAGAAGAGTTCTGTTTTTTTCTTTTTCGTTTACGATTTCCTGAAGACTATTTTTCTTGTCTTCCAAAACGGCAATCTTTAGCAGAATATCCACCACCAGAATCTTATGATCGTATTCTTCAATCACATCAGCTTTATTGACTATCTTTCGAAGCTGATCAATCTGCGACTTTACTTCAGTGATTAATTTTTGCATCTCCCTTAGGTTCCGGATGTTTTCCTGAAGCAGATCTGTGCGGATATTATTCTTGGGCAGGATAAATTTATTGATAAAATCCTTCACATGGTCCATTGGCCGGAAAGCCATAGCTTTGATGATCATATCCGGAAAAGTATTGTCTAAGCGACCGAGACGAGATTTAAAAATCTCCTTTGCCCTGCCCACTTGGCTTTCCAACGGGATTTTTTTACCGTTTTGCGTAAACTCTTTATCAAGTGCCGGTTTCCCGTTAACGATAAAAGTTAACGAGCTGAGTTCTCCCTCAACACAGAACCATTTTTTGTTAATATCTGCCTCAACATCCGGAGAATCCATCTTTACGCCAAGAACAAAAAATCTGCCCTGCGTTTCTTCGTAAAACTCCAAAGCCACATAGGAAATGACGGGACCTTCGCTCCGAACATAAGTGTTGCCTTCTTCGCCTGTTTTGCAGCGAACATACCCTCGAAGATCCCTTTTGCTCTTAGCGTTAGCAGCAGGATTGAATTTGCTTGAATTTGTCGTTAAAACCATTTGAATGGCATCTAAAATAGTTGATTTCCCCGAGGCGTTTTCACCACTGAAAAGGACAGATCCCTTCACTGTGATCGTCTCGTTTATGAAGTAATGCCAGTTGATCAATCGGATCTTAGTTAATGTCTTCATTGTCTGATTCATCATCTGAGTCATCTGTTTCCTCTCCTTTGGCAAATTCGGATAATTTCTCCTGTGCAACCTTGTATACTTCATCAAGGCTTGCCGACGTTATAGCAAACATAATTGAGGGGTATATCTGGATGCGGATTTCCGGCAGCCCGGAGTCCATCCGATCTAGATTCTGTATTAGGTTAACCCGCTTGAAACTCCGCAATGCATTAACCAGATTCACTCGGCCGAGTTTGCCGATTTTCAACATATTGTATTTCTCATAGACTTCCTCGAGTAGTACGATAACCTCGTGAACCTGTGACAGTTCTTTCATTTTCTCAATGTACAGAAGCCGAAGAATAAGTGCTAGAATGCTTTCGAGCTTGCTAAAACGAATGCGACCCGTTCCTGTCGGATTATAAATCGTGATAACGCCCTGGTCGTCCCGGATAACCAACTCGTATCCCAACAGGCCCAAAATGCCTTCAAAGAGCTCTGCATTTGCCATGATAAAACGGTAGTCAGAGAGCGTATCGGATGATTGTTTTATGATGAAGCATTCATTTAAAAGCTTATTCATGGACTGACGAAATTTATCCGCCGGAACATTACCAAGGAGTTCACTGAAATCTGTCATTTCTCTTTTCTCCTGATTTCAAAGTCATTATACGTAAAGCCCTGTTTGTTAATTACTTCAGAGCTGGGAATCACCTGATAACTGGTTTTCCCTGTCTGTCCATAGAGACTGATAAAGATCAGCCGTATCATGTCGCGACGGCTGTTGATCTCCAACGAAGAAGCCATCTCAGATTCTTTCTCTCGCAGCAAAGTATCCACAAACGCATTGATATTCCTTTTACTGAACCGGTTTTTGTTTCGCTCGTATGCAGCGATTCTAATGGCACTTCGTTCCTCTTCAGACAGCTCTAAAGGCTTAAATAGCTCCTTAACGGCAGTGATCTTCCTTGAAACGGTTACCGACTTAACCGATTCGTTGCTGATGAATCCTTGTGTAAAAATATTGAACAAAGAACATATTTCATCTGAGGCATCCTCTGAAAGATTTGCCATCTCATCTTCATTGCATTGCATAGCAAGATACCGGAGAACTGTGCTGATTTTCCCCTCCGTATTATTCGTGTTGAGCAATAGGAATCTGGCACGTTTTACTGTACTGCTCAGGTATCTGGCGTGTTTCTTTTCAATTTCCCTGACTATATCATCATAGGAATTGAAATAATCCATGACATCATTAATTACCTTTCGGGACATATCCCGTGCTGCTTCCAGGTCAGGTTCTCCTTCGACTTTTTGATAGCCCCATGCGACCCGCTCAAATATATCGGGATTATTACGGATGTCGTCCAACTTTACAAGTATCATGTTTCTGAATTTTGAAACATTATCGCTGGTGTACAGCCGATGGTACGCCTTGGAGCCTATCTCTTCCGCATAGGTAAAATAGTTTGCCAGAATCTCCTCGGCTGTCTTGTCTGCGGTCAGCTCGTCTATGTACCTTTTTATATTGGTGTTCAACTGTTTCAATGCAGTGAACAGGTCAGCGGTCCGGTCATACACTGGTTTAACAATCTGTGGATAAGGATCGTATAAGAGATCCGGGTTCATCAATAGCGAATAAATGGCAGATATTTCACTTTGGTATTCCGTTTCCCTACCAGAAATAATCGTTTCAAGATTCCGAATCACGGAAATTGCATAGGAGGGCATGACCACCCTTATTTGCTGGTCTATACCAATTTCGTATTCTACCCAACCGAACTCAAGGAGTTTTCGGAGGAAAGCGCTCGCTTTGGCTCGAGAGTCGCTTATTGTTTCCATTTCGTCAGTGAATTGAATATCCGAAATGCTGAGATCATCAAAATAGTTTGTGAGTTTCAGCATTAATGCCTCACGGTCAATGCCATAAGACAGCTCTGTACGGTACGAATCGTAGATGATTCGCAGGCACTCCAGATATATGCTTTTGTAGTAGCTTGTCAGCGGCTTGAAGAAATTGTCGCCGACTATGCGGAATAGGTCTGACATTTTATTGCCCCTTTAGTTGAGCCTTCGTTCTTTCAGCATCATAATCAAAACCGATTTAATGTCACGTTACAACGAGTTATAATAATCTCGAATTTTCTGCGCCATCATTACGCGGCGTTGCTTCAAGAATTCCGTGTAATCCACATAGGTCATGTTCACAACTTCATGCGGGATGCAGTTTGCATCCAGGTTAGCCCAAAAATCAGCTTCATCCGTAATGGTTCCGACAGTCTGCGTACCACCACACCCAGCAAGTGCTTCGGAGAAGTATTCCTTCGGTTCTTTCTTGCCTACAGAGATATTCACGCCGGTATCCAGATAGGCATAGTTGGCTACCTGGTTATAGAAGTTCTTATCATTGTATCCATTGTCCTGCAGATACTTCTTAGGGAAGATATGATGAACATCACCTGTGACTGCTACGAGGTCATAGACCTTGGAGCTGTTAGAGAGGAGGGATCTGTCGCCAAAAAAGTTCTGCGCTGCAACATACGTGTTGTAGTAAGGACTAGAAATAGCGGATGTCTCAAGCGATTGTACGAGCCTGACATTCCAGAACGCATCTGACAGATAGGCGTCCTCAGCCTCTTTCAGGAACTGGACAAACCCTTTGGAAGCGATTTCTCTCAAATCACGATCCATCTGCGTTTCAGGCGAACCCACATAACGGCTTGTCAGCGTCGAGAGCACAAACCATTTCTGGACGTAACGCTTAATATCTGTTTTTGCCACTTCGCCAGTCTTTTGAAGAATTAGGAACAACGTATAGCAAAAGTCCAAGGTCATCTTCGAACGGAGCAGTTTTGGAGAAATAAAGCCAGCGGAACGGATGGCCAAAACGAAGTTTTTGAAGTTATATTCGTTCATGAAGTTCATGACGCCTGCGCTGAGTTTATCAAAACTGTCTGCTTCGATTTCTTCTGTATATGTGCGCGTTTCAAAATCACGACCTGACAGCAGACTTACCAACTGGCCAAGACGGCCCCGGGTAAACATATGCATAAACGACACTCGCAGCATATCGTTGTAATCAGGGTCGTAGATATCATCATAATCATTCTGAAGCCACGCCAGTTTCGGGGCGTATGCCGATTGCATGAACTTTTTATCGGTTGTTGACAGCTTCGTATAAAAGGCAGGATCAACTGCCAGATGACAAAAGTAATCAATTGCCTTTCTGAGCATGTTTCCGCCATGATCTTCATCCGCAGCAATCTTCGACATCGCAAAGTCGGACTCATTCAACCGCTTCCCTTGAGAGTTGATACGAACGAAAATCTCTGTAACCTCGGAGATATCGAGGGAGGGGTCCAGAACGATAGTACCGATCTGGCAGGCAGTAATGGATGTCAGTCTCTGCAAGGCTTCACCAACCACATTCGGATCAGCATCCGGATTCGCTGCCATATATTTCGGCATAAAAGTCCAGCTCTGGAAGCTAGGCTTGAACACTTCAGAAATATCAGGGATCCAGAAAGAGCTCTTTTCATGGGCAGGCGTTGTTACGGCAAAACGTTCCTCGCCAGGCTGAGCCAGAGGATTGAACGCGATACGGATACACTTGTGCATAGCTTGTTTGTTTCTGCATATGATCGTAAAAGTTCAGAAATATCGATACTTTCTGTAAATTATCATTGGGGAATTTTGTCAAGGAGATGCTCTTCTTTTTCTTTCCTTGAGAGATCTTTATTAAGTGTCTAATCTTTATAGGCAACAAAGCATTATAGTAAATATTTTTCTCATCACCGTTTTCGCTTATTAGAACAACAAAAAGAAAAACTCCCCCATCATTGAGCCAGTTCTCAAGATCCATTAAAGACACTGAATACTTTGGTGGTTTTTGAGAAGGAAGCTTTTTACGCACTTCCCCCTTAACCTGCACCGGAACCTTTTTGATCCCCTTTTTCGTTTTACGCTTGTCTGTGTAGATGTAAATATTTCCATCCCAAGACGGCTCCTTATCCCCATCATTCACGAAAGGGTCTAGGACATCTGTTTTGGAAACGCTTTCCTCCACCGCTGACGTTGCAAGTTTCTCAATATTCATTCAAGCCCACGCATATATAGATAAGCAGTAACCGAGCAAACGATCCTGCTTTTTAGTAGGATTATACCTACTCAGTCTTCTCTTGTGATTTTGGAAATATTGTCAAATATCTCCATCTGATCGCTAAGCCTTTCTGTGTACTATGCCGGTCTGGTTAGACCGTAGCCTGTTTCCTGATCAGTGATATATCACTTCGCCGGCCATAGAAACACAGAATGAATTATAGCATTCTTTTCGATGCCCATCAAGATTCACAAGGAAAATAATGCGAGTTTTGTGATGCTCATATTCATCACGAAGAACGGTGCGGCAAATGTCCCGCTATTGACCCAACTGACCAGCAGCGGGGCAATAATACTGTTTTCAATACTCCGGGCACCCATATCCCATAATCACATGCTCCCCAACGGGATGCTGGTTCTGTCGGCAGCTGTCTCCGGAGTTGCCTTCCACGGTATATACTACTCCGTCCACTACCTTCTCTACAATCCCGGTATGGTCCGGCTTTCCGTCCTGCGGACCGAACTCCCCTTCTGGGTCATCCCAGTCGTAGAAGATGATCATGCCCGGCACCGGTTCCTGATTGCCGTCGAGCCACAGTCCCCGTTCCTTATACCAGTTCATACTGACAACGCAGCCGATGGATTTGGGCATAATGCCATTCTCGATATAGCCGCATTCGTTCCCGCACCAGCTCACAAAGCAGGCGCACCATTCGATCCGAGAGGTAAAGCCAAACCAGGACCAGTACGGTTCGCCGCCCACATTGCCGATCTGAGACTGCGCGACCTTCACTATTGGTGTGGCGTCTGACCGGATCCCATAGAGCACAGCCGCCCAGAGAGAGCTGTATTCATCAGAAAGCAGATCCTCCATCTGATCCGTCTGCGATTCGGAGAAGCCGTATTCCACTGCCATCTCATCCGCAGTCCGGTGCTGGACCTGAATGTAGAGAGTCGTGACCTCTTTTTCCACCTCTTCTTCTCTGATCTTGCCATCCTCGCCAACATGCTCCTCAACGACGGTCTTTGTCTCAGTTCTAACTTCATATTCGACCGTATTCATCGCCCAGAAGATATCCTCCAGCATGGCGATCTTTTCCTCGCTTAAGGATGCAACGTCCTGCCCGCCTTCCGGATCCAGGTTGATCTTGACGGCATAGACGGCCAGGACTTCCCGCCAGACGGCAGCAGACCCGGTCATTTCGACTTCTTCATAGCTTTCCGAGCTCTTAATCCCGTCGATCTTATTCAGATAAGACTCATTGATCTCCTTGACCACGCTTTCCATAGTCCTCCCGCCGCTGGTATCTTCACTGGAGAAGAAGATGCCGTAGGCCGATCCCACGATCAACCCAATTGAACAGATAATCACCACCGCCACTACCGCGACAGCGCCGCCTACACCGAGGGCTGCGACAAGCGCCTGGAATGCGGCAACGATAGCCTTTCCCACAGCGACCGCGACCTTGGTAACGACTTTGGCAGCCGCGACAACAGCTTTTGCGACTACAACTGCAACCTTCTTGGCCGCGATCGCAGCGGCCTTAGCCGCCTTGGCAGAGGCCTCCGCTGTTTTCTTCGTTGTCTCAGCCGCGACCTTCGCCGTTTTGACGGCGGCTTTCGACGTCTGCTCGGCCGTCTTTACTGTTCTTTGCACCGTTTTGGCGCTTTTCTGGGCTGTCTTGACGGTTGCTTTTCCCGTCGATTTCGCCGTCTGCTTAATGCTGCGTTCCGTGGCCTGCGCGGTCCGGATCCCGGTATTTTTCGCTCTGACGGCAGACTGTACGCCTCGTCCCGTTCTCTGCGATGCAGCCTTGTTTGCGACGGCTTCCTTCTCCCGGACGACCGCCCGTCTTACCCTCTTTGCCCGGCGGACAGTCCGTCTTTCAGCCGCATGAGCCATTCTGGTCTCCTTCGTCCAGATAGTATTGCTCTGAGGCTGCGCATTATCAAATTTCTCGATGGCCTTTTCTGCGCGCACTCTCTGTTTTTCCAGTCTTTTTTCATTCCTGGTTTCACGCACCTGGTCACGCACACGGTCGCGTGCCTGGCGAAAGCGCTTGCCTGACTCATCATAGACTTCTTCCACGGCGTCCTCTGCCGCGTACTTCAGTCGGTCCTCCGCGTACTCAGAAGGAGAAACCGCGCCGTCATCGACCAGGTTCTCAATCCCGTCTTTCACGCGGACAGTTGCCTTCCTAATATTCTTTGCCGCGTTGGAAGCTTTGTCCAGAAGCTTGATATCCTTCACAGATTCCTTTGTCTTGATGTCACTCATTATCGTATCCTCCTCGCG
>Ga0129307_1001320_pt1 | contig 27212 bp, 25 predicted proteins | sample P1105metagenome_FD_94437 | JGI IMG/M metagenome (GOLD analysis project Ga0129307, IMG submission 94437) | Capybara group fecal microbial communities from Wisconsin, USA - P1105 metagenome | ecosystem: Host-associated > Mammals > Digestive system > Large intestine > Fecal | place: USA: Wisconsin...
GCAGGAGAAGGCATCGCTGATTAATGTAAATGACTCATTTAAAAAACTGATAATAGTAAATGATTTGTTGAATATTCGCAGGGATGATGATGGAATAACAACGATGAATGTTTATGATTTCCTTCTGAATGATAATAGTCTTGATTTATAAATAGTTTCTGTTTGTTTGTCGGGAACAAAAGAATATATTAGCTAAATGATATGCCGGAGATAGTGAACTGTATGGTTCACTATCCCCGGCTTTTATTATGCTGTAACGATTATTATAATTTGTCGTTATTTGCAGCGTCTGTTTCGATAAGCCTTTTGATAATCGGTTTTAACAGATTTCTATAGAATCTTCGATTATGTTCTCGTATTGCTCCTCCAAAACTTGAATATGTGCCCTTTTTATCACATTCAGATAGAGCTGATTCCAATGTGGTAGGATGTCCGAAATCATAGATTATACCAAGTCGAATTCCGTAAAGGGTTCTGTCTTCGGCTCCCCAGCCATCACGTAGTCCGAAGTAGTATCTTCCATCGACAGTCCTAAAAAGCTTCTCTTTTTCATCCAGATTACCACAGCAGATAACAGGTGTATTAAAGTCAAGATTCGTATCATCAGCTAACTGAATAATATCAAATACTTCACCATAATTGATATCTTCTGTGTTCCTACATACCGTGTAGATAATCTCCTTTTTCTTAATCTCGTAAGCCAGCATATTTCTTCGCCTCCGTTATTTTTATTCCTAATAAAGAGGTCGAAAAAAACGCCCATCGTTACCGACAGGCGTTATCTACATATTAAACCCATCGGTCAAGCTTTAGCACCTTACCATCCGGCAGGTTGCTGTGCGGTCAACAAGCTTGTCTCTCGCGCACTCTTCATAGGTGAACTAATTGTAACATATCTTACCCCGCAGCAGCAAGCGAAAAATGACATAGGCTGGCATTTTTAAGGAACAGCGGTTTTTGTACAATTATGGTAAGATAGGCGGCTTCTACGCTTTTCCTGTTCATGAATATCAATTTGGCTTCTTGTGCTGCTTTATTGGGGTTTGTGACATTAAAAATTACATAAAACCATACTTATTATATGACGATTTATTTCATTTGAACAAATCTTACATATTGATAATGAATGATGATAAAGGAGCCAGACAGTCAGTTTTGATTGTCTGGCTTTTTTTCGTTCTATATAGTGACGCTTTTTTTCTGAGAAAGGGGGTGGTGCCTATGGGCTGAAAAATTTTTTGAAAAAAATTTTTTCAATGTACGAAGCAGTCTGACATTGACGTGGTGTAATGAAGAAAGGAGACATTTTTATGGATAGGAAAAAAGAAGACAGGGTTATAAAAGCTATTAAGCAGGGATACTATATGTCGAGGGTATTGGACCTATATAGTTTTTTGCTCAGTCTGGACGGAAAGAAAACTACATATGATGAAATAACAAAGCGTATTGGCATTAAGGGGCGAGATGCCGTTAGAAAATATCTTGATATTGTTGAGGTTGTTTTTAATGTGAATATTGAAACATCCAGAGGTGGGAAGTATTCCGGCACGAGAATGAATCCAGGGGTATCAAGAACCGTAGAGCTTTCTTCCTTTGAAGAGGCGGCTCTTAAGGAAATAATACAAGATGAGGCTTATCCGGTTGAAATAAGGAAATGGTGTTTTTCTATATTGTGGAGATTGGGCAATCCAGTGAATCGAGATAAGAATCTGTCTGATTGTTTCACAAAGCCTTTATAAAAAAGTATGGGATTATTTATAATCCCCAGGGATGGCAGGCTTGCCATCCTGGCTGAGCATACGGAGAAGGGTTGATAGTAGCATAGAGATTTTTACTCCGCGTGTTCATCAGGCCGACAAGCCAAATGATCTTTGAAAACTTAATACAGTTTAAGACGACTGGACGTTCATGGATAGTTGAGCCGCAAGGACCAGGTGCGCCATGACTGCACTTCGCAGTGTATGAGCGGAAGAAACATTGTACGAAAGAGAGATGCCGTGGTGGTATCGGGGCGATGACGCTATCCACTAATAATGATACTTCTATGTGTTGTGAGAATGATGATACATAGTCCATAGAGGGACGGTGCGAATCCGATGTGAGCTGTACCAACAGCTACCAGTAGTTTTTTTGTATGTATGCTGATAAGAGCTTATCTGCTGAGAGAGTTATGGTTGCCTTCCTGCCTTGGCAATCCGTGGGTAAGTTCTTATGGGTAGACATGCCATCCACAGCGAAAGGAGCAGATGTTAGAAATGAGTCAGAGAGAAATTAACATCATGGATTATAAGAAGTTTGTCCGATATGAAGAGGCAACAGAGATTTATGGGATATGTCTTAATACGATAAAGGATATTGCAAGAAAAGCAAATGCTACATATAAGGTTAACAGACTTGTGCTTGTAAATATGGTTATTTTGGACAGATATCTGAATGAATATCGAGTTGCAGAAAGGGTTGAGCTTTCTTCTTATAAAATAAAAGAGTTTCCACGAAAATATATCAGATATAAAGAAGCGGTTATTCTATATAGTATAGGTGAAAGAACTATAAGGAAATTAGCCAAGGAGGCTGAGGTCGTTCGCAAGCTTGGCGGTATAGCTATGATTAATGTTGCTGATTTTGAGCGCTATCTTGAACAGTATCATATTATAAGAAGATGACGGTCAAAAAGTCGTTGACTTACTGACTGTCAGAAATTATAATGGATGTAAGTTGTTCAAGGAGGTAAATGTAATTGGCTAAAATGGGTAGACCTAAAGCAGAGATGCCTAAAACCAATAAGGTAACAGTCAGATTCACTGATGAGGAGTTGGCTTTACTTAAGGAACGTGCCGAGAAGAATAACTCAACCATAGCGCAGACGGTAAGGGAAGGAGTTGAAGATATTATTCATCCTTCTAAATGATTTTTTCCTGTCTCTTCCTTATTATATATAAGGAGGACGAAATGGCAAATCGAAAGGACAAAAAAGGAAAGGTTCTTTATCCAAATGAATCTTGGAATGAGTATAAGAAGCTATACTGTTATTCCTATACCGATATAACGGGTAAGCGCAGATTTAAGTATGCAAAGACGTTAAGTAAGCTGCGTGAGAAGGAACAGAAGATACTTAAGGATTCGTTTGATGGTCTTGATGTATATGTAAATGGATATGCGGACATAAATTATGTTTTCGATAAGTATATTTCTACTAAACGTAATTTGAAGAGTACCACGTACAGTAATTATGTGTACACCTATGATCATTTTATAAGAGATGGATTTGGTAAGAGAAAGATAGCATCTGTCAATTATTCGGATGTTATTATCTATTATAATTCATTGCTCGATGACGGGTTAAGTATCAGTACAGTTGATAATATTCATTCAGTTCTGCATCCGACATTTAAGCTTGCAGTATTAGACAGGGTTATTTCCGTAAATCCTACCGACAATGTTCTCGGTGAGGTGAAGAAAAATAATCATATTGAGTCGGGTGTTAGAAAGGCTCTTACATTAGAACAGCAGCGAGAGTTTTTTAGATGTCTGGATGAGGAGCAGAACAGAAGGTGGAAACCGCTTTTTACCGTAATGTTTGGTACTGGTTGCAGAATCGGTGAACTCATAGGACTTCGTTGGTGTGATATATTCTTTGATGATGGTTATATTGATATCAATCATAATCTGACATATTGTATGAGGCGTGATGGTACCAATAAGTGTAAGTACGAGGTATCACTCCCCAAGACCGAAGCAGGAATAAGGCAGATACCTATTCTGAAGGAAGTCAGGGAAGCCTTAGAAGATGAAAGGGATTATCAGGAATTATCAGGTGTATATTGCACAGCAAAAGTAGATGGAATGACTGATTTTATCTTTTGCAATCGCTTTGGTGGTCTCTTTAATCAAGGCAGTGTTAATAAGGTTATTAAGAGAATTGTTAATGATCATAATGCCAGAGAGATAGTAGACGCAAAGCGTGAGAAAAGAGATCCGATTCTAATTCCATTGTTCAGCTGTCATGTGGCAAGACATACATTCTGTACCAGACTATGTGAGAATGAAACTAACATTAAATTCATTCAGGAAGTTATGGGGCATAAGGATATTCAGACTACAATGAATATCTATGCTGAAATAACTGAACAGAAGAAGAAAGACATTTTTAGAGATTTAGATAATAAGGGAGACATTTTTTAGGAAGATGCCATCAGACATCTGTAGTCCTACAAAAAATGTGTTAGTCCTACACTAAGTCCTACAATTTAATGCATAAATATGATGCTTAATGCCAGGTTGAATGGTTTTAGCAAATCGGGAATTGGTGCTTAATGCCGAGATAAGGCGATAAATGCCGGACAATGCATCTATTATCCCGACACTTAAGACAGAGAAGAAATAAATCCTTTATTTTCAAGGCTTTGCAGACATTTATAACCGCTTGTGTACCAATATGTGTACCAATTTGGTATGGGTAAGTACCCGATAATATGGTTTTGAAACACTTATAAAACCGAGATAGTGAACACTGATTACTAAGCACTTTCTGAAACAAATCGTTTTGGAAAGTGCTTTTCTTATAACTATATATAGTTTTTATGTATATATATCATTCTGTTATAAGAAGAAAACGTGTGATATTATAAAAAATAACAATTATAGTCTGATACTAAAGATATAATTTTATGGCAGAGGATAAAACTATGATTCCTGATATTAAAGATTCTACTAAAGAAGAAAGAGAATCCTATATTAAAGATAGATTTAAATGTATAAGTGACTGTGACAGCTGTGGAATATGTGCGATGTATAAAAATCAGGATCCGCTGCTAGTATATAAGGATTATATAGATGGAGTTCGTGAGTTTCAGGATATAACAAATGATTATCGGTAGTTCGAATAAAGGAAGGTGGTAGTGATTATGGAAGGTATAAAATCGATTTTGATAAAAGACACGACCAGAGAAGAAAGAATTCGGATAGTCAATAAATCTTTAGAGGTATGCGGGCAGGAATGTCAGTTTTGTAATGGATGTGATAATATAGGTGGTGGAAGGACAGAAACATTCTATCAGCCATATATTGACGGAGAAAAGGAACTAAGAGAAATAAATGCAGAGTATATTGCAGGAAGGGTAAAGGGATAAGATAAATGATATCAAGAGAAGAAGCTTTTTCACTTTTAAAGAAGTATAATAAGGAATCCTTTCATATTCAGCATGCGTTAACTGTTGAAGCTGTGATGAAATGGTATGCAGAGGAACTGGGATATGGTGAAGAAGCAGAATATTGGGGAATTGTTGGACTTCTTCATGATATAGATTTTGAATTATACCCAGATGAACATTGCTTAAAGGCACCAGAGCTTCTAAGAGAAGGTGGTGTTAGTGATGATATAATTCATGCTGTATGTTCACATGGATATGGAATAACAGTTGGTAATGGTGTGACTATTGATGTAGAGCCAACTAGAGAAATGGAAAAGGTTTTATTTGCTGCAGATGAACTAACTGGTCTTATCGGTGCAGCTGCTCTTATGAGACCTTCTAAGAGTACTAAGGATATGGAACTGAAATCCCTTAAGAAAAAATATAAGAGTAAAGGCTTTGCAGCTGGTTGTTCCAGAGAAGTTATAGAGAGAGGTGCTGAGCAACTTGGTTGGGATTTAGATAAATTACTAGAATTGACGCTTCGAGCTATGGCAGCAACCGAAGATATTCTTAATGAGGAAATAAAAAATAATTAGCACTCACCTCTTGACAGTGCTAACAAATAGTGCTATAACATAGTCAGAACAAAGGAATAGAGAAGATTCCGATAAAGAATCCAAACGCTCCTTCCCTTGCTCATGAAACATATTATTATATATTTTTCTTGAGAAGGAGGAATGACTTATGTTACTACCTAGTATTTTTGGAGAAAATTTGTTGGATGATTGGATGGATTTTCCAAGGTTTGATTTCGGAGATGTTGACCGCAAGCTTTATGGAAAACGAGCTGCACAGGTCATGAAGACGGATGTGCATGAGCATGATGACAAGTACGAACTGGACATTGATTTGCCAGGATTTAAGAAAGATGAGATTAAGCTCACGCTTGAAAATGGTTATCTGTCAGTAAGTGCTGCAAAGGGACTTGATAAGGATGAGAAAGATAAGAAAGGAAAGATTATCCGTCAGGAACGTTATGCAGGTGCTATGCAGAGAAGCTTTTATGTAGGAGATGCAGTTAAACAGGAAGATGTAAAGGCTAAGTTCGAGGATGGAGTGCTAAAGCTTTCAATTCCAAAGAATGAAACAGAAAAACTTCCAGAAAAACAGTATATAGCCATTGAAGGATAATATGTAATTAATGGGATATCGTGGTTGTACCTGATTGGTACGGCCGCGGTATCCCGTTTTTTGCTTTATAGGAAACTGCGCCTGGAGGCGCAGCCTTGATTGAAAGGTATTAGTATTTACCTTCTTTTATTTTGTATGCATCATGATTCTTGATTATATTTATGGCTGATTTTAATGAAGAAGATGAAGATGTCGTCTTAAAAAGTATCAGACTTGATATCTATTGTGAGAGTGAAGACACTGCATATGATGTGGAACTGCAGAATGGCATTTACGAGGATTTGCCTCGAAGATGCAGGTATTACCAGGATATGATCGACATCGAGCTTCTTGAAAAAGGTCAGGACTATTCAGAATTAAAAAATAGTATTATAATATTCATATGTACATTCGATGAGTTTGAATGCGGAAGGCATCTTTATACATTTGTGGATCTTGACGATGCTGTTAAAGAAGTTCGAAAAGATAAGAGATGGAGAAATAAGCTTATGACAGTTGAAGAATATGCAAAAGCGACGGCAAAGCAAGCTGCAAAAGAAGCAACAAAAGAAGCAACTGAGGCTACTACCGAAAGAATAAATTTGTTAAATCAAAAACTTTTTTCTGATGATCGAATAGACGATTTGAGGAAATCTACAGAAGATAAAGATTTTCAACATCAGCTTATGGTGGAATACGGCATCATTGATGAACAAAACTAAATATTTGTAGAATTACAAAGCCAGCGGTTTTTTATCCGCTGGCTTTTATATTCTAGAGGAATGAAGCTTGTTGATATCTCCGAGTGGTGATGTAACAGAAAATCATCAGAAATGTAAGGGATTTATTGCACTTGTCCCGTTTATAATACACCTAAAATGTGGTATAATACTCCATAGTTTCTATTGTTTGTATATGGGGATAAGGAGCAATAGATATGAGGGGTAAAAATCAAAAATTAAAATCATTATATCTAGCTAAAATAATGCAAGAGCAGACAGATGATACACATATGCTTACTATGCCTCAAATTATTAGTGAACTCGCGAAGTATGACATTGAAGCGTAGCGTAAAAGTATATATGACGATCTGTCTGCTCTTCAGCTTTTTGGGATAGATATCAACAAGTATCAGGAGTTTGGGAAGACGTACTACTATTGCGGCACCAGGGAATTCGAGGTGGCGGACATCAAGCGGAAGGGTAAGACGGAGTATGGGCGCCAGGATAACCCTGCTCTGCAAAAATGATATGGCAAATGTCATCATAGATCAGTTCGGCAAGGACGTGTCCCTACGCCCGGTCGACGATGAGCACTTCACGGTGAGCGTCGAAGTTGCGGTGAGCAGTCAGTTCCTGGCGTGGGTGATAGCGCTGGAAGGAAATGTGGTGATCAAAAGTCCGGAAAAAGTGAAGAAGGAAATGAAGGAACTGGTGAGTAAAAAAATTATAGCTGGTAAAAGTTTATTTATAGATAGAATATGACAGAGTAAAGAAAAATCAGTAACTATCTCATTAATTGTATTTGTTAAGGAGATATGAAAATGAGAAATATTTACGAACTTATCGGAATTATCAAAGGTATCAATTATGATGGCATAATCAATGAGAAAGAAACTGCTAGACTACGATCTTGGGTTGAGCAAAATAAGAACCTTGCTTATGAACAGGAACAAATGAATCTTATAAGTATTGTTGAAGGCGTCCTGGATGATGGAATAATTGATGACAATGAAAAGAAAAATCTCGTTGAAACTGCAGAGTCGTTTGTTAGTGAAATTGGGGATAATACCAGTATTATATACGAATTAATCGGTATTATTGAGGGTATAGTATGTGATGACGTTGTTAATGATGATGAGGTCAAAAATTTATTATCTTGGCTAGACAATAATGATGAATTATTGAATAAAAGTGAAGATGGTAGAGAATTATGTTCCTCATTAAAACAAATTATAGAAGATGGCGTGATTACTAAAAAGGAGCAGGATTATTATCTTGATTTATTAAATTCAAAAATAAAGTATTCGCAATTTGAGGCTAAGCTTGCATATTTGTGTAAGCTTGTTAAGGAAAAGAAAAACATAGGTGTTGATCTTATCGACATTCTTGATAACGATAACGCTATGGGTGAAATACATAAGAGAGCTGAAAGACAGTTGATGGATGGGCTGTCATCCTATATTGGATTCACATCAAACAGGGAGATTGTGATTGTATCACTCTCTTTAATTGCAATGCTTGAATATGATGGGAATTTCTATGACAGTGTAAGAAATACCTATAATTATGGTTGTTATTCTGATCAAAAAGTTGAGGGTTATATTCGAGAAATACTTAGTAAATATGCAAAAAAAGGGGTGGCAATAGGGAGAAATAAAGAAGGTAAAAGTAGACTTATAAGTGTTGCCTTGGAAAATGCCATTGTTCCGAAGACTTTTCTAAAGTCATTTTTTGATTTTATATTCGATATTTATAAACTGAACTTTGACTATGATCTATCTGATGAGTTATATGAAGATTTTCAGTTTGTTTATGAAGGACTTCGAAGCAAGATGCTTTCTGACGGAAATGATATTTCTTTGAACGTTACTCAGAAAACGTATAAGCTTATCGCATCTACAAAGCAGCTTATTGCAAGAGAGGATGGTCTCGAAGCATTAATTAAGCTCAGTATTATCATAGTAAAACTTATAGATAAGCGCTTCTGGAATAAAGAGGTAAAAATATTCAATCCCTATCTTAAGGTAGGCTATGAAGCGTGGGAAAAACAACTTGTTAAAGCTCAGCGTGAGGTTGGTGAGCGAAGGTACAGTAGTTTTGAACTTAGATCCAGATGGGAACCCAAATACAAACTTTCGAATTCTGGGGTTTGTCTTGTCCCTCCTTCTCATAGGATTAAATCTCAGTATGATTATCATACTATTGCAATAGTAGTTTTCAATGGAGAGGAAGAAGTTTATAGGAATGAAAGATTGGCCATTAGAGAAATAATCGGTGGTTACCAAATTAATCCGGAATTGATAGTTGTAGATAAACCTATCGGATATTTAAGATATAAACTCATGGCAGGAACAGAAGTTATATATGATAGTCGAGATAAGCTATATAGGAACGTTATTGTATTTGATGATGACTTCAATGAGATTAATAATAACACTGACTATGAAGGGTCAGCATTTTTCTGCCTCAAATCAATTATTGAAGATATAAAGCCGCAGAAGCAGTTTGAACATTATATCATAGGCTACAAACTTATAAGATCAGGTGATGCAATTGGAATCGGAAATGAAGTATTCAATTTTTCATCAATGGTTAAACCTGGTGTTTTTGGAGATATTCATAAGAATTGTTATGTTCGAAGAAAAAACAATGATACTTTAATACCTGTGTATAAAAAGGTTAATGTTGTAGCTTTTGAAATTGATAATTCATCATCGAAATTTGAAGTTTTAATTAATGGAATGGGACAGAAATTGTCAGATCTCGAGTATCAGACTACGGCGAGGGGGAACATTATTAAGTACGTTGTTGCTCTCAATATTGAGAAACCTGGTCTTTATGTAGTTGAGATTAATCAGTTTGCTGATGGAAAAAGAAACAGAATATTAAAAGAACAGTTTTTATATGATCCATCATTGGAATACAGTGCGTTAAAGTTGGATGATAATGATTATAAATTGACTGTTAATTCCGGAGTTCTTAAAAATGGATTTGATCAGGAAATAGACATTGAAACCTTTGATATGGAACTTATAAGTTTCCGATGGGATGGTAAGAAGTATATCTATTTATTGCCGTTTGAACTTGGGTTTTATAAATTAGGAAATAATAAGTGGAGTGATATAAAAACTGATATCTGGTGCGATGATGTTTCCCAGGATACGAGCATGATTTTATATGATACAGAATGCGATGGGTTATTGGTATATTCGGAGGATGGTGGCTTAATTGAAGATAACATTAAAGTGTCTGATAAGGGATATTATAAAGAAATATCTGTTGGATTTCTGAATTCATACAAGACAACAAATAAGTATGTGCTACTAGTGTTTACAACAGATGGTCGTAAAAAATACACTGTTTTCTGTTATAACAAGTGTGTTTTAGATGAGGAAAATACAGAAATAATTTTTTCAGATAATCCCAAGAGAGTTTCTGTTACCCCGGTATTTCATGGGATGAATAAGGTTTTCTTCGAAATGTTCGACCACAATAACAACAAGGTGATGAAAAGCAAATTCCTAATTAGCGGTCAGACGGAAGTGATAGATGATTTTGAATCATTTAAGGAGTACACCTTTAACTTCCATGAAAATACTAAGGAACTTATGCTTAGAAAAAATACTTTGCTTGGTACAAAAAAGCAGATTTTTTACGCAAGACAGGATTATATAGGAAAGATATTCAAAATTAAGGAAGTATATTTTAATCAGACAATCAGAGGTGAATTTTTAGAAAAGTCAATGCGCTTTTACAAGACTTATATAAAAATTACCGGAATTATAGATAACGATTTTGAGGCAGAAATCTTCATTATGACACAAAGAGGGGAAAGGTTTAAGCAAACCGCAATAAATCCTGTTCGTTTGGAACAATGCAGCGAGATACAGGATAATGAAATGGAAGCCTATATTATTAATAAGGAAGATGAATGTGGGTTGTTGATTGATTTTGAGAAGCGTGGAATCATGAATACACTTTATGATAGAAATGCACCGGATATATTCCTTTATTCAGTGAATGTGAAAGGCGAATAAACCATGAAAAAAATGAATCCAATTGAAAAATCTCTATACATTGAAAGTAGATACAAGGAATATCTTAAATCTTCATTTGAGTTTGGAAAAAGCAATTTACAAAAGTTGTTTATAGATCAATTAAAGAACGAAAGATTGTTCAAAGGCCCTTATGTTGATTTAAGCTTTCCTTTTGAAAGAGGGCATAGTATTAATCAACTGATTGAGGACGGAACAGTATGTGAGTCTTTTAGAAAACTTTCGGATATAGATTTTGACCGACCTTTATATACTCACCAGGAAGAAGCGATTCGGCTTATTAAGAAAGGTCGAAGTGCTATAGTCACAACGGGAACCGGATCAGGTAAAACAGAATGCTTCTTATATCCTATTTTGAATGATATTCTTTCTGATATCGAGAATGGAAATAATGAAGTGGGAATCAGGGCAATATTTCTATATCCAATGAATGCACTTGTTAATGATCAGGTGGATCGTATAAGAAGAATACTAAAAAACTGTCCTGATGTGACTTTTGGCTTTTTTACTGGTGATACTCCAGAGCATGCTTCGATGGCGGAGAGAAAGAAGTTTGAAGAACAAAATGGTGTGGATGTTTCTGAGAATGAAATACTGTCAAGAGAAGAAATAAGAGAACAACCTCCTCACCTTTTATTTACAAACTATTCTATGCTTGAATATCTTTTGATAAGACCTAATGATTATTCGATATTTATTCCTGAGCGACTGAATAGTTGGAAATATGTCGTATTAGATGAAGCGCATTCATATAGCGGTTCACTAGGAATTGAACTATCTATGCTCCTAAGGAGACTTACAGGTCTTGCGGTGAGAAAACCACAATTTATTCTCACAAGTGCGACGCTCGGGACGCAAGGTAAATCGGAAAATGATATTATTCATTTTGCGGCAAGTCTAACATCTTCTGAATACTCAGTGAATGATATTATTTTTTCAAAAAGAATCCCTTTAAATGGTAGTTCGGATTATAAGGTTGATGGTGAAGACTATGTAGAAATAAAAAAAGTAATAGAAAGAAACGGGGATATTACCGACATAGTTAAAAAGTATATTTCCATATCAACTTCCGATTCAAAGCGGTTGCTGTATGACCTTTTGGTGAAAGATGGGAATGTTCATGAACTTAGTAATTTGCTTCGTGGAGGAAGTAAAGATTTTATAACGCTTTATACATACTTCGAAGGAAACATGAAACAGGATGAGCTTGTTGCTCTTATTGATATTATTAACTGGGCTGAAAATAATGGCGTAGGACTGTTCGATCTGAAATATCATTCCTTTGTGCGTCCTCTTTCCGGAGCGTACATTACATACGGTCAGAATCCAAAGCTCAGTTTGACCAAAACGAATGAGATTGATGGGATGAAGGCATTCGAGGTTGGTAATTGTAGATACTGTAATTCCCCATATATTATTGGAAAGATACAAAAAAAAGAAGAAGATAACCTTAATTATCTTTTGCAGAACAAGGAAATAGATATCTATGAAAATTATGGTAATGAAGAGTTTGTTCAGATAGATTATTTCCTCCTTGAAAATGCCGTAAATGAAGAAGAGGTCGATAAGGATAGTATTGTGCCATATGAAGTGTGCTCAAAGTGTGGCGAAATACACGAAAAAGCAGATCTTAATGCTGTCAAATGTAAATGTGGTGAATCTTATAGATTTATTGTATATAAAGTTATTCAGAAAAAGAAAAAAGATGAGGATTTGATATATAACAACATCACCCAGTGTCCATGCTGCGGACATAAAGGAAGAACAGGTGTTGTTAAAGCATTAAACATAGGTAAAGATGAAGGAACAGCCCTTATAGCTCAGATTTTATATGAAGCTATAGATGAAGGTGAAGAGGAAAAGAAACAGGTTAAAAAGTTTTCTCTGAAGCTGATTCCTAAAGAGCCAGATATTCCGAAGGATAGGAAAGTAAAACAATATTTAGCTTTCTCTGATAGCAGACAACAAGCAAGTTTTGCTGCAGTTTTCTTCGACTCCAATCATGTTCGTATGTTGAGAAAAAGGTTAATATGGGAGGTTATCAAGGAGAATAATTATAAGAATCTTACAGTGGATGAACTGACGGCATTTTTAACAGAGAAGATAAAAACTTCAAGTCTGTTTGATAATAAAATGTCATCACACAAGAATGCGTGGGCTGCAACCCTTGTGGATCTTCTTAAGGTTGATGGAGCATATGATGGTGAAGGGTTGGGACTTTACTATTTTGATCTTGATATAGACTCTATAGTGGACGAATTTGATGATGAACAAATTGTTGAAGCGTTCTCGGGATGTAATATGACGAGAGATAAACTGAAAACTCTTATCCAGGTTGTGCTAGGAGTTTTTAAGACAACACCAGCAATCTCATATGTTAAGTCTACACTTACTCCTGAAGAAATAAGAGATGTTCTTGAATACAGAAGATTTAATAACTATGTGACTCTATCTGCACCAAAGAAGGGCAAGAAAGATTCAGAAGATAAGGCGTTTAATGGAATAAGGAGTTTTCTGCCTGTAGCTACCGAAACAAATATGATAGTCAGATATGTTATGAAAGCATTTGAATGCGATGTAGAATCCGCTATTAATGCACTTAAAATAGTTTTCAATAACATTCTTATACAAGCCAACGATTTTGGGGACAAGTTTTTAATTAAACATGATAAGAAGGAAGCATATCAGATAGATGCAAGCCATTATATAGTAAAGAATTATAAAACATCAAATTTTTACAGATGTTCAAAGTGTGGAAGACTTACTCCTTATAATATTAATAACAAATGCGTTCAGGATAGATGTACAGGAACTTTAACTGAAGTTGATCCTGATGTTGTTTTGGAAAATAATTACTATCGTCAGCAATATAAGAATAAGAAGATAGAAAGTATTGTCATAAAAGAGCATACGGCACAGTTGGATAGGAAAACTGCAAAGGATTATCAGAACGATTTTAAGAATAAAAAAATTAATATACTTAGCTGTTCGACCACATTTGAAATGGGTATAGATATTGGTGGTTTGGAGACTGTATTTATGAGAAATGTACCCCCGACACCAGCCAACTATGTCCAGAGAGCTGGTCGTGCAGGACGAAGAAAAGATAGTGCAGCATACATATTGACGTATTGTGGAACCGGTTCCCATGATTATACCTATTTTTCCGAACCCGAAAAAATGATATCAGGGGTAATTAATCCACCATATTTTAATGTTGTAAACAAAAAAATAATTGTGAGACATCTGATGGCAACTTGTCTTGGATATTTCTTTAGAAAGTATCCGGAATATTTTAAGACTATTGAATCGCTTGTAATCAGTGGCGGAGGTATCGATAAATTCAATAATTACATGAATACCCATCCTGCCGATCTTGATGAATATATCAGCAAGAAGATATTGCCTGAATCAGTATATGATAATTATCGTCATTTTAAATGGTTCGATGAAATGGGTGGAAGTGATGAGAAAATGACATATTTTGCTGAATCAATTCTTGGTATTCTCAAGGAATTTGAAATGGCAAAAGAAGAGGCACGTAAGCTACAGGATGCTGGTGATGAGCAAGCAAGTTTTAATGTGACTTATTACATGAAACAAATTTCTGCGCTAAAAAATGAGGATGTTATCAGCTCGCTCTCGAAATATTGTGTTATTCCAAAGTACGGATTTCCAGTTGATTCTGTTGAGTTGCAAATATATGAAAATGGAGTTCCGCAGACAAAATATGATATTAATCGAGATTTAAAGATTGCTATTTCTGAATATGCACCAGATTCTGAAATTATAGTTGATAAGAATAAATATACATCAAAGTATATAACCTTGAAGAAACAGTCAGAGTATCCAAAGAATTGGTTTGTTACATGTCCTACATGTAAAAAAATCAATGTATTCCTGAGTAAAGGGGATAATAAAAACTGTAAATATTGCGGTCAATCCGTTTCAACAAGTATTGCCGAGTATTATATTGAACCTGTCAATGGATTTAAGAGTGGGCAAACAAAAGAAAGCACAACAATGAAGCCCAAAAGGTCATACGCCGGAGAAGTGTCCTATGTAGGAAATGGTAAGACAGATGAGCTGAGGCTTGTAATAGGAAATGTTATGGGAGTTGAGACAAGCAGTGATGATGAACTTCTTGTTATGAATAAATCTGGCTTCTATATGTGTCCGGTATGTGGTTATAGCGATATTGTAAAAAAGGGATTTTGTGCGCCACAGACAATCAAAAAGCATAGAAATTTTAAACAGTATGAATGTAATCATGATGAGCTTGAATACCTTAGATTGGGTCACAGATTCCAAACTGATGTAGCTAGGTTTACTATTCCTATGCTTGATTCCTCAAACAAAATTGGGTATCCACAGGCTTTATCATTCCTTTATGCATTTCTTGAAGGAGTCAGTCTTGCGCTCGACATAGAAAGAACTGATATAGATGGTGTTCTTGAACTCAATCTTGAATGGCAGAGTTATGATATTTTGTTGTATGACAATGTTCCAGGTGGCGCAGGGCATGTGAAGAGGCTTTTAAATAAAAATGCCATTGTTAGTGCGCTGAAAGCTGCTTTGAACAGGGTTAGCAAAGAGTGCTGTGATCCCAATACATCCTGCTATAATTGTTTGAGAAATTATTATAACCAGTCGTATCATAATAAGTTACAACGAAAACTAGCGATTGATATTATTAAAAGACTACTGTTTGAAATTAACAATGGATCTGAAGAGTATCAAAATGAGAGATGGCATTATAAAAATGATGTTAAGAATGTAAAAAAATGTATGAAACTAACGCTTGGAGCTGATGGAAGAAATCCTGGCAATGAGAGTGCGGAGGAAATATGGAACGATCTTCTCGATGATTGTTATGATGATAACGAGACAGAATTAATAACAATGGTTAAAGAACATAGTCCAGAGATTATCTCAAGACCGTTTTACAACAAGACAGTTAAAATTGAAGAGACGGGAGAAACATTTGTAGCTAATCTTGTTTGGGAAGATAAAAAAGTAATGCTGTTCCTTAATGAAGCTTATGATGATTATCTCATAGCTGAGAAAACAGGTTGGGATGTATTCTGTACCAAGACGGGCTTTGATTATATGGAATTGATAGAAAAGGTTGGTGAATAAAATGGCTAGAATGATACCGGATGTTCCCAAGGAGTTTGATCCGAGAAGTCAGGAAGGACTAATGTTTGAGGAGTTAAATAAGTTACCAGGGGAATACTATGTCTTTCATTCTTTTTCGATAGTCACAGTAAAGAATTCTACTATAGCCGAGAATGAAACGGATTTTGTGATTTTTAATCCTAAAAAGGGGATAATTTGTCTTGAAGCAAAGGCTGGACAGGTTGAGTATTCAGATGGAAGTTGGAAATACGGTAGTGGAATAAAGATGAAGAAAGATGGTCCGTATAATCAGGCTAGCTCCAATAAATGGAAATTGAAGGATTATATGATTGATCATGGGCTGCAGTATGAATTCGAACATTGCAAAATGCTTCATGCAGTATGGTTTCCAGATGTTCCAATGAGTTATCTTAAAGGCATGAATCTTCCACCGGAGGCTGATTTGAGTATTACACTTACATCGGATTCGTTTGGGCATATAGAGGAAGAGATTGAAAAGATTTTTTCGATTGAGGTATCTGCGAAAGTTCAGACTTCTCTTTCAGAAAAAGATACAAATAGAATTCTGGATAGGGTGCTTGCTCCCACATTTCATCTTATATCTTTACAGGAAGTAGAAATTGAGCGAAATAAAAATGTTTTTAAGAGAATGCTTAATGAACAGATCGCTTTACTGAATTATCTGGAGGAGCAAAACAATGCCATTATTAATGGACTGGCAGGAACAGGAAAAACCGTAATGGCTGTGAAGAAAGCCTCGTTGCATTCGGATAAAAATGAAGATGTTCTATTTCTTTGCTACAACGTGTTTTTGAAGGAACATTTGAAAAAGAGCTATCCCTATCCGCATGTGCATTATTATACAATAGATGGTCTTGCATGTAAGTTGTGTGATATAGGCAAACCAGATTATGATCTACTTAAGAAGAAGCTTATTGACATGTTTTTGGAGAACTGTTTTCCATATCAACATGTAATAATTGATGAAGGTCAGGACTTTGGTAGATTGGACTTAGAAGAGGAAATTATAGAGTTACTGAAAGAAAATGCAATTGAAAATGAAACTCACAATGGATCTTTTTATTTGTTTTATGATAAAAACCAGATGGTACAATCCGATAGGATTCCTAAGTATATAACAGAATCAGATTGTAAGTTGACATTATACAGAAACTGTAGAAACACAGAGAACATAGCATTAACATCCTTAAGGTTATTAGGCTCAGATAAATCTCCCAAGTTATATAATGATGCAGTTCTTGGTGATATTCCGGAGATGGTATTTTGTAATGGAACAGATGAAACTGTAAGTGCTCTCAATCATGAGATAGATAAGTTTATAGAAATGGGATACACAGGTATAACTGTTCTTACCTGTAAAACGGAAGAAGATAGCATTATTTCGACTTGTTGTTCTGATTCCAAGTATAACTATAAGCGGGGACATGTCAGATTCACAACATGTCGGAAATTTAAAGGGCTTGAATCTGATGTAATTATTGTTGTGGATATGGACAAGGCTATATTTGAAAGTGATCTTGGTGAACAGCTTATGTATGTTGGAACTTCAAGAGCAAGGTATAAACTAAGTTGTATTGTAAATATGACGGAAGATGAATGCTATCAATTTATGGAGAATAAAAATATTAAGCATAACCGTAATACTCTGAAATCTTTTGCTACTGCATTTAATTCAAAGATTATTCGTGATGAGTAAATGTATATTATTGTTATATGGAGGTTTGACTTGGAAAATATTGTATATACATAGTGTTTTAGTGGACACAACTCAAGACCTAAGCAGGTATGATGTATTAATTTATTAAATATATAGATATAGGTGCTGAAACTTTAGCTGAGTATTATCGAACATATATGTATTTGATTGGATATTTCCATGTATAGAATTAGGTGAATTTGTGAATTTATTATTTATATGTAGTTAGAATAAGCGACGCAATTTAATAGTTGAAAAGCTAGATGGAGGTGTTAAAGGTCATAATGTTAAATCTTCCAGTATTGAGAAAAAGACACGTTTTAAGACTTCGAGGCTTTTTGGTTGGGTAGCTTTTTTCGAGATATATCATTTAGACATTACAAGAAGTACTCTAAAGAAGTAGGTGGTATGATGAGTTGATATTGTATGAAGATGATAATATTTACTTGGTTAAGAAAAGAAGGATAATTTGCTCATCTAATGATGGCATAATTTATTATGTTGAAGTTATGAATAATTATATGTTTTCAAATATCTGCTGCGACTTGTGCTGTTTTGTGGCTCTCGGAGACGTATAATAAATCTGGAGATAATATATATAGAAAGACTTATCAAGAAATAAAAGAGAGTATATAAGGGGTTTTTTGTTGTGATGATTAGAATGTATAATTGCTATTTTGGAGATTGTTTTAATATTGAAAATCTAAATGAAAACAACCTTCTTGTTGATTGTGGAATACATAGTATTTGTCAAAATATAAATGTTCGTAATCAAAGGTTTAAGGATATATATTGTGATATAAATAATAGCACAATGGACTTTCTTTTGAGTCATTATCATGAGGATCATTATAATGGAATCGAATATATGAGTAATAATTGGAATTATAAATTCGAAAAGGTATATATACCTGATATTTGGGATATTAATGGTAGTATTGACGCCATATCCTTACATTTATTAAGCGGTATCTTAGATAAAAGTATATTACATAAAGGTACAACTATACTTACATTTTTAAAAGCTTTATGTAAAGATGATGGAGAGGTAATATTTGTAAGAAGAGGGTCAAAAATTCAAGATAAATATGTGGCTTTATGGCCAAGCGAAAAGTTTATAAAAGATAAAGCTGATAAATTGTTAAGAAAAATGATTGATGATGAAGATTTAAGTGATAATGATATAAGTCAATTATCTTATTATTCTACAGAACTTCAAACCATAGTATTGGGTATTCGTTCAAATGATATTGAAAGAAGTGTCCTTTTAGAAAGAATAAATTTGTTGGAAGAAGATATTTCAGAATCGTTTGAGCATTTTATCGATAAGGGTGTTAAACCAAGTACATTATTTAATTTAAAAGATTTTGGGAATAATATTAGTATTGTTTTTCAAAATAATGAGGATACTGCAGATGATAATATTTTATTTACAGGAGATTTTGGAAGTCTTAAAAAGCAGTGGGATAAAATAGAATGTAATTTTGATGGAAAAAAAGATTGTAAAATGCATCCGCTTTATCATGTGATTAAAATTGGACATCATGGTACGAGAGCATATTATCATTCTTTTGTTGGAAGAATAAACAATGATAGTGTATTGTTGATACCAAATGATGGAGGTAAAAAAGGATGGAATATTTGTTCTGATTATTCATTGAACGCTTTATCTACTGGTGCTCAGGTAATATGTGCTACAAATAATACTTGTGAAGCAAAAAATAATAATAGAGGATGCTGTAGTTGCACAAATTGTGCAATTATAGAGCCTAACATATATTTTGATGTCATATAATTATGTTATTTTGTAAGATGTTTATTACTGTTTTATAGGAATCAAAATGATGAATATTTTATTTGTATGCAGCCAAAATAAGCGACGCAGCTTAACGGCAGAGAAGATATTTGATGGAGTTAACGGACATTGTGTTAGATCTGCCGGTACTGAGAAGAACTCCAGGATTAAAGTGACTCCTGGACTTCTTGGATGGGCGGATTTGATATTTTGCTTCGAGAAGAAACATTTGAGGAGACTTCGTGAGAAGTACTCCGAGGAAGTAAGTGGAAAGCAGATTGTAACACTGAATATCCCTGATGACTTTGAATATATGGACGAGGAGTTGCAGGATATATTACATAGTTACGTGGATGAGTATATATGAACGAGATGAATAAACTAGACGGAATCAAGCACTTTGCAGTCCTCGATACTGAGACTACCTGGACGGATGAGGTGATGTCTATCGGTATCGTCATTGCAGACGTGGAGACTAAGAGAGAGATTAGATCGGAGTATTATATCATTTCACCTGAATATGAGAGTGGTGGAATGTTTTCGAATACCCTCTTTGATACACCGAAGAAGAAGACTAAGGTGCTGTCGCGTGAGGAAGCGATAGAGGGTATAGAGAGCGTGCTGGATGAAGAGGCGGTTAGTACTATATTTGCTTATAATGCCTCATTTGATTATCGTCATTTGCCTGAACTTGCGTCCTACACGTGGGTGGACATCATGAAGATAGCTGCCTATAAGCAGTACAACCGCGCTATCACTGATGACATGGAGTGTTGCCTGTCGGGGAGACTGAAGAGGGGCTATGGAGTGGAACAGATTTTGGGAATGCTGAAACCTAGATATCGGGAAACACATAATGCATATTTTGATGCTATAGATGAATTAGAAATAGTTAAGCTACTTGAGCTCGACATAGATGTGTATGAGAATGCTATCCTGAACTAGGCTAAAGCATTTTGGGGATAAATATGAAGGTGATTCGATACGGAAATGAGAAATCAGAGAATATCCTTATTCAGATGATTGGAATGCATGAGATTCCATTTCTCGAAAATGAGGTTAAGCTAATTCGGGAGTATAGTGGCACGGAGGATTTCCAGCTGCACGCGGTGAAGGTGGACGATTGGAACCGCGAACTGTCGCCGTGGGTGGCTCCGGCTGCTTTTGGCGATGAGGATTTCGGCGGCCAGGGGTGGACGACGCTTAAGTCGCTGCTGGATTATATTGAAAATGAGATCTACGGGGAGCGAGAGGAGTATTATCCGCATTTGCATCTGGGAGGGTACTCGTTGGCGGGGCTCTTTGCGCTGTGGGCGTCGTACCAGACGCATAAGTTCGAGGGCGTTGCGGCGGTATCTCCCTCAGTTTGGTATCCAAAGTTCGAAGATTACATTTCATCAAATGACATAATGGCGTCGCGGGTGTACCTCTGCCTCGGCAAGAAAGAAGCGGCGACCCGAAATGAGATGATGTCCCAGGTGGCGGACATAATCCAGCGAGTGCGCGACGAGCTTGAATCCGAGATTAAAGTGACGTTGGAGTGGAATGAAGGAAATCATTTCAAGGATCCAGACGTCAGGATGGCGAAAGGATTCGCCTGGGTCCTAAATGAACTATGAAATTTTATATATCATTTGAGGACGGATAGTTATGCAAACCATATATACGGTCAAGGCATGACACTAACATAGATTTTCTATTTTTCTCATTTAGACAATTAATGCGGACAAGATTTATAGATTCAGCGTGTTTTTTGATGCACATTTTTGATATCATCTCGTTGATGATAACTTATCAGCGTGCGTTGGTTAGCTGCATGCGATAAATTAGCTTCATTTCTAATTAACTGTTTTTATTGATACGTGACACGCGAAAGGAGACATGAAATGGGCAAAAATGATCGTTTTAAGAAGGTTTATTCACAGGGCACAGTTAATTCAACTCAGATCTGGGTTGACAAGGAAACTGGCGTAAATTATCTATATCATGAGGACGGATATTCAGGCGGCCTAACTCCACTGCTAGATAGAGAGGGAAAGCCAATTGTTACCCCAATCATCGAGAAATAAAATACCGAATAAACAATCTCAAATAAATATTCTCGAGTAAATAATATCAAATAGTTGAAAAGAGCTTTATTCAAAACTGAGTAAAGCTCTTTTTTGTTGCTTTAAAGGGCTTCATTGTTGCCATTTTGTTGCGCTTTTGTTACCCATACCTGGAGTATAATCATATAAAATGAGTCAACAGTTACGTCGGACGTGCGAAGTGACTCATTTTCAAAAACAAGGAGGATATCATGAGCAGATTAAAGGAACTTAGAGGTTACATCAACGAAGAGCTGTATAAGATGGAAGATATCGATGAGCGTACCGCCGCAATAACACATCTAAATGGTGTCGCTCTAGCTGCTACAATTCTAGCTAAGAAGCGTGGCTTTGATCCTGAAGTTGCTACGATGGCGGGTGTGCTTCACGACCTGCACGCATACAAGACTGGTTCATACGAAGAGCATGAGCATAAAGGTTCAGAGCTAGCTCGCCAGATACTCGAAGAACTCCAGCTTACAAATCCTGATGAAACAGAAATGATATGCTCAGCCATATACCATCATGGCGATAAGTTTATAGTTGATAGTCCGTTCGATGAACTATTAAAAGATGCGGATGTAATATCCCATACATTAAATGATCCAACAAAGGATATTAAGGAAAAAGAGCAGAAGAGATACGGTGCTCTTTGTGCAGAGTTTGGGTTGTATTAAGTATTTATATGTAATATCAATTGTATTCTTGAATAATTTAGTTAAATCATTTGACTAAACATCCGCAAAACTTCATAAAAAGCGGACAATTAGGAACATAACTATAGTACTAATTATTTAGATTGAGTATAGGAGATACCATTATGATGAGTATGACTCATATTTCAATTGGTTTAGCTACAACTCTTGCTATTACTAGACCAGATAAGTTTCAAGATTATTTACCTGTAATAGCAGGTGCAGCCATTGGAAGTATAATATGTGATTTTGATTGTAGATCAACTGATGAAATGAAGGATGCGCTTTATGGAAGAATAGTAGCTTTATCATTATTCGTAGTTTCAATTGTTATTGATCTTATAGTTAGAGGTAAAGTGTTTAATTCTTTGTTTCAGCATAATGTTAAGCTTATTCTAGTTGGATTGGTGATATTTATAATTACAAGCATTTTTGCTATCTTTTCTGAACATAGATCTTTTTCACATTCCTTGTTAGCTCTTGTTCTTTATGTAGGGGCTCTATTATGTATTAGTATTCCGTTAGTTATTCCTTTCTTGATAGGATATATATCGCATATTTTACTAGATATAATGAATAAAAAGCCTGTTATGTTTTTATTTCCTTCAGATAAAGGTTTTTGCTTAAATTGGTTTTATGCTGGAAAGACAGCTAATAAGGTTTTCCTTGTATTTGGTTGTATAGGGTTATTGTCTGTAATAGTATTCAATATTCTTTACTAATATGAAAGATTCAATAAATATGTTATTCACTCTTTTTTGAACAGAGTTTATATAACAAAACGATTATAATTTTAAGAAGAAAGGCTACGTTATGAAGAAAAATAGAATGATATTTTATAAAATTATTCAATTAGTATTAGCAATTGTAATCTTATTTTCAATTGATATTAATGGAGAAGCTAAGGAGGGTGAGTCTAAAGACAATGAAGGCATAGAAGGCTATTACATCGAATTATCTGAGAAAAGTGATTATAGTACTGAGAAAAATGATACGCGTGATACTTTTTTGGATGGAAAACAATTAGGAGATATTTCTATAAGTGGCAGTTTCAAGAAAATAGATGATGTTAATGGTTTTCCTTCATATGAAATCAAGGAAGATAATATTGAATTTATGTATAAATTACAAAATAACTATACTAATATTTCAAGTGGTTCTTGGTATATCACATCTGATAAAGAGAAAAAAGTCGATGGAATTGATATGGGAGATAAAATTGGTAAGGGAGGTTTGATAATTCAATCTTCTTTAGATGGAACAAACTGGACTACAATCGATAAAAAAACTGATTTAGTAAATATAGATTTGAACAATGAATTATACACTACAAAGGATATTCAGCAGGTTAATGGATGTTATTTTAGAATTATAATAGCCTATAAATTACAAAAACAATTAGCTGATAAAAAGGTTTTATTTGTTAATGTTGATAATTACGAATACAAGAGAGTTATTGAATTATATGAGTTTTATTTGATCAATTCGTCTGAAAACAAATCAAATGCTGTCTCCCCTGATGATACACCTAAAAAAGAATTAGGTAGTAAAACTAAAAAGAAAAAGGATAATGGGTTTTCTGGGTCGGAAATAATAGATAGTAAAGATCCTCATTATGGGTGGGATATAGGAACATTTTTTGTAAATGGTTATACGCAGGAAATGAAGAATGATGAAAATGATCCTGTTTTCCTTAAGAAAGTTGGAGATAAAGTGACTTTATGGTTTTCTCTTAAGCAGGATATTAAAAAATTAAATGAAAAAGATAACCTTAGTATAGCATCGGATAAAAATGCGTCTGATAAATATTTTGAAACAGCAGTGACAAACTTTAAGAGAGGCACTTTGATTATTCGTTTTACTGATTTTGAAGGAAAAAAGCATGATCCAATTATATATACCGATTATTTAGCTGCTTGTGCAAGTACAACTGCTGAAACTCGTGTCGAATTATTTGAGGAAGGTGATTATGAAGTTGCTTTAGATTATGAAATTAAAGACGATAAAGGTGTTGATTCATATTCGGATTACCAAATATTTTTTAAGTTTTCTGTAAGAAATGGTAACAGTATGGTGTTTCCATTTGATGTTAAAACGGAGAGTGAGTTAAGAAATAAAGATATTACAGAAAATGGATTTAAAATTGATCTAGCAAAATCAAAATACTTGAAGATAAATGTAAAAAGAACTGCCATTATACGAAGCGGCAAAACCATTAAAGAAGATGTAAGATATGATGCACCTGCAAAAGATGGAGAAGAGTATATAGATGATGGTGAATATACAATAACTGTGAAAAATACATATACAGGAGAGGAAAATACAAAAATAATATATGTTGGTTCAGATAATGTATTAAAAGCATTATCGAAGAATAATTTATCAGCGAGTGAGTTGGAAGTCAAACTTAAACAGGGATATGTAATATCAGAAGATGGCGGATTAAGTGTACCATAATACAATATTGTTGGGGGTGCTTTTATGAAAAAAATAATAGCTGCTATATGCATATGTCTTTTAGTTTTTTCGGGATGTACATATGGAATAACTAATGAATCAAACGAATCAAATGAATTAAATAATTCTGTCGAAGCGAATACGGTTGAGGCTTTGATAGAGTCCTCTACGGATGCTGAAATAGAAGAAGAAACTGAAGATTATTCTCAATATTTGCCTACAGGTGAACCAGACTTTAGTGAGATAAACTTAAGTGATGGGAGATTGACAGAATATTTAGAAGATTCAATAATGGCCGGTCTTGAAGAAGATTTCGGTGATGATAATTACATTATAAAAGAATTAGAAATGAAATATATTTCTAAAGAATATATAGATGAAGTTGAGTTTAATTCCAAAGAAAATGTATGGTTTGGATATACCCTTTCGGAATTAGCGGAAAAGTTTAAAGATACGCCATATGTCTTTTCATTAAGTGATGATGGAGAAACTATTGTAAAACCTTTAGAAGGTTATGATGATACATATGAGAAGGTGTTGAAAAATGTAGCTATTGGTACAGGGGTAATACTAATATGTGTAACTGTTTCTGCAGTATCTGCTGCTGTTGGAGCAGAACCTGTTAGCGTAGTTTTTGCAGCGTCTGCAAAATCAGCGACAACTATGGCTATATCAAACGGTGCGATTAGTGCAATCATTACTGGAATAGTTAAAGGTGTGTCCTCTGGTGACGTTGATGAATCAATTGCTGAGGCAGCTTTAGCGGGAAGTGAAGCATTTAAATGGGGAGCTATATCTGGAGCTATTTTAGGTGGTGTATCAGAGGCTTATACTATTACTTCTAATTCGGCTGCTGAATCTACAAACTCAGTTTATAAGTTGGCTTCAGAGGCTGAAGAAAGAGCGGTTGCAACGTATGGTGGTGAAGGTCAAGTAACATATTTAAATGGTAAAGTAGTTGAGTATGGAACAACTGGTGCAACACGTCCGGATGTTGTTGTTCATAATGGAAAACTTCTTGAGGCTATAGAAGTGAAGTCATATGATTTGAATAGTAAACAATGTGTTGATAGTTTAAAGTACACATTAAAACGGCAAGTGGCTGATAGAATAGAAAATCTTCCTAGTGGTTCAACACAAAGAATTGTACTAGATGTTACAGGTAGGGATATAGCATTTGAAAGAGCGAATGCAGTTAAATTGAGTATTCAGGATGGATTAAGTGAAATATACCCTAATATTCCTATTGATATAGTTGGATATTAGTTTTAAGAATAGTTATTAAAAGGATAAAAATGCAAGATAATAAACTCGATAAAACTGATATTATTTTCTCGTGCTCTAGTGGCGTTTTAGCTTCTTCTTTAGACTTAATGCTTAATACTGAATTCGGAATAAAAACCGCTTTTGATATTGGTGACAAACAGGTGGAAGAATTGGTAAAGAAGCTTGCTAGAAAAGAAGAATTAAAGAGTTCCATTGGATCCTTAGAAAGAAAATATAAAAATAAAAGTGATAATTTCAAATTATTTGAGGATAGTGATAAGTTTGGTGGTTCTATACATCATCATTTGCAGGAATTTTCGCATCATCCTACACTTGTAGGATTATTGTGTTCTATATGTACTGAGTTTACAGGGACGGCATATGGAACGAGAAATGATGGTTCATTTTCAAAAGAGATTATTCCTAATTTTGTAAAAGATAAGTTTCCTGAGATTGTTTTTAAAGGCGCATTTAAATGGGCTATGCATTTAGCAAGTGATGTTGCAGGTTCTAGAGGTAGTACAAATGAAGGCGCAGGTATTCCAGGTCCTTTGCTTGCAACCATAAAAGAATTATCGTCTTTACCTATATTTAACCAAGATGATAAAACTAATAAACTATCTGAATTATGTGAGGATTTGTTTGATGGTTCTATTACTGAGGCTAAGTTTGATTTTAGAACAGAACTTGGACTTGTAAATATTGCGATTAATCAAGCGATATCTGTTTTATTATGCGAAGGTATTGTGTGTGCATTTTATTCAGTCAGACGTTTATTTGATGAGATGAAAAAATGTAATGCTCATAGTCTAAATGATATAAAAAAAATAGATTTTAAGAACATACTTCCTAAGAATAATGGGTCAATCATTTTTTCTATGTGATAGCTCAGCCGCTGACCCGGCGGCATAGTACATTGACAGTTGCATAAATAAAGGATCAACCTTTACGATTGAGTTGCATCGTGACGGATGTAA
>Ga0129307_1001321_pt1 | contig 27201 bp, 19 predicted proteins | sample P1105metagenome_FD_94437 | JGI IMG/M metagenome (GOLD analysis project Ga0129307, IMG submission 94437) | Capybara group fecal microbial communities from Wisconsin, USA - P1105 metagenome | ecosystem: Host-associated > Mammals > Digestive system > Large intestine > Fecal | place: USA: Wisconsin...
TCTTCAGGAAGTCCTTCATCAGTTCGGTGTAGCCCGCCACGATCACGACCAGTTCGTCGCGGTAGTCCTCCATGGCCTTCAGGATGGTCTCCACCGCTTCCGGTCCGAAATCGTTCTGACCTTTGTTCTGGGTCAGGGTATAGGCCTCATCCACAAAGAGCACGCCGCCTACGGCCTGATCGATGACCTCCTTGGTCTTGATGGCGGTCTGACCCACGTAGCCGCCCACAAGGCCGCTGCGGTCCACTTCCACGAGCTGACCGGTGGGAAGAAGGCCAAGCTCGCCGTAGATGCCGGCGATGAGTCTTGCGACCGTTGTCTTGCCGGTGCCCGGATTGCCGTAGAACACCATATGGCGGGAAGTCCCCGCGTTGGAGAGGCCCAGCTCCTTCCGCATCTGCTGCACGCGCAGCAGGTTCACGAGGTTCTCGATCTCCTCTTTCACGACCTCAAGACCGACCAGGGAGTTGAGCTCCGCCAGGATCTCGTCGATGCGGTCCTCGGAAAGGTCGGTGGCCTCAGTCCCTGCGGCCTTTTCCGCCGCCGGTCTTACGTTTGCCGCCGGCTTGCTGCCTGCCGCAGTACCGGAGCTTCCGGGCGTGAGCACCGCCGTGCCGGAAGAAAAGGAAGTTCCCGAAGTCTTCCCGGAAGTCTTTCCGGGGGTCAGCTTGACGCTGCTGTTCCTGCCGGCCGTCACTTTTACGTTTTTGTTGCGGAACAGGCCGTAGGATTCGATCGATTTATCCAGCATGCGGATGTATTCCGTAAGCGCCTGGACCGCAGCCTGGTCGGGATCGCCGCTGCCAAGGGCAAGGAATTCCCTGCCGAGCACCTCATAAGTCCCGATCAGATACGCCGTTTTTTTGTTCTGCCACGGATCGTTCTGGATCTTCCCCTTGGCATCCGCCAGGATGAAATACTTCATCGAGGTCGGGAGCTTTTCCGCGTAGCCTACCGCCACCTTATCGTACAGACCGGTGCGGTCGGCATAGGAAAGGTCGTATCCCAGGTTTGCCTTGACGTAGGCGCGCTGTGCCGCGGTAAAGTCCCTATCCTGCAGCGACAGATAGCCGCAGAACTGCATCATATCCCGGTGCAGCAGCCCTTTTAAGTCATGCTGCGCCGCATCGGACACGCGCGCGTCCGTGATCGCCCTGCACATCCGGTCACATTCTTCCAGACGTTCCATGATCGCCATTGTTGCACTCCTTGTTTATCCGAAACGGAATGGTTCCGCTCTGTCATTTAAAGCCCGGCACCCGGATGGCACTCGCAAAGGATCAGCCCATCGACGCGATGATCGCCGGGATGCCGTAGGTGAACACGCACATGATCGCGGTGGCAAGCAGAAGCCCCAGCATGACCGCGCAGAAAGCCTTCTTTTTATCGATCTCCAGCAGGCAGGCGATGAGCGAGCCCGTCCAGGCACCGGTCCCCGGAAGCGGGATGCCCACAAAGAGGACGAGTCCCCAGAACTGCGCCTTCCGGATCTTTTCGCTCTTGCCCATCGACTTTGCTTCCAGCTTCTCCACGAGGGGCCGGAAGAGCTTCGTCCTCTTAAGGGCTGCGAAGATCGGCGTGATAAACAGCAGAATAAAGGGCACCGGGATGATGTTCCCGATCAGGCAGAACAAGATGCCCTTCCAGAGCGGCATGCCGAGCAGCGCCGCCGCGATCATGCCGCCGCGCAGCTCCACGATGGGGACCATGGAAACGATCCCCACGATCAGCCAGTCCGGCATTCCGGCGAGGATCTGCATAAACCAGTTCAGTATTTTTTCCGTCATTTTCCTTATCGGCAGGCTGAGCCTGTCTTTCTCACAGCAAAACTGCGCCCAAGCCCGGGCGTCTCCGGTATCATAGCAAAAAAAAGCAGCCCCGTAAAGAGGCGCAGAAACAAAAAACGCCGGCCATTTGCCGACATCATCTATTCTGAAAGAGCAGGGGCAGAAAGATTCGAACTCTCATCGATGGTTTTGGAGACCACTGTTCTACCCTTGAACTATGCCCCTATGTGCTCCGTCAGGTATTTATAACACAAGCTGACGGAGCCTGTCAAGGGGAAATTGATGATTATTCCGATGCCGCGAAAGATGATCGTCAATAGATCAGGATATGGGGATCGCACGCCGGATCCAGCCAGGCAAAGATCTCCCGCATCACGTCTTCTCCGGTGCCCACGCAGCCGGAAGTGCTCTGATCGCCGCCCTCACAGTGAAGGAAGATCGCCGCACCGGCATACGGCACCACGGGATCCATATTGTAGCGAATCACGGCCAGATAGCGATAATACGGCATGTACTCGATCAGATGCTCATACGAGACCCAGGGGTTCTTCGTCATATCTTCGATGTAGATCAGCTCGTTGTAATAGCCGCTGTCATTATAGCCGATCCACAGATCATGCTCCGTGATCTGACGATAGTCCATCTTCGTCTGAACCTGTGCATACTCTCCGTAGCAGGGACCGAGTCCGTAGTATCCCGCCGGTGTGCAGCCATCCTTTGCCACCTTGTGCGCGGTGACGCCGTTTCGGCCGACGATCCCGGAAGCGGGAGCAGGCGTTTCGGACAGTTTCCATCCGCCGTCAGTCTTTTCAAAGAAATACAGGCTGCACTTTGTGCCCTTTGACTGAACGGCGACCAGCTGTCTGCAGCTGCCAAGCTCATCTTCCTCCATGCCGCCCTGCCTCAGATGGTAGCGGATGTCGGAAGGGTCCGTGATGAGCGCCGGCTCCCCGGACGTCGCAGGTTCCGTTTTTTCTACGGTCTCACTCGCTGGCTCTGTCGGAAGTACCGCCGGAGTCTCAGGAGGTGCCGCCTCGCTTGTCACGGCAGTCGTTTCCTCCGGCGTCGTTTCGGCGGGTTCCTGCGTTGTCGTGTCCGGAACTTCCGCTGCCGTCGTTTCGGGGGGATCTCCTGCCGTCTCTTCAGTTCCTGAAGGCTCTTCCGCTGCGGAAGCCGAAGGAAGCGCCGTCTCTTCGGCCCCCGAGGTCTCTTCCGACTCATGGCGCGCTGTCCCTGCCTCTCCGGAGCTGATCAGGATGGCAATATCGTTTTCCGGAAGCGTGAAAAACTCAGCAGAGGCACTCTCCGCCTGCCTGCCGGCGCCAAAAAGATCGGCCAGGCGGAAGTTGGGATCTTTGCTCTTTCCGTAAACATAGCGGCCGGCAAACACAGCAAAAACAAGGGCAAGCCCGATCAGGACGCCGAGCAGAATACTCCTCATATTCCTGCGGCGCCTTGAGGCCTTAACGATTTCGTTTTTTGTGTTTGAGGCGGACATGTTTTCGTCTTTCCTTTTATTTTTTCTTCACCGACCAGCCGAAGCTGCCGATCTTGTCTCCCAGACGGAAGTACTCACCGTGAGAATAAGCGATAAGGCCGGCTTTGGCAAGATCCAGACGGCCGTTTTCGTCAAAAAGGGCTTCATCGGCATGGACGCCCACGACCTTCGCGAGGAACATATCATGCGAGCCGAGCTCGAGGATCTGCTCCGTGCGGCACTCGATCCAGACCGGGCTTTCCGCTACGGCCGGCGCCTTTTCAAGGTTCGGCGTTTTCACCGGGGTGATGCCGCAGGCCTTCCATTTGTCCGTGTCGCGGCCGGAGCGCACGCCGCACCAGTCAGCCGCCTTCGCGATCTTCTCCGAGACGAGGTTCACCACGAATTCCCCGCTCTCTTCGATCAGGTGATGCGAAAAGCGGTCCTTCCGGATGCTGACGCTGAGCATGGGCGGATCCGAGCAGACCGTGCCCGCCCAGGCGATAGTCAGGAGGTTCTGCGCCCCCTCGCCGTCACCGCAGGATACCAATACCGCCGGCAGCGGATAGAGCATATTGCCGGGTTTTAATTCACGTTTCATTTACAGCCCCATTTCCTTCTTCACTTCGCCGAAGCACTTCACCGCAAAATCAAGATCTTCCTTCGTGTGGCCGGCCGAGATCTGGGTGCGGATGCGGTCCTTGCCCTTCGGCACCACGGGATAGCAGAAGCCCACCACGTAAACGCCCTTGTCCAGCATCCTGCGGGCAAATTCCGCCGCGATTCTGGGATCATAGAGCATGACCGGAACGATCGGGTGCTCGCCGGGCAGCAGATCGAAGCCGAGCTTTTCCATCTCCGCGCGGAAGTAGCGGGCGTTTTCGTGCACACGGTCGCGCAGGGCAGTGGACTCTTCCAGAAGGTCGATGGTCCTGATGGTCGCGGCGCAGATGGCCGGAGCCAGAGTGTTCGAGAACAGATACGGGCGGGAGCGCTGCCTCAGCAGGTCCACGATCGGCTGACGCGCCGCGGTATAGCCGCCGGATGCGCCGCCCATGGCCTTGCCGAAGGTACCCGTGATGATGTCGACACGCCCCATCACGCCGCAGAATTCCGGCGTACCTCTGCCATGCTCGCCCATGAAGCCGACCGCGTGCGAATCGTCCACCATGGTCAGGGCGCCGAACTCATCGGCCAGGTCGCAGATGCCCTTCAGATTCGCGATGTAGCCGTCCATCGAAAAGACGCCGTCGGTCGCAATGATGATCCGCTCGCACCCATCCGCCTTTGCGGCTTCCAGCTGGGCGCGCAGGTCGTCCATATTGTTGTTTTTGTATTTGTAGCGCTTTGCTTTCGCCAGGCGCACGCCGTCGATGATCGACGCATGATTCAGCTCGTCGGAAATGATGGCATCGTTCGGGCCGGTCAGGGTCTCGAAAAGGCCGCCGTTTGCGTCAAAGCAGGACGAATACAGGATCGCATCATCGGTGCCGACAAAGCGGGAAATGCGCTTTTCCAGTTCCTTGTGGATCTCCTGCGTGCCGCAGATGAAGCGGACGGAGGAAAGGCCGAAGCCCCAGCGGTCATAGCTGCTCTTTGCCGCCGCGATCAGTTCGGGATCGTCCGCAAGGCCCAGATAGTTGTTTGCGCACATGTTGACCACATGCGCCTTTTTCGTGGTATCGATCACGTCCCGCTGCGGTGTGGTGATGATGCGCTCCTCGCGCCAGGTGCCCGCCTCGCGGATCGCGTCCAGTTCTTTCAGATAGCTTTCCAATGCAGCTTTCATCATCTCTCCTTTCATTTCGTCCAGTCCAGGATGACCTTGCCGGAATTGCCGCTGTTCATGGCGGCAAAGCCCGCTTCAAACTCGGTATAGGGGAAACGGTGCGTGATGACGGGGGTCAGGTCCAGCCCGCCCTGCACCATATAACTCATCTGATGCCAGTTGTCCATCTTGCGGCCGTAGATGCCCTGAAGCGTCAGGCCCTTGCCGATGATCTGGTTCATGTCCAGTTCGATCGGTTTATTGCCAAGGCCCAGCAGAGAGATCTTGCCGCCGTTGCGCATAAGGCCGACCATCTGTTTAAAGGCCGCCCCGGATCCGGACATCTCCAGGCCTACGTCAAAGCCTTCCACAAGACGCTGCTCCTTCATGACCGCCCGCAGCTCCTCACGCCCGGTATTGACCGCGGCATCCACGCCCATCTTCCGGGCAAGGCCAAGGCGGTAGTCGTTTAAGTCCGTGATCACGACGCGTCTCGCACCCGCATATTTGCAGATCCCGGCCGCGATGATGCCGATGGGCCCCGCGCCGGTGATCAGCACATCCTCGCCCACGAGGTTCCACATCAGGGCGGTATGCGTGGCGTTGCCGAAGGCATCGAAGAAAGCCACCACGTCCTCGGGCAGGCTCTCGTCGATCAGGATCAGGTTCGTCTCGGGGATGCAGACATATTCCGCAAAAGCGCCGTCGCGGTCCACGCCCACGCTCTTCGTATTCTTGCACCACTGGATGTTGCCGGAGTGGCAGTTGCGGCAGTGGTGGCAGGTGATGTGTCCTTCGCCGGATACGCGCTGGCCGATCTCCACGCCATGCACGCCGTCTCCGAGCGCTGCGATCTCGCCCACGTACTCATGGCCGATGGTCATGGGCGGTTTGATATGCTCCGCCGCCCAGGGGTCCCAGTTGTAGATGTGCACGTCTGTGCCGCAGATCGCGGTCTTGTGGACCTTGATCAGTACCTCTCCCGGGCCGGGTACCGGCACCGGGACTCTTCTCAGCTCAAGTCCGACGCCTGCCACCGGTTTCACGATGGCATCCATCATTTTTTCCATAGGGTTCCTTTCTGTCAGCATGCTGACAAGGTCACTTGCCGCAGCGCATCTTTGCCGCAGCACTTAATTCTTCACCGGCCGCTTTGACCGTCGGAAGGAAATGCACGCCGCTGATCTCATCTGCGCTGATAAATTCCGCGCGGACCATGGCATCCAGCGTCTCTCTTAACGGCTCATAATAGCCGTTGATATTCATCAGGATGACCGGCTTGTCGTCGACCTTCAGGCGGGCCAGGGAGATCACATCCGAGATCTCATCGAGCGTGCCGGGGCCGCCGGGCAGCGCCACATAGGCGTCCGCAAGCTCCATCATGGTCCGTTTTCTCTCACCGAGATTCGGCACCACCATGCAGTTTTTGAGGCCGGGGTGCTTCCGCTCAAAGATCTCCGGCATGGTCGTCATGACGCCGATCACCTCGCCGCCCGCTTCCAGCACGGCATCCGCCACCGCGCCCATAAGGCCGTCCGTCGCGCCGCCGTACACGAGCGTGTTTCCGCCTTTGCCGATCCATCTTCCCAGATCCTTTGCGGCCTGCAGAAAGGCGGGATCGTTCCCGCTCTTCGAGCCGCAGTATACAGCGATCTTCATCAAAGCTCCTTTCACGGGCTGCCTGATCCGGCAGCCCCTCCGAGAATACGTTCGTCGATATCTCACATTATTATAACACAAAAAACCCGCGGAGCAATATGTCCGCGGGAAGAATACAAAATTTTACCTGAGTCCGTACCACACGGACGTGTGTCTATTCGATACTCGAGGCTTCCGCGCTTCCGGGCACAATCCTTCGGGAGACGCGGCGTCTTACGCTTCCTCCGCGATCTTCCGCGCCACGTATACGCCGCTTGCGGAGGCGTGGGACAGGGAGTGCGTCACGCCGCTGCCGTCGCCGATCACGTAAAGTCCCTTGTGGCAGGTCTCGAGGTTCTCGTCAAGCTCGACCTCCATGTTGTAGAACTTGACCTCCACGCCGTAGAGCAGGGTCTCGTCGTTTGCCGTGCCAGGCGCGATCTTGTCCAGGGCATAGATCATCTCGATGATCCCGTCGAGGATGCGCTTTGGCATCACAAGAGCCAGATCGCCGGGCGTGGCCTTGAGCGTCGGTTCGATGAAGCATTCACGGATACGGGCCGGTGTTGAACGGCGCCCCTGCACCAGGTCGCCGAAGCGCTGCACGATTACCCCTCCGCCCAGCATGTTGGAAAGCTTCGCGATATTCTCCGCGTAGGCCGTGGAATCGTTGAACGGTTCCGTAAAATGCTTGGCCACCAGCAGGGCGAAGTTTGTGTTCGGCGTATGCAGGGCAGGGTCCTCGTAGCTGTGGCCGTTCACGGTCACGATGCCGTTCGTGTTCTCATTGACCACCACACCGTGCGGATTCATGCAGAAGGTCCGCACGAGGTCGCCGTACTTTTCGGTCCGGTAGACGATCTTGCTCTCATAGAGCTCATCGGTCAGCTCGGAGAAGATCTCCGCCGGCAGCTCCACGCGAAGGCCGATGTCCACACGGTTCGACAGCGTTTTGATCCCGAGGTCTCGGCAGACGGATTCCATCCATTTGCTGCCGCTGCGGCCTGCAGAGACCACGCAGCGCGGCGCCTCAAAGCGCTCGCCCTTTGCCTCTGCGGCAAAGCCGTTTTCCGTCTTCTCCAGGCGCTCAACAGGCGTATGGAAGTAGAAATCGACCTTGTCCTTCAGCTGCTTGTAGAGGTTCCCGAGCACCACGTAGTTCTTGTCGGTCCCGAGATGCCGCACGGACGCGTCCAGCAGGTGGAGCTTGTTCTGCAGGCAGAGCTTTTTGATATAGGTGTTCCCGGTGGAATAGAGCTTCGAGCCCTCTCCGCCGTTTGCCATGTTGATGGAATCCACGTATTCCATGAGTTCGGTCGCTTTCGCCTTGCCGATATATTCGTAAAGCGTGCCGCCGAAATCATTCGTGATGTTGTACTTGCCGTCCGAGAAGGCGCCGGCGCCGCCGAAGCCGTTCATAATGGCGCAGGTCCTGCAGTGGATGCAGGACCTGATCTTGTCGCCGTCGATCGGGCAGCGGCGTTCTTCCAGTCTGCCGCCCGCTTCAAACACGGCGATCTTCAGATCTGTCCGCTTCTGCAGCAGTTCGTACGCCGTGAAAATTCCGCCGGGGCCCGCCCCGATGATGATAATATCATATTGTCTGTTCATAATACTTCCTGTCAGTTCATGATCTTGCAAAGCACAAAATAACGTCCGTCGTTCACATGGTAAGCGCAGGTGCTCAGACACACAAACTTGTCGCCGTAGCTTACACTTATCTGCGGTTTATGGATCGAACGGGAGGCATAGGCAGCCATTGCCGAATTAAAGCTGGACGCATTGCTGTAATTGAAGGTGATCCTCTCGCTTCCCGTGCCGTAAAAGACGGCATAGATCCGCAGCGTATAGGTCTTGCCGGGCGTATAAAGCTTGAACTCCGGGTTGCTCCAGTAATAGGAGCTCGAATCATACTTCTTCAGGCTGCCGAACATGGCGCCGCTCTGCATGTGATGTCCGAAAATATACGTCACGTCATCCTGCAGAAAATGATTCTGTGCGTGCACAAAGAGCGTGCCGTTGGTATTGTAGCTGCCGTTGATCAGATGCTTCAGGTAATACTCGTTGTCCCGGCCCTGGACCACCGGATAATTCACGATATTTCCCTGTCCCTGCAGCCAGGCGCAGACATCGCTGTTGATGCTCTTGAGCCGGGTAAAATCCACGCTCAGATTGTACACCGGATTTGACTTCGGTGCCTGAGTGGGAGCAGGAGCTGCCTGAGTTTCCGGCGGATCCGCAGGCGCTTCCGTGCTCTCCTCGGCCGTCATGCTCTCTTCGCTGCTTTCAGCGTTTTCCGTCGGATCTGCCTGCGAAGAGGGCTGCGCGGTGGCAGCCGTGGGCGCTTCCGTTGCGGCGGTCTCGGCGTTTGGTTCGGTTTCCGGCTGCAGCACTGCTTCCGTTTCGGTCTCCGGCACGAAAACGACAAATTCATTTATGATATCGTCATAAGTATCCTTCGCCTGCTTGTTGCGCAGCAGAGTGGATACGATCTGGTAGCCGCTGAAGCCCATGACGCACAGCAAAACAACGATAATGACCGTATAGATCTTACCGCTCTTCCTTTTTTTGTAGCTTTTATGGTTTCCCCGGACCTTAAGGTCCTCATCGCCGTTTGGGCTGTTGTTGATCTCCTCTGCCATGATCTCTCCTTTCTCAGAGAAAAAGTATTATAGCACAGAATATCTGATTTGTCTATCGCAGCCGGAGCGCCGGAGGGGCCTTACGGTTCCCCTGCCTGGCTTTCCCCTTCATTCTGTTCTGCCGTTGTCTCGGCAGGTGCTTCCGTCTGCGGCTGAGGCTGCGTCGGAGCTTCGGTCTGCGCCTCCGGCTGAGTCGGCGGCTCAGTCGGCGCTTCTGTCGTGGCCTGCATCGGGGCCTCGGTCTGCGGCTCCGGCTCCGTCGGGGCTTCCGTCTGCGCCTCGGTCGGCGCTTCTGTCGGGGCCTGCGTCGTCGGTGCTGCCTTTTCCTCCCTGAAGTTTTCAATTTCCTTCGTATAGGAGGCGCCGCAGCTGCACTTATAGGTCACCTTATCCCAGTGAATGATGTATGTGCCTTCTTCCGTCGTCCGGTAATTGATCTGGCGGCCGCTCTCTTTATAACTGTGGCTGTGTGCCTGCGTCGGTGCGGCCGTCGTGGGCTGCGGCGTCGTTCCGCCCGTTCCCGTTGAAGTCGTGGACGTCCATTTGGATCTGTCCCAGCGGAAGCGGTACTCTCCCATGCCCGCAGGGCCGTCCAGATACTCCAGCTGATCGTCCGTATACAGGTAGATATACTGCGATTTGTACAGCGCATCCATGTGCCGCCATACGCCGGGCGCCGATTTGACCAGCACCCAGTCATGTTCATTGTGGCTGATCCCTTCGCCGGTCACGACGCGGGCTTCAAAGCCGGCACGCTGGAGGAAATACTGCAGCGTATAGGCAAAATCCGTGCAGGGTCCGTAACCGTTGTTCAGGATGCGGCAGATCATATCGATGCGGTTGGTGTTCGTCATCCCGGCCAGCGTCCCGATGCGCGGCGCATATTTATACTGGTAATTCTTCCAGATGTAATCAAAGATTGCCTTCAGCGAGCGCCCGTTCTGATCCAGCAGACGGTCGACATAGGCTTCCAGATTGGAAGCGGTGATGACGTTGAAGCTGTCCGTGCAGACGCCGTTCGCATCGATCACATAGTTTCCGAACGTCGTGCTTCTGAGCATCTCACCGTTGGACTGGAAATAATAGCGCTTCCCGTTGATCGTCTGAAAGCCGGTCTGCATCACGCCGTCTTTGTAATAATACGTGCTGCCGCCCTCGTCAACGAAACCGTTCAGTGCAGCCGTTGTTTCTTCGGTCGTTTCTTCGCTGCTCTCCGGATCCGTCTCCGTGAGTGACTCTTCCGTGGTCCCCTCCGGGCTTTCAGCCGATGAAAGATCGCTCTCCCCTGTCCCCGGAAGGATTGCTTCCGAGGAAGCCTCTTCGGCCTCCGTCACTGTCGCGGACGCATCCGGCAGTGTCTGCGGTGCCGTGGTCTCGTCATTGCTGTTCTTCCCGCAGGCGGCAGCGGCCACAATCATGCCAAGGCATACGGCTGCCGCAAGGATCATCTTCAGGATCTTTCTGGTCTTCATGTTCTCAGTTCTCCGCTATCAGGATTCTATGGAACTTTTGCAGCACAGTGCTGTAGATCAGGGTCTCGGCAACAGGCTTTCCCGTTGCCTGCTCGAGCGCCCTTCGGTAATAGTTAAGCTGCGTGCGGTAACGTGCTTCGAGCTCGTGCATATGCGCCACGCGGTCTGTCTTGTAGTCTACGAGGATCAGTTTTCCGTCCTCTTCAAAGTACAGGTCGATGATGCCCTGGATCAGGACCTGTTCGCGGCTGCCTTCAAAAGACGCATCGACCTCGGACAGGGGAACGCCCAGAATAAAGGGCTGTTCACGGAAGAGCCTGCCTTCCGCATCGGCCTCCCGGACCCGCTCCCCAAGGGGCGTTTCAAAGAAAGCCAGGATCTCCGCCGGCGGCACGGCAGCTGCCTCTTCATCGCTCAGGAGGCCTTTGTCCTTCATGCGGGCGATCTCTTCTGCCGCAGAAGCTTCATCCTTCAGCTTCGCGATGACAAGGTGCTCCATGATCTTGTGGTAGACGGTGCCGCGCTCGGCGCCGGACAGGCTTCCCTTCCGGCCCCTTTCGGCACCGGCAGCAGGGCTTTCGCTTTCCCGTTTCACGGCAGGAAGTTCAGCCGCCGGCCCATCTTCCTGCAGGCCCGCGGACTCCTCCTGCGCTGCCGTTTTCAGGGCCGAGACCGTATAGATCCCGCGCACACCGGCCAGCGCTTCATAAGGATAGCAAAAATTCACGCGTTTATCAAGTTCTTCCGAAATATCCGGCGGATCTTTGCGCACAGACTCCATGCGCTGCCGCAGCTGCTCCCAGCCGAGGGCAGCGTGTGCCCTGCGCACGGCATCTTCTCCCGCCTCGGCAGCCGTTTCCGGAGAGATCTTCAGATGCGGGCAGCCCGCGGCAGCTGCCATCAGGATCCAGTCCATATAGGAATCGGCCTGCCTGACAAGATGCGCAGGCAGTGCTCCGGGCGCAGCATCCTCGCAGGAGGGCCAGGCGTCCTTCCAGCGGTGCGGATCCTTCACCCAGCCCGAGATATAGAGGTACTCCTCCGCCCGCGTCAGCGCAACGTACAGCAGGCGCAGTTCCTCCGCCTTGGTCTCCAGGGTGATCCGGTCTGCGGCGGCGATCTGTTTCAGATTCTTCAGCTGCTGTCTCGTTTCCCTGTCCCGGCTCTGCAGGGCGATCCCTTCCGTTTCATGGATGAGCATCGCCCCCTTCGTATCGTCCATATTGAAGCCGGACGAAGCTCCCGCCAGGAAAACGACCGGATATTGCAGGCCTTTGGACGAATGGATGGTATCAATATGTACGACGTCCTCTTCATCCCCCGCCGCCGGGGCTTCGCCCTCATCCGTACTGCTCCGGGCCCGTTCGATATACCGGTTGAACTGATACAGGCCACGGTAGCTCGTCGTCTCAAACGCCTCCGCCTTATCCAGCAGCAGTTCCAGATTGGCAAGTCTTGCCATGCCGCCTGGCATAGCCCGCAGATAATATTCATAGCCGGTTTCCGTCATCAGTGTATGGATCAGCTCCGGGATCGATAAGATCTCGGCAAGATCACGCCAGTTTTCGAGTTTTTCCAGAAACGCTCCGATACGCGCAAAGCGGACGGGATCCCCCTCCCAGGCAGCAAAAAGCCTGTCGTATAAAACGGCAGAGGGGTCTGTCAGGTCCCGGGCAAAGCCGGCCGCGTCTGCCAGCAGGCTGTCACCTGCGCCGCCAAGCGGTGAAGTCAGCACAGCGGCGAGCGGAATATCCTGGCGCGGGTTGTCGATGATCTTCAGGAGCGCCAGAACGGTCTGCACCTCCTGTGTGTCGTAGAAGCCGTGCTTCATGGGCGCTGCCGCCGGTATCCCCATGTCATTTAAGGTATCCACATAGCTGCGGACATTCCCCAGACCTCTCAGCAGGATGCGGATGTCCTTTAAACTCAGCTTCCGGAACCCGTCCGGGCTCTTGTCATCCCTGAGCCGGCCGTTTGCCAGCAGTTCACGGATCTTCCGCCCGATCCGCTGCGCTTCGCGGACGCGGTTCTCCTGCTGCAGCTTTTCATTTCCTTCGGTCAGCAGCAGTTCGGGAACATGTCCCGGGCCCGGATAGTCCGCGCCGCAGTTCAGCTGTGCATTCTCATCATAAACGATCCCGCCGAGCGCCTCATCCATGACGCGTCGGAACAGATCGTTGATCCCTTCCAGGATCTCCCCGCGGGAGCGGTAGTTCACCGACAGATCGATCTTTTTGTGCAGGCCGCTTCCATCTGCGGCGTAGCTTTTGTATTTTTCCAGGAAGATCCCCGGATTCGCGCGGCGGAAGCGGTAGATGCTCTGCTTCACGTCCCCGACCAGGAAGAGGTTCGGAGCGCCGTCATCCTCGCGGGAAAGCGCGTGCAGCAGCTCGTCCTGCACGTTGTTGATGTCCTGGTATTCATCGATGATGATCTCATCGAAATCCGCAGCCAGCTGCCGCGCGAGCTCAGTGCGCTCGATTCCCTTTTCCGTCTTTCGGATCAGCAGGTCCAGCGCATGGTGTTCGATATCGATAAAGTCCGCAATGTTGCGGTTCTTCATTTCCTCCTTAAGGCGGCGCGAGAATTCGCGGACAAGTGCGATCAGTGCCTTTTTCGGCGCTTCAGTCATGCGCACGAGGGCAAAATGCCGCTCCGGGCTCTTGCCGAAATCAGGCGCGAGCCTCTTTTTGACCAGCCCTTTGTAGTCCTCTCGCTCCGCACTGATCACGGCATTTAGTTCTATTTCTTCCGCCGAGTTTTTTTTGCCGGATACAGAGGGCTTTCTCATCCATCCGGGGTCTTCGCCGATCCGGCGCAGAATACCGGGAAAGTCCTCTCTGAGCAGGCTTTCGAAATAGCTTCGGTCGCTTTGCAGCATCACAAGGAAATCTTCCCGCAGCGGCACGTCGCTTCTTTCGGTGCGCCGGATGCAGGCATCAATGCCATCTTTGGCGCCGGCAAGCTGCTCGCGGACCCTCGTTTCGAGCGCTTTCACCCATTCCTGCTGCCAGAACGCCTCCTCATCCTCCGGCTGCGGCTGCGCTGCCCTGATCAGCCAGTCATCGGGAAAGACCGCATTCTGCGCCGTATCATACAGGCTGATCACCAGCTTGCGCACGGCATCGTCGTTCTTCTCGGAGGAATAGCAGCTGATCAGATCAAAGAAGTCCGCATCGTCGCCTTCCCGGTATTTTTCCTCCATCAGTGCATCGAGGATGTCCTGCTTGAGCAGGGACAGCTCGGCTTTTTCGGCGATGCGCACGTCCGGAGAAAGATCGGCCTTGTCAAAATAATTGCGCACCAGGAAGCCGCAGAGGCTGTCCACGGTGCAGATATGGGCCTGCTGGGCGATCTCCGCCTGCAGGCGCAGCCAGGCAGGATCAGGGCTCTCTTCCACCGCCAGATTCAGTTCCCGGATCAGCTTCGCCCGCATCTCGGACGCCGCCGCATTTGTAAAGGTCACGATGATCATACGGCGAAGGTCGCCGCGCTTCAGCGGGTCGCTTTCCTTCAGGCGATCCAGCACATGAGCGATCAGCGTTGCCGTCTTGCCGCTTCCCGCAGCCGCGGCGACCAGCAGGGATCCGTCCCTGTGAGCGATCACTTCTTTCTGCTTTTCATTCGGTGTAAAGCTCACGGCTCGGCCTCCTTCCCGGCAGCATCATCCAGCATCTCCTGCAGGACCTCCGGCGTTTTTCCTTTTTCGATGACGGCCGTCTCCATTCCCGGGATCCTCCGGTCAAAACGGCAGACGCTTCGGAAAGCACAGTAAGTGCAGGGATCGTTTCTGCCTTTCAGCGGAACGATGCCGATCTCGCCGGAGAGGATCCTCCGTCCGAGCTCCGCTTCCCGTTTTTTTACATAGCTGCAGACTGCGCGAAGCGTGTCGGCGCTCACCCTGATGCCGTCAGCGTCTCCGCAGACACCTTCGGCCTCACTTGCCGTCATGCCGCTCAGCTTGTATTCGGCAAGCAGCTTTTCCCGAAGCAGGGAGGCATCCTCACTGTCTTCCTTCAGCCATTTTTCCGTGAGAGCAGCATAATACAGGCCTGCGGGCTTTGCCTTGCGTCCTGCCAGCGCCTCTTCGCGAAGCGCCGCATCCAGGTAGGTAAACAGCTGCAGCTGGAGACCCGCGCGGATCTCGTTAACATCCACCTGATACCGGTCCGAAGTCTTATAATCGACGATCCGGATCCATCGCTGTCCGTTTTCCTCCCGGCTGTCCAGTCTGTCGATGCGGCCGGACAGGCGCATGGTCCTGCCGCCGCCAAGATCAAGCTCAAGCGCGTTTCGGCCGCCGAAGCGCATCTCAAAACGCTCCGGCCGGAAGCCGCCCGCTTCCTCCATCTCACCCATGGCCTTCAGCTGCTCATCGAAAAAGCTGCTCCATCGTCCGAGCAGATAGGCGCCGTTTTCCTTATCGCCGAGTCCGTTGTCCTCTTCCTCTGCCGCAGCCGCAAGGATGCCTTCGCGGATGAGGCCATCCCGTCCCGCCTCATCCAGCGCTCTCAGGCTTAAGCCCCGGTCGCGGACGCTTGTCAGGATCACTTCCATAACCTTGTGGAAGAAATTGCCATGATCCGAAGCCTCCCAGCGATTCTCGCTTCGCTCGCGCAGAAGCAGGCCATACTCCAGGAAATGTCTGTAAGGGCAGGCGGCAAAGCTTTCAAGCCGCGTCACGCTTCCCTGAAGGACCGTGCCGTAGAGGGCTTCTGCCTGCGCAGGATCAAGGGCTGCCGGCTGATAGTGCGCGAGCGCCCCCTCTTCAAGCCGGGCAAGCTGCGTGCGGAACTCAGGCGACTGTGCCAGAAGGCTGTAAAGCTCTTCCCAGCCATCCTGCTTCAGGCGGAACCATTCCGCGAGCACCCGCGCCGCCGTTTCTTTCCCGGCTACCGCATAATACGGATCCTTCCGGCAGAGCGCGGCAAAATCCTGCACGCCAAGATCCGGGAACATGGCCTCGATCTCGCGGAGAACAGGGCTCCTGCCGATCTCCTTTCCGTCGGCGCCGGTCTGGGAAAAGCTCAGATACAGCAGCGCTGCCGGTCTCGTCAGCAGGCGGTAGATATAAAAGCGCTCTTCAAAAAGCGCACGTTCGTCGGTATAGCCAAGGTCCGGTTCGAACTGCTCCAGCTGGATCCGCTCGCGGTCGGTGATGATGCCGCCGCTGCGGCTGCCGGAGGGGATCACCCCGTCATTCATTCCCAGGACCAGCAAGGCTTTGACATCGTTGTAGCGGCTGCGCTCCACGTCGCCGATGACCAGCTGATCGGGTTCGGCCGGGAGCCTTCCCAGCTTCAGGCTGTTCAGGCCGGAAGAAGCAAGAAGGCGGAAATCCGCCACTGGCAGCACAAGGCTGCCAAGAAGCTCCTTCATCTCCGTAAAAAAGCTGCATACGCTGTCGTAGACGCCCTTCCATTCATCCGCTTCGCGCAGTCTGCCCTCCTGCTCATAGAGGGCGGCGCGCCGCGAAAGCTTTTCCTTTACGCCGAGAGCTTCCAGAAAATCGAGCACGGCGCCGGCCATTTCACCTGCACTTGTGCGGCCTTTGATGCTCTCCCGCAGCGCGAGGAGCGGTCCCATGGCGCGCTCGCGGTATTCGTTCATAAGCAGGAGCGTTTCCGCTTTCCGCTTTTCGTAAGCCTCATCAGACTCATGGGGCAGGCGGGGCAGGCGGGTGTAGGGCTGTGCGAGAGCCTTCCTGCCCGGACGGCCGCTTATGCCTGTCTCCAGCAGGTAGTTTTCAAAGCGGTCGCTCTCCTTGCGGGAGAGGGGACCGCACTCATTTTTCAGATAACGCAGCACGCTGTCACGGTCAAAGCCCCCGGTGACGGCATCCAGCGCCGCCTGCGTCAGGCGGATGAGCGGATGACGCCCGAGCGGCGCGCGGCGGTCCGTGAAATACGGAATGCCGGCCTCCTTAAGATCTTCCTCCAATAACGGAACATAGCGTTCCTTGTCGCCCACGGTGAGGGCGATCTCGCGCCACTGCAAGCCTTCTTCTCTGGCCAGACGGACGATCTCAAGCACGGCCGCGCGGCACTCCGTCCGCACGTTCCGGCAGGCAAAGACCTTCATGTGTTCCGGCGCTCCCGCAAAGGTCTCGCGGTCAAAGCGCATCAGATGCTTCTCCAGGAAATCAAGGTCTTCCGGCCTGGCCGCCGGTGAGGGAATATCCTCGGCAAATACCGTTTTCTCAAGCAGTTTTCCGGCGTCTTCGGCGCAGCGTTCAATGCTCTTTATCGCCGCAGCGCTCATGCCGAACAGCTGCTCTTTGCTGCTGTGACTGCCCGTCAGTGCCTCAGCCTTTGGCAGGGTAAACACAAAAAGGCTTCCCCGGCTCCTGCGGATCAGTTCCGTGATGATCCGGTACTGGACCGTGGTAAAGCCGGTAAAGCCGTCAAAGTAAAGATACGCGCCCCGCGCCGCATCTGAGCGGGGCAGAAGCTTCAGAAGCCGCGGAAGCGTCTCTTCCGCTGTCATGGTTCCGCTGCCAAGCCTGGTCCTGAACGCACTGTAGATCGCTGCAAGGTCTTTCAGCTTTGCGGAAAGAAGGGGCGTGATCCCGCCGCCGTCTGCGATCTCCCGCAGGCGTTCCGGGGAAATGTCATTCATGTCCCATTCCGCAAAAAGACTCCCCAGCTTTGCCAGAAAGCCAGGGCGTCCGATCTGCCGCGCGTAGACCTCCAGGTCCTTTCTGCAATCTTCCGCCGCAAGCGCCAGCAGCATCTGCTTGCCGTTTTCTCCCAGGATCTGCGCTTTCTCCGCGGAAAATTCGCGGAAGACGCGCCGTGCCAGATGCCCGAAGCTGATGACCTCGATGTTCAGCATGGCCTTTCGCGGATGGTCTGCGATGAACGCCTTCTGCGTCGTAAAGGTCGACTGTTCGGGTACGATGACGATATGGCGCGAGGCAGGGTCCTTCAGGCTTCTTTTGATCACCAGAGCCCTGAGCGCTGTGGATTTTCCGCTGCCGCCTGCTCCCAACAGAAAACTGACTGACATGGTTCCTCCTAGTCCTGCAGGAAATCCGCCATGATCACGTTGCTGACATCGATGCCCTTATCGGTCAAACGGATCCTGTCGTCTTCCTTTTCCATGAAGCCCTGCATGCAGTAATCCAGCAGCTTCTTCTCATAGGTTCCGGGGAAGCTCTCCCCGAAGCGGAGCTTAAACTCCTCCCGTGAAACGCCGCGGTGCGTACGCAGGCCAAGGAACATATATTCCTCCTCGCGGCTCTTCAGGCTGAGCGGCCGCGTGCTCTTAAAGCGCCCGTAGGCTTCGCGGGCTTCCTCAAGATATTCCGTCTTTTCGGCGGGGTTCTGGAAACGGCGGCCGTCAAGATAAGACGCCGCGCTCTGTCCGAAGCCCACATAGTCTCCGCCCGTCCAGTAGGTCATATTGTGACGGCTCTCAAAACCGGGCAGGGCATAGTTTGAGATCTCATAGCGCTCATAGCCGCGTGAGGCCAAAAATTCCTTCGTGTAATGGTACATCTCCCTGTCCAGGTCTTCTCCGGGCAGATAAACGCGCCCGACGCCCGTGCCCCAGGTCTCCGCAAAGGGCGTTCCCTCTTCAATGATCAGCGAGTAGGCAGAGATATGCTCCGGCTTAAGATCTGCGGCGATCTGAAGCGTCCTTTGCCATTTTTCCATGGTCTGGCGGGGCAGGGCGCTCATGAGGTCGATGTTGATATTGGCAAAACCGGCTTCTCTTGCCAGCTCATAGCTCTTCTGAAAATCTTCAAAGCTGTGGATGCGGCCGAGGATCTTCAGTTCGTCTTCGTTTGCGGACTGAAGGCCGATGCTCAGGCGGCTGATCCCCATGTCCCGGTACGCCGCAAGGCTCTCCTGCGTAAGCGTTCCCGGATTGGCCTCCAGGCTGATCTCCGGATCCTCTTCGAAATGATACTGGGCGCGGAGAAGGTCCAGGACCTGCCTGATGTATTTCGGATCGACGAGGGACGGCGTGCCCCCGCCGAAAAAAACAGTGGAGACAGTGTAGAGGCTGTCCAATGCTTCAAAGGAGCGGATCTCCTGCATCAGGATGCGGAAATAGAAGGCGATCTCCTCCAGCGTTCCGGGTGCCGAAGGGAAATCGCAGTACAGACACTTCCGTTTGCAGAAGGGGACGTGCACATATATGCTTAACGGTTTTTTGTCCAATGTCTGTCCTTTCTTTCCGGCCATCCAGAATGAAACCTTTCTCAGAGAAAAAAAGTCTCTTTGAAAGCTTTAACACGCTCTGGCCGGCCGGCTTTGCATCACATTTCCGTGTCTGGGTTTTCCGGCTCACGCTCACGGGAAAGTTTCTCACCCCCGGAAAAAGGGGGTTCGAAACTTCCCCTGCATCGTTCGCCGGCTTTGCTTAGCGGTCTTCGTCCAGCTTCAGCACGCTCATGAAGGCCTGCTGCGGCACCTCGACGTTTCCGATCTGGCGCATGCGCTTCTTGCCTTCCTTCTGCTTTTCCAGCAGTTTCTTCTTGCGCGTGATGTCGCCGCCGTAGCACTTGGCCAGAACGTCCTTGCGCACGGCCTTGACGGTCTCCCGGGCGATGATCTTGCTGCCGATCGCGGCCTGGATGGGGATCTCGAAAAGGTGTCTCGGGATCTCCTCTTTCAGCCGCTCGCACATACGGCGGCCGCGCTCATAGGCGACGGATTCATGGACGATAAAGCTGAGGGCATCCACCAGCTCCTTATTGATCAGGATGTCGAGCCTGACCAGCTTGGACTGCACGTAACCCTTCAGGGTATAGTCGAGCGACGCGTAGCCGCGGGAGCGGGATTTTAACGCGTCGAAAAAGTCGTAAATGATCTCATTAAGCGGCAGCTCGTAGCGCAGGATCGCGCGGGTCGCCTCGATGTATTCGGTGCCGATATAGACGCCGCGCCTTTCCTGGCAGAGCTTCATGATAGGCCCGATAAATTCGGTGGTGACCATGATCTCGGCCGAAACCACGGGCTCCTCCATATAGTCGATCTCCGCGGGATCCGGCATATTGGTCGGATTGGACAGATCGATCGTCTCGCCATTCAGCTTGTGCACCTTATAGACCACGCTCGGGGCGGTGGTCACGAGGTCCAGATTGTATTCGCGCTCCAGGCGTTCCTCGATGATCTCCAGATGGAGCAGCCCCAGGAAGCCGCAGCGGAAGCCGAAGCCGAGGGCAACGGAGGTCTCGGGCTCGTAGGTGAGCGAGGCGTCGTTTAGCTGCAGGCGCTCAAGAGCGTCGCGCAGGTCCGGGTACTTCGCACCGTCCGCGGGATACATGCCGCAGAAGACCATGGACTGCACGGTCTTGAAGCCGGGCAGGGCTTCGGCGCAGGGACGGGCGGCATCGGTGATGGTATCGCCCACGCGGGTATCCTTGACGTTTTTGATACTTGCCGTAAGATAGCCGACCATGCCGGTCTCGAGCTCCTCGCAGGGAATGAGCTGGCCTGCTCCGAAGTACCCCACCTCGACCACGTCGTACTCGGCGCCGGTCGACATGAGGCGCACGCGCATGCCCTTCTTTACCGCGCCGTCCAGCACGCGGAAAAAGACCACGACGCCGCGGTAGTTGTCGTAGAAGGAGTCGAAGATCAGGCATTTCAGCGGCGCATCCGGCGAGCCCTGCGGCGCAGGAAGCTTGTGCACGATCGCCTCCATGACCTCTTCGATATTGATGCCGTTCTTGGCGGAGATGAGCGGGGCATCCTGCGCCTCCAGGCCGATCACGTCCTCGATCTCCTCGATGACGCGCTGCGGCTCTGCGCTCGGCAGGTCGATCTTGTTGATGACGGGGATCACTTCCAGATCGTTGTCCAGAGCCAGATACACGTTCGCGAGCGTCTGGGCCTCGATGCCCTGCGCCGCGTCCACCACGAGCAGCGCCCCGTCGCAGGCGGCAAGGCTCCGCGAGACCTCGTAGTTAAAGTCCACGTGGCCGGGAGTATCGATCAGGTTCAGAATATATTCCTCGCCGTTCCTTGCGGTATACACGGTCCGCACGGCCTGCGCCTTGATGGTGATGCCGCGCTCGCGCTCCAGGTCCATGTTGTCAAGGATCTGGTCCTGCATCTCACGCTTGGTGAGCAGGCCGGTCTGTTCGATGATCCGGTCCGCGAGCGTGGATTTGCCGTGGTCGATATGGGCAATGATGCTGAAATTACGGATATGGTCCTGTGGTATCGGCATGTTTATTCCTCAATCTTATTTTTACTACTTTAAGGCGAATGTCCTCAGCATGCGAGTTCAAACAGCCTCGCTGCCTCGAGTAAACTTTCTCGGCTCCGGTCCGCTTCGCTTCCAAGTCGCCTCGAAAGTTCACTTCGGGCGCGCTCGGCGGCGAACGCGAGCACGGAACTTTCGAGGAACATTTGAACGAATGTGAATCGTTCCGAGAAAGTTTTGTGCGAACAAGGAGCCGCATGGGTTATCCAGCCTCGCTGCCTCGAGTAAACTTTCTCAGCTCCGGTCCGCTTCGCTTCCAAGTCGCTTCGAAAGTTCACTTCGGGCGCGCTCGGCCATTAAGATCGGCTGCTAAGCCTTATTCAAACCAGGTCCTCAAACAACCTGATACTCTCCTTGCTGAGCGGCAGCTCGCCGGCCTGCTCCTTCTTGACGATCTCGACGATCCGGTCATTCACCGGCGTGGGAACGCCCGTCTTTCTGCCCCACTCGCAGACCACGCCGTTGATGGCGTCGATCTCGCAGGGCTTGCCCTTCTTCAGGTCCTGCAGCATGGACGGTTCGATCAGGCGATGCTTTTTCATGGCGATAGGCAGCAGAAAACCGGCAAAGGCCTTCTTCAGGCTGCCCTTGTAATAGAACAGCTTCGTAATATCCTTGCCCTGCACCGGAGCGAATACCGCGCCCGCGGCCCGCCCCACGTCCATGCATTCCTTCATGCAGGCAAGTGCGTAAGGCCGGGCCTCCTTCGATTCAGAAACATCGCCGAAGCGTCCGCCCATGACCGTGCCAAGACCGGAAAAAGTGGCATTGATAAGCAGCTTCGACCAGCGCACGCCCAGCAGGTTTTCTTCGATCTCCACCGGACACATCGTCTCCAGCAGAGCTTTGACAGATGAAAGCTGCTCATCCGTGATCCCTTCCATTCGTCCCATGTGGAAGGACATGCTGGCAGGGTCCGAGGTAAGCTCACATTCGCCCGGAGCCTTCAGCGTCGCGCCCCATTCCACCACGCAGCCGATCGTCCGCTCCGGTCCTGCGATCTTGGCGATCAGCGGCTCCGGTATCCCGTTCTGTAGGGTCACGATGACGCTTTTTTCACCAAGGAAGGGCAGCAGCTTCGTCACGACCTCACGGTTGTGCAGCTGCTTGGTCATCAGGAAGATCACGTCGTAGATGCCTTCCATCTGTTCCGGCAGGATGGCTTTCACGGGGACGGTCATATCCGCCGTGCCGCTGATCCTCGCACCTTTTTCATTCAGGGCCTCTACATGGGCCTTGTTGCGGTTCACCAGCTCGACCGGGATGCCTGCTTTTGTCATATACGCACCGAGCACGGTCCCGAGGGAGCCGGCTCCGTAAATTGCTGTTTTCATGGTTTTCACTCCTGCGTAAACTCTCCTGCAATGCGTTTGGGCACGTAGGCTTTGATATGGATGCCGCCGTCTTCGTAGCTCTCTTCCAGCACCTGTCCGTATTTTCTGACCCGTGCCGCCTCGCCTGCCTGCGCGTAGGGAAAGAGCCTGTCCAGATAGACCTTCTGCTGACGCAGCAGATTCTGCAGGATCTCCTTTAAGAGCTCCAGCCCCTGGCCGCTCAGCGCGGAGATCCGCACCGTTTCATCGGCCTGCGGATCATACAGCAGCGCTTCTCCCAGATCACGGTCGCACTTATTGAATGCAGTCAGGATCGGCTTATCCTCCGCCTTCAGATCGCGGAGCGTGGCATAGACCGTGTCCATATGCGCGCGCATTTCCGGATCGGAGGCATCGACCACATGCAGAAGGATGTCGGCGTATTTCGCTTCCTCCAGCGTACTTTTGAAGGCATCGATCAGATCATGCGGCAGCTTGTTGATAAAGCCGACCGTGTCTGTGAGCAGCACCTCTTCCGCGCCCGGCAGGGTCAGCTTCCGGGTCGTCGGATCCAGGGTGGCAAAAAGCTTGTCCTCCGCCAGAATGTCCGAACCGGTCAGCGCATTCAGGAGGGTGGATTTTCCGGCATTCGTATAGCCGACGACCGCGACCACCGGCACTGCGTTTCTGACCCGCTGCGCGCGCTGCGTCATGCGGTGCGCTTCCACATCCTCAAGTTCCGCCTTCAGTACGGAGATCCGCCGGTGGATCGCCCGCCGGTCGCTTTCCAGCTTGCTTTCCCCGGGACCTCTGGTCCCGATGCCGCCGCCAAGGCGGGAAAGACTCTGGCCTTTGCCCGTCAGTCTGGTCGCCCGGTAGCGCAGCTGCGCCAGTTCCACCTGTATGCTGCCCTCTTTCGTTGCGGCCCGCTGCGCGAAAATATCCAGGATCAGGAGCGTGCGGTCCATGACCTTTGTATTCAGGATGTCGCTCATGTTCCGCATCTGCGCCGGGGTCAGCTCGTCATCGCAGATGATGCCGTCCGCCTCCAGATCGCGGATCCGTTCCTTTAATTCCTCCAGCTTTCCGCTGCCGAGGTACGTCCCGGGGTGCGGATGTTCCCGCGGCTGCAGGAACTTTTCCAAGACCAGCGCTCCCGCCGTATCCGCAAGCGCTTCCAGCTCATCCAGAGAGGCCAGCGTCTTGCTTTCGTCTTTTTCCGAAACCGCAACCAGAATGACCTTTTCGGTCTTTTTTTCTGTCTCGATCATTCCTTATCTCCCAAAATCCGCCAGGACCAGCTCCACCGCCATGCTGTCCGAAAGCGTTCCGCTTTTTACGGCAAAATCCAGCTCCGAGAGCCGTTCCAGCTTTCCGCGAAGCTCCGCTTCGGTAAAGAGCTGTGCCTGCTGCAGATATTTGCGCACCGCAAAAGGTCTGAGCCCTGTAGCCTGTGCCATGGCATCGTTGCGTGCCCCTGCCCTGTCCATCTCCTTGATCTGCAGCAGGCGGTTGACCTGCTGCGTCATCAGATACAGGATCCGCATGGGCGGCTCCCGCAGCGCCTTCAGATCTGCGTAGAGCTCCAGCGCGATCTTCGGCTTTTTCCGCAGCATGGCATCCAGCATCTCAAAGACGCGGTTCTGCGCCGTCACCGAGGTGATCGCTTTCACATCCTCTGGAAAGATATCCCTGCCGTGCGCGTAGGCAGACAGCTTCTCCATCTCCGTCAGAAGATGTTCCATATCCTCGCCGCCGCGCTCCAGAAACAGCGCCATGGCCTCGCCGGTGATCCGCTGGCCCCGCCTTGCGAAGAAGGTCAGGGCGAACTTTTCCAGCTCTGCTTCCGTCCGGCGTGCGCATTCGCTCACATAACCGCATTTCTCGATCGCCTTGTACAGCTTGGAGCGTTTATCGATCTCTTCTTCGACAAAGACGATGATGGTCGTCTCCGGGATCTCCGGGATATATGCCGCCATCTCCTCGCCGCCTTTTTTCAGCAGCCCTGAATTTTCCAGGACGATCAGCCGCTTTTCCGCAAAGAAAGGCAAGGTCTCGGCGATCTCCCTGATTTCGGAGGTCACAACGTCCCTGCCTTCTCTGTAGGTATAATTCATCGTTTCATCGCCGCAGACAGCCTGCCGAAGCGCGGCTTTCAGCTGTTTTCTGCTGTACGCTTCGGGGCCGTAGATCAGGTATACCGGTTCAAATGCTCCCAGTTCGATGTCCGATTTAATCTTCTTCATGCGCTTTGACCTTTACCGTACAGGCGCCGTAATCCGGCAGGCCGAAGACCGCCTCTCCTTCTGTGACTTCGCCCTTCAGCCTTCCCTGAAGCTGTTTGATCAGCAGCCTGACCGCCTTGTCCGGATCGGGAGCCTCCACACGGACCTCGCTCAGATAGCTGCGGATCTCGTTTTTGTCTTCCTTGGACAGTTTTCCCTTTGCTGCGGTGATGCTTGCGTCAAAAGCGTAGTTCATGCTGTTTCCTTCCCGGCTGCTCAGCCTCAGTGCTGTTTAAAATAATCGATCGCCTGCTCGATCAGTTCATCCACATCCTCTGTCGTGGGATCATCAAAGCCCTCAACATCAGGCTCGATCCCGATCTTGTGGATATCATGGCCGCCCGGCGTCTGATAATGCTCCGTAGTCAGCTTGATGGCCGAGCCGTCAGAAAGCTTAAAGAAGCCCTGCACGATGCCCTTGCCGAAGGTCTTCTGTCCCATGATGAGGGCCAGTTTATGATCCTTCAGGCAGCCCGTCAGCACCTCGGACGCGCTTGCGGAATAGCTGTTTACCAGCACGATCACATCGCCGTCGAAAGTCGCCTTTTTCTCGCTGGAATAGGTATAGACGTTGCCCTGCTTATCCTCCATGGAGAAGATCAGCTGGCCCTTCTTCATGAACAGGTCGGCAATATCCAGCACGCTGGACAGCAGACCGCCGGGGTTGTTCCGAAGGTCCAGGATCAGCTTGCTGCAGCCTTCTTTTTTCAGCGCCTTTAACGCGGTCTCCATCTGCTTCACGGAAACATCATCGAACTCCGTGAGCTGAAGGTAGCCGATCCCATCGGTCTTCATTTCGTAATAGACCGTATCTACTTCCACGGGACGTCTGGTCAGGGTAACGGTATATTCCGTTTCCTCCCATTCGCGCCAGAAGGTCACATCGACGGTGGTTCCTTCCTCGCCTCTGACAAGCGACACGATCTCATCCACCGTCATCATCGTCGCGTTTTCCCCGTTGATGCCGATGATGATATCGCCCGGCTTCACGCCGGCTTCCTTCGCGGAACCGCTGCTGAAGACCTGAAGGACCGTGGTCACCATGGTCTCCGTCTTCTGCTGGATCTGCACGCCGACGCCGCAGTAGCTGCCGCTGGAATCCTCCATCATAGCGTCAAATTCCTCTGCCGTCAGATACTGGGAGTACGGATCCCCCGCCGCATCCACATAGGCTTTCAGCGCGGCATTGATCATTTCATCTTTATCATAGTCAAGAACGAAATAGTCATCGATATACCGGATCACTTCTTCCAGGCGCTCGGCTTCGTCGTTCCTTGCCTGCGAAGGCTCATCACCGGGCTCGGTCTCAGGATCCACAACATGGATCTCCGTAGGCTTCTCTTCCGTAGGCTTTGCCGTCTCCTGTCTCGCTTTCCACGCATCGAGCCCTTCCATGGAGCGCCACAAAATGACAGAGATCAGCGCGGTCGAGCAGAACATAAACAGCGCAAAACCGATCCAGAAACCTTTCCAGAAGCCTTGATTCTTTTTTTCTTCCATAGCTGTCCCCCTATGCCTTCAGATGGCGCCGCATAGCGAAAATACTGCCCAGAACACCGATCCCGACTCCCAGGAAAAGAGCTGCCGGCAGCAGCGTCTTAAAGACGTCTGCCCGCTTCAGGAAGTTCAGCAGTGAACCGAAGGCCATCAGCCGCTTGCTCAGATCGTGAACGGCAGGATCGTAATAATACCAGACTGCTGCAAGCGGCAGCGCCGCTCCGACCAGTCCCAGGATAATGCCTTCCATCACGAACGGAAAGCGGATAAAACGGTTGGTCGCGCCGATGTAGCGCATGATATGGATCTCGCTCTGGCGCATGGCAATGGCGACAGAGATCGAATTGCTGATCAGCATGATGGAGATGACCAACAGCACGGCCAAAACGACCAGGGAAACGATCTCCAAAACCTTTCCCAGATTGCTCAGGCCTTCGGCCAGCAGGTTGGAGGCATTGACCTTGCGGACGCCCTCCAGTCCTTCCAGGTATTCCACAAAATCCTGCTGATCCTCCAGGTTCGCGAGAAAGATCTCATACGACGCGGAATTGGCCAGCGGATTATCGTCGATAAAGCCTTCCGCCAGCTCTTCATTGCCCTGGAAATAGACTTCCTTGAAGCTTGCCCAGGCATCTTCCGCCGACGTATAGGCCATGCGGGCGACTTCCTTTTTCGCGCCGATCTCTTCCCCGATCCGCCAGATCTCCTCTTCCGTCAGCCCGTCATTGAAGAAGACCGTGATCCCCACGCTGCTCTCCGCCTGTCTGACAACGGCATTGATATTGATCAGCGCGGCATACGACACACTGAACAGGAAGATGGTCGTGATCATGACCAGAAGTGAAAAGAATGAAGTCGTCGGGTTTTTGAAAATGTTCCGGATCCCGCGTCCGATCAGAAAAAAGAAGTTACGCATCTTTGCCGTCTCCTTCCTCTGCGGGCAGCTTCTCTGCCTCATCAGCTGCAGCGTTCTCCGTCAAAGCAGCTTCTGCCGGAAGATCTTCCGCGGCTTCCGCCACAGCGGCGTCTTCCGAACTGTCTTCCGCAGGTTCCGCCACGGCGGCGTCCCCCGAAACAACTTCCGCGGGCTCTTCCTCTGCA
>Ga0129307_1001322_pt1 | contig 27194 bp, 26 predicted proteins | sample P1105metagenome_FD_94437 | JGI IMG/M metagenome (GOLD analysis project Ga0129307, IMG submission 94437) | Capybara group fecal microbial communities from Wisconsin, USA - P1105 metagenome | ecosystem: Host-associated > Mammals > Digestive system > Large intestine > Fecal | place: USA: Wisconsin...
GACGGCCATGACGTTGAAGCGATCAAGACCGCTGTCGACGCAGCCAAGGCGGATAAGACCGGCCTTCCGCATGTGATCGTCTGCAATACGATCAAAGGATACGGCGTTTCCTTCACGAAACCGGAATCCTGCCACCATGTCAACTTTACTCCGGAGCTTACCGAGCAGTGCATGCGCGAGCTCGAAGCATCCAGACCGACAGCATAAAGGAGGATCCATCATGTCATATAAGATTCTGGCAAATAAAACTACTGCGGATGAGACCATGACCTCCGTATATGTCAAGTGCCTTAAAGCCCTGATGGCTGAAAATCCTGCGATCACCCAGATCGAGTCCGACCTCGGCAACTCGCTTCTCGGTGCGGCTGCCATAAAGGAGATCAAGGCTGAGTTTCCGAAGCAGTTTGTAGACTGCGGTATTCAGGAAGCCAACATGATAGGCGTTGCCTGCGGCATGTCTCTTGTCGGACGTATCCCGTTTGCGCATTCCTTTGCCGCGTTCGTGTCCCGCCGCGCCACAGACCAGGCGTTCATCAGCGGTGCATATGCGGGTTCCAATGTACGTATTGTCGGAACGGACCCGGGTGTTTCGGCTCAGCTGAACGGCGGAACGCATATGCCGTTTGAAGATGTTGCTATCTTCCGCGCATTCCCGAACATGACGATCGTCGAACCGTCGGATCCTGTGATGCTGGAGGATCTGATGGGCAAGATTTCCGCTGGCTATGGCATGTACTATCTCCGTCTCTTCCGTAAAAATGCGCTGAAGATCTATGAGGAAGGTTCCACCTTTGAGATCGGCAAGGCCAACGTACTGCGTGAAGGAAGTGATCTTACGATCATCACTGCAGGTGCGGTCATGATACCGGAAGTGCTGAAAGCCGCTGATGAACTTGCCGCAGTGGGCATCGAGGCAAGGATCCTCGACATGTTCACGATCAAGCCGATCGATGAAGATGCCATTCTTGTTGCGGCAGCCGAAACCGGTGCGATCGTTACCGCTGAGAACCACAACGTTATCAACGGCATCGGTTCCGCCGTGACGGATGTCCTTATGACAAAGGGCGACCGGTTTGTTCCTGTAGAAATGATCGGTGTCCGGGACAGATTCGGCCAGGTCGGGCCGCTGGCTTATCTTAAGGAAGCTTACAATCTCACGGCAGCGGATATTAAAGAAGCTGCGAAGAAAGCAGTCGCCAGAAAGCGCTGATAAACTGTTTCGTATAAAAAGTGATCCTCCGGAGAAATGAAACTCCGGAGGATCTTTTTTTTATATCAGTTGGTTACGGATACTTTGTTATCCCCACCAGTCGGCGTATTCATAGTCTTCCGGCTCGATCCAGCTCGAGACTTCGACACCGTTCATGTCATGAATGACAAATTTGCCTGAGTCATAATTCCGTGTAATGATAAAGTTCCTGTCCACGAAGTCGATGCCTTCATCTTCGTTTCCGGGCAGGGTATATACCACTTCTCCTTTTTCGTTGATCACATACCGCCCCACTTCATCATAGTAATAATCATCATTTTCATCGAGACCGCTGTCATACAGGTGAACGATACACCAGCGATACGGCAGTTCATCTTCGGATGTGAAGTCAGACTGGTACGGTACGAGATAACCGCTGGAAGCACTGGCATATTCTTTGCCGCCGACTTCCAGAATGATCTTGGACTCTTCGCCATATGTCTCTGTCAGAACGGTTCTTCCTCCAAGACGGTAAACTGAAGTCAGGCCGTCTTCGCTGGTCTCGGGATGCACATGGGTATAGCGCAGTGTATCTGCGATCAGTTCTTCCAGTTCTTCCCAGCCGGTATACTCCTGCGACCGGATCTTCTTTCCGTTTTCATCGTAGAGATCCACTGAGGACACGACATCATCTCCGATATATTCACCGTTCTCATCGTAAACCTCCGTCCAGTTGCCCAGATAGAATACTGCATGGTCGCCGTCTTTGCATTCGGTATAGCAGAAATCATAAGAGGGTTCGACGGCCCATCCACCGAGGTCTGCATCATAAAGACCGACGGGTAGATTGGAAGGATACTCTTCGCTTTCGGCATCAGCACTGCCATTGGATCCGTACAACGGTTCGCTTGCCGCAAATACGGAACCGCGGATCAGTGCAAAGGCGTCATCATCGCGGATCCGGATGCTGTCTTCACGGCCCATATACTGCATTGATGCATCCAGAAAGACCACGCCGGCATCGCCGTCGTAACAGCGTCCGTTGACAGCAAGCCTGTGTGTGTTTTCCGCAAGTCTGCCGCCGCTGATGGATACTTTACCGTTCAAACCGTCCGGAAGGCTTTTTGACCCCTTTACGAGGCTTACATAGCCCATTGCTTCAACAAGGGACTGGCCGTCGTCGCCCGTGAGCCATTCAAAGAGCTCATAGGCCTTTGAATTCGTCGGTTCATCCTTACGGATCGCAACATAGAACGGATTCGTATATTTGTACTCTCCGTTCCGTATCGTATCATTTGAAGGCATGACGCCGTCGACTGCCATGAAACGGAGGTTCGGACGCGTGTACATGTTCTGTGCGTAATAATAGACAGAATAACCGAGCGCGTTGCTGCTGTTTGCATACTGTGCCACATTTTCGATCAGGTCACCCATTTCAGATGGTCTGAACTCCTTCGGGGCATCGGCCATCACGGCGCCCTTCATCATAAGGTTTTCCATCAGTGTCTGGGAGCCGGAATTGACTTCACGCTGGAATGCGATGATCGGAGCATCGTCTCCTCCGACTTCTTTCCAGTTTGTGATATTACCGGTATAAATGTCCCGGATCTCTTTTGTTGACAGAGTATCAACTTTGTTTCCCGTATTGCAGATAAAGATCAGGGCATCAAGACCGATCGGTTTCAGTATGATATCTTCATAACGCGGGTTTTCCTTGGCATTCGGCCCCGGTTCATAGGCGATGACCAGGTCGGCTTCGCGGTCCATCAGCCTCAGATAAGCATTGTTTGTCTTTGTGAAATGCATCGCTTCTTCCGCTGCTGCCTGATCTTCTCCGGTACAGAGCCGGTAGAGCATCCAGCTTAAGGGAAGTGTCGCTGTCGAACCGTCCGTTACGGGAAACGCTTTCGCGCTTATGGAAGGAGCTTTGATCAGTTCCTGTCCGGACCCGGTACTTTCACCGGCAGCCGTTCCGGTGGTTTCGGGTTCGGGTGATTCTGTGCTTTCCGGTGTTTCTGCCGTACTTTCCGGCACCGCTGAGCTCTCTGCTTCAGCCGAAGAACTCACTTCAGCGGAAACGCTCTCCGTTCCCGAAGCGGTCTCCTGTCCCTGCTGGTTCCCGCTGCAGGCAGCAAGAGAAACTGCGGACAAAATGACAGCAAGCAATACCGACAGGGTCCTGTTTACATGTATTCTTTTCATAACAGCCTCCTTCCCCGTATTTCCGGATATATCCTGACAGTCTCAGGTCTTCACAATAATTGTATCATAAAAGATAAGCCCCGGAACAGGCTCCGGGGCAATTCTTTAAAGCTAATCGATCAATGAACGGTAATATGGCCAGCTCGCAGTCATCTCGCCGACGACGACATTGTTTTTGACACCGCCGGTCTCATGAATGCCGATAAAGTTTCCGTTGCCGACCCAGCCGAGGAACATGACAACGTGGGAATCAGCGCCTGTACGGATGATGATATCACCCGGTTTCAGAGCGGAACGTGTGATCCTTTTGCCGCAGCCGATCAGCGTGCCGGTGCTCTCACCCGCGAGACTCTTTCCCGTCGCGGACCAGTATACCCAGTTGACCCAGCCGGAGCAGTCCAGACCGCGCAGGATGCGTCCGCTGGTGTCCGCGCCAACAAGCGTATAGAAATTGTTGCTGTCGTATCCCGGTCCGTTGGGTTTGCCGCCCCAGTAATACGGGACTTTTCCAACCGAATGCAGTGCAAAATCAACGACTGCTTTACGGGCTTCGGATACATCGGACGGAAGGCCTGCCAGATACTCCTGGATCTCTTCTTCCGTCAGCTGGCTAGTCAGGTTGATCGAGGAAATGGAAAGGCCGTAAGTCTCAAACCAGTCCTGATGATTGAGCGCCCGTGCCTCAGCGATCTTATCTGTCGTCCAGCCCTGCCAGCGGTTGTTGAAATTGGCAGGATCATTGCCGATCTTATCGGCTTTGAAAAGGCCGTTCTTATCGTCGATGCCTTTGATCGTGATCGAGATATACAGGTCGATATGTCCGGGGCAATACTGCTCGGATCCGGAAAGAACATTTGCCTGGCGAAGGAGTTCATCGATCTGGGCTGCGATCGCCGCATCCTCTTCGCTCATAGGCTCGGTATGTGAGGATGAAGTGCTGTTCGTAACGGGCTGTCTGCTGCCGCTCTGACCGACAGAAGTGCTGCCGGCTGAACCGCTGCTTCCGGAACCGGAGGACGAATTGCTGCTGTCTGAAGCCGGCGCTGCCGTTTCTGCGGCTGCCGTGGTTTCCGCCGCGGGCTCTGCAGGGGTATCCTGGATCACTTCAGCAGCTGCGGTCTCCGGCGCTGCCGTTTCAGCGGGAACAGACGCACCCTGGCCCGGACTGACAACATAGTTTTCTTCCGCAAGCCGGTAGACAGTCGGGAAGAGACTCATGGAAACAGGCTTAAGCGTCCTGTGTTTAATAATGCTGAAGATCCTTCGGATATCAAAGAGGCTGTTTGCAGGACTGACTACATATCCGTCATCGGATGACCCGCTGTCCACGTAGCTGTCGTCACCTGCAGTCTCGGCAGGTACGTCCTGAATGCTTGTTCCTTCGGAAGTAATGACGTCAGAAGAACTGCTGCCTCCGGCCGTCCCGTCGGAATTGACCACTGCGGTTCCGCTGCCCGCGGAAGGATCGGATACGGCTTCGCTTGTCGATACCGAAGAGCCGCCGCTGTATACTGCGGTGGACGAAGAGCTGCTGCCTCCGACGACCGCATAGCCGCTAAGGTCGATGCCGGCAGCATTGGTCTCTGAAATGCCGGAGCCCTCTCCGCCGGACACGACGACATTACTGTCAATTGATTCCAGCCTGCTCTCATGCGAAGAGGTGCTGCCTGTAAGCCCGGTACCGTAGCTTGCGTAGCCTTCGCCGACGGCGCTGCTCTCATCGGAGCTTTCCTCAGCACTGTCATCTGTTTCTTCATCCGTGTCTTCGTCCGAAGTGCCGTTTTCGTCCGCGGCAGAAGTTGCAAGGTAATTTGCAAGAGCCTCATAACCCGAACTGCGTGCAGTCGCACCGGAAAGCTGGTGTTCGGTCGTGAGCTGTTCGATCTCCATCGCGATTGCTTCCGCTGCTTCATCCTGTTTGGTTCGCTTTAAGCAGCCGGAATCATAATAAACGTTTCCCATACTGACGCGGGAACTCATTGCGTTTTCAAAAAGTGTACGGCAATACAGTTCCATCGCTTCCGCGTCGTCCATGTCATGGTAATAAGCATAGACGTTAGCCATGGACATGATCTCCTGGACAACGTAATAACCGTTAATGTGATTGCCGTCGCCGTCGTAGAAGGTCACGTTGACGTTCCGGAAACTGTTGATCGTCCAGGTCGAGGGATCTTTCGGATCATGCCGTGAATCATTGGGGTTATACTTTCCGGTGACGCGTGCCTTTCCCTGACCGCGGCGCTGCGCAAAGGAGAGCGGCGTCGTATCGGACATATCATAGTAATTGGCCAGATAGTCCGCGTTCAGCGTGTTGAGCGTCTGGAAGATCTCGCCGGCATAGGAATGGATCGAGTCAGAGGTGTCGGCCCCTTCCGGATAATAGTAGGCAAGGTTGAGACGGTAAGAAGCCGGAACGTATTCCGTATCATCCTGCTGCAGCTCCTTAAGACTGGATGCCGGCTTGGAGAAGATACGTTCCTCCTTGCGGGCCAGATAATCCGACGCCGTCGCAGTGAGCTCTTCCGCTTCCGCAGGAGTCTCCGGCTCCGCATCCGAGCTCTGTTCTTCGACGGTCGCTGCCACTGGTACAGTTTCAAAGTCCGAACGTACTGCGGAGATCACAAAAGCGATGCAGATCAGGGAAACCGCACCGGCAAGGATCATATTCTTTTTTTCTTTCAGGAATTCAAGCATATCCCCTATAATATACACCCGATTGTATATATGTACTGCTTACGATTCTATTAAATTGCTGACCGTGCCCCTGCACGGAGCCTGTTCAGCGTTTCCCGAAAATAATCCGGAAGCGGCGCTTCGAAGGTCAGGCGTTCTCCCGTTGTCGGATGTGTAAATCCAAGCACGGCGGCGTGCAGGTACTGGCCGTGACCTTTCAGCGGATCTTTGCGGATCCCGTAAGCCTCGTCGCCTGCCAGCGGATGACCGATGGAACTCATATGAACGCGGATCTGATGCGTGCGTCCGGTCTCAAGCCGGCACTCGATCAGTGTCAGAGGAAGCCCTGTTGGATTAAAGGTATTGCCGGATCCCGCATTTCCTTTTACGGGAAAACGCTCGAGTACACGGTAATGTGTCACTGCATTCCGCCCCTCTCCGGGCCTGCATACAGCCATCAGCTTACGGTCTGTCCTGCTTCGGTCAAGCGGTTTGTCGATCGTTCCGCTGTCTTCCGCAATGTTGTGATAACAGAGAGCGATATAACGTCTTGTGATCGAGTGCTCCTCAAGCTGTGCGGCGATGCTCGTATGTGCGCGATCGTTTTTGCACGCGATAATGAGACCTGTCGTATCCATATCGATCCTGTGAACGATTCCGGGTCTGAGTTCTCCGTTGATCCCGCTTAAGGAATCCCTGCAATGGTAAAGCAGCGCATTTACGAGGGTGCCGGTATAATGACCGTTGGCAGGATGAACGACCATGCCTTTCGGCTTGTTGATGACGATGACGTCACTGTCTTCATAGACTATATCGAGCGGAATGTCCTCGGGCTCGATCCCCGCAGGTTCAGGCTCGCGCTCGCTGATACGGATGGCATCGCCTTCATTCAATGAATAACCGGGTTTCACGGCAGTGCCGTTTACAGTGATCTCGCCGGAACGGATCAGAGTCTGAATATGAGAACGACTCATATCCGGCAGTGTTTCCGTCAGATATGAGTCAAGTCTGATTTTTTGGTTAACTATGGACTTGTCCGCATGAAAAACATATTCCATGGTAGCATTCCTTTGGTATTTAGTTCAGCCGGGACAACTACTCTTCTTTCTTATCCCCGGCTTTACTGCCCAGAAACGGTATCGCTGCAGCTTCGTCTTCGGTATAGTAGAAGATCAGCAGAAAAATGATAAGGAAGGCCGAGCAGGTCACATAGATATCCGCCACATTGAATACAGGAAAATCTATAGGTTTGAAGTAAATGAAATCAACCACATAGCCCTGTCGCAGCCTGTCGATCCAGTTTCCCAGCGCGCCTGCGATGATGCCGATGCAGCAGGCATTGGCGGGAATGAAGCGCCGGCCTTCCGGCATATGCAGATACACATGGATCAGGACAGCCGATACTACAGGAGGCAGAATAACGAAAATAAGGCGCATGCCGTTCATGATACCGAAGGCTGCACCCGTATTTTCAACATATAAGAGTTCAAGGACATCCCTGATGAGACTGACCGCCGTCTGCCCCTTAAGATGTGCGACCGCAAGATGTTTGGTCCACTGATCAAGTCCGATCAGTAAAGCTGCGGACGTTGCCAAAAGCAGAGACTTCAGTCCCCGCGCATTAGCCATTAAACGCAAATGCACCGGAGCGTGCTCTGGACTCGGGCTGTGAGCTGCTCATCTTTGCGAAGTCACCGGCGAAATCTCCGGAAAGCTCCACAGTATGCGGTGAAGCGATAAAGATATACTTGGAGATCATCTGAAGGTCTCCGTCGATGCTGTAGACCGCACCCAGCGTGAAGTCGATAATACGCTGTGCAGTGTCCGTGCTGATACCTTCGAGGTTGATTACTACAGCCTTGCCGGCAAGCAGATCATCACAAATGTCTCTCGAATCATCAAGTGTGGACGGCTTCTTCATGGTTACCTGCATACCGCTGCCTCCGTCGATCGATACGACCTTACGACCAAAAAGGCCGCCGCCTACGCTGCGCTGTTCGCCGTTCGCAGGCTCCTTACGGGAGAAAAGACCGGGTTTCTTAGGTGCGGGTTCTTCTTCCTCGTAGTATTCGCCCTCGTCGTAGTAGTCATCATCCAGGAAGTACTCGTCGTCTTCCTCATGCTGTCTGCTCTTCAGATTGTCTACAAACTTATCGATAAAGCTCATATAAACTCCTTTACTTCTGTCCTGCCGATGCCGGACACTGCCCGACCGCCGCCGAACATAAGCTGAAATTTGATGCACGAAAAGAGACACATCCGTGCCAATCGAATACATTATAAAATAAAAATAGTGTCATGTAAACCCAAAATATACCAGATGTAGTAATTTCAGGCACTAAAGTCCGTACAAAAGAGACTTACGGCAAATAAATACAGCCGATTCGCGGCGTTCACATATACAGATGATGCTCGCGGATGAATTTTGCCACAGCCGGTGTGACATAATCAATAAGATCTTCGCCTGCAGCGGCTTTCCTGCGTATCATCGTTGAGGAAAGCAGAGTTTCAGGACAGTCGATCCTTTCGATCACCGGCATTGCTTTGGCATATTTTTTCATCAGGTGTGTCCGGGCTGCTTCATAGCGTTTTTCGTCTGCCCGTTCAGCCTTTTCCGTTCGTTCCGCAGCAACATGAGCCTCTTTTACAAGAAGTGATTTCTGCTCATGGGAATGGTGCCCTATGTCAGGATTCTCATAAGCGGATGTTTCACGGTTTCTTAAAGCACAAAGAATACCGGCGTTTTGGAAAAGCAGTGCCGGATCATGCCAGCTGGCAAGTGATTCAAGGGAATCCAGTCCCAGGATGAAGAAGAATTCATCCTCCGGACGGCTCTCTTTCAGTTTCCGGAACGTCTCTGCCGTGTAAGTGTGTTCCCGGTCGCTGATCTCAAAATCAGAGCACTTAAAAGCGGGCTCACCGTAAGCATCTATACAGGCTTTTGTCATCGCAAGGCGCAATAAAGCCGGCGTGACATGATTATCAGCCTTGAAATACGGGTCCCCTGCCGGCATGAACCAGACCTCGTCCAGTTTATATTCTCTCAGTGCTGCCCCGGCGATCGCCAGATGTGCACGGTGGATGGGGTCAAAGGTCCCGCCGAGGACACCGATCCTCATAGCTCGCTGATATCGACGATCTTGCGTCCGTCCTTCCAGATGCGTTCGATATCATAGAAAAGCCTGTTTTCTTTGTCGAAGACATGGATGATGACATCATAATAATCCATCAGGATCCAGTTGCCTGTGCTTCGCCCTTCGATCTGCTTGGGAAGGATGCCTGACCTTCCGAGGACTTCCTCAACATTGTCTGCAAGGGCTCCGGTCTGGCGGATGTTGTCAGCGGAAGCGATGATGAAATAGTCAGCTACGACAGACAGGGAGCTGATGTCAATAATGGTGATATCAGACGCCTTTTTATCTTCCAGTGCCTGATAAGCCAGTTTGACGGTTTCTTTGATGTCATTGATGTCTCTGGGTGCTCTGGTCTCGCTCATAAATGTTCCCTTTCGTGTTTATACCATGCAAAAGCATTCATTGTAGCCGGAACGATCGGTACGCCACGGCCGGTTAAATAGTCTATGGTTGACATAAGTATCTGATAAACACATTCATCCAGATCCCTGAAGGCCAGCCGCCGCATCTCCCTGAGGTTGGGCGCCTGGTTCCGGAGCGGTTCGATATAGTCTGCGATATAAATGATCTTTTCAAGGACGCTCATACAGGGACGTCCTGTCGTGTGGTTGCCTATGGCATTTAAGATGTCTTCATCCATGATACCGAACCGTGCTGCAGCCAGGTAGCGGCCATAGACCGCATGGATGACGGCAGGGGATTCGATCTCCTCTCTGCTTAAGCTGATGCCGGCTTCTCCGCACATACGGATAAGGTCGGCGTTGGAATAACACTTTGCACAGTCATGAAGTATCCCGGCAAGTTCCGCTTTCAGCGGATCCTCTCCATACATAAACGCCATGCATGCAGCCGTATAAGCAACACCGAGCGTGTGCTCATAGCGAGAAGGCTTCAGCTCTTTCTTCAGTTCATCACGAATCTTTATGATAAAGTCGATGGTATAATCCATGGATCTTTGTGTACTCTCCTGCTTCAGTTGAGATCGATCTTTCTTTTGCCGGCATCATGCTGATATTTAAAAAGTACGATCATGCTGCCGATGACCTGCACCACGATGGATCCTGTGCGCTCCGCAAGCATTTCCGCGATCTGCTTTTTGTCGTCATCATTGTTCTTCAGGACATGGATCTTTATCAGTTCACGCTTTTCGAGAGCTTCCCTCACAGCTTCGGTAAGTTCCGGCGTGACACTTCCCTTGCCGATCTGGAAGATCGGATCAGTCTTCATGGCAATGCCTTTCAGCATGCTGCGCTGTTTACTGGTGATGTTCATATCGTATCTCCGTTTATTCGTAGTATTCGAATTCTAACCCGCCGACACGAACGGTGTCGCCTTCCTGCAGGCCGAGCTTCTTCATCTCATCGATGATGCCCTGCTCTTTCATATAATTCTGGAAGAAATTGAAGCCCTTTTCAGACTCAAGATTGGTATAGCCGAGCATGCGGTCGATGCGGGGGCCTTCCGCAACATATACTTTGCCGGATTCCCTGTATACGCTCAAAGGCAGTTCGTCATACGCGTGTGCCGCGATATCATATTCCTTGGAATAGATCTTTGTTTCTGTGCCGGACTCGTCGAGAAGTCTGAGGACCGCATAAAGAAGTTCCTTGATGCCTTTACCGGTCGCGGCGGAGATCGCATAGACAGGAATCCCCTTCGGCTCATAGACCTTGCGGATCCGTTCTGCGGGATCTTCCGATCCGTCGTCAAACCAGGCATCCATCTTATTGGCTGCAATGATCATAGGACGGGAAGCAAGATCTTCATCAAATGATCTCAGCTCGGCATTGATCTTCTCAATATCATCGAGCGGATCTCTGCCTTCGGTGCCGGCAGCATCCACAACGTGCACGAGGCAGCGACAGCGCTGTATATGGCGGAGAAAATCATGACCGAGACCTGCGCCTTCGGAAGCACCTTCGATAAGGCCGGGGATGTCCGCCATCACAAAGCTCCGGTCATCAAGCTGGACGACGCCGAGATGGGGCTGGATCGTCGTGAAATGATAATTTGCGATCTGCGGGCGTGCGTTGCTTGACATGCTGATAAGCGTGGATTTTCCTACATTTGGGAAGCCGACGAGTCCCACGTCAGCAATGACCTTCAGCTCAAGAAGCACTTCGAGCTCCTGACCCTGCTGACCGGGCTGCGCGAAGCGGGGCGCCTGCATGGTGGATGTCGCGAAATGCATGTTTCCGAGACCTCCCCTTCCGCCTTTGAGAAGGACTTCGCGAAGGTTATCGCCGGACATGTCCGTTACGACCTGCCCTGTCTTTGCCTCCCTGACGACTGTTCCGTAGGGGACCTTGACGATAAGGTCTTTTCCGTTCTTGCCATGGCAGCGTTTCTTTCCGCCTTCTTCACCGTCCTGGGCCGCATACTTGCGCTTCATACGAAAATCATTGAGCGTATTCATGCCCTGATCGACTTCAAAAATGAGATCGCCGCCCTTGCCGCCGTCACCGCCGTCCGGGCCGCCTGCGGGCACATAAAGCTCACGACGGAAAGATACGTGACCGTTTCCGCCTTTGCCGCTCTTTATAAAAATTCTTGCTGTATCTGCGAACACTTATCAAGCCCTCTAACTAGAAAAAGGGACTATGTTCCTCACACAGTCCCTGTCATTTAAGCATCTTCGTCCGATTACGCCTGCTCCGGATATACAGAGCACTTAGTGCGGTCGCGGCCAAGTCTCTCGTATCTGACGATACCGTCAACCTTTGCGAACAAAGTGTCATCCTTACCGATGCCTACATTGGTACCCGGATGAATGCGGGTTCCGCGCTGTCTGTAAAGGATATTACCTGCGAGTACGAACTGTCCGTCTGATCTCTTGGCACCAAGACGCTGGGAATTGGAGTCTCTTCCGTTCTTGGTAGATCCCATACCTTTTTTATGAGCCATGAAAACACCTCCTTTGCTGTGTATTCAATAGAAGCCAGTAGTGTTACTTGGAAATGCTGTCGATCTTGACCTCTGTGAAGAGCTGTCTGTGGCCATTCTTCTTGTGATAGCCGGACTTTCTCTTGTACTTGTAAACGATGACCTTGTCAGCCTTGCCGTTTGCAGTAACAGTAGCCTTCACAGCAGCACCCTCGATAACCGGGCTGCCGATCACTGTTTCCTCACCACCGATCATAAGGACCTGATCGAAAGTGATCTGATCGCCTTCAGCACACTCAAGCTTCTCGACTCTGATGACGTCTCCTTCGGTTACCTTGTACTGCTTTCCGCCAGTTTTGATAATAGCGTACATACTAAGGTACCTCCTTTTCTTAAAACTCGCTACACGGGGTGGCGTCATCAGGACGCACTTCTACCCTTAGTAAGCGGCATACTCATGAAGAATAGCAAAAAACCGATGTAATGTCAACAACTATTTTGGATAATATCAGGTACCTGACGGTTATTCTCCGATTGCCATCGGCATGGGTCCGTCTTTCTTGCTGAGGTACCAGTCATAGGCATACGGAATGAGGTGTTCGTTGACGGTTTTCACATCTTCCCAGTCCATACCCCAGGGCTTGAGGAAGATGTAATAATGGAAGCTGCCGTCCGCATCTTCATACTCTCCTTCGATGCAGATCATGTGTTCACATGCGGAAACTTCAGATGCACCGGGATCAACGATCCAGTCCGCGTGGCCGATGTGGCAGTCTGCATTCCAGAATGAGCCGTCTTCACTTACCATGCAGCCGGCATCGGTCGTGCCTGCAGTGAAGCTGACTTTGCAGACACAGGTAGGATTGTCAGGCGTCATTTCGTTGTCCCACATTATGAAAGCACCGGTGTCGTCCGCATAGACATTGATCGCGGCGAGGCAGTCCCACCAATAGCCTTCCATTTCCTCATACGCTCCGGAACACCCGTCGAGAAGATATCCGCCGAACCAGTCACGGTCCCAGTAATCACCATAGACCGTATTTGCCGAAACATATCCGCCGTCTGCCTGGGACTCTTCTTCAGAATCTGTCTCTTCGCCGGCTTCTTCCGAAGCATCCGGCTCTTCTTCCTGAACTGCAGGTGCTGCTGCAGGTACATATGAAGCAGGATCGGTTGGGCAGAAGAAAGTGAAATAAGTACCATCTTTCTTGTAGTCAACTTTCAGGCCTTCGTCTTCCTGGTCCCAGCTGATGTCGATCTCATCCGTGTCGGCAGATCCATATGTGCCGAGACTGCTCCAGTCGATGCCTTTGTATTCATCTCCGGCAATGCTGATATCCATGGTGTGATCTCCGTGGAAGGTCATGCTGAGTGCATCGGCAGCCATCACGGAAGGATCGACAGGATCACCGAGGATGTCGGAGGCTTCAACCGACTTCCATTCACGGATAAGCGCTTTTTCGTTTTCGGGCAGATACAATGCAGGATCTGCAGCGGCTGACCCTTCTTTTGCAAAAGTAATATCTGCTCCCTGGCCGAGCATATCCGCGACCTTAAAGGCGTCGGTCCCGATCAGTTCTCCGGTGACATCAGTCTTTTCGATCGTCAGGGTGATGGTCGTATCATCATTCTTCCATTTCAGGCTGCTGGTCGTACCGTCATCGAGAGTCATCTGCCCTTTTCCGCCGGACTGAAGATCGATTCCGAATCCGCCCGCTTCATCACCGACCATGGTAATGCCAAGAGCTTCGGCAGCGACCGAGTTATACTTTCCGACCAGGGCATCATCTGCGCGTTCTGTGCTTCCGCCGCCGCAGCCGGCAAGGACGACAGCCGTAAGCAGGACAACTGCCGTGATCAGGATCATCAAAAGATTTCTTCTTTTCATAATATCCTCCTGCATCATTTCACAACAAAGTTCAGGATGCGTCCGGGAACGTATACTTCCTTGACGAGCGTCTTGCCTTCAAGGAAGCGTGCAACATTCTCGTCTGCCTTGGCGGTAGCGAGCGCTTCATCCTTGGAACAGTCTGCCGGAAGCTTGACGGTGCTTCGGATCTTGCCGTTGACCTGAACACCGATCTCGATCACGGCGTCGACGGTCTTCGCTTCATCATATTCCGGCCATGCGGAAAGAGTGAGGAAATTAGTACCGTCGGGGTTTTCACCGAGCGCTTCCCACATCTCTTCTGTAAGATGCGGTGCAAACGGGCTTAACAGCTTAATGAAAGTGATCAGGTCAAAACGGCTGATGCTGCCCTTCCTGCCGAAATCATTGATCAGGGTCATCAGTGCGGCGATCGCAGTGTTGAATTTGAGGTTCTCTATATCTTCAGATACTTTCTTGATGGTCTTATGAACCCTGGTCTCAAGCTCCGGATCCTCGGGACCGTCATTTACGATGTCCATCAGTGCGGCTGTCCTGTCAAGGAAACGCTTGCAGCCCTTTAATGACTCGTCGCTCCACGGAGCGGCTGAGCCGTAGTCTCCCATGAACATGACATAGGTGCGGAGCGTATCAGCTCCATAGCCGTCAACGATGTCGACCGGATCGATGACATTGCCGCGGGACTTGGACATCTTCTCTCCGTCCGAGCCGAGGATCAGTCCCTGATAGGAACGTTTTGCATACGGCTCTGGTGTGTTGACCTCGCCGATATCATAAAGGAAATGATGCCAGAAACGGGAATACAGCAGGTGGCGCGTGACATGCTCCATGCCTCCGTTATAATGGTCTACGGGCATCCAGTACTCAAGCTTTGCCCTGTCGGCAAACGCCTTGTCATTATGTGCGTCACAGAAACGCAGGAAATACCAGGAGGAACCGGCCCACTGCGGCATGGTGTCGGTCTCGCGTTTTGCGGGGCCACCGCATTTCGGGCAGGTGCAGTTCACGAAGCTGTCGATGTGTGCAAGCGGTGACTGTCCGTCGGTACCGGGTTCAAAGTTCTTGACATCCGGAAGTTCAAGAGGAAGCTGATCATACGGAACGCCCACTGTTCCGCAGACCGGGCAGTGTACAAGCGGGATCGGCTCGCCCCAGTAGCGCTGACGGTTGAAAGCCCAGTCCTTCATCTTGTACTGTACGCCTTTGTGACCGATGCCGCGCTCTTCAAGGAACTTCAGCATAGCCTCGATCGAGTCTTTCTTGTTATCATAGGCGTTGAGGAAATCGGAATTGATCATGCGGCCGTCGCCTGTATAGGCTTCTTTGGAAATATCGCCGCCTTCAATGACCTGGATGATATCCACGCCGAATGCTTTCGCGAAATCATAGTCACGCTGGTCATGTGCAGGAACCGCCATGATCGCACCGGTACCGTAGCCCATCATGACATAGTCCGCAATAAAGAGCGGTATCTCTTTGCCGTTGACAGGATTGACGGCATGCAGACCGTCGATGCGAACACCGGTCTTATCCTTGACGAGCTGTGTACGTTCAAACTCGGTCTTCTTCGCACATTCTGAGCGATAGTCTTCGACAGCCTCCCAGTTTGTGATCTTGTCCTTATACTTATCAAGAAGCGGATGCTCCGGTGCCACGACCATAAAGGTCACGCCGTACAGTGTGTCCGGACGGGTCGTATAGATCTCAAGCTTATCGTCGGTGGCTGCGCCGTCCGCATGAACGGCAAACGTGACGAATGCGCCGGTGGAGCGTCCGATCCAGGAGACTTCCTGCTGCTTGACGCTCTCCGGGTAATCGACGGTATCAAGCCCGTAGAGGAGCTTGTCTGCATACTGGGTGATACGCAGGTACCAGACATCCTTCGGAAGCTGGATAACGTCGCTGTGGCAGATATCGCACTTGCCGCCCTGCGAGTCCTCATTGGAAAGGACAACTTTGCAGTGCGGACAATAGTTCACGAGCGTCTTGGCACGGAAAACCAGGCCGTGGTCAAAGAGCTTAAGAAAGATCCACTGGGTCCATTTATAATAGTCTTTACGGGAAGTCGCAAACTCCCTGTCCCAGTCAAAAGAGAAACCTACGCTCCTGAGCTGGTCGGAAAAGTGTGCGATGTTCTTCTCGGTAATATCATGCGGATGTGTGTTGGTCTTGATGGCATAGTTCTCTGCCGGAAGGCCGAAGGAATCGAATCCGATCGGGAACAGGACATTATAACCCTGCATGCGGCGCTTTCTCGCGAGCACCTCTATGCTGGAATATGCCTTGATGTGGCCGACATGCATACCGGCGCCCGACGGATACGGAAACTCCACCAGGCCGTACCATTTTTTCTTGTCTGCAAAATCCACGGCCCGGAACGCTTTTGCGTCATCCCAGCGCTTCTGCCACTTGGGCTCGATCTTTGCAAAATTGTATTTCATTACTTCTTATCCTCCTGATCCCTTGATTCCAGATCCGCCGCGAGTCCCGTGAGATAATGGCACAGAAACTCGCCTTTACGGCCGATCTCTATTATATCTTCTAATTCTTCAAAGCGAAAGGATTTTCTTCCGCCGTTTTCCATTCTTTTCCAGAACCGGTCCATCTCCTCGAAAGTCATATAGTACATCCGGTTTCTGGTCGTGTAAAAAAGGATAAAAAATGCGACTCCGCCCTGTTTTTCAAAGTCCCGCATAAAGCTGATCTGGTGCGAGTGGACGTTCTGCAGGGGAAATGTATCCGTTGCACATTCCTTGGCATCGAAGCAGACCGGTACGTCCTGAATAACACCGATGTAGTCGACCGTGGACTTCTGATCAAAATATGCAAGCGTGATCTGCCGCGACTTATTCATCTCCACCGGTGTGATCGGGGTGGGTATCTTCTGGATCAGAGCGAGCCCGGCGCTGCGGTATGCTTCATTGGTTCTGTTGATCATGTCCTCCAGCGTGGAACCGCGGAGCCCATGACCGCCCCAGGTAGACATAACTTGTTTCCTCCAAAACGTTCATTCGATTCAGAATGCGTTCTTTAGTATCCGGATCCTGTTTCCGACGATCTCGATGACATCATAACGGTATCCATGTACCGGAAATACATGATCCTCCGGCGGATGCTGCATAAGATAGTGCCTTGAAACAAGGCGTATCTTTGAGCGTTTGGCAGGGGTGACTGCTTCTGACGGATAACCGAAGCGCAGACCCGAACGGTATTTTACTTCCTCGAAACAGAGAGCCCGATCCGCGGGATCGTACACGATCAGATCGATCTCTCCTTCCCGTGAACGGTAATTGCGTTCGAGGATCTTCATTCCCTGCAGTTCCAGAAAGCGGGCAGCGATCGTTTCATAACGCGTTCCGGTCGTGCGTTTATTCATAAGTTCTTCAGGAACGTTCGTCGATGGATCGGAAGGATGCCCAGACTTCGGATCGCATCCATGTGCTGCTTTGTGCCGTAACCCTTATGCTGTGCAAAACCATACTGCGGATACTCACGGTCGTAAGCGATCATCATCCGGTCACGTGTGACCTTTGCCAGAATGGATGCGGCCGATATCGAAGGACATTTGGCATCTCCGCCGATGACCGCGCGCTGTCTGAGTTCAAGTCCCGGGATCATCCTGTTTCCGTCCACGAGAATGAGGGTGTCGGAAGCTGAGGGAATGTCGTCAAGAACATCCATGCTCAGTTCTTCTCCCTGAGCTTTCAGCCGGTCGATATGCCTGTTATGGTAGTATTCGGTACAGTTTGCAAAGGCCTGTCTCATGGCTTCAAAGGTTGCCTGAAGGATGTTGATCTCGTCGATCCTCTCCGGACCTGTGATCCCGACACCCCACGCGATCGCTGTCCGGGTGATCTCTTCATACAGTTCCTCACGGCGTGATTCGCTGAGCTTCTTTGAGTCGTTCAGCCAGAGTATTCCGGCATCAGGCGGAAGGATGCAGCAGCCGGCAACGACAGGACCGCATAAAGGCCCGCGTCCCGCCTCATCGATGCCGAATACGAAACGTGTACCGTCAGCAAGCAGGTGTTCGGCGTCCCACATGCTTTTAATGCGTGCCAGCTCTTTGTCGAGTTTTGCCTGCTTCTTCTGTTCTTTCGTTACTGCATTGGCAGCTTTTAAGCCCTGCGGCCTTGCGGGTGATTCATTCATGGGATCCGTCCTTTTATCTTTCGTGATCGTTGTGTAAGTGCTTCAGGCTGTTACGGCCTTTCCAGGCTGATCCGTCCTATGCGGCCGCTGCGAAAATCATCGATGACGATCCTGGATGCCCTTGAATAGTCAGGGAGACTGCCTTTTTTGATCGCGCCCCGTTTTTCCGCGATCAGATCCAGCATTGCGAGCGGACCGTATTTTACGCCGAGGACCGATCCCTGTGAATTTTCAAGCTCTTCCGTTTTTTGGAGATACTCTTCTTTTGGGATCTGATAGCGTTCAAACAGCAGGTCGGGATAATACTTCAGCAGAAGGTCGAGAAGCTGTATGGAAAGGTCTTCAAGATTAACGACGTCATCGTTGATCGCACCTATTTCCGCAAGAGATTCCGCCGTCTTCTCGTCATCGAACCGGGGCCACAGGACACCCGGGGTATCAAGCAGCAGCAATTCATTATTGATATTGATCCACTGATTTCCTTTCGTCACGCCCGGACGGTTGCCGGTTTTTGCAGATGCCTTGCCGAGCATCGAATTGATGAAAGTCGATTTGCCGACATTGGGAATGCCGCAGATCATGGCTTTGACCGGACGGGGTCCGCTTATGCCGCGTTTAAGATCGCGTTCGCGTTTTTCTTTTGCCAGTGATTCGGTCGCTTTCCTGATCTGATCGATGCTGTCCCGCTTGCGTGAATCCAGGGCAATACAGGATGCGCCTTCATCCCGGAAACGGCTGATCCAGGCTGAGGTGACTTCTCCGTCTGCAAGGTCCGATTTGTTCAGAAGGATCAGGCGCTGCTTGCCCTTGCTGAGCCGCCGGATGTCCGGGTTCTGCGTTGCGGAAGGCGCACGTGCGTCAAGAAGCTCGATGACCAGGTCAACGAGCTTTAGGTCTGCTTCTATCTTTCGTTTTGCCCGGGTCATGTGCCCGGGATACCATTGAATATTCATAAGAGTTTGATCTTTCCCGCCGGCCGGGCAGGGCTGTGTTTCGGATCGTACCGCAGCCGATATCAGTTCAGAAGCCCCGCTTCCGCTACAGGCCGGATCTTCATCCAGAGTTTTCCTTTGATCGATTTGCGCTTCACATTGCCGATATTGGCAAAGCGGCTGTCTTCAGAGGAATCGGCGTTGTCTCCAAGTACGAAATACTCATCTTTTCCCAGTTCGACAACATTTTCGGCAATGCCGGCAAGGGAAATGCTGCCGATGCGTTCATCGTCCAGCTTTTCCCCGTTGATATAGACAAGGCCGTTGGCGATCTGCACGTTTTCACCGGGCAGGCCTATGACCCTTTTTACGTTCAGTTTCTCGGAATCCGCACGCTCAAACAATACGATATCAAAACGGTCGGGACGTCCGAGGTCATATTTAAGGCGGTCAACAAGACAGACGTCCTCGGCATTGAGGAGCGGCGACATGCTCTGACCGTTGATGATCGTCTGACCCATAAAGGCATAGACCAAAAACCATGCCAGTGAGATCAGCACGACCACATACACAATACCGCGGATAACGCTCCGTAAGATAGAGTTATCCTCGTATGTGAAAAGATCCATGCTCATGTAAATGTTTCCTGTATAAGTGATGAATTAGCCGACATCCATGCATGAACCGCCGATAAACTCACAGATGATGGAGTCCGGCGGGATCTGGTCTGTCGCTACCGGCAGAACAAAGTCAAGGAATTTCAGCAGTTCCCTGGCTTTTTCATATTCTTCGGATTCTCTCGGTATTCCGAATAAAATGCGTTCGACATGCGGCTTGATGACTGCGAGTTCGTAGATCAGCGCGGTATTGATGGTGGCATCAGCTTCGCCCTGGTACGGGAAGATGTTCTTCTCTTCACCACGGCGTACATCCGGCCAGCGGCTGATAGTTGCAGCGGCACTGTAACCTCTCGTACGGAAATCACGGACGATCCTGCGGAGCAAACGCACATCACTGGTCGGAACACGGTTATGCTCATCAATATTGAGCGGACTCAGGGCGGAGACGTAGATCTTGTACTTCTGATCCGCGGGGATCGATGCGGAGAAACGCTCATTCATACAATGGATGCCCTCTACGATCAGGATCTCACGCGGTCCCAGGTGCAGCTTGTCGCCTTTGTAAACACGCTTGCCGGTTGCAAAATCATATCGCGGCATCTCAACTGTCTCACCGTCGAGGAGTGCAGCCATATGCTCATTGAAAAGTTCAAGGTCAAGAGCCTCGATCGATTCAAAGTCGGGTTTTCCGTCTTCAGTAAGCGGACGCATGTCGTGATCCAGATAATAGTTATCTGCAGAGATCAGACGCGGTTTGGTGCCGTTGATCCGCAGCGCATATGCAAGACGGTTGGCAGTGCTGGTCTTGCCGGAACTGGACGGGCCTGCGACAAAGACAAACTTTCTGTCGGTGCCGACGATCTCATGTGCGGTCTGGTGAAGCTTGTGCTCAAACATAGACTCGCAGGTGAGGATCAGCTCTGTGGTGTCGCCTTCGCAGATAAGCTCGTTCATATCCGCAATGTTCTCGCACTGCAGCAGGTGTGACAGCTTGTAAGCATTGGACTGGGATTCAAAGAGGTTTTCAACCGGATCAAACTGTTGTATATGCTCCGGATCCTCTTCGGTCGGAAGCATCAGGAACAGACCGTTCCGGTACGGCATCAGGTCAAAGGCGGTAATGGCGCCGGAATTCTTGAGCACGGAGCCATAGAAATAGGTTTCGTAACCCTCAAAACAGGAAAGCGTCACTTTGGAGGTCCGGCGGAAATGAAGGAGCTTCGCTATGTCCGTCATGCCGCGCTCATTGAAACTGTCGATGGCTTCGTCGACACGCATGACTTTCTTTGTGATCGGCAGGTCCTGCTCGATATAGTCGTGCATGCGGGTCCATATATCCGCTATGATCCGGTTGTCGAGCTTCTTTCCGTTTTTCAGATTGGGGAAGATGAAATAGTTATCTCCCATGGAGAACTCGACAACGATCTTTTCAATGTTTTCCGGTCCCAGTACGTCGTCAAAGGCCTTCAAAAGGATCAGCACAGCGGTTCTGGCATAGTTTTTGCGTTCATATTCGACTTTAAACATATTGTCTTTCATCCGTTACCTCCTCATAAAGCTTCAGCTCCGGAAACCGGGTCTCCAGAAAAATTCTCATGTGTTCCGTAAAAATATGCTCTACACCGAAATGGCCGGCGTCGATCAGCGTGATCCCTTCGTCCGCATAATCCATACCGTCATGATGTCCGGTATCTCCTGTAATGAAAGCATCTGCACCGGCAGCGATCACGGCAGGCATCATGTGACGGCCGGATCCGGGACAGACAGCAACCCTTTTGACCGGCTTTCCGCCGTCATAGTACAAAACAGAACGAAGACCGAAACATTGTTTGGAAAACGCTGCCAGTTCCGAAGCGGACATCGTTTCCTGAAGATCAGATACGAACCCGATCCCTACAGGTGTACCGTCCTGTTCTCCGGTGTACTCAAGTGGAATGAAGTCTTTGAGCCCCATTTTTTCTGCTGCGGCATAAGCCATTCCGTCTTTTGCGATGTCGAAGTTGGTATGCATGGCGTAGCATGCTATCCCGTGCTCGATCATGTCAAGAAGCTTCCTGCCGGTAAAGGTATCATCAGAAACGGAACGGACTCCGTCAAAGATAACGGGATGGTGCGTCAGGATCATATCTGCGCCGATATTGACGGCGTATTCCACTACTCTGCTGCTCGCATCAAGTGCTATGACGACACTTTCGACATCTTTGTCTCTCCTTCCGCAGAGGAGTCCGGGATTATCCCAGTTTTCCGCAAGCGACCGGGGATAAGCGTTCTCGATTGCATTTATGATTTCCGATGCTTTTACAGGCATGCGGATCACATCCTTTCCATAGCTTCTTCAACAAGAGAGATCTGCTCTTTCAGCTTCCTTACGGATTCTGCAGCACCGAAAGCACAGCCCCTCATGGCGTTTCTGACAGCATCCTGAAGAACCTCGTTCTGATGCATCAGGTATGCCCTGTAGGTCTCGGCAGTATCAGTATCGATATATCTGCCATAAAGGTACTCGCTTTTTGAATAGGGCTCCTCCCGCACGTCTTCCGGTCCGGGAGCCGCAACGTCAAGCAGAGTATAATACTTTCCTTCATCCAGAACAGTCAGTTCACGGACGATCCGGTATTTCATATCATCGAGCACATAGTGCCTGACGAGTTCCTGATCCGACTGAGGGCCGAGGACCAGCTGCTTAAGTGCGGGTGCTTTGGTGAGAATACGTTTCATAAGAATGCCGCCAAGCCCCGTGATCACTGCACAGTCGGGGTGAAGATCTTCGGGAATCCCCTCGAAACCGTCGCTTAAAACCGTTCTGATGCTGCCTTCAAGGCCGGCGTTTCGGATATTTTCGGAGGCAGCCGCAAGCGGTCCGTCTTTTATATCACAGGCAAGCGCTGCTTTTGCCGAACCGCCCCTTACCGCTTCGATGCAGACATAGCCGTGGTCACAGCCGATATCAGCGAGCAGCAGGCAGGGACGGATCATGTTTATGATCGTCTGTATCCTGTCTGAGTATTTCATGAGATCGTTATCCTGAAACTTCCGAGTTTGTTTTTCTCCTGCAGAAGCTGTCCGAGCTCCGAGGCATCTCTGCAGTTTGTAATCTTTGTGTCAATATTGGCCTTCAGTACATGACGGACGGCCTCCGTCAGTCCCTTTTCAAGGTCTGTCCGGCTCATTTCATCGAGCGGTGTGCCTGTTTCAAGTTCTGCAAAAACTGCTGCGGCGGCTTTTCGTTTTTCGTCGTCCTCCCCGCAGCGGTCCAGGAAAGAGGCTGCGTCAAAATGGTTGGGATGATCGCGGACATCCGATGCGATCTCGCGGTATATTTCCGTCTGCAGGTCTTCAGGACGGATATGCTGAAAAATATAACGTCCAAGATCAGGTCTCTCACAGATCCATGACACGATAAGCTTCTCGTTCTGCTGAACGGATACCGGCACATCTTTTGGCTGTACAGCGTCAGATACGCCCGTGCCTGCAGGACGCATAGCCGGATAAGCGCCCTGGGAACTTCGTCCCTGTCCTTCAGCCATACGGGGCCTTCCGTTTATATCATCATAACGGATACCGGCTCCTCTTTCTTCGATACGGCGGTCGACGAGCGCTCTCAGTTCATCTTTCGGTATCATGAACTCATGACTTACGGAATCGATATAATTGCCGCGTTCCAACGGCTCGCGGAACATGCAGAGGCGGTCGGCAACGCCGTTATAGAAAGCTGTCTTTTCCGCCGGGTCCGAAAGATCATACTGTTTCTTAAGGACTTCGATCATGAAGATAAAGGCGTTCTTTGCTTTACGGATACAGGTTTCATAAGCATCCGGCCCTTCGGCACGGATGAATTCATCCGGATCCTTGTAAGGACTCATATCGAGAACCTTTGTCTGTATGCCTGCATCATAAAGGATCGGATATGCACGGAGCTTCGCGTTGATACCCGCATCATCGCTGTCCTGAGTCAGGATAACGACATCCGTATAGCGCTTCAGAAGTCTCGCATGCTTCTCATTGAATGCGGTGCCGAGACTTGCGACCGCGTTGGTAAAACCGGCCTGGTGGAGGGCTATGACATCCATGTAGCCCTCGCAGAGCAGCATGTATTTGCGTCGGCTCCTGCGTGCAAAATTAAGTCCGTACAGATGAGCGGATTTATCAAAGATCAGAGTCTCGGGAGAGTTAAGGTATTTGGGAACGCCGTCTCCCATGACGCGTCCGCCGAAACCTATAACACGGCTGTTTGTATCCATGATCGGGAACATGACACGGTTCCAGAATTTATCATGGATCCTGGTCTCCTGAATGGTCACCAGTCCCGAGGCGCTGATGACTTCGTCACTCCAGCCCTTTTCTTTGAGATATCTGTAGAGGGCATCCGATGACTTGGGAGCAAAACCCAGTCCGAAATGTGTGATCGTAGCATCGCTTAAGCGTCGCTGGCTGCTGAAATATCTGTAACCCGCAGCTCCTTCGGGTGTCTGCAACTGACGGTAATAATACATCGCAGCATCCTTGTGGATATCAAGGAGCTGACGTTTCAGTTCCTTTGCGCCGCGGTCTTCGCTCCCGCCCTTCGGTTCCGGCAGATCGATATGTGCACGGTCTGCGAGCGCTTTCAGACTCTCCTGGAAGGAATAGTTTTCATATTCCATAAGAAAACTGATAACGTTTCCACCGGCGCCGCAGCCGAAACAGTAATAGATCTGTTTTCGCGGACTTACGGAAAAGGACGCGGTCTTTTCTCCGTGAAACGGACAGAGGCCGAAATAATTAGCCCCCTTTTTCGTAAGGCGGACATACTGTCCTACGACATCGACGATATCGTTGGCCTCCCTGACCTGTTCAATTGTGGATTCATCATATCGCATGAAGGAACTTTATCATAATTGTGTATCAAAAAACGTACTTTATTTAATGAAACAGCCGGGATCTGTCAGAATTTCCATCCGATGGGAACAAAAAGCTCTTCAAATTTTTCGATCGCATAGTTGTCCGTCATGCCGGAAATGTAATCGCAGACGACCCGTTCCCTTGATTCGCCGCGTTCCATCAGCCGGATATACTCCGGGGTCAGCCGGTCAGGGTGATCCATGTAGTAGTGAAAAAGCAGTTCCAGCATCTGCTGGGCTTTTCCCTCTTCTTCCTTTGCTTTTCCGCCTATATAGACATTGCTGAACATCCAGCGGCGGAGGCTCTGCATTGCGGACTCGTAATCAGGACTCATGATGATATGGTCCTCATCGATGCTCGAACTGATCACGTCGTTTATGAGAGCACCGAGACGGTCGTGGACATCGTGTCCGAGTATATCGGTATATTCCCTGGGAATATCGTCTTCCGTCAGAAGTCCTGCTCGTATAGCGTCATCGACGTCATGGTTCAGGTAGGCGATCTTATCGGAAAGACGCACGATCTGGCCTTCAAGCGTACACGGATGTCCGGAGGTGCGGTGATTCCTCATGCCGTCACGTACTTCATACGTCAGATTCAGGCCTTCACCGTCTTTTTCAAGGACCTCAACAACACGAACGGACTGTTCACTGTGAACAAAGCCCTCAGAACACAGCCTGTTCAGTACGGCTTCACCGCTGTGACCGAACGGTGTATGCCCGAGATCATGTCCGAGTGCGATCGCCTCCGTCAGGTCTTCGTTGAGTCTGAGCGCTCTTGCGATGGTCCTGGCGATCTGCGAAACTTCCAGAGTATGTGTCAGCCTGGTACGGTAATGATCGCCTTCGGGGGCGAGGAAGACCTGCGTTTTATGTTTCATCCGGCGGAATGACTTGCAGTGGATGATCCTGTCCCGGTCGCGCTGGTAGACCGGACGGGTCTCGTCTTCCGCTTCCTCGCGGTCGCGTCCTCTGGAATTGACGGACAGGGAAGCAAAGGGACTCAGCATCAGCCGCTCCCTTTCTTCCAGCATGATCCGGATGCTTCCGGATTTGATCAGGTTTTTCTCTTGATCGGTCTGCATATTTATGTCTGTCAATGGCTGCCGTTTATCCTGATGGATCTTCAGGAGACGGCAGAAAGTGATCTCCTTATTTCAGGAAGCCGTCTATAATGGCAGCTTCCGCTTCTTCCGCGGTGAGTCCGAGGGTCTCGAGCTTCATCAGCTGTTCGCCGGCGATCTTTCCGATCGCAGCCTCGTGGATAAGCGCCGCATCAGGATGGTCGGCATCGAGTGCAGGTACCGCAAGGACCTTCGCGTCTCCTGCGATGATCGCGTCACATTCGGTGTGTCCGCTGCACGGAGCAGCTCCGACGATGTTGGACACGAATTTGATGCGGGATCTGTCAGTAGCAACTGAACGGCTGATGATATTCGCGGAACTGCCCTCGCCGACAAGCTTTGCCGTAAGGTCGGACTCGGCAAACTGGGTGCCGTTTGTGAGCAGACGCTCCTTGATGACGATCGATGCACCGGCTTTGACTTCCGCGCTGGTGATGCGGCGGGTGGAGTCGATGCCGCGGATCTGGGTCGTTTCCATCTCGACATGGGCGCCTTCTTCCAGGAAGAGCTCTGTTGTCGGGTTCATGATATTGCCGCCGCTTGTACCGTGTTCTGTCTCGCCGTAGTGACGTTCAAGGTATTTGACCTTGCTGTTTTTGCCGACGAAGAAACGGTGTACGCCGTGATGCTCGGAGTCCTGGTTGCCGCAGTTATGAATACCGCAGCCTGCAACGATGACGACGTCACAGTTCTCTCCGATATTGAATTCGTTCGTAACGGTCTCTTTATGTCCCGATGCCGCGATGACGACCGGGATGCAGCAGGTCTCATTGACCGTGCCGTCCTTGATATCGATATTGATACCGGAACCGTCCTCGCGGGACGTGATCTGTATGTTGGCGGTTGAATTGCGGCTCTGGGCTTTTCCGTTGTAACGGATGTTGTATGCGCCGGTAGGTGTGGTATGGATATCCGCGACTTCGGCAAGGATACGCTGTTCTATGTCTTTGTCATCGAGATAAAGCATTATTCCAGTCCTCCTTTCACAAAGTCTGCCATGTTGCCGGTATCCGGACCGCAGTTTTCGTCTGTTTCATCCGGGCTGCCCTGACGGCAGGAAGGATAAGCGGATTCTGTACCGAGCAGGCCGGGAAGGATCTCGTCCCTGGCACCTGCAGCTTTGACACAGCCCTTTTCGATCACAACGATCGTATCTGCGATCTCGAGGATGCGCTCCTGATGGCTGATGATGACGATACTGCCGTTTGTCTCCCGCTTGATCTTTTCAAACGCCTTGATGAGGTTCGAAAAGCTCCAGAGGTCGATGCCCGCTTCCGGCTCGTCAAATATGGAAAGACGCGACTTACGCGCGAGCACACTTGCGATCTCGATACGCTTCAGCTCGCCTCCCGAAAGGGAAGCGTCAACTTCGCGGTTTATATAGTCTTTGGCACAAAGGCCGACTTCGGACAGATACTGACAGGCGCTTCCCACGGAGAGCTGTTTGTCTCCGGAAGCCAGCTTCAGGAGATCAAAGACTTCGATGCCCTTGAAACGTACCGGCTGCTGGAAAGCGA
>Ga0129307_1001324_pt1 | contig 27181 bp, 20 predicted proteins | sample P1105metagenome_FD_94437 | JGI IMG/M metagenome (GOLD analysis project Ga0129307, IMG submission 94437) | Capybara group fecal microbial communities from Wisconsin, USA - P1105 metagenome | ecosystem: Host-associated > Mammals > Digestive system > Large intestine > Fecal | place: USA: Wisconsin...
ATTCCCGATGTTCGAATACAGCGATACCGAAGGCCGCTACATGGCCATGCACCATCCGTTCACCAACCCGCTCCCGGAACACTTGGACATGATGCTCGGTGGCAACCTCAAGGATTGCAACGCTGAAGCTTATGACCTTGTTCTTAACGGTGTGGAAATCGGCGGTGGTTCTATCCGTATTCACAACCCGGAAGTCCAGGAAAAGGTGTTCCGCTTGCTCGGCCTCAGCGAAGAACAGGTTCGCACCAAGTTCGGCTTCTTCGTCGATGCATTCAAGTACGGCGCACCTCCGCACGGCGGTCTCGCCTTCGGTCTCGACCGCGTTGTCGCTACCATGGAAGGTGAAGAATCCATCCGTGACTACATCGCGTTCCCGAAGAACACGAGCGCATCTAGCCCGATGGACCAGTGCCCGAGCGAAGTGGATCTGCAGCAGCTGCAGGACATCCACATCTCCGTGCAGATGCCGAAGAGCAAGTAAGGCGAGTGCCGCGTCAGGCTGCTTGCAGATTGGCATGGTTGAGCCGCTTGGGTTGCGCTCGATAGAGCGCCACGGTGCTGATAAAAAGTAAGGCGATTGTCATGCCCGATTTAATCGGGCATCTCCTTAAAAAAGGACGGGTTCTAACCCGCCTTTTTTGCATGTAATAAGAATGGAGATTCCCGCTCAGTGGCGGGAATGACCGTTTCGCGATTGTCACGACATTCAAAAGGAAAAGAACCGTCGGTATTGCTACCGGCGGTTCTTTGATTGTTGGAGATGAGGAGTCCTTTTTATAAGTTCTTTTTCTGTATTTTGTTCTCATCGGCATTACCGCAAGGTTTCAAATGGCGGTAAACAGCGGGATGCCCCGAAATGCTGTCGATGGAAAGAAAACGGGAGTATTCGGATACAGCAACACCGAACGATTCCGATTGCCCAGTAAATAAGCTATTAATGTATCCCATATCGTTCTCCTATATTTTCAAATTCTTGAGATACTGAGAAAGTTCCATGTTCGCGGAGTAATCCACAGGACATTCAATAATGCTTGGCACATCCTGACAGAACGCTTCGCGCAAGGTATCCTGCAAGTCTTCGGTGCGTTCGATGCGATAGCCTTTCAAGTGCATGGATTCTGCATACTTGACATAATCCGGATTCGTGAATTCGACAGCATAACTATCACCATAACGTTCCTCCTGTTTCCACTTGATGAGTCCATAGCCGCCATCGGTAAAAATCAGCGTCACGAACGGGATGTGTTCGCGGTAAGCCGTTTCAAGTTCCTGACTGTTCATCATAAAACCGCCGTCACCTGTGACCGCCAAGACCTTTTTCTTAGGGTTCAAAAGCTTTGCTGCAATCGCACCGGGCACCGCAATTCCCATGGTCGCAAAACCGTTTGAGATGATACAGGTGTTCGGATGGTAACAATTATATTGTCGCGCAATCCACATCTTGTGTGCCCCCACATCCGAGAGCAAAATATCGTCTTCGCCCATGACCTGCCGAATGTCGTAAAGCACCTTCTGGGGCTTAGGCGGAAAACTATTGTCGTGGTCGTAGCGGGAATGATCGGCAACCATCATTTCGCGAATGCGCAACGCCCATTCCGAAGCCTTGGTGTTGGGGCATAGCCTGCACAATTCATTCAGCGAAGCCGAAATATCGCCAATGACTTCCACATCGGGCTGATAAAACTTGTTCACATGGTTCGGAGACTCGTCGATATGAATAATTTTCTTGTTGCCTTCAGGATTCCACTTTACGGGAGCGTATTCTACGACATCGTAACCTACCGCAATCACAAGGTCCGCGTGATCCATCACGTAGTTCTGGTAATCCTTCTGCGGAATACCGATACACCGCATCGAATACGGGTTGTCACAAGGAATCACGCCCTTCGCCATCATGGTCGTCACCACGGGAACCTTCGCCAAAGACGCGAATGCAGTCAACGCATTTGAAGCGTGGTTCCGCACGGCAGAATGCCCCGCCAATATCACGGGACGTTCGGCATTTGCAAAAACTTTTGCAGCAGCCTGAATCGCGCCATTACTTGCATATTCCGTATTTTCACGATGGTGCTTTAGTGGAGTCTGTGCAACTTCGCCTTCCACTTCCATAGCGGCAATATTGCACGGCAAGTCGATAAGGCAAGCACCGGGCTTTTCCATTTCGGCATATTTGAACGCAATACGAACAATTTCATTCACCGTATCCGGACGCACAACTTGCTTACTGCGTTTGGTAATCGGCGTAAACAAGTTCACCAAGTCCAAATATTGATGACTAGTCAAGTGCATACGCTCTGTACCCACCTGACCCGTAATCGCAATCAGCGGAGCGCCATCGGAGTTCGCATCGGCAACACCCGTAACAAGGTTTGTTGCGCCTGGGCCAAGCGTCGAAAGACAGACGCCCGCCTTCCCCGTCAAACGCCCATAGACATCAGCCATAAAAGCAGCACCCTGTTCATGGCGCACCGTAATGAACTTGATGGACGACTTTTTAATAGCTTCCATCAGTTCCAAAGTTTCTTCACCAGGAATTCCAAAAATAAACTTGACGCCTTCACTTTCTAAGGACTTGATCAAAACTTCAGCAGTGTTCATAATTCTAAATGTCTCCGCAAACATTTCGCAAAAATCGTGCCAAAAAACAGTTTCGCCATAAAAAAGTCTGTTTTTTAAAGAAATTGGGTATTTGGGGATTTAAAACAACCGTTTATACAAATAATGGAGCATCTCTTTACACAACATTTTTTGCAACAATTACAAGAAACGTAATAGTCGGATTATAAAAACGCTCTTTTTAAGCAATATAGGTCTTGGCACATTTTTTGCAACTAAATGAACATGAAATGTGTAGAGACAAAAGATTCTTTTATCAAGTCCATTTCGGCATTGTCGAAAGTGGAGCTCGAACACCGCTGCAGGCGTTTGCATAACGTTCTAGACGAGAACGATCTTTCGTCGAGCATGGGAGGCAACCATAAGGGTACTGACCCCATCCCTCTCGTGATTACGGCTGAAGAATGGAAAACGCTCGAAGCAGGCGTTGCGCAAAGGGCAAGGCTTTTCAATGCACTTGCAAATGACACTTATGGAGAACAAAGTCTCTGGAAAAAAGGAAAATTGCCTGCCACACTGCTTTTTGCGAACCCATATTTTTTACAAGCCGTTTGGAAAGCAAATCCGGTCGGCGGAATTTTCGTGAACTTAGCATCGACAGATGTGGTGCGCCTCAATGATGATTCTTTCGTCGCGATAGCAGACCATTTACAAGTTCCAGAAGGCTTGGGGCGTGCGCTGGAGAACCGCATTGGCGTAAGCCGCGCATTCCCGGAACTTTTCCGCAGCATGCAAACGGAACGGTTGGCAGGATTTTTCAAAAAACTGATGGATGGCCTAAACGCCATGCATAAAAACATAGGAGGTGAAGGTGAAACCAGCAAGGTGGTACTTTTGGCATCGAGTCCGGACAATCCGCGTCGCGCAGAAGACGCAGTAATTGCCCGTTACCTGGGAATTCCGCTTGTCGAAAACGATGACCTCGCAATTCGCAACATGCAGGTGTACATGAAGACGCTTATGGGACTCAAAAAGATTGGAACCATTTTCCGTCGAGTGGAAGACGGCATGTGCGATCCATTGGAGTTGCGAATTGACAGCGGAGAAGGAGCCGTTGGCTTAATCAGTTCCGTCCGCGCAGGAAACGTCGCCATTGCAAACTTTCTCGGAACTGGCGTTCTGGAAACGCCCATGTTCAAGATGTTTTTGCCGGAAATTTGCCGCGAACTCTTGGGTGAAGAACTGTTATTACGCGATGTGGAAACGCTTTGGCTCGGGAATGCAACCGATGCGGAGCGCGTGTTGGCGGAACCTGAAAAATGGATTTTCAAGAAAGCTTTCCGCGATGAAGGAAATTTCAAGGAGGTTGAACCTAAAGCTTTCGCAACCATGACGAATACGGCACAGCTAGCCTTGTTACAAGCGGTCGACAACGCGCCCGACCAATGGGTAGCAGAAAGATCCATGGAGGTTTCGACCGTCTATGCATACCGAGGAGAGTTCACACCGGCAGTTTCGCTGATGCGGTTCTTTGCGGTCAATACAACGAAAGGAACATCGGTGATGCCGGGAGGTCTTGGAATATTCAAGTTCACGGAGTCCAACGCCACAAGCGCCGCGAGCGTTCCAACGGGCTGCACCGTTAGCGAAGAACTAGGCGAAAAAGACATCTGGGTTCTCTCGGAGAATCCCGTAGCGAACTTTTCATTGCTCGCTCCAGCAGGTCAGGCAATTACGCCGTCGAGAGCTGGAGGCGATTTGCCTAGCCGTGCGGTCGAGAACTTGTTCCGGCTGGGGCGTGCATTGTCATCATCAAACATGATGGCGCGTATCGCAAGAGGTATCGCGGTGAGGCTCTCGGACGAATCCTGGATGGACATGCCGGAACTGCCGTGGATACTGAAGGCGGGGCTTACAGACGAATCGCAGTCGAGGTTCGCGCAAGATCCCGAAAACGCACTCCGTTACTTTATCTTGCGTAAGGACAACAAGAACGGCATGCAATGTGTGCTGACGGAAATTCGAGAACTCGGCATGCAGTTGCGCGACCGCATTTCGGAGGATTTATGGCTTTACTTGAACGGATTTGGCATTGCAGAAGTGCCGGCAGGCACAGGTGCGGCAGCGCTGTTGCCCTACCTAAAGGAGGTCCTGTCGGACAGCGCTGCAGTGGCCGGGCTTGCAGCAGACTCCATGACGCGCGGCCACGAATGGCGCTTCTTGGAACTCGGTCGTGAAATCGAGTGCGCCATCCGCACCTTGCGACTGGTCAAAAGCCTGCTTTATACAGCCCCCACCGACGAGATGACGAACTTGCGCTTGCTACAGGCGGTTCTCGAAATCGGCGATGGGCTCATGACATACCACCGCCGCTATGGAGGACGTTTGCAAGTTGTCCCCGTCATCGACTTGCTATTGTCAGACGAATCCAACCCGCGAAGCGTCGCCTATCAGGTGGCAAAACTGCGAAAAGCAGCAAAACACTTGCCCGGAAACGACCAAAACGAAACGACATTCTCGCCACTAGACCGTGAACTGATGCGTGTGCTCGCAGAACTTCGTCTCGCCAACATCGAACAACTTGCAGAAACTGTTGATAACAAAAGGGAGAACCTCATAAAACTTGTAGAAACACAGATAAACTCCATTGAACGGATTGCCGAAATCGTAAACAGGCTCTACTTAAGCCACGCTCCACGCGCAGGAGTATTCCACGCGACAACTACTGACGTGTCGGAGGTTTAAGATGCCCATTTACCAAGTTGACCACGAGACCGTCTATGACTACCGTCTTTCCGTTCTTTACAGCAATCACCTCGCCCACATGCTCCCGCGAACCGTCAGCCGACAAAATTGGATCAGCCACAGCATCAAAGTGGACCCGAATCCAACAATACAGCAGGAACGCCTTGACATTTTCGGGAACAGGGTGTTGGCATTCAGCATCGAGCAGGAGCATACGCACTTTAGATTCAAGACGACAGGCATCGTAGATGTTCAGGAAGAAAAACCGCCAAAACAAGGTGAAACAATGAAATGGGAAGATGTCACAAAACTTCTGGAACGCCCGACAAGCGACGAAACGCTAGACGCCGCGATGTACGCCTACGCCTCCCCTTTCGCCAAATTTGACGAATCGGTCCGCAATTACGCGCTCGAAAGCTTTGAGCAGGATCGCCCCATTTTTGACGCCGCCTACGAGCTCATGACGCGAATCTACACGGACTGCAAGTACACGCCGGGAGCCACGAGAATCGGGGCGCAACCCCAGGAAATTCTGCGCGGGCGAAAAGGCGTCTGCTAGGACTTCGCGCATCTGATGATCGGCTGCATGCGTTCGCTGCATTTGCCTTGCCGTTACGTGAGCGGTTACCTCCGCACGCACCCCTGCGAAGGGCAACCAAAACTTGTCGGAGCCGACGCGACCCACGCCTGGGTCAGCACCTACATTCCCGGCCACGGCTGGGTAGAACTGGACCCCACCAACAATGTGCTTGGAGGTAACGAGCACATCATACTCGCCTGGGGTAGAGACTTCGGAGACGTAAGCCCGTTAAAGGGAGTCATCACCGGAGGTGGCGAGCATACCTTGAAAGTGTCCGTGAACGTGGATGTGAAGGAATAGGCGACCCCAGCAGGGAAAGGCGATCCCGGCATACTTCGACTGCGCTCAGCACAGGCTCCGGCCGGGATGACAGTAAAGGAACATTTAACATAAAAGCATAAGGAAACAAAACATGCGATTTGGAAACTACGACACCGAAGGCTTTTACGATGAGCTTTGCTTACCTGATGGGACTCCCCGCCCGGCAGCAGAACCGTTGTTTACGAAAATCAATGAGCTTCCCGAAGGAGAACTGCAACGCCGCCAAACCATTGCGGAATCTGCATTTTACGATAATGGAATTACATTCGCGGTTTACGGCAACAAGGACGGGAAGGACAAAATCATCCCCTTTGACGTCATCCCGCGTATTGTCAGCGCCGCCGACTGGAAGCACCTCGAAGCAGGTCTCAAACAGCGTACAGAAGCGCTGAACTGCTTTTTGACGGACATCTACAACGACCGCAAAATTTTACGCGACAAGATTGTGCCCGAAAGCCTCATCAACACCTGCACCGCTTATCGCCCGCAGATGGAAGGCTTCGTGCCGCCCAAGGGAATCTGGGCGCACATTACCGGAACCGACCTCGTGCGCGATACCGATGGTACCTTCTACGTGCTTGAAGACAACATGCGTTGCCCGAGTGGAGTCTCGTACGTATTACAGAACCGTCAGATTCTCAAGAGGACATTCCCGCAGGTATTTTCCAACTGTTCCATTCGCCCGGTAGACGAATACTGCACCCGTCTGCGCCATGCGTTGGAATACTTGGCCGATTCTACAGCATCGCCCAAGGTCGTTGTGTTAACGCCCGGCATCTACAATTCGGCTTACTACGAGCATTCTTTTCTGGCACAGCAGATGGGCGTGGACCTCGTGACAGGTGACGACCTCGTAGTGCAAGACAAGAAAGTCTACGCCCGCACAACGCGCGGCCTCAAGCAGGTTCACGTGATTTATCGCCGTGTCGATGACGAATTCCTGGATCCGAAGGTTTTCCGCCCGGATTCCTGTCTCGGCGTGCCCGGACTGATTGAAGCCTACAAGGCCGGAAACGTAGCTCTTGCAAACGCGCCCGGCTGCGGCGTTGCCGACGACAAGGCGATTTACACCTATGTGCCGCAGATTATCAAGTACTACCTCGGTGAAGAGGCGATCATCCCGAACGTGCCGACATTTGTATGCGAAAACCCGAAGCACATGCAACATGTGTTAGACCACATCGAAAACATGGTCGTCAAGGCCGCCAGCGAATCCGGTGGCTACGGCATGCTCGTCGGTCCAAAATCGACGAAGGAGGAATGTGAGGCGTTCAAGAGCAAGATTATTGCGAACCCGCGTAACTACATTGCGCAGCCCATGATTTCGCTCAGCCGCGTGCCTTGCATTGTCGATGGCGGTTTCGAAGGTCGCCATGTGGACTTGCGCCCCTACATTGTACAAGGGCGTGAAACCTACATCCTTCCCGGCGGCCTCACCCGCGTGGCACTCCGCAAGGGTTCTATCGTGGTGAACAGCTCGCAAGGCGGCGGATGCAAGGACACCTGGGTCATCGCCGAAAACGAAAAGGCTCCGGAACTCGGCCAAGCTAAACTTTGGATGGAACAGCAGCAACAACAATAGGAATTTAGAAGTAGGAAGTAGAATATGTTAAGTAGAGTCGCAAATTCCATTTATTGGCTTGCACGCTATATTGAACGTGCCGAAAACGTCGCGCGAAGCATCGACGTGAACCTCCAGCTCCAACTGGACTTACCCGGCGAAGAACGCCCCTGGGAACCGGTAATCCAGATTGCCGGCAACGCAGACGCATTCTTCAAAAAATACGCCCACGTTTCCATCGAAAACGCGCTCATGTTCTTGACGTTCGACAAGGAAAATCCGAATAGTATCATTTCGTGCGTCGGGGCGGCCCGTGAAAACGCCCGCTGCGTCCGCGAAAGGATTTCTTCGGAACTGTGGATTGCCATCAACCAGTTCTATCTGAAACTGAACGACCCCGAAAAGCCTAAAGAAGCGTTGGCAGGTCCACACGCCTTTTACAATAGCGTCAAGGAATTCAGCCAGCTCACCGCGGGCATTATTCAGGGCACAATGAATCACGATGTCGCCTGGAACTTCACGCACCTCGGCACCCTGCTCGAACGCGCCGATCAGACTTCGCGTATTCTAGATGTCAAGTATTACATCTTGCTCCCAGACGTGAGCATGGTGGGCATGGCGCTCGATACCGTGCAGTGGAACGCCGTTCTCAAGAGCGTCGGTGCGTACGAAATGTTCCACCGCCGCAATTCGAACGTGACACCGCATAATGTCGCGGAATTTCTCCTGCTATCCGAAGATTTTCCGCGTTCCTTGCGCTACTGCCTAGAAAAAGCGGAGCTGTGCCTCAAGAATATTGCCTATCCTGTCAAAGGCAAGGCGGAATCTATCCGCCTCTTGGGAAAGTTGCGTTCCGACATTGCATTCACCACCATCGAAGAAATCATCGACCAGGGGCTTCATGAGCATATCGAAGAAGTCCAGATTCGCCTAAACGAGCTCGGCAACCAGATTTGGAAGGATTTTTTCTGCTAAAAGTTTCCATTCACACTCAATAAAAAGTCACAATGGCGGGTTCCGGCCCGCCATTTCTTTTGTCTTTTAGGCATTTTGTAAAAGCAACCAGTTATAACGTGATATAAAACACATTTTTGCAAGCGTTCCGTCATGCGGAGCGCTTTTTTCGTGCCCTTTCGTATCGTTTCATTTACAAAATTGACAATTTTTACAACAATTAATAAAAAAAAACAATAAATATGGTTAAATAAGGAAAAAACCGACTTATATTCCATAATAGAGTGGTGGGGGTTATTTTTTTTCTTCAAGGGATGAGAGATGAAAAAAAAACACCTTGTTTGGATGCTCGCATTTGCGAGTGCTTATTTATGCAGTTGCTCTGACGATAACGCCACAGCTCCTTTTGGGAATGCGGCTCAAATTACCGAGAGTTCAACCTCAACGAATCCTCTAGATGACCCGAACAATTCAGGCTTTTTGCCTCCTTTAGACGAATCTTCTGCGTCCACCGTAAACCCAGCCGATTCTAGTAAGCAAGTTTCACCTTCGACGGGCAAATCGAGCGTTGCCGCGACCTCCAAGAGTTCTTCCTCGACTGCATCGACTACGCCCAACCCATCAAGTTCCGCAAACGCACCAAAGAGCAGTTCGGCAAACTCGCAACAAATTCCGGCTGCAAAGTCGTCCAGTTCCGTTGCCATTTCGAATGCCTCTATGACCGCAAATTCCTCTAGCGGCTTAAAGGAATACGATGACAACCACAAGCCCAAGGAATCAGTACTCCCGAAAGCGGGCTTCTACAAGAACTTGACCATTGAACCGCTTACCCCGAAAAAAAGCGGCCAAATTCACTGCACATTCGACGGTTCGTTCCCTACGGCTAGTTCAGAACAAATTACCACCGCAAAGCAAATCACCGCAAACACGGTCGTCCGCTGTTCCGAATTCGTGAACGGCCAAGCAGCCGATACCACGACACAGACCTACTTCATCAACGAAAGCGTATCGATGCCGGTTGTTGCCATTACAGTCAATCACCATGACATGTTCGACTCTACAGACGGTCTCTATGCCACAGGCAACCTCACTGGCGGTGCTGGCGGCATGGGAGGTATGTGGAATATGGGCGGCGGCAACGTAAACGACGACAACAACCCCAAATGCACGGAACCCTGCAAGGGGGCCAATTTCTGGAAAGACACGGAACTCCCCGCACACGTGGAATATTTCGAAAAAGGCAGTGCCACCACCGAAAAAACATGGGAAATCGATGCAGGAATTTCCATCATCGGCAACTGGAGCCGTTACAAGCCCAAAAAGAGTGTCGCCATCAAGATGGATAACGACGACTACGGCGACAAAGTGCTGAAATACTCTTTCTTCAAGACGCGCCCCGAAGCTAAGAAAATCAAGAGCTTCAACCTGCGCAACAACGGCAACCGCTTCTGGACGGACTACATCGGCGACGCCATGATGACCGCCCTCATGGAAGGGACCGAAGTCGATTACCAGCGCAGTCTGCAAGTGGTTGTGTTCTACAACGGCGAATACTTTGGCATCCACGACTTGCGCGAACGACTGAACAGAAGTTTTGTCGAAACAAATTACGGCATTGATTCCAAATCCATCAACATGGTCAAGAACTGTAGCGAAGGAAGCGATTGCCAAAACGGTTGGGCCGCAAGCGGCACCAATGGGGCCTCCACGACAGAATTCACCCAAATGGTGAGTTCCGTTACAGGCGGAAACTTTGCAGGCGAAAACAACCAGAATTACGAACAGATTAAAAGCAAGCTCAATGTCAATAGCTTTGCACAGTATATGTTCGCCGAAATGTATCTCCATAACGGAGACTGGCCGAACAACAACGTACGTGCTTGGGGCGGCAATGGAGTACCGTTCAAATTCGTTATATTCGATACCGACCATGGATTCGGATTTTCTCCCGGCATTAGCGGCTTCGATGTAGAAAACCAGAACATGTTCAACTGGGTTCTCGGTCAAGACATGGGAAGCCAACAAGGTGGAAACAACGGCAATTTCCCTGGTATGGGCGGAGGATTCCCCGGCGGCATGGGCGGTGGATTCGGCATGGGCATGGGAGGAGCATCATCTACCGTTGGCAACATGCTGAAAAAGCTCCTTGAAAATCCGGATTTCAAGCGGCTCTTCATCAATAACGCCTGCATCCTTCTCAATAGCTACCTGACTTATGATAAGGTGCAAACGACGGTGCAAAAAATGATGTCAACAATTCCGTCTGCAGAACAGCAGCGTGACCAGCAAAGATGGCCGAGAAATCAAAGCAAGTTCACATGGGATCCAAGCGGAAGCAAGCTTACTGCCTATGCCCGGAACCGCAGCGAAACTATCAAGAAAGAAATGGTTGAACGATTCGGCCTAGAAAACGAAGTCTCCATGACTGTCGCCGCAAGCGGAAGCGGAACCGTTCTCGTTGACGGCATGAAACTGCCAAGCAAGAACTATCAGGGCAAATTCTTTAGCAATAACGATTTGATGCTGACAGCCGTTGCCGAAAGCGGAGGCGTATTTACGGGCTGGTCGGACGGTTCCACCGAAAACCCGCACAAGGTCAAAGTTAGCGCGGGTCAAACGATTACTGCAAATTTCAAGTAAAAATCAACAAATGCAAGGCTCCCTGCGGAAAACCCGCAGGGGCTTTTTTTATATTGTGGGCATGTCCAGAGCCGCCAAAAGACGCAGAAAAATGATGATGGAGGAGCAAGCGCTCCTACTCCAGCCTCCTAAAACAAAACTTAAACGTTCCTTCAGAAAAAAAGCACTCATTATTTTAATCATTCTGGAAGTATGCTTTGTTTCAGCTTTTTTCCTTTTGCGAGCAAAGGCTCATTCATATTGCCTCGGCAACATCATCGACGAAACCTTTTTGGAAACAGTCGCCACGCGTGAACTGTACTTTACTTTGCTTAGAATTTCACTTGCTTTCCTTGTAAGCTTTGGACTTGGCATTATTTTACACACCCTTAAATTGTTGCCACCCAAAAAAGGCAACGAAGAACTAACTTTAAACAAATTCATTATTGAATTTATTCTTCTAGGACTACTCGCCATTGGCGTTTCTATTCCGCAAGTTATCGAGATCCCAGCAAGGTTCACACAAAAGCCGACACTTCAAAAAGAAATCCTTGTCAAAAAAGGCACATGGACATCAAGATCAGGAATGCATTACGACCTTATATTCAGCAGTAAATCGAGCATAACGGTCAGCAAACGCACTTATACAGCAGCGCATACCGGAACTGAATATTACACGGTTTATCAAGGGTCATTTCTTATTGACTATTTCCCAACGGATAAATACTCTTTGAAAAAGAATTAGAAGATATTACAAACAAATTATGAAAACGCACTCAAAATCAGCAGTCATTAAAACCTTTGGTTTTGTCATTATCGGACTTGGACTTTTGTTCTTTCCAGCAAAAAATGAAAACGGACTCTCGTTAGGAGCTCCATTTTTGTGTATAGCTCTTTTCTGTTTTGCATGCGCCAGTTTAATCGACAAGCGAGTCACCATGCGAGGAGGAAGAGTTTTCGATAAAGCAACCCATCCCGTCGTCTTCTGGTGTGTAATCATTACGGAACTCATCGGAGCATTATTGGTAATAGCATACATAATCAGCAAGGGATTTAACTAAAAACTAGGCGATACAATAAATACAGTCATACCATTTGGTGAAGTAAAAAGCGATTATCTAAAGATAATGAATAACTATATTAGGGATATATCCCCCAAACAACAAAAATCTACGTAGCTGTTGGCTGCGTAGATTTTTTTATTGAATAAAAAAGGGTAGCCAGATTGGCTGCGCCGGCTTCGGTTTCGCTACCACCCGTTTGAGTTTCGGGGTAGCCAGATTGCCAAAACACTCATTTCATTTCGTGTTTTGCCCTTCGGGCTTGCTTGAGCTTCGCTCAAGTCAAGGCCAAAATCCGGCTGTGTTCGCTTCGCTCTCGCCGGATTTTGTCGAACTGACTTCGTCAGTTCTTCTGGCGTACCCTAAAATACATAAAGAGCCACCCCTACGGGGCGGCTCTTTATGTATCGGGGTAGCCAGATTCGAACTGACGACATTCTGCTCCCAAAGCAGACGCTCTACCAGGCTGAGCTACACCCCGAAGTGCTCCAAATATAGCAAAGATTGCCCGAAATTTAAGTAAAATATCAAAAATATTTCAAAAAAACGGGTTCATTTGCATCGGCAAGTCGCTACTCCGACAAGATGCAACGGACGGAATAAGCGTAGTAGCCTCGAATTAGCGATTCCTTGTCCAATTCGTATTCCTTCGAGAGAAGCCATCCGTAATAGAGCATGCTGTTTTCGCCCCAGAAACATGCCCTGTAGCCTTCCCCATCGTATATTCCGGTTTTGGTACGGTAACCCGATGGAAGAGCCGAGAAACCACTTGCGTTGGTCGCAGTCATCTTGTCCTCCCAAGCCCCTATGGCCCGCAATGGAGCGTTCGCGTCACTCACGCCAAATTCGGCCTTCACAGTATTACGCATCGCCGCCCATTCCTCTTCCGTAGGAATACGCCAGCCACTTGGGCACGCCTTGATGGCATCTTCTTCTTGATACAGGCGACCATATTTTTCGCAGTTGGCCGGAATATCGTCATAACAGAACGTCGAATCCAGAACAATCGACCCGTCCGTGCTCTTGGAAAAGTTCAAATTTTCAGCCATCCAAGTTTTACCCCCGATAAGTAGGGTCTTATAGCTTTTTCCATCGCGAACATCCTGTAGCGTTCCATACACCGCTTTAGATGAAACCGAAGAAGAACTCAATGCAACGGACGAACTCGACGCCTCTCCACTATAAGATTAAGGAGGTTCATTTTCGCAAGGAGGCATGTCTATTTCGATAAGCGCAGAGCCTTCGCACTTATAGAATATCTGCAAATCCATGTTGTAAAAAGTCATGCTGTTCGGGCAACTAATTTTGACGTTTTCAACGCTCTTGAGCGTAATCTGCGCCATGCCATCTTTGTAGCATTGCACAACGCTGCTCGACGACGGGACATTTTTTGCCACACTGCTACTCGACGGAGAATCGTTTTGCACAACGCTACTGCTAGAAACAGAGCCAGTATTCGTTTTGCTACTGCTCGACTGCAAATCTGTACGGCCTTCAGAACTGGCGGGTACAGCAGACTGCGAACTGCTCGACGGTTCAGCAAACGATTCCGGGCCACTGCTGGAACTGTCATCGCAAGCAATCATCGGAAATGAAAGGGAAAGTCCTGCAACAATCGGACATACCCGAGAAAATAAACGAAAAGACATAGATTATCCTCCAACATCCCAACGTTAGCGTAATATACAAATTTATTCGTATCGACCGACTCCAACAGAATCAAAATTGTAAAAAATTAAAAAAACTTCACTTTTGTGCAGTGAAAATATTGACAATTGCCCAGTTGTGCATTATATTTTATACATAGAATTTCCAAAACCCTTTATGACGAGAGGCAAAAGATGGAAAACTTTAATGAAAAACGCAAAGAAATGACGGCAAGGCAAGAAGAAATCTACGAATACATCAAGAAGTATTCCAAGGAAAACCACATGCCGCCTACAGTCCGTGAAATCGGCAACCACTTCGACATTTCATCCACGAACGGCGTGCGTTCCATTCTCGCAGCCCTCATCAAGAAAGGCTACATCAACCGCTCTCCGCGTCTCAGCCGCGGTATCGAAATTCTGAACACCGACGAAAGCGAATCCACCAAGAAGGTCGCAAGCAACACCGTCGAAATCCCAATCGTCGGTCGCGTTGCCGCCGGTACACCGATTCTCGCCGTGCAGAATCTCGAAGGCACAGTCACTATCGACCGCGACTTCCTCGCCTGCCGTAGCGATGTCTTTGCACTCCGCGTCAAGGGCGATTCCATGATTAACGCAGGCATTTTCGATGGCGATTTGATTTTCGCACGCCAGCAAAAAACGGCAGACCTTGGCGAAATCGTCGTCGCGCAAATCGACAACGAAGCAACCGTCAAGTACTACCACCCGAGTTCCGACCACGTCGAACTGCGTCCGGCAAACCCGAAGTACAAACCGATTATCGTGAACAACAAAAAAGACTTTTCGATTGCAGGCCGCGTCATCGGCGTCATGAGAAAAGTGAATTAATTTATCAAAGAGACAGAATTAAAAAAGCCGAGGTTCAACGCCTCGGTTTTTTATTTAATGGATCCCGTCGCTACGCTCCAGGATGACCATTTCAACAACAAATTAATCGTCGAAATCGGCGAGTTCTTCTTCCGCTTCCTTCAACGCTGCTGCGTCTGGTCCTTCGATATCGTCATCATCGACTTCATCCAAGGAATCCCCGCCCATGGCGCCCAACTGGTATTCCACCTTGCGAGCTTCCTTGGACTGACCCAAGTGCAAAATAGCGGCACATTCTTCGCAGTAACCGAGATGCTTATCGACCCAGAATTCCGGGGAGACAAGGTTCTTGTTGCAGCGAGTGCAAATCTGCGTTGCAGCTTCGCGGGTGAACGCAGCATTCTGCTCTTCAAGTTCCTTCAAAATGCGTTCCGTCAACTCTTCCTGAGTTTCTTCGGCAAGCGAAATCTTGTGACGAATAGCGGAAGTCGGCTTCTTTTCGAGGCTCTTCATTTCTGAAGTCACCTTCTTCTTGTTGGCACGTTCTTCCTGTTCGTCGATTTCGAAGAACATGATGAACTTGCAGGGCTTCTTGCCGCCTTCCAGCAAAAACGCGTAAGGGTATTCGACCTTCGTCGAAGCCTTCTTAGTTTCACGCTTCTCCGGGCTTTCTTCGACATCCTTGGTCGGCTTCTTGGCGACTTCCTTGACAGTCTCCTTAACAGGTTCCTTGGCGACTTTCTTTTCAGCCTGCGGTTCAGCAGGCTTCTTCTGCGCTACAGGAGCCTTTGCCGGTGCTTTAGACTTCTTTGCAGAAGGAGCCTCGACTGCCGGTTCAACTTTCTTTGCCGGAGCCGGTTTTTTGGAGGCTGCAGCCGGAGCGGGTTTGGCAGCCGGCTTCTTTGCCGGAGCAGACTTTGCCGGGGCCGCATTCACCGCTTTTGCGGGAGCCTTCTTTGCAGGAACATCCTTTTTCTCGGCAGACTTCTTTGCCGGTGCAGCCTTCGTCTGCGGCGCCTTTGCCGGTGCTTTTGCCGGAGCCGCCTTTTTCGCCGGAGCTGGCTTAGCAGCGGGCTTCTTTGCCGGAGCGGGCTTTGCAGCCGCCTTCTTGGCAGGCGCTGCAGCCTTCTTTACCGGAGCCGGAGCCGCCTTTGCGGGAGCCTTCTTCGGAGCGGGCTTTGCAGACTTTTTTTCAGAAGCACTCGCCTTTGCAGGCGCTTTAGATGTCGCTTTTTTGGAACTCATATTTACTTCTTTTCCACAATTTTAATGTTTAAAATCGGATCGTTCATGTCGATGCGGCAGACAACGTCGTGTCCTTCGATAACCTTTCCGAACACTGTATGATGGCCGTCTAGATGCGACTGCGGGAGATGCGTAATAAAGAATTGCGAACCGCCAGTATTCGGGCCTCTGTTCGCCATGGAAATCACTCCGGTCTCATGCTTGAGGTCATTCTTTTCGTCGTCAATCGTATAACCTGGACCACCTGTCCCATCACCGTTCGGATCACCGCCCTGAATCATAAAGCCCGGGATAACGCGATGAAAAAGCAGGCCGTCATAAAAGCCCTTGTTCGCGAGATCCACGAAATTCGCGACCGTATTCGGAGCAGCCTTGAAGTTCAAATCGACAACGATTTTTCCTTCGTGAGTGGTTATTTCGGCAAGAATCTGGGAAACACCCGTGTAATCCTTGTTAAAAACTTTTCCTTGAGCAAAGGCGCTTGCGACAAGGCCCAGGAAAGACGCGCAAATAATAAATTTTTTGAACAAAACTTAACTTCCGTAGTTATATCGTTCTGCAGATTCCAATTATCAAACAAGAATATAGTTTTTTTTTTGAAGGGTTCACGGCAGCCCCCAAAAAACAAGCACAAGATTTCTATATTTATGCAAAAACTTTTCAGCCATTTAATATGCCGCAAAACAATAATATCCGTAATTTTAGCATTATCGCCCACATTGACCACGGCAAATCCACTTTAGCCGACAGAATGATTGAACTGACCAAGACGGTCTCGAAAAACGAAATGACGAACCAGCTCCTGGACGACATGGACCTGGAACGCGAACGCGGCATCACCATCAAGGCTCACGCCATCCGCATGGTCTATGAAAAAGACGGCGAAGAATACATTTTGAACATGATCGACACCCCGGGGCACGTGGACTTCACCTATGAAGTCAGCCGTTCGCTGGCCGCCTGCGAAGGAGCCATCCTCGTCGTCGATGCAAGCCAGGGCATCGAAGCCCAGACGCTTTCGAACCTCTACCTCGCCATCGAAAACGACCTCACAATCATCCCCGTTTTGAACAAAGTCGATTTGCCGGGCGCACAGCCCGACCACGTTGCAGCACTCGTCGGAGACCTGCTCGGTTACGACCCCGACCAGATTCCGCGCATTTCCGCCAAAACGGGCCTCAACGTAGAACAGGTTCTCGACAAGATTGTCGATGAGATTCCAGCCCCCAAGGGCGATTCCGGCAAGCCTCTCAAGGCACTCATCTTCGACTCCGTCTATGATTCTTACCGCGGCGTCATCAACTACATCCGCATCGTCGAAGGTTCCCTCAAGGCGGGCATGAAAATCCGCATGATGAAAACCGGCGGCGAATACGTCGTCACCGAAGTCGGCACATTCAGCATGCGCCGCGACCCCCGCCCGGAACTTTCCGAAGGCATGGTCGGCTACGTGCTCGCCAACGTAAAAACAATCAGCGACGTGAAAATCGGCGACACGCTCACCGATGCCGCGAATCCCGCCGAAGAACCGCTCCCAGGTTACAAGGACGTGCTCCCGATGATCTATTCGGGCATCTACCCCATCGACCCCGAAGACTACAAGGATCTCCGCGAAGCGCTCGAAAAGCTCCGCCTGAACGACTCCGCCCTCAGCTGGGAACCCGAAACCTCCGAAGCGCTCGGATTCGGATTCCGCACGGGGTTCCTCGGACTCTTGCACATGGAAATCGTGCAAGAACGCCTCGACCGCGAATTCAACGTCGATATCATCACTACCGTGCCGAACGTGGAATACCACGTGTATATGAGCGACGGCTCCATGGTGAGAATCGAAAGCCCCTCCAAGCTCCCTGACGCAAGCCGCTACGACTACATCGAAGAACCCTACGTCAAGGCGCAGATTTTCACACCCAAGGAATACGTCGGCGCCATGATGACGCTCTGCGAAGAAAAACGCGGAACGTTCGAGACCATGGAATACATCGACGAGACGAAAGTCATCCTCAAGTACGATTTGCCGCTAGCCGAAATCATGTTCGACTTCTACGACCGCCTTAAATCGCTCAGCCGTGGCTACGCAGGCCTCGACTACACGCCAAGCGAATACAGACGCAACAACCTCGTCAAGCTAGACATCCTCTTGAACGGCGACCCGGTCGATGCATTCTCCGTGATTATCCACCGCGACAAGGCGAACACCTACGCGAACGCCATCTGCGTCAAGCTCAAGGACCTCATTCCGCGCCAGCAGTTCGACGTCGCCATCCAGGGCGCCATCGGCGGAAAGATTATCAGCCGCTCCACCGTGAAGGCAGTGCGTAAGGACGTGCTCGCCAAGTGCTACGGCGGTGACATCACCCGCAAGCGCAAGCTCCTCGAAAAGCAGAAAGAAGGCAAGAAGCGTATGAAGAGCATCGGCTCCGTGGAAGTGCCGCAGAAAGCATTCCTCGCCGTGCTCTCGCTCAGCGACGATTCCAACAACAACGGCGACTAAGTACATTTAATTTGTAGGGAACATGTCTGCACTCGATAGAAAAGTCAGGTCTTTACAACGGCGCCATTCCAGAGCGTACGTGTTCTTTCTTGTCTTTATCCTCGGTGTAGTATTCGCCCTAATGATAGGCGTACGCCATTACGTCATGGAACCCGTCCGCATGCAAGACAATTCGCTGTACCCCAAATTCGCAAAGAACAGCGTCTTGTGGATGTGCAAACTCCCCCGCTGCACCGAACGCATCCAAGACGGAGACTTTGTCTGGGGCATCATGCGCAACCAAGACAACATGGTGCGCAAAGTCCTCGGCGTTCCCGGCGATTCCATCACCATCACGAACAATGGCAAAGTCTATACACCGCACCGCAATTTCAAATGGAAAGGCGAAGATGCCTTTATCGAAACGCGCAGCATCTACGTCCCGCGCAAAGGCGATACGTTATTTTTCGACAAACTAAATGATGTAGAACAAGATAATCTCATTTCGCTCATGCACGAACAGAACGAAAAATTCTACATCAAGTCTAGCCTCTGGCAAGGCAACCGTCAAATGGCCATCGAACGCATCGGTTCCACAAAACTCGGAAACCGCCTCGCAAGCCTCCAGGAAATCGATTACATGCCGTGGCAAGACCGCTACCTTGTCGAGCTCCAGATATTCCAATCCGAACCAGGAAACGCCCCCATCCAAATCAGGCGAGAACTCTTTAACGCCAAGGATTCCTCGAAGATATCCTTTTACGTCGTACCCGAAGACTGCTATTACCTCGTCTGCGAAAAATCAAACCATTGCGCAGACTCCCGCGAAGTCGGCTACTTCACCAAGAACCGTCTGCTAGGCCGCGCCGACAAAGTTGCAAACAAATTCCAGAAGAGGCTGGAACGCCAAGCATCACGAGCCAAAAGGTTCGTGAAAATGGTCATGAAAGGGAAATGAAAAAAATCACTTCTTCGCAGGCGTTGCAATCCCCTTGAGGCATTCTACAAACTCGTTCCTGTTGCCTTCCCAGTACTTGGTCACAATTTGGCCGGATAAGGAATAAACATTTTTATCTTCATTTAAATGTTCCAGGTTCTCAGTTTTGCAAAGCTCCTGAGTTACATTTTTTTCTTTCTGGTGCCATTTACAGACGGTGTCATCTTTCTTTACAGAAATAACGACTTCATTCCCTTCATAATATCTTTGAACGAAACTATCCAATGTAACGGTATATGTCGTTCCATTCAGTACAAATGTCACACAGCTATCCTTTGACGCTTTCATGGTGACGTTTATTCCGAGGGAATCGACAGTAAAGAGGTCATGTAATTCCGTATAGTTATTTGTAACATCATCCATGTACAACGGGAAAAAGCGGTCTCCGTTCAACGCTTGGTACATTTTGTTTATAAAATCCGAGCGCGGAAAGATGGGATTTGAGCCACCAAATGTTGCTCTTCCTAAAGAATCATCATCAATTTCTTTCAAGCCCAAAGTCATGACAAACTCGCCATGTGAAATTTCCAAGGTTGCATCAAAGCGATCATCAAATGAATACAAAACGTTGTCTTGAGAAATCCAAATACTATCAAGAGTCCACATTCCATCTATTTTTGGGGCGGGACCACCTTCAAATACATAGGCGAAGGTCGAATCCTCACGAAGAATAAGTTTTTCGCCATCGAATTCCATGGTCGGTGTAAACAAACTTGAATTTTCAACTTTTTCCCAGGCGACCGTACGTTCTTTCTTGGTGCCCCCAACACGACATTCTGCACGATTTTCTAGGGTTACCAAATAACGTTTCTTGGACTTGTCTTCACTTACAGTCCCTTTAACAACGTTTATGACGTTATCAGGTTTTATGCGAATACCGCTGCTTTCGATGGTGCTGGTTTTACTATCCGAACTGCCTTTGTCATGCGAAGAACTGCTCTGAGCCTCAATCGCCTGGCTAGACGGATTATCGGGAATAGGCGCCGTAGAATTATCATCGTCGCAGGCGGCGAAAAGCATTGCCGAAGCCGAGACGAGAGCGAACAAGTATTTTTTCATCATAACCAATCTTTTTTCAGTTAGTTTATTTTAATATACAAATTTTCCCTTAGGCAAAACAACAAAAAAAGCCCTCAGATTGAACCAAGGACTTTTAAACTTTTGATTTTTCGCGCAGTTTTAGCGGCGCGATGAATTAGTCGAGCGTGTGGACCAAGAGACCGTCACGGAGTTTCGGTTCGAACCAGGTGCTCTTCGGCGGCATGATGGCGCCGGCGTCGGCGATGTCCATCAACTGGTCAAGCGTGGTCGGGTACATGGCGAAGGCGCATGCGCATTCACCGCTATCGACGCGCTTCACGAGTTCGCCGAGGCCGCGGATGCCACCGACAAAGTCGATGCGCTTGGAAGTACGCGGGTCGTCGATGTCGAACATCGGCTTGAGCACGAGCTTCTGGAGGAGGGCCACATCGAGGCTATCGACCGGACCGAGGTTCTTGAGGAACTTGTCCTTGAACGTACAAGCGTACCACTTGCCGCCCATATAGAAGTTCACCTGGTTCTGCTTTGCGGGACTCTGCATGCTCGGCAATTCTTCAATGTCGAATACAAGCTTCAACTCTTCCATGAGCTGTTCCGGCGTACGGCCGTTCAAATCCTTGAGCACGCGGTTGTAGTCGAGAATCTTGAGTTGGGTGCTCGGGAAAAGGATGGCGAGGTAACGGTTGTATTCTTCTTCGCCGGTGTTCTTCGGGTTCTGCTCGGCGCGGTAGCTTGCGGCACGGGCTCCTGCAGCGCTGCGGTGGTGGCCGTCGGCAATGTAGCTCACCGGCACAGATTCGAAGGACTTGCGGATGGCTTCGATCTCGGCATCGTCGTCGATGACCCAAACGGTGTGGCCAAAGCCGTCGCCCTTGCTCACGAAGTCATAGACGGGCTTGCGCTTGGTGACAGCACCGAACACGTCGAACTGGCCCTGGTCGCGATACGTGAGGAACACCGGACCGGTGTTGGCGTTGGTAGCGAGCACATGACGGAGACGGTCTTCTTCCTTGTCCGCACGGGTCAGTTCATGCTTCTTGATGATGCCGTTGAAGTAATCGGCAGCCGGCACGCAGCATACGAGGCCGTACTGTTCACGACCGTTCATGGTCTGGCGATAGACATAGAGGCAAGGCTTCTTGTCGAAAGCAATCACGCCGTCTTCAATCATCTTGTCGAGGTTTTCACGAGCGTGAGCATAGACCTTCGGGTCATAGGCATCGACGGAATCCGGAAGTTCGATTTCCGCACGGGTCACGCGCAAATAGGAGTGCGGCAGCCCCTCGGCCATAGCCTTGGCTTCGGCGCGGTTCATCACGTCATACGGGAGCGCAGAAATTGTCTCGGCTTCGGCCGGGTTGACCGGACGCAGAGCCTTGAACGGATAAATGTGCATCATAGGTTTCTTTCCTTTGTGTGCTTCTTTGATTAAAACTTCGTCTTCGGCAATCAAGTTATGAATATAGCCTGTCTTTGCCTCGATCCATTTTTTCTTTCTGTAACTTACGATGAAATAAGCTAGAAAAAAGAAGATGGCTCCGCCGATGGCTGCGATAATTGTAATGCCAATCATGAACGCAAGCAGGTGGTCTGCGGCATCTGTCCACAAATGGCTGATAACAGATGTGAAGTTTTTGAACGAAAGCCCCTCAAATTCATCAAGAAAATTGAAACTAATCGCCTCTGGGTGCACAATCTTGCAACCGAGCATATAGCCTGTCGGGTAGAAAAAGCCGAACTGGGTCAGCGGGTTTGCCACAAAAGACGAAACAATTCCGGGAACTTTCGGGAGCCTAAAGAGCGCACAGAACGCAACGGTCAAAATGATCGCAACACCGATTGTAGGCCAAATACCGATAAAAACGCCTGCCGCGACAGACCAAGCCACCTGAATAGCATCTTGCCTGCGCGGGAACATCCGATTGTAATAAATACGGCTCAATCGCTTGTATTTGGGTTCCGTTGTCCTCTTTCTTTTTACCATATCACCTCATGAATTTATCGTGCCAAAGATAGAAATTTTCACCCCATAAAATCAAGTTTTTCAATGAATCAGGAAAAAAAGGTATGATGTAGCACACAAGAAGTTTAAGGGAAGCAGGATGGAAGCGTCATCTTGAGCGAAGCAACATAGTTGCGAAGTCGAATGAATCCAGTAAAGTTATTAGAATGGGAAAAAGACAAATGGATTCTTCGCTACGCTCAGAATGACGGTGATGCAGCCAAATCACATTTTCTAAATTTTCTCCCATGCAACACTTGATTTCGAAAGAAGGCTTTGAAAAATTCAAGGCAGAATGGGAACATCTCAAATACGTCGAACGCCCGGCCATGATCAACCAGGTGCAAGCCGCAGCGGCAGAAGGCGACCGTAGCGAAAACGCGGCCTACACTTACGGGCGCATGCGCGTGCGTGAAATTGACCGTCGTCTGCGCGAACTCGACCGCATTTTGGACGGTGCAAAGATTGTCGAAAACGCCGCCACCAAGGATGGTTCCATCCGTTTTGGCGCAACGGTCAAGATGCTCGACAAGAAGACCAAACGCGAAAAGGTTTACAGCATCGTCGGAGACAAGGAAATCGACCCGCTCCAAGGCCGCATCAGCATGAAGTCCCCCATCGGCGAAGCTCTGCAAGGCAAAAAAGCCGGCGATACCATCGAAGTCCAAGCCCCCCGCGGAAAGATTACGTACGAGATATTAGAAGTAAAGTACTAAAACATAATACGTCATTCTGAAGCCGAAGGCTGAAGAATCCAGTAACATCTTGACGAAAAACAATGACTGGATCCTTCCCCTTACAGGGTCAGGATGACGATTCCTCCTAATTCCTGATCCCTGACACCTATAAATGTTCATCGATACTCATTGTCACATTGATTCTTACGAGCGCCATGCGGGCGAATCCTTTGATGCGCTTCTAGAGCGATTCCAGACAGCCTGTTTTACGACCGAACGCAGCACTGCCAAGGAAAAGGCAGCCGCAGCCAAAATCGCATGCCCCGAAGCATTCATTCACGTAGCCTGCGACCCGGCAGATTTCGAATGCGCCCGCACTCTCAGTGAAAAATACGGCAACGTCTATACCGCCTACGGCATCCATCCCGAATATGTCGAAACGGAAACTGCCGAAGACGAAGCCCGACTCCTCGAATACCTCGCCCACCCCAAATGCGTCGCCTGCGGTGAATTCGGTCTCGACTACCACTACGGCGCAGAAACAAAGGCCGCCCAAGTCAAGCTCTTTGAACGCCATTTGCAGCTCGGCATCAAAAGCAAAAAGCCTCTCGTGCTCCACCTCCGCGAAGCCGATGATGACGCCCTCGCCGTCCTTCGCGCTGCCAACTTGCACGATACCAAGCTCCACATACATTGCTTTACAGGCACGCCGGAATTCGTCGAACAACTCCTCGCTCTTGACGCTCAGATTTTCGTCGGATTCACAGGCATCGTCACGTTCAACAACGCCCAAAGCGTACGGGACGCCGCCGCGCTCGTCCCCATCGACCAGATGCTCTTGGAAACAGACGCCCCTTACATGGCGCCCGTCCCCTTCCGCGGCAAGCCCTGCCATTCCGGCTACATCCCGTTCATCGCCGAGAAACTCGCCGAAATAAAAAACGTGACGGTAGAGGAGCTCTACCATCACTGCCGCGAGAACACCAAAAAGTGCTACGGGATTTAAACCTTAACGGTTTCCGGTTCCGTTTCGATGGACTTTCCTTGCGTCGGGACGTTATAATGATCCTTCATGTACTCTAGCGCCATCTCAGTATTGAGCGGTTTGCTGAAATAGAACCCCTGAATCAAGCGGCAACCCTCACGATATAGGAAGTCGAGCTGTTCCTTGGTTTCGACACCCTCGGCGATGAGGTCCAGATTCAAGGATTTTGCAATGCCAATGACCATGCGGGCAAACGACGCGTCTTCTTCGTTATCGGCCACGTGATCCACAAAATACTTGTCCATCTTGAGCGTATGCACCGGATAACGTTTCAAGTAAGAAAGCGAACTGTAGCCCGTCCCGAAGTCATCAATCGAAATCTGGATGCCCATATTCGAAAGCGCACGCATGATTTCAATCGTCTTGTCCCCGTCGCTCATGGCGGTGTATTCCGTGATTTCAAGCTTCAAGTTGCGCGGGTTCAATTTCGTTTCCATCAACACGCGGCGGACATCATCGACCATCGAATCCACAGCAAACTGCTTTGCCGAGAAGTTCACCGCCACCTGGATATCCGTATAGCCCATATCGACCCAGGACTTCGCCTGTTTGCACGCCATACGCAAAATGAGAGCGCCCATCGGCACGATAAGCCCAGTTTCTTCGGCAATCGGAATGAATTCCGCCGGCGAAATGATGCCGCGTTCCGACTGGTTCCAACGAACAAGCGCTTCGAAACCCACAATCTTGTTGCCCGCCCTGATATCAACAATCGGCTGGTACATCAGCACAAATTCCTGCGCCTGGATAGCCCTGCGGATTTCGAATTCGAGCTTGTAAAGTTTCATCGCCTTTTCGCGAATGCCACCACTAAAGAACTGGATACCGCCATGGTTGATACCCTTCTTCATATCGCGAAGGCTAGCGTTCGCATTGGCTAAAATATCCTCGACGCAATCGACATCCTGATTCACGACGATAGACATCGACACGCTGATGTACAAATCCTTGCCTTCCAACGGAATTGGAGCTTTTACCTTGTTGTGAATATTGCGAACAAGAGGAATCAAGTCATCATCCGGATTACGGCTTTGGAAGTTGTGCAGAATAATCGCAAACACATCAGGTCCGATACGCGCAACACAGTCATCCGGACGGGTCACAGATTTGAGACGATCCGCAATCGTGCGGAGAACGTTATCGCCAATATTGATGGAATAAGAAGCATTGATGGCGCCAAAGCTATCGATATCCAAAAGAGCCACCGCAAACAGATGGTCCGGGCGCCTTGCAGCAATATCCACATCGTTCTTGAGTTTTTCAAGGAAGTACTTGCGGTTATAAACGCCGGTCAACGCATCCTGATAGGCGTAATTGTACTTTTCAAGTTCAAAAGACTTGCGATCGACCGCTTCGGCCAAGGAACCGATGACGCGAATCGGGCGACCCGTTTCGTTGCTCTGCACGCGGCCGCTAATCACGAGTTTCACATTTTTCTTGGACGAATCGAGCAAGGACAGATTGCAGGAGAACGTTCCCAAATTCTGCAACGCGGCATTCAGCTTTTCTCGGAAAGCATTCCAGTCGCTTTCAATCACCCGCTTTTTCAAAGGTTCAAAAGAATCTTCCAATGTCGGATTTTCGGAGGCAATCAATTTGGCGATACGATTCGACCAATAGACCTTCCCCGTCGCCACATCAAACGTCCAAAAACCGTCCGACGCCACATCAATCATCATCTGGAACATTTCATCTTTTTCAAGAAGATCTTTTTTGAGGTCACGAATCGGTTCGACCACCTTGGGTTCCGGGATATCGACATCATTGCGGATTTTCCTGCTAACGCCAACCGGGAACCTATAAAAAATCGCCACATAAGCCAAAAAGACGATGGCTACAAAATACGGCAAAAAATTGTAGACATTATCGCTAAAATTCAGAATATCCGGAATCAATTCTGCGAAAAAAAAGCACGCCAATAAAAGCGAAAAGCGTAACACTACATGTTCGTCAAAAAGTCTCATGTCAACCCAATCCTATTATTGAACTTAAAATAACTCGAATATTCCAAAATGTATCATGTAGAAAGAATTTAGTAATGATTTCTTTACTCCAACTCCAAGTATTCCAAGTTGGAATACTGTTAATGTTAAAACACAAAGACACTTGCAGTCAAAAATCAACAAGTGTCCCCCGTATCTATATCTGAATATAGGCACAAAAAAACAAAAAAGTTCATTTCAAACAAAATAATTATTCAAATTAGCAAATAAATAATATCAAAATCCGTTTAAAGCCAGCAATTACAAAGGATTCGTGATATTCATCACATACTTTTTATGACAAAAATTTCCCGTCAAAGGTCAAAAAAGCCTTAATCGCTCCCCGAAAAAATGTCCAAAAGCCATGGACAAAAACTGACTCACCCCACTTTCAAATTGTAAAACTGGAACGCAAAGTAACGTAAATTGCTGTTATCATTGTAAGCATAAGTACACAAAAAATTATTACAAAACAAAAAGCCCCCGGCTTTTGACCGGAGGACTTTTGCAAGAGTTTAATGGATCCTATCACCTCTTCGAGGTTCCAGGATGACAAGACATCAAGCACCCCTTCTGTAAAAAAGCGACTGGCTTTAACCAGTCGCTTTTGCATTTCCATGCTTTTAGCATTTGGAAAAGGTAGGTCTTAGGGAGGGCGAAGCCTTCCCTAGTAAAAAGCGCGGCTTTGCGTTAAGCAAAGCCAAGCTAATTACACTGCACCTTGCCACTTCATGGCATCGGCAACCTTGAGGAAGCCGGCGATGTTTGCACCCATGACGAGGTTGCCCTTCTGGCCGTACTTGACAGCGGCAGAGGAAGCAGCGGCGTAGATGCTCTTCATGATG
>Ga0129307_1001326_pt1 | contig 27144 bp, 19 predicted proteins | sample P1105metagenome_FD_94437 | JGI IMG/M metagenome (GOLD analysis project Ga0129307, IMG submission 94437) | Capybara group fecal microbial communities from Wisconsin, USA - P1105 metagenome | ecosystem: Host-associated > Mammals > Digestive system > Large intestine > Fecal | place: USA: Wisconsin...
ACTTCGTCAGGGGGACGCTGTCCCCCTCATTCACCCCCTGCAAGGGAGATAACATCCCCCTTGACCCCGGAATGCCGCCTTCGGCGGTTTTTTATTATTTATTTAAAAGTAAACGCTGTTGCCTTTACACTCAAAAGGGCAGGAGAGATCAGATCCTCACAAACCTGCGGTACAGCTTTTCGGGAAGAAAGCTGCTGTACAAGCGTGAATAAGTATTCCTTGTCTCGGCCTCACTGTGCTTTCGTCCCGAATCAAGTTCAAGCAGCACATAATTCACGCCGAAAATTTCAGCTTTAACTCCCGTATCAATGAAATGGTTACGCAGATAAAAGGCAATTCGGCGCTGTCGGATGTCAAGTTCGTCACCTGAAGTTCCAACGGGATCTTCAGATTCACATATGACCATCTCGGCATTTTTCAGTTCCTCACGCAGCAGATGCAGGAATTCCGAACCTGTTCCTTGTCCTCGTAAATCGCTGAGGATCGCAAAATAGTCAAGCAGACAATACTGCTTTTCATCCATTATGATCGACACAAAATAGGCGTATCCGCAAAGCTTGTCACCGCTGAATATGCCATAGCAGAAATACTCACCCTTATCCAGCGATCTCGTTATCATTGAAAGGGGCTTTAATTCGTCGCTGGGGAAGTCTTGCTTCATGAAGGCGTTATAAACGGAAACTATCTCATCTCGTGTAAGTATTCGGCAGTTGAACATTTTCATCAATTACATCATCCTCCATTGTGGTGTCATACTGCACATCGCATTTTTGTTAATCCAATTATATCATGAGTGTCTCTTTTTTTCAAGATGATCTTTCCGTCATCACATATTATCTCCGAAGTTCGTGATTATGGAAAATATATAAATGCGAGTGGGTTCGGCAATGCAAATTTGTTGGATATTCAATTAAAAATAACTTGACATTGACGTAACGTCAAGTAGTATAATGATTATGGTGATAAAAATGAATGAGTATAAATCAATCAATGAAGTTTGCAAAATGCTGGATATTACTTCACGAACGATTCGTTATTATGAAGAATTAGGCCTGATCAGCACTATTCGTGACAGCAAGACAGCCCCACGCAAACTCGACAGTAATACGATCGTGAAACTGAAAAAAATATGCTTTCTCAGACAACTCGGATTGCAGCTTGACGAGATCGCTCAGGTCATCGATGATGATGCTAAAGCCGCTGAAATGATGCTTGAAAAAACAGCCATGATCGAGGCTGAGATGGCCGCAATGGCTGAACGGATCAGTAAGCTTGAAAAGGTCCTGGCTATTGCTGCAGAAGGCGGAAACATCTATTCTGCCGCAAGCAGCTTATCCGAGAACAATGTTCCCGAAGAAAATCTGGAAACGGCAGCCGAAGTCACCAGACTGCTGCTGGAGGAACGTTACTCTGAGTTATCACCATATTTTGGAAACAGTACAAATTCATTTCCTGATGGATTTATTGAAACATGCTGGAAACATCATATCAAACCTTGCGGAAGATTTATCTGCATTGAAGAACCTGTAATCGACGGAACAACAATAATTTCACGTCTTCGCTACGAAAAGGTGAATATTGCTATCAAAATGGAGATCTGTCAGAAAACCGTAATGCGGATAATGCTTCAGTACTATAACAAATAATAAAGGAGAACCATATGAAAAAAGCAGGTAAAATTATAGGCAGAATAATTCTTATTCTTCTCATCTTGTTTCTGATCGCACTGATAATCTGTTTCTTCTATCAGAAATCAGCACAGAAAAAAGACAGGGAACTTCTCGAAAAAGACGGATTCGCAAACCTTGTCTCCGCCGGTGATTTTGACATGAACGTCAATATCTTAGGTGACGGAAAATACACTATAATCGCAATGCCGGGAAGCGGAGATTCAGCATTTCCTGTCAGCATGAAACAGTTTTATGAACATCTCAGCGATGATATCACACTTGTCACGGTTTTACGTCCCGGATATGGTATCAGCGGCGGAACCAAAAAAGATATGACCACCGAGAAAATAGTGGAAAGCACACGTACTGCGCTTAAAAATGCAGGCATTGAAGCACCGTATATTCTCATGCCGCATTCTCTCAGCGGTATCTATGGCACTTACTGGGAAAGCACATATCCGGATGAGATATCGGGAGTGATCTTCCTTGATTCCAATTTTGAAGGCGATAATGAAATGCCTGAAAAAGGTGTAATAAAGGTAATGTATAATGTGATGCTGAACTGCCGGAATTTCTTGGATAAATCAGGATTATCCAGAGCAATCGATGCAATTAAGGGAGAAGAAGAGGACGACTTATACGGTGAATACGCAAAAGATGCAGCTGCATTTTACGGTGCAGCCGATTCGAGTCTTACAACACAGGAAATGAAAAACTTCTTTATAAATAATGAAACAGCTTGGAGTTCGATCAAATCAAATGATATCCCGAAAATCTACATCACAACTGACTTTAAGACAATAGAAGATATCAAGGATTATAATGATTTCTACGATTTCGGATTATCCGAAGAGAATATGCAAAAACGCCTTGAAGAAAGCACCGGTGAATGGAAAACAGAGCTAAATGAGAAAAGAAGCCGCTACATCGAAAAGATCGGAAACTGCAAGGAAATAAACATACCGGGCAGTCATTGGATCTATGAACATAAACCCGATGAATGTGCAAAAGTCATAGAGGACTTCCTCAAAGGACTGAAGTGAACCTGATCGGTGAAATTGGAAAATAATTTGTTATAATGCTGGAACGACCTTGGGAATACAAGCTTGGATTTGTGCATTTGTACAAAAGTAGTTGTTTGCGTGAGAGTTTTAATGTGGGGGATCGTCTAATAAGTAGCAATGGCTTATTGTTATTTTTAAGGAGAGTGAAATTTATGAAAATCAAAAAAACTATTGCAGCATTAATGGCTCTGTCCCTCACGTATGTACCTATGCAGCCGGGCTATGTATACGATCCCGGCAGTATAACGGCTTTTGCCGAGGAACAGTCCGATGAAACTGTAGCCACTGTCAGAGCTGAAGACGATTCTCACGAACCTGAGACAGCTTATATTGCGACTACAACGGACGTGATCCCGCCGGTGACTACGACTGTGCCTGTTACTACAGGCGGAATACAAATATGTACTACGCTGGTAGGTAATTCAAAGCTTACCATTGAAAAAATGCCTGACAAGATCATTTACAAAAAAGGTGAAAAGCTTGATCTTAGCGGTCTTGTTCTGAAGTTTTCAAATGACTATACCGAGTATACTTATACTGATGATGACATATCCGATGAATTTAATATAAGCACAGAATTTGACAGCAGCAAGCCGGGAAGATATATCGTACACATCAGCGATAAGTATAATCCGCTGTTTGCTTCTTTCAGTGTAAGAGTACTTGCCGCAGACAGGCCTGATGATTACGTCAGCAGTGTAGTTTTTGACGATACTACAGGAACTCTTACTTTAAAGGGAAATGTTGCAGTTGATGACGTAATAGATTTCAGCGAAAATTCCGCAGTCAAGAAAATAGTTGCGGAAAAGGGGACGGTTTTCCCTGCTGACTGCTGCGGTATGTTCAGGAAATTCACTGCTTCAAGTATAGATCTCAGCAATGCTGATACAAGCAATGTAACAAATATGAGCGAAATGTTCTACGATTTTACTGGCTGCGAATCCATTGATCTCAGCGGATTTGATACTTCTAAAGTTACGGACATGAGCAGTATGTTTGAAGGCTGTACTGCATCATCCATTGATGTTTCGGGCTTTGATACATCATCTGTTACAGATATGAGCGGAATGTTCTCTCTCTGCTGCAATATTGAGTCTATAGCAACAGGCAGATTTGATACATCAAAAGTAACAGATATGAGCCGTATATTCAATTGCTGTTTCAATCTGAAATCTGTCGATATCAGCAGCTTTGATACCTCGAATGTAACAAATATGGCATATATGTTCAACTGCTGTGGGAGTTTAGTGAGCATTGATCTGTCCGGCCTTGATACTTCAAAGGTTACGGATATGAAGCATATGTTTGCATGGTGCGAATGCATTGCAGCTCTTGATCTGAGCAGATTTGACACCTCGAAGGTCACAGACATGGAGGATATGTTTGATGGCGATGAAAGTCTTGCAGTGCTTGATCTCAGCGCTTTTGACACTTCAAATGTAACAAATTTTGAAGGTATGTTTGCGAACTGCGGCTCATTACGTTCGATTTATGTGGATAAATTTGACGTTTCAAAGGCTGAAAAGACGGAAGATATGTTTTATGGCTGCCAATACCTTGCCGGCGGAAACGGAACGATATGGGATCCGGAAAAAAGAGGCATAATATATGCAAGAATAGACGAGAAGGATGCTCCCGGCTACTTTACAAAGAAAACGGCAGATACTGTTATAACACCGCCCGAAGTCGGAACTGTTACATATGATGAAGAGACAGACACACTGACTTTAAAGGGAAATATAGTTCCTGCGCACGTTAAGCGTTACCGTAATGCAGGTACTATAATTGCCGAAGAAGGATGTGTTCTTCCCGAAAACTGTGATCTGATGTTTGAGCAGTTCAATGCATCTAAAATAGATCTCAGCAAGGCTGATTCAAGCAAAGTCAGAACTATGAGAAATATGTTTTTTTACTGCAATAATATTAAATCCCTTGATCTTTCAGGTCTGGATACATCAAATGTAACTGATATGAGGGAAATGTTCGGATGCTGTTTTGCACTGGAATCTGTTAATCTCAGCGGCTTGGACACCTCAAAGGTCATAGATATGAGCGGAATGTTCAGGGGTACTGCCTTGAAAAAAATTGATCTCGGAAAGCTCAATACTTCAAATGTAACAGATATGAGCTATATGTTTGATGATTGCAATAAACTTGAAACGGTTGTTCTCAAAGGTCTTGATACTTCAAAAGTCAAGAAAATGTCCAATATTTTCCGCTCATGCACCTCTCTCAGATCTGTTGATCTCTCTGGGATCGATACTTCTTCAGTAATAAATATGTCAGGTATGTTCGGCTGGTGTGAAAGCCTTGAAAAGCTTGATCTTTCCGGTTTTGATACTTCAAATGCTGAGGATATGACATATATGTTTTCGTACTGCTCTGAACTCAAAACGCTTGACGTATCAGGATTTAATACAGAAAAAGTGAAGGATATGAGCGGAATGTTCTCCGGCTGCAAATTGCTTCAGTCACTTGATCTTTCATCATTTGCAACTCCGGATGTTGTTTCTCTGAGCAAGATGTTCGAGGGATGCTCTTCACTGAAAAGTGTTGATATATCAAAGTTTATCACTTCAAAAGTAGTCGATATGTCAGGTATGTTCAACGGCTGCAAAAATCTTGAGAAAATTGATCTTACAGGATTTGATACATCTGATGTCGGAAATATGGATTGGATGTTCAACGAATGCAGCAGCCTTACTGAGCTTGATCTGAGCAGCTTTGATACTTCCGGAGTAGGTAATATGGAGTATATGTTTGACGGAGATCTTTTCCTTGAGACTATATGGGTGAATAACTTTGATATGTCGAAAGCTGAGAATACAACGAGTATGTTTGGCCATTGCGTAAATCTTACAGGCGGAAACGGAACAAAGTGGGATAAGACCAAAAATGACAGCGTATATGCAAGGATCGATGAAGAGGGCAAACCCGGCTTCTTCACAAAGAAGGCTGCAAGTGCAGAGCCTGCTAAAAATGATACAAAGATAGTTTACGGCGATGCAAACTGCAACGGTATAGTTGATATGGGTGATGCTGTACTCATAATGCAGTCCATCTCAAATCCTTCAAAATATGATGAAAACGGCAAAGAAAACGGACATATCACAGCAGCAGGAAAGAAAAATGCGGATTGTTCCGATATCGGAGACGGCGTTACAAATAAGGATGCACTTGCAATACAGAAGTATCTGCTGAGGCTTATAGATAAGCTTCCCGAATAAGATCGAAATGAGGAGCCGTGAAAATCTCCTCGGATAGTGTAGCAAAAGACAGATCAGATATAGAACTATCGGGCAGTTGATATGTTCCGAAAAATAAGTTTTTACAGGAAGTGAGGAGGCATGAAAATGTCTCCTCATTCTGTTGAAGGGGGAATTGATTCATAAGAGGTCATATACTGCTATTGATTTTGCAGCGGAGTTATTGTATAATAATAATAATACACAATCAGATTTGTGGAGAGATAAAAATGGAGGAAGAAGAATGAGAAAAACTGTAAAAGCGATGCTTATCGCCGGTTGTATCTGCTGCACACCTATGTCCGCTCTGACAACGGCTCAGACTGTGTGCGCATACGATCAGCTTATTGCATCAGTCACGAAAGTATCAATTGCAAAGGACGTTCTGGCGATCGGCGAAAGTGCAAAACTGGAGCTGACATGGAGCAGCGGAAAACAGACCGAGGTCACTTTTTCGTCAAGCGATGAGAGCGTGGCAACTGTTGACAAGGACGGAGTAGTTACGGGGATAGCTGACGGCAAGGCTACGATAACAGTATCATACCTGGAAGGAAAAGGCGTTAAAACCATCGATATTTCGGTGTCACATGAGGCTGTGAAAAGTGAAGTGTACAATACATCAGAGGTTTCACTGGGGGATAAATTCCGCAAATATGACACTCTTCATTATGACGGGAAAAGCAAGGGAAGCTGTGCGAATGTGGTCAATATAAAGGGAAATTTCGATCTTGTGTATATCAACATCGATGACTACGTTCTGCCCTTTGATGCGGAACTTGTAGGCATCGACGGACTTGTGATCTATCTTGCTCCCGACATTGAGGGAATTACCTATCTTGACGGAAGAAAGCTGAATGCCGGTGACGTGATCGACAGGAACACGCATCTTCTCTGCTACGATTACAAAATAAAAAGTGCAGATAAGTCATCGAGAATGATTTTCCCTGTTTTCCTTCCGGAATATTACGGAGAATACATCGGAGACGGCGAAATAAAGGTGAAAAGCATAGATCACGATGCGAAGGTGATAGAGCTGGAATCTGTTGAGGTGAAAGCTGATACTGTGGACGGTGATGTGAACTCTGACGGAGAATTCGCTGTTTCGGATGCCGTACTTCTTCAGAGATGGCTGCTCGGAGTACCTGATACAAAGCTCAATGACTGGCGAAGTGCAGACCTTTGCAGCGATGGAAAGCTTGATGTATTCGATCTGTGCTTTATGAAGAAAAAGCTGCTATCAGGTCAGGAGTGACCGCCTGCTGAGAGACAGCCCGAACATATCCCGTAATAAAGGCATCTCAGGGAGATTGACTTTTTATATCCCTCGTGTTATAATTCAGATATATCATAGTAAGTGAGGTGGGCATAATGGCAGATCTGAAAAAGATTTACAAACAGCTAAAAAGATACGACAATGAAGACAGAACGGATTACGACGAAAAACAGGGAAAGCTTGAGGTATTCGGTGATTATATCTCAGCCTCCGCCGTTCAGAACGGACAGGTAACGGAGATCTACGTCAACTATGAAGAAGACGATTATACATTGATGGAAGACGGCGAACATGACATTTTCAGCATAATGGCCGGTATTCTCGACGGAAGCATGACAGCCGGGATCTCTGAGGAAAACGACAAGCTTCTTCAGCTGAAACGAAGCGGTAAAGTAAGGATACGCCGCAAAGTAACAGGCGGTTCGGCTGCGGCAATGCTGACAGGTGTGATACTTCTGATTCTGTGTGTTGTTATGATAGCAGTATTTTCAGCCGCTGCTGCAAAAGGCGGACCGACTGCGCTGTTTGCAGTTATAAGCGGAATTTCCCTTATCTGCGGCATTATACTCATCCGGCAAAGTATCAGAATGTCGGAGATGACCTTTGATGAATACACCTTCACCCGAGTTGACCGTATTCCGGAAAATGACACTATCAAGCGCATTTTTCAGGCAGTATGTGAGAAAACCAGGACCGATGCCATTGAGATAAAACTTGATCTTGAACGTATACCCACTATGTTCAGCAGCAAAATCGGCGGCGTTCCGTACTGGGACCTGTCAAAGCCTTACCCAACCGACGGAAATGGCGGAAAAATGGTAATGCTTGCACAGTTCAATCTGGCTGAACTTCCCGAAAACAACAAGCTGCCAAATAAGGGTATGCTTCAGTTTTTCATAGCCCCCGATCAGTCTTACGGACGCTATTTCGACGGCAGCAACGACGGTCATAAGGTTGTCTATCACAGTGATATCGATGAAAGTCTGACGGAAGAACAGGTCTGGAAGCTGGGCATTTCTACTTCACTGGAAAATGAATGTTTCCCGGTCAGCGGAGAATTTGCTGTTGATTTTGAAGTGATACGTGTATATATGACACCCGAAGATGTCCGCATAAATGAGGTCATAAAGGACGCATCCAACAGAATGGGCATATACTCCGAGACCTACAATGCCATCGATCTTTTCAGCGAGGAACAGATGGGATTGCTTAAAGACAGCGGTATATGCCATGGAATGTTCGGATATCCATGCTTTATCCAGTGGGATCCACGAGGCGAAACCGAGGCTAAGAAGTATGACGTGCTTCTTTTCCAGCTGGGTTCGGAATGGAAGAATACGGATTCTGAGATATATCCGGGCAGAAAGATAATGTGGGGAGATGCTGGCGTCTGTCAGTTCTTCATTAATCAGTATGCGCTTTCAAAGCTTGATTTTTCGGATGTTTTGTACAATTGGGAGTGCTGATGTAAGGCGCTTTATCGATACTGAAATGATTTAGTGATCGATCCCGTTACTCATTCATTAGTTTTATAGGCAACACGGACGAGTGAAAACTGTCGGGAGGGATTATGGATACTTTAATGCAAATGATCGACGATCATGAACAATGGGTAATGACTTGCAGCGCTGACGAAAAACAGGGGAAAAAGGCTGTTATCGAGGATACTTTGCTTGAGGATCTGACCATTGAGGGACGGAATTTACAGGGCATCGCTGTCTTAGGATGTACACTGAAAAACTGTCATTTCAAGGATACCGACCTTTTCGGAAGCTTCCTCGCAGGCTGTGATCTTCATGAATGCAGCTTCACGGGATGTATTCTCGGTAAGTCAGTCCTCAGCAATTCAAAGTTCTATGACACGTTTTTTACTGACTGCACACTTATAAAAACCGAACTCTACGAGACTGTGCTTGAAAATGTTACGTTTAATCACTGCGACCTTACCCGTGCATGGTTCGGCAAGCGATCAAGTGCCAAAAAAATAACTCTGAATGACACTGTGGCGGAAAGCTGTGATCTTTCAGAAATAATCGTATAATACAATTTAAGGCAACACCGCACAAAGCCCGCCTGACGGCTTTGTGCGGTGTTGCCTTAAAAGCGGCAGATGTGAATTATCGCATCTGCCGCTGTGTTTATATTATCTTTCTTTTATTCGGTTATCGGAAGTCTTACTTCTGCCGTGAACATATCTCCGTCTATCAGCACATTGAACAGACCTCCGTTTGCTTCTGTGAAGCTTTTTGCAATTGAGAGTCCGAGACCGCTTCCTTCGGTTGATCTTGAACTGTCTCCTCTTGCGAATCGTTCTGTTATCTCTTCAGCTGTGAAGTTCATTTCCTCAGCAGAAATGTTCTTCACGGTAATTACCGCATCACTGTTGTCACGGGAAACGGTAATATAAATTCTTGTTCCGTCCATTGAATATTTCAGCGCATTGTCTGTCAGATTCTGAATTACTCTGTACAGCTTTTTTCCGTCGCCCATAACAGGTGCGGATTCTGTCTTTATCTCAGTGCGGACATCTCTGCCGTATTTTTCAATTTTGTCAGCCATATCGCCGATGACCTGCTGTGTAAGGATAACTGCATCCAGCTTTTCCTTAGCAACATCAGTACCGCTTGTAGCCTTTGCAAGGTCGAAAAGATCGGAGACTATAGCTTTCAGTCTTGCTGATTTTTCGTCCAGTATCTTCACGTAATCCCTTGCCTCGGGAGACATCTCCTCAGAACCGAGAAGGTCGATATAGCTGATTATTGAGGTAAGGGGAGTTTTCAGATCATGGGAAACATTTGTCACCAGGTCGATCTTCATTCTCTCTGACTGTACACGCTTTTCAACGGCGGTCTGCATTCCGTCGGATATCTCGTTGAGATCCTTTGTCATGCCGTAAACTACCGATGTTTCGGGAACTTTTACCTTTGTGTAATCGCCTGACTGCATAGCCGAAATGTGTTCGCTCATCTTGTTGATATCACGGAAATCCCTGATCGTAAGTAAGATGTATGCTGCAAGGTAGATGACCGATAAGAAGAAAACCAGTTCTTCACTGTAATAGAACGCTCTGATAGTTATACACTCAGCCATAACCGCAACAGCTGTCCTTATGAGAAATCTTTTTGTAAGTGCATCCCTGCGCAGCATCTGTTCACTGATAATGCCTTTTATTCCTTTGACTATCTTCAGTATTGCCCTGCCGGTAAGTGAAGATTTTACCATAGACTTGCACTTCATCTGAACAACGACAGCGTTTACTGCGAAAGGCCAACAGCGTACATTACACCGTAAGCGATACCGTAATAAGTCGGTAATGATGATTTATTATCGTCTGAGAAAATATTTGAGAACTCATCGAAACTTCCAATGAAAAATCCTGCACCCATAAGTGCCGCAAAAGCAAGAAAGACATAAAACTCGGTGAAAATTGTATTCGGGGCTTTCAGCACGAATTTCTTCTGTTCTGTGTCGTAGCCGCCGAAAATGACTACAAATAAACCGAGAGCCAGTGCTGCTATAACAAGGGGGAGAAGTCCCAGCATTTTGTCGTTCATATCTTTGTCGATCTGGATCTGAAGTTCATTCTGATCTTCAAGCTGATCTATGATGGCTTTTGACGGGCTGATGTAAATTGAGATCGGACGGTCATCGCCTGCAAAATACAGGTATTTTTTGCCGTTCTGCTCGATGTAGTGACTGTTTGATGAGATCTGTCCTAATCCATCCTGAGATTCATCGGGGGAGACTTCGTTTAAGTCTTCCTTATTCTCAACAGGGATGGGAGTAGAGCCGTCTTCCTTGTAGAATATCTGTGCTCCACGATCATCTATATATGATGGCAGTCCCTTAGTGTCGAAATCGAATATGGCGATAGATCTGTCAGATATCTGTGCAGGAAGATTGTAGTATGTCAGGCCGTAATCGGTGGTATACCAGCTCATCATCGGGGAGTAGATGCTGATGCCGTAAGGGAGATTATCGGGATAATTCGTAATGTCATTTTTCTGTATGAATGAATAACCGGCATCAAAATCAGACTTGCTTTTCTTGGTGTTGGAAATGGAGTTCCCCTTATATTCGAGGATGTATTCAAAGTCATCATAGTCACCGACAGTGATGTTGCCGTCGTTGTCCATAAGACCGATATCCTTCATAGCTTTCTCTGTGCCTGCTTTGAAGAACTTTGTACCTGTGAATTTTCCGTCGCTGTCGAGGTTTCTCAGGTACATATTCGCAATGCTCCACAGTTTTTGATTAAGTTCATTGAAGTCATCCGAGTATTTTTGCTGTATATCCGATGTATTGAATTCTTTTGCTTTTTTCTCATAATCATTCTCATATCCCGCTGCTAAAGCGGCTGTGATACCTATGATCACACAAGCGGTAACAAAAGCGACCGCTCTTAGAAATTTGTTACCTAATACTTTCATTGATTGTTCTCTCCTTCTTGGGGTAACACCGTACAAAACCGTAAGGTGGCTTTGTGTGGTGCTTCCTTATATCACTTCTCCATTTTGTAGCCTATACCCCAGACTACTTTAAGATATCTCGGCTCACTCGGGTTTATTTCTATTTTTTCTCTGATATGCCTTATGTGTACCATAACGGTATTTTCAACAGAGTAGGAATCTTCGTTCCATATGCGGGAATAGATATCCTCAGCCGAAAAAGTTCGTCCTGCATTTTCCATGAGAAGTTCGGCTATTTTGTACTCAGTGGGAGTGAATTTCACAGGTTCGCCGTCAAGAGTTATCTGTCTTGCTTCCTTGTCAAGTTCAAGACCGCCTATCCTCAGTTTGTTGTCAGACATTGTACTGCCTGCTGCACCGAGACTAAGGTATCTGCGGAGATTTGAATTGACTCTTGCCACAAGCTCCATAGGATTGTACGGCTTTGTGATGTAATCGTCAGCACCCATGGAAAGTCCGAGGATCTTGTCACTGTCTTCTGATTTGGCAGATAGAACGATAATGGGAATATTATTTTTCTCTCTTATCTTCATCATAGCTGAAAGACCGTCAAGCTTAGGCATCATGACATCGATTAGTATGAGTTGGATCTCATGCTGCATCAGCATATCGATAGCTTCAAGCCCGTTGTAAGCCTTATAAATAATGTAGCCCTCCTTTCCGAGGAGCTTTGCAATAGCGTTTACTATATCATGATCGTCGTCCACGACAAGTATTGCGGAGTTTTCGAGATTCATTTTCATCATCCTTATCATAATAGTTTTCATATTCTATTTTAAAGCTTCTCTTGCTTTCTGTCAATATTATATCATGCTATTCTTATTTTGAACCGTTGAAATTCTTATGATTTTCTTAAGATTGTCAGAAATGTTCTCCGCTGATTTTCAGATATCGACAAATCCGCCTTGATATGATATAATATCATTATATTATATCATCAGGGAGGTACACATATGAAAAATGAAGCCGAGTATATGGCTGTACAGAATGAACTTAGTCAGAAGATATCGCTCTGTGACAGCTTTGATATTGACGAACTTGAAACAGCAGCGGGTGTTGACCTTGCTTACTGGAAAAAGGCGACGACGAATATGCGGTATGCTGTATTGTTGTCATAGACATAAAAACTCACGAGGTAATAGAAAAAAAGCACTTCAGCGGCAGGATAGATGTGCCGTATATGCCGGGATTTCTTGCATTCAGAGAGCTTCCTCTGGTTCTGAAAACAGTTGAGCTTCTGGAGGTAAAGCCCGATATTTATGTTTTTGACGGCAACGGATATCTTCATCCACGGCATATGGGAATAGCTACCCATGCTTCTTTTTACCTTGACAAGCCAACGATAGGAATTGCCAAGACATATTTCCGTGCCGACAGAAAGACGGATTTCATCATGCCAGAAAATGAAGCGGGAAGCTACACCGATATTGTGATAGAAGGCGAAGTTTACGGCAGGGCACTGCGTACCCATAAGGATGTGAAGCCTGTGTTTGTATCCGTCGGAAATAATATAACTATCGATACCGCCTGCAAACTGGCAATGATGCTGACTGACAAGGAAAGCCACATCCCGATACCCACAAGACTTGCCGATCTCGAAACTCATCTTGAAAGAGAAGCCGAGAAAAACAAGTGATACTGCTTATTGACAATCAAAAAGGGATGATGTATAATATAACCAATAGATAGTGGAAAGGCGTAGTGCATAATGCCGAATGTACCTTGAGCGAGAGGAGAGATAACAATGAAAAAAAGTATCATTCTTGTGCTGACAGCGCTGTCGGTTATAACATCTTCTGCAATGACAAGTATGCCCGTGAGCGGAAATAACGGATATGTCACAGCCTGTGCAGACGGCGAAACTGCGCCTGTATCCGGAGAACTGAAAACGGAATACGGCATAATCTGTTATACCATTGAAAACGGCGAAGTGAAGATCGACAATTATTACTTTGACAAGAGCGATATCCCTGAGGTAAGCCTTCCCACAGAAATTGAAGGATACCCTGTGACCACGGTTGCGAAAGATGCTTTCTTCAATGAGACAAATGTAACAGGTATCATTCTTCCCGAAAGCATAAAAAGGGTGGAAGACTATGCTTTTTCCAGTGATTCAAGTTCTTCACTCAGATGGGTGAGAGTAGAAAATGCTGAACTTGAGATACCGCAGGATTCAAGGCCATTTTCGGGTGATATCACACTGTACGGCAAAAAAGATTCAACTGCCGAATTGTACTCATACAGAGAAAATCTTTCTTTTATTGATTATGAGACTAAGGTGAAGTACGGCGATATCACAGGCGAGATAGTGAACGGAGAAATAGCCATAATCAGCTGTGACAAAGAAGCTGTTGAGGTAACTATCCCCGAGGAGATAAACGGCATACCCGTTACATCAATAAATTACCTTGCATTTGGTGGCTGTCAGGATCTGAAAAGCGTGTATATCCCGGATTCCGTTAAGAGTCTAGGAGGGTCTGCGTTCATCAACTGTATAAGTCTGACTGATATAAGGCTGTCTGAAACAATAACCGAGATACCTGCGTACTGTTTCAGTAAATGCAAGGTTCTCATGGATATCACCATCCCCGAAAGTGTTGTTTCTATAGGAGATTCGGCGTTTGAAAGCTGCGGTTACATGGAAAGGATAACTATTCCTGAAAGCGTGACGAAAATAGGCTCCTATGCATTCAGGAACTGTCTCTGCCTTGATGAAGTAGAACTGCTGAATCACAATATATCTTACGGTCTGGCACCTTTTGAAAATACTGACTTTATTGAGAAATTTGATAACTCAGACGGTATAGTTGTTATCGATCACTGTCTTGTTGACGGACGTAATTACAAAGGCGATTCATTTACGGTCCCGTGTTTTGTGTTTGAGATAAGTCCGAGAGCATTTGAAGGCAATACTAATTTAACAAGGGTGATCATCGACCCGAATGTCCAAAAGATAGGGGACAGCTGTTTTTCCGGATGCACTTCTCTTGAACTTGCTAAGATATCGGGCGCTGTGGAAGAAATAGGAAGTAATTGTTTCAGCGGCTGTACTGCCCTTGAATGGGTGAAACTTCCTGATACAGTGAAAGAGATAAGGGACGGCACTTTTGATGGATGCATCTCCCTCAGCGAGATATTTCTCCCTGCCAAACTTGAAAAGATAGGAAAGCAGTCATTCGGTTCCTGCGGAAAGCTTGAAAAAATGGAGCTTCCCGAAACGGTCACCGAGATAAATTCTGAGGCATTCAAGGGCTGTGCAGGATTGAAGGAGATCACCATACCTTCAGCTGTTACAGAATTAAGCCCGTATTGTTTCAGCGGCTGCAGCGGACTGACGGAAGTGACTATTCCTGCGAATATTACCGAGATAAGTTCAAACAGTTTCTCCGGATGCACTTCACTTGAAAAAGTGACGCTGCACGATAATATCAAAAAAATCGGCTTTTTTGCTTTCAGTAACTGTCAGAGTCTGAAAGAGATCGATATTCCGGACAGCGTCAAAGAAATTGAAATGGCAGCTTTCTCTAACTGCAAATCGCTTGAAAGCATAAAGATACCCGAAGGCTGCAAATTAGGCATTGATGTATTTATGAACTGCACTTCTCTTGCTGAGGTCAAGCTTCCCGAAAATATCGATATCTCCAACGCAATGTTCAAAGGGACTCCATGGCTTGACAGTATCAGAAAAGGCAGCGAACTAATCATCTTTAACAATAAGGTCTTTGACGGTACGCAGTGCAAGGGCGAAGTAGTTATCCCCGAGGGAGTTACGGAAATATGCGGTCATGCATTTGATGGTTCGGAAATAACATCCGTTAAGTTCCAGGATTCACTTAAAACTATCGGAAACTATGCTTTCAGTAACTGCGATAAACTTGAAGAATTTATTATACCTGATGGTATAGGGAAAATTTCAGGCGGTATGTTCTGCGGATGTGAGAATCTGAAAAAAGTTAACATTCCTGACAGCGTGACTGTAATAGAGAGCGGTGCATTTGAATTCTGTACCGGTCTGACTGAATTTACGGTTCCTGCTTCTGTGAAATCTGTAGGCATGGCATTTGAGTATGCTGACAGAATGAAAACCATAACATTCCTCAATCCGGAGTGCGTTATTGCTCCTGACGGCGAGAATTTCCTGACCATGCCGAGGAGTACTACTGTAAGAGGCTATGCTGATTCTACTGCATACCGGTTTGCATACGGAAGCAAAAGAAATTTCGAGGTCATTTCTCCGATTGGCGACGCAAACTGCGATAATAATGTGGATATATCAGACGCTGTGCTTATAATGCAGTCCATTTCAAATCCATCGAAGTACGGTGAAAAGGGAACAGAGAAAAATCACATTACCGCACAGGGCAAGGTTAATGGCGACGTTTACAACAAAGGCGACGGTATAACCAATAAGGATGCCCTTTCCATCCAGAAGCTGCTTCTCAAGCTTATAGATAAGCTTCCGGAATCGGAAATGAACACAACTTCAGAAAATGACAAATAATGATAAAACATCCCCTGATATAACCTCGGTACTCTTACAGAAGTTTTTACACGAGTCTATTGAGGAAGAACCCTTTTGAAAAAGGGTTCTTCCTCAAACTCCTTTCCTAAAACTTTCAGTATTAATTTTTGCCCATTATAGGGCGCACACAAGTAAAGTAAGAATTTTTCATTTCTTTCAAGTGCGCCCTATAATGGGCAAAAATTCTATTAAAAGTCTTTGGAAGGGGGTTCGGGGGAGAACCTTTCCTCAGAAAGGTTTCCCCCGATAAATGCGTATAAAGCTTCTATATGAGTACCACGGTTATATCAGGGGATGTTTTTATATATTATTCTGTTGCCTGGAACACGCCTTTTACAAATGTATAAAGGTGAGAATGGATTGAATCATCGCCGTGATTTCCTCCCTGTACGACGTGCCATACGTGGGGGACGCCGTTTTTCTGGAAGTTATTATGATATCCCTCGGGAGTGGTAAGTCCCACGACGTTGTCGTTAGTGCCGCCTGTTATGAATAAGAGGTACGGAGTTTCTTCTTCGCTGTTCCACTTGAATGCGCCTCCCAGACCGGGTGCAGGACAAATAGCTCCCACATAACCGAATTTATCGCCGTACTTCATACCTATCGAGAGTGATTCCATACCTCCCATAGAGAAGCCTGTAACAGCGGTATTATCCTTGCCGGTGAGGACGCTGTAATTCTCCTCGATGTGAGGCATAAGGCTGTCCACGATATCGTCAACGAAGTTATTGTATCCCTGTACCGAACCTGCATCTCCGAAGCCTGTAGCATCGTTCATAGTTGAGCTTGTGAAGATGAACGGGAATACAACTATCATATCCTTTGCATCTCCCGAAGCAATGGCATTTCCGACGATCTGACGTGTGTACATCTGACCGTTGCCGTTGGTTATCATGCGGTTTTCATTTTCAAAGAATCCATGCAGGACATAGAGAACGGGATACTTCTTGCTCTCGTCATAATCAGCAGGGAGCAGGATGTTATAGGGCTTGTTCTTATTGGCTTTTTTGGAGAAATATGTCTTTTTCTCGATAGTGCCGTACCTGACTCCGGGCTTCTCCTTATGTGAATCGGCGGGCTCGTTGTTAACGGCTTCATTCTGCATTTTTTCAGTAAGCTCTTCCATAGTGTATTTTCTCTGCCCCTCAACAATGACAGGTTCGACAACAGGAAATTCTTTTATTTTTCCCGATACGAACTGAGATATGAGTACAAGGTCGTTTATCTCATAAACTCCGTTGCTGTCGGCATCTGCGGCCTTTAAAACGGCTTTGTCAATGATCTCGGAGACGATGCCTTTTCTTGCAAGCACAAGGTCGATGGAGTCGATACAGCCGTCGTAATCGATATCGCCTTTATGAAGAACGGTGGGACCTTTGGGCTCGGCAATTTCAGTTCCGACAGCAGCTCCGACAACTTCGTCCAGATAGAAGCTGCATTTGCTTTCTTCAGTCTCCACATAAAGCTCGATATCAGACGCATCATCAGGGATGGTGAAGCTGTTGTTTTCAAGGTGCGCCCATTCATTTTTCTTTGCAGAAACTTTGGCTATCTTGGGATATATTGCTGTACCTGAGCCGTCCTTATACTGAAGTGTAAGGCAGAACGACACATCGTCTTCGTCCTCTGTCATGACGTAGGCGCTGAATGAATAATCGCTGCCGGCCTTGAAATCGGAACCGAGTTTGAGAGTTGCGCCGTTCCAGTCAGACTCTCTGCCGCTTGTGTAAAGCGACTGCTGACCTGAGCGGGATTTGCCTGAAACGGTTTTGACTGATGCCGAACCTCTGCCGCTCCAGCTGTCTTTGCCTTCCTCGAAAGTACTGTGGAGCATATAGTTGTTGTCAGCTGCTGAAGCGGGTACGGACACCGCAAGAGCTGAAATGGCAAGAGCCGCTGATGAAATAGATGCCAGAGCTTTTTTCATATAATTTCCCCCTGTATTGGATTTGCTTCGTCTTACGTTCGTGAAGCATACTTTTATGTAAGCTAATTATAACATCTCACAGAAAAAAAGCAAACCAAATATTGCTGTATTGTGCACAAAATTTGCTATAACATGAGGATAAACTTAATTAAGTTGTACTATTAAGAGAAGAAAAGTTGTACTTTTTTATGCACGGTTAAGAAATTGATAAGAAAAAAATAGGGAATTGATAAAGACTTCACGGCGTTTTTCGTGTATAATAAAAATACAGAAAACACAGAAGGAGCGTGTCAGAATGAATGCAATATTACATACGGAAAAGCTCTGCAAATCATTTTCCAACAGCGGAATGCAGCAGCACGTTATAAAGAATCTTGATCTTGAAATACGGGAGGGAGATTTCACAGTTATAATGGGAAACTCGGGTTCGGGAAAATCCACCTTGCTCTATGCACTGTCCGGAATGGATAAGCCCACAATGGGAAAGGTATATTTCGGCGATGAGGATATTTCCGCTTACACAAACGATCAGCTTGCAGTGTTCAGAAGAAAGAACTGCGGATTCGTTTTCCAGAGCATTTATCTTCTTGAGAATATGGGTGTATTTGACAATGTAATGACTGGGGCGCTTGTTGTGCAGAAGAATTCTCCGGAGCTTGTCGGAAAAGCTGAAACACTTCTTCGGAAGGTAGGCATAGGCAAGGAACTGTGGAAGAAATTCCCCAATCAGCTGTCGGGAGGAGAGTGTCAGAGAGTGGGCATAGTACGTGCCATCATCAATGAACCGAGGATCCTTTTCGCAGACGAGCCGACGGGTTCACTTAATTCCGCATCGGGAAATGACGTACTGAATATATTCACTGAACTTCATGAAAAAGGGCAGAGTATAGTAATGGTAACTCACGACCTCAGAACAGCTCTGCGTGGCAATCGTGTGATCTTCCTGAGGGACGGAAATATTGTCGGAGAGCATGAAATGCCGCTTTTCGGATCCGATGACACGAAGAAGAGGCGTGAAGAATTACAGGACTTCCTTGATGAGATGGGTTGGTGACAGGTATGAACAAGATAATGCGGCTTTCAAAGGCAAATATCCGCAGACATAAAACCGAATCACTTCTGCTGTGCATCCTGATAATGCTGTGCATGGCACTGATGTCAGGTGCATTTTCTGCTGAAAAAAATATAAAGCGGATGTTTCCTGATATGGCGGAACGTACAGGATTTCTTCAGAATCAGCTCTTTCTGAATGAGAAGCAGTATGATGAGAGGATGGTGACATTGCTCAGAGAAGATGAGCGTGTCACTGAGTGTGAGAATATCTGCTTCCTGTCTGCGGCCAGTTCACGTGTACTTGATAAAAACGGCAGGGAAAAGAATTATCCCTGCACATTCGTTACATCTGAAACAGAAGAAAAATATGAGAAATACTCACCTCAGTCAACTCTCAGCGATGCTGAGATCGCCGAAACAGAGCATCCGGTATATGTTCCCCTGAACGAAAAAGAATCCCTTGATGTCATGGAAGGTGATAAGCTTACCATTATTGACGGCGCAAGGAAATATCAGTTCACAGTAGTGGGATTTTACGAAAGCGGAACTTTCTCTGATACCAAATTCGTTGTCAGCGAAGCGGATTATTCTGTGTTGAAAAATGTATTTGACCGCTGTAACGATATTATGTTTTCACTGAAAGATGGCGCTGATATTGATGATGTTTGCGGAAAATGGGCAGAAGCAGGAGCAGATATCGGCCTTGATACCGAGACTTACGGCATAAAAACATTTAATGACCAGAAAATGGAGTTCAATATAGAAATCATGTATGTTCTCATCATCACTGAGATAATGGCTGTGATCATACTTATAGCCATTATCGTCATGATAGGATTCCGTGTTATCAGCGATATACAGGAGCAGATCGTTCAGATAGGCGTACTTGAGGCACTGGGCTACCGCTCACGGGAAATATCCCTTTCGTATGCCGCCGAGTATTTTCTGATCGCACTGGCAGGCTGTATTGCAGGAACTATACCCGGAGTCGGTGTTTTTTATGTGCTGATACATATTTCCGAAGAGATGAAAGGCTATCCCGTCAGCCATTTTATTGATCCGCTTCCTGTTATTGCCGTATTTGCAGGGATTCTGCTGGTCGTTACTCTGCTTGCATTGTTCAAGTCAGGTTCAGTCCGCAGATATCCGCCGGTTACTGCGTTCCGCAAGGGAATACAGAATCACCATTTCGGCAAGTCTCATTTTCCTCTGAGAAATACGAAAAACAACGTTCACCTCAGACTTTCGCTCAAAAGATCTGCCGCTCATTTACGAAGAAATATCAGCCTTACTCTTGTGACCGGAGTCACGGTTACAGCAGTTGTTTTAAGCTTTATTCTCTACAGTTTCCTCGGAAACGGGCTGAATGTCCTGTACAGCTGTGCAGGCTATGAAATGAGTGATGCAGAAATAGCTGTTATGACAGAAACAGACACTGATGAATTCTGTAAGGAGCTGGAAGCACTGCCGGAAGTAAGAAAGGTTCTTCCTACCTGTCAGGTGGGTTCCTTGATGGTTGATGCATATGAATTGAAATCAAAGAAGATGGTCAATGTATATAAGGATTATAACAAGACTGAAAATATCCATCCGATAGAAGGGCGTTTCCCGGAACATGAAAATGAGATCATGATAACAAAATCGGTCTCGTCATTTGACCATCTTGATATAGGTGATACCATGAGGCTGGAATACAAATCAGTCCGCAGGGATTATATCATCACAGGTATAGTAACTGCACTCTTTAACGGAAACAGCGTATATATGACCGAGGACGGCATGAAACTGATGGATCCGCTGTACCGCCCCGATTCTTTTCAGATATACAGCAGTGAAGGCGTTTCAACGGATCAGCTGAAAGCGTTACTCACCGACCATTTCGGCAAAAGTGTTGAGGAACTTGGAAATGACAGCGGCGGACAGAAAAGCTATGAGGAGAAGATCCGTGCAAAGGCGGATAAGGTAATTTCCGCTATGCTTGATCAGACCGATACGACCCACGTGGAATATTCCATACGCTACGGTGATACTGTGATAAACGGAAACAGCAGCGCAATCCGGATAAAGAGTTTTCTGAATGTTCCCGAACTGCTTAATACATATATGGAGAAAATGTGCAGTGCAGTTTCGGTCACAACAAAAATATTCATGGCAGTTGCAGCAGCGGTGGTAATGTCAATACTGACCATACTCATGTCATCGGAGATACGCCGTCAGCGCAGGGATCTTGGTATTATGAAAGGCATGGGATATACCTCAAAGGAACTTATGCTTCAGCTGGCATTCCAGATCATGCCCGCAGTTATCACAGCAGTTGCTGTAGGTACAATTCTCAGTATTGCGGCAGTAAAGCTGCTTACGGGCATGGTCGGAGTAATACCTGTAAATGTTCCGGCTGTTCTGGTGCTTGATGCTGTGATAATCGCATTCTGTTTCGGATGCGCATATTTCGGCGCAAGAAAGATAAAGAAGATATCTGTCTATGAACTTATGATCGAATAAGGAGATATGGATATGAGAAAAATAATGAAAAACATACTTGCAGGAGCGGTGACGGCAATGCTTCTGCCTGCTGCGGCAGTAAGTGCTTATGCGGCGGATAATAAGCCCCACGAAACAACTGATACGATAGGAACGGTTGGTTCGGTCAGCAAGGTATTCGTATCAGCCGCAGCAATGCAGCTTGCAGATCAGGGAAAGCTTGATATTGACGCACCTGTTACTGATTATCTGCCCGAATTCAGACTTGCTGACCCACGATACAAGGATATTACCGTGCGTATGCTTATGGATCATACTTCGGGGATGATGGGTACATATAACCATGATTCAATGTGCTTCGGATACAGAAGCAGGCTTCCTCATGATAATTTTCTGAAGAATATCAGTGGTGAACGCCTTAAAGCTGCCCCGGGAGAGTATGCTGCATACTGCAACGACGGCTTCAATGTGCTGGAACTTGTGGTTGAACGTGTCAGCGGAGAAGACTATACCGATTATCTCGAAAACCACATCTGCAAACCGCTGGGACTTCAGCAGACAGGTACTCCGTGGAATGCTTTTGAAACAGAAGAACAGATGAGGGTATTCATGAAGAATACGGAATATCCGGCTGATTATTGTCTTACTGTCGGCGACGGCGGAGTACTTTCCACAGCGTCGGAACTGAGCAGATTCGGCAGCGCATTTTTCACGGGCAATACTGTCCTGCTTTCGGATAAGGCAAAGGAGGAAATGAGTACCTGCAACAGAGATGATCCGTATGTGGACGGATTCGGACTGGGCTGGGATGAGGTGTCATATCCGGAATATGAAGAAGCAGGCGTAAAGGTACTAAGCAAGGGCGGCGACCTGGTATTTCAGCATTCGGAACTGCTTGTAGCACCCGATGATGAGATAAGCGTGGGAGTTATCTCGTCAGGAGGATCAAGCACATATAACACACAGCTTGCAATGGCACTGATGGACATTGCACTCGAAGAAAAAGGCATCAGCATTTCACGGAGCAAGCCGGATAAAAAGGAGCTTCTTGACAGTGTTCCCGAAGAATATCTGAAATATGAGGGGATATATATGGATTCGCAGAGTGTGTATCAGATGAGTTTCCCTCAGAAAAAATACATGAAATTCAGAGATCTCTGTGACAGAACACAGCCTGACATTAACTTCATGTATACTTCGGACGGCGTCTTTGTGAAGGTTACAGGAAATGCGGAAAAAGGCACAGTTTCACAGGACAGTGATAATACTGCCATACGTTTTGCGGAGAAAAACGGCAAGGTATATCTCACAAAAAGTTCCGCCACAGGCGACGATACATTCGGATATCTGAGCTGGCCCGAATGCTACAGTGTACAGCAGCTTGAAGAAAACTCCGTAAGCGAAAGTGTACAGGCGGCATGGAATGCAAGAAATAAGAAGCACTATTATATATGCAATGAATGTGCTTCTTCCGTTGCCTACAGCAGTGATCCGGCAGTTACTATCAGCATTCCCGAAGGCGTTCATGGCTATGTGAATAATCTGAAAATAAAGGACAGCACTCATGCAGAAAGTGTTCTTCATATCCCCACAACTGTAAGCCGTGATCAGACGGATTATGAGATAATTGACGAAAACGGAGCAGAATATCTCCTTATGGATTCAGCGGGACAGAAGTTTATCTCGGAGGACGCAATCCCTGATCTTACGGCTGATATGACCGTAGTTAAGTTGACAAGCGGCGCTGCATCGTGGTATAATACCGACAGAGGAACATTGACGCTGGATATCCCCGAAAATGCGGCTGTTTATGTGTACGACAGCTACGACCGCCTGACATGGTCAAGCTATATGAAAAATAGCGGCAGTACAGTTCAGTTACCATTCTCAGGCAAGATCGTATTTATCGGTGAAACAGGAAGCACGATCGGTATCCGGCAGTAATCAGAGAGGTGAAAAAATGAAGTATCAATGCCTTATGATCGATGACGACGCAACAATAGCAGAAACCACAGCGGAATATTTCAATATGTTTGACATAAGTACAGCTTCAGTAGGAAGCTATGAAGAGGCTGAAGCTTTTCTTGAAAAGCATCAGGTATCGCTGCTTCTGCTGGACATCAATCTTGGCGATCGTTCCGGCTTTGAGCTTTGCAAGCAGATACGCAGAAAATATGATATGCCCATTCTTTTCATCAGCGCAAGAACAAGTGATGATGACATCCTTACGGCGCTGAATATCGGCGGCGATGATTACATAAAAAAGCCTTATACCATGAGCATTCTTCTGGCTAAAGTCAAGGCTGTGCTCACTCGCTACGAAAAAGCAGCGGAGGCGGCGAAAACTGCCTCCGCTAAGGTTGTTTCAGATCAGCCAATGACGGGGCAGATAAAAGTTTCCGAGGGTATCTTACTGAATACGGGTACCCATCTGCTGATACGTGAAAATGAAACAATTCCGCTGAAAGCTATGGAGTATAAAATGCTGCTGTATCTGCTTGAGAACAGGGGAAGGGTAGTTACAAAAGAGGAGTTCCTCAGCAATGTCTGGGAGGACTCGTTCATAGGCGAAGGCACACTTCCCGTGCACATCAGGCATCTTCGAGAAAAGATAGAGATAAATCCCAATGAACCGCAGATAATCAGGACTGTATGGGGAGTCGGATACATTATCGGGAGCGCAGAAGAATGAAGTATTACCGCAGATTTCTTGTGCTTGCTGTGGCAGCTGCGGCGGTGCTTCTGATCGTTATCAGCAGATACGGCGGGATCTCCGATGATCATGAGCGGGACATGGTCATGATGAATCATATCGTTCAGACGGTGAAAGAGCATATCAGCGATCCCGAAAGCCTGAACGGGATGGAGTTGGATTCGGAGCTGGTAGTTTTTTCGGAAAGCGGCGACCGTATTTATGCAACCGATAATGTTCCCGGATCCGTTCATACAGCTGCTGATGCAGGCAGGAAAGGCTATTTCTGCATGGCTGTCATCGATAACGGAAGGTTTCTCGGAACAGCGGCTGTTCCTGATCCTGTTCTTGAGGAATACAATGCAAAGAAGAACAGTCTGATCATTACCGCTGTGATGATCTTTTCGCTCATCATGGTGCTTCTGATTGCGGCCGGAATATTCATCCGCATACGTATAATAGTGCCGTTCAGACGAATGGAGAAGTTTGCGGACAGCATAGCTCAGGGAAATCTGGATGATCCGCTGCTGATGGAAAAGCACAATATGTTCGGCAGCTTCACGGAAAGTTTTGATCTGATGCGGGAAGAACTGAAAGCAGCACGAAGCAGAGAAGATGAAATGAAGCTTCGTGAAAAGGAACTTACCGCTTCGCTGAGCCACGATATAAAAACTCCTGTAACGGGAATAAAGCTGATATGCGAGCTTCTCATGTGCAAAACGGACGACCCGTACCTGACTGAAAAGATCAGCAATATTAATCAGAAAGCCGAGCAGATACATATTCTTGCAGAAGATATGCTCACTTCTACTCTTGACGAACTGGGAGAAATGCGTGTGAACTGCCGTGACGAGTCATCGGCTGTGCTTCACAGTCTGGTTACTGAGCACGATACAAAGATGCTTGTCCATGAAGGCGCTGTTCCCGAATGCCTTATCCGTATCGACAGGGGAAGGCTTTCTCAGGTAATTGCAAATATAATCAGCAATTCCTACAAATATGCCGGAACTGAAATTGATGTCAGCTATGGTTTCAGGGATAGTTTTCTTGCAATGACTTTGTCGGATCACGGCGGAGGTGTTCCCGAGGATGAAGTTGATCTGCTGACTGTCAAGTATTACCGTGGCAAATCAAACTCCGACGGCAAGGAAGGCAGCGGCCTCGGACTCTATATCTCAGGCGAACTGATGAAGCGGATGAACGGCGATCTCAGCTGTACAAAAACGGAAAACGGACTGGCTGTCACACTGCTGATACCGCTTTCCTGATGATCTGTCATGACTTTTCAGAGCATGGCAGATCATTTTTTATGCGAGCGGATATGCTTGAAAAATGCAGAGAGGTGTGCTATAATATGAAAAAACGGAAAGGCTTCCGTGCGTACAGGGGGAAGATGAATGAAGATACTGAATTTACACGGCTTCATGGGCGAGGCAGACAACAAGAATTACAAGGCACTCTGCGGGATTTTTCCGTCTGAGGATATAATCTCTCCGAAGATCGATTACAAAAAAACATCGCCAGACAAACTGCTCGGACAGTTTGCGGATATGGTCGATTCTGATGATTTTATTTTTGTGGGACAGAGTCTGGGAGGTTGGTTTGCAGACAAATTGAGCCGCAGATTCAAACGTCCGTGCATACTCACAAATCCCTGCAATTATCCGCATAAACTTGAGCTTATCACAACTTCGGGAATGCCCCATGAATTTGCGGATATCTACCGCAAGCTGTCCGCTTCGGATGAAAATGAGAGAGCTTATACCCTTTGCAGCGATGCTGATACCATACTCCCCGATAATTACAAAGACTGCGTGAAGCTGTCAGGCACAGTGAAAAGAGTTCACGGAAGTCACAGCACCATTGAAAATGTGGGAGTTCATATAGCTGAAATGCTTACTGAGATAGAGAATGACAGGCTGCTTCTGTTTTTAGGCAGAGGTTCAGCTTTTGCGGATGAACATAACTCCGCATTCTTCACCGAGGATAATGAGCTTGTGCTTATCGACTGCCCTGCGACTTCATATCAGAAGGTCAGGAAAATGGACTGGGAGAAGTATGAGAATATCTACATTCTCATCACCCACACCCACGGGGACCACAGCGGCGGCACAGGAACAATGCTGCAATATGTATGGTTTGCAAGCTATATGAAAAAGAAGGTCACCATTGTTGCGCCTTCGGAAGAGGTAAGGGATGACCTTCTGCTTCTTCTTATGAGGATAGAGGGCTGCGAGGCGGAATGGTTCAATATTGTCACAGCTGTCGAACTGAATAAACCGTGGCTGGTATCGTCGGTTCCTACTGTCCATGTGAAGCCACTTGACGGCAGATGCTTCGGCTATCACCTGAAAATACACGGCAAAAATGTTGTGTACACAGGTGACACAGCCTCCCTTGAACCATTTGGACCGCTGCTTGAAAAAGATTCATATCTGTATACAGAAGCCGCATATTATAAGAGTGAAGTTCATATGTATCTGAAAGAAATGCTGCCTGAGTACAAGCGCCTTGCAGAAAGCGGAGTTCATGTGTATCTCATGCACCTTGATGTGGAGAGCGAGATAAAGAAGATGATCGCTGATACTCCATTGAAATTGGCGATGCTGTATAATTCCTGACATAAAGGCAACACCGCACAAAGCCCGCCTGACGGCTTTGCACTGAATCTGCGGACATAGAACCTGTCCACATAGGGATTCATGCACGTCTTTTCGTCAAATTTTGCCGGTGACTGCGTTAAAAATC
>Ga0129307_1001327_pt1 | contig 27139 bp, 26 predicted proteins | sample P1105metagenome_FD_94437 | JGI IMG/M metagenome (GOLD analysis project Ga0129307, IMG submission 94437) | Capybara group fecal microbial communities from Wisconsin, USA - P1105 metagenome | ecosystem: Host-associated > Mammals > Digestive system > Large intestine > Fecal | place: USA: Wisconsin...
GATTGTATAGAAATTCCGCAGGCATACTATCGTATGTCAAGGGATTTCTGTGCAAGATGGCGGAAAATATGTCCGCAGATTCAGTGCAAAGCCGTCAGGCGGGCTTTGTGCGGTGTTGCCTTACTGTACCTCTACCATTTCGGCATCAGCCTTACGGATAGAAAGCTCATATCCTCTTACAGTTACCTCGATAGGATCGCCGAGAGGTGCGACTTTGCGGACAGTGACCTTAACACCCTTAGTAAGGCCCATATCCATGATACGGCGTTTTACTGCGCCTTCACCTGTGAGCTTCTTTACTGTAACTGTATCACCTATTTTTACTTCTCTGAGAGTCATACATTTTCCTCCTTTACACCATGATCTTCTGAGCCAGTTCACGGCTGATGGCAACTCTTGCGTCCTTGACATTGACGATGAGATTGCCGTCAACGGTGTTGACAACGGTAACTTCTCCCCCTGCTGCAAAGCCGAGGTTTTCGAGGTGCTTCTTGACCTCGGGAGTACCTCCGAGTCTACGGATCGTATATGTAGTTCCGACATCTGCAAATGCAAGCGGCATAAATATCCCCCTTTCACGGGAAAATTTTACAGGGTTAGCAGTTTCTAACCTTTTGATATTATTATACACTAACAACTTTAAGAAGTCAAACACATTTATGTACCGCAAGTCATTTTTGTTGGAACGCTTATAATGTTAGACCTTTCTAACGTAAATACTGTAAAATCTGACAACGTTCATCTTTTTGATTTAACATAACAAGAATATTATTTTCGCTTTTATGTTATAATATATACCACAAGCAAGGATTTATCCTGTAAAATTCACCAAATCCGAACATGAAAATTCTATCAGTCCCACAAAGCTTATCATTGTTCTCTCGATTGACATATTCCGCTAATCGTGGTAAAATATATTTATCTGTACTGCGGCGGGAACTCGTCTCTGTTCTCTGCCGCATAAATACCCTATCAGGAGGCAAACAACGTGAACGCAAAAAAATATATCGCCGCTGCTATGGCACTTTCCTCTCTCCTTACAGCATTCGGCTGTGCACAGGAACAGCCTGTGGAGGAGCCCTCTGAGCCTGTCAGCATCAACACTGACATTGACCCACACAGCATCGTCTTTGACTGGCAGTCACTTTACGAAGACAAGCTGAATCAGTTCAAGTCATCCGATGCCTATTCCGATAAGTCACGTTTCGACATCCGTGACCTCAACTCCGACGGCATTCCGGAGCTTATAATCTCTCCCGACGACGAGCCTAAGACTGTATGTCAGATATTCACCTACACCGACGGAATGGAACAGCTTGAAGACCTCGGCGCTTCGGGCACATTCAGGATAATCCCGTCAATGAACAGCTTCGGCTACGAATACACAGGCGACGGATTCACATTCGGTGAATACTGCACCATCGAAGAAGGCAAGCTCAAACCCTCTGTCACCTACTACAACAATGCAGCTTCCGCTTCGGCAGGCGCTGTTATAAAATACGAGATCAACAGCGAGGAAGTCTCACTTGTGGAGTACGAACACGCTCTCAAGGATTACACCTCCGCCGCATCTCTCGGCATCGGCAGAAAGTACACATTCGGCAAAGACGCCATAGACTACGCTATCCATTGCTCGGAAAGCTGGGGCGCAGTTCTTTCGGATGCGCAGAAGTCCATCTACAAGAATCTCCTTACCGACATACTGAATAATTCCCCTGAGAACGATGCTGCATTCGAGCTTTGTGACCTGGACGGAAACAAAGTCCCCGAGCTTGTTCTTTCAACAGGTATCGCCGATGATTCCGATTGCAGAGTTTACTACCTCAACGAAGCCGCTATCGCTGACCTTGGCAACGGCTGCGGCAAACAGGGATTCTTCTTCTTCGACATGAAGAACAAGGTATTTTTCAGTGAAGGCGGCGCAGAATTACAGTGCTGGAGTCTGACCGAATCCGACCTCAGCGGCTACAAGAAGTCCGAGAGCTATATGGAATGCGGCAGAAAATATCTGCTCACAGCTGACAGCATAAACGCTGCTTTCCTCTGATATGGCTAAATCAAAATATATCTACACCTGCAATCAGTGCGGCTATGAAAGTTCCAAATGGAACGGCAAATGCCCCTCATGCGGAGCGTGGAACAGCTTCGAGGAAGACGTCGCCGATATAAGCCCGTCCGCTTCACGTTCATCCTCCTCACGTCAGACCGCCGATCTGTCCGAAAGCATACTCGAACTGGCTGACATCGGCACAGATGATGATGTGCGCTATGATACAGGCATAGGCGAGCTCAACCGTGTGCTGGGCGGAGGCCTGGTCAAGGGTTCACTTGTTCTTCTCGGCGGCGAGCCCGGAATCGGCAAAAGCACCATTCTCCTACAGATATGCCAGTATCTGGGTGAAGACCACTCTATACTCTATGTGTCGGGAGAAGAATCCGCACGTCAGATAAAGCTCCGTGCCGCCCGTCTTGGAGTTGATACCGAGAATCTGTATCTTCTCACATCCACCGATGCTGAGGCGATCGCCGATACCATAGCTTCATCCGCTCCCGATATTGCGATCATCGACTCCATTCAGACTATGAGTATCAGCAGGATATCTTCAAGTCCTGCAAGTCTGACGCAGGTGCGTGAATGCACCAACCTTTTCATGCACACCGCAAAGGACAGGGAGATCCCTATTATAATTGTGGGTCATGTAAACAAAGACGGCGCTATCGCAGGCCCGAAGGTAATGGAACACATCGTTGATGCTGTTCTCTACTTCGAGGGCGAACGCCATCAGAGCTACCGACTTCTCCGTGCGGTGAAGAATCGTTTCGGCTCCACCAACGAAATAGGCGTTTTTGAGATGATAGACAAGGGACTCCGTGAAGTCGCCAATCCGTCACAGATGCTTCTCTCCGGCCGTCCTCACAATGTCTCCGGCTGCTGTGTTGCCTGCGTAATGGAGGGAAGCCGCCCGATCCTTGCAGAGGTTCAGGCTCTTGCCGCCAAGACAAGCTATTCCGCTCCGAGACGAATGGCCACCGGCTTTGATTTCAACAGGCTCAACATCATTATCGCTGTGCTGGAAAAACGACTGGGTATATTCATGGGCACCCTTGACGTATACCTTAATATAGTAGGAGGCTTCAAGCTTGACGAACCTGCCGGCGACCTCCCGGTAGCACTGGCACTTTACTCGGGTATCATTGACAAACAGATCGACGAGGAGCTCATAGCTTTCGGTGAGATCGGTCTGGGCGGCGAGATACGCTCAGTTTCACATATCACACAGCGAATCCGTGAAGCCGAAAGAATGGGTTTCAAGACCTGCATAATCCCCAAGCAGTCAGCTTCATCCATCGATCCTGACGAATACGACATTGATATAATCACCGCAAGCACGCTGAAACAGGCATTTGCGGCACTGAAATAGGAATTATCATGAAAAAGATCTTTTCATTATTACTTTTATGTTCACTCATCCTCTCTTCTGCTGCTTCATGCAGCAGAAAGAACGAGCCCGACTTCAGCATCTCAGTCAACGAATCCTATGTGGAGCCTACGCAGTCTGAGGATACTACATACCGTTTACAGGAAACTCCCGTAAAGGTCTCAGCCGATATTGATCAGGATATCGTTGATCTTCTGAAGTCATACTTTGACGCATACAACAAAACGGAGTCATTCTCAGTCCTCAAGACCTATACTCCTACGCAATATATGGAGCTTCTCGACAAGGACGGCAAATTCACCGAATTTCATATGAAAATCGATTCAGAGGTATTCCAGACAAATATGTACTGGAAAAGTCTTTACGGCGAAGACGCAATCATGCTCCTCAACGAGATAAAGGATGTACAGCCGCTCAGCACCGACCTTCTCGGGAAAGCAGCCAGATACATAAGGGAAGCCTACAGCGAATACGAATTCGATATCACTCTTACCGAAGGCTGCGAGATCACTTTCAACTATTCCATCGAGGGAAGCTCAGGCTCCGATTCAAGCGATATGACCGTATGTGCTGTCAGATTCAAGGAAGGTGAGCCGGAATACGGCGGCTGGAAACTCATAATGCTGGGTACGGAAGACCTATCACACTACGGCGCTGACGGCTCATAACACGGATTCACGAAAAATCAAGAAATAATTTCAAAAAATCAAGAAATAATTTCAAAAACCCCTTGACTTTTACGGTACATTATGTTATAATGTATGTACCTCATTAGGGGTTTATTTTTTTGCCCCGTCTGAGGGAGGCAAACAACCTACCTTCGGTAACGGAGGAAGTATTAATTCAGGAGGTGCCGATATGAGAGTAAAGGTTACTTTAGCTTGTACAGAGTGCAAGCAGCGCAACTATGTTTCTAAGAAGAACAAGAAGAATGACCCTGACAGAATCGAAATGATGAAGCATTGTAAATTCTGCCGCAAGCATACTCTTCACAAGGAAACAAAGTAATCGGAAGGAGTATTTTCTATGGCTAAAAACAAGAAGAAAAAATCGACTTCCGAAAAGTCCGAAAAAGAAACCAAAAAGGTCGCTCTGGACAAGGCCGAAGATGTCGTTGACGACATAAAGGAAGCTAAAAAGTCCAAGAAGGAAGAATCAGCTGTTTCCGAATCCAAGGAAAGCAAAAAGTCCAAGAAGGATAAGGATACAGAAAAGAAGGAGCCCAATAAGCTCGCTAAATGGTTCAAGGACCTAAGGATCGAATTCAAAAAAGTGGTTTGGCCTTCTAAGGAGACAGTTGTCACCAACACATCCGTTGTTGTAGGCGTTATTGCCCTGTCTGCTATTCTCGTAGGTCTGCTCGATGAGGGCTTCCTTGCCCTGATGCGTCTTATCTACCGCTAAACCAAGGGAAATTCTGAGGAGGATCAGTTAATGTCAGAAGCAGCAAAGTGGTATGTTGTCCACACATATTCAGGCTACGAAAATAAAGTTGCCAAGGATATTGAAAAAACGGTTGAAAACCGTAAGCTTCATGAGCTTATCCAGGAGGTCAGAGTTCCTACCGAAACAGTGACTGAGATCACTGACGGTAAAACCAAAGAAGTAGAGCGTAAGACCTACCCGGGTTACGTTCTTATCAAAATGGTCGTTAATGACGACACATGGTATCTCGTAAGAAATACCAGAGGCTGTACAGGATTTGTAGGCCCTGCTTCAGAACCTACTCCCCTTTCCGAAGCTGAGGTAAAACAGCTCTTCGGCGTGGACGTTTCTTCTGTCGAGGTCAACTTCAAGGTCGGCGACAGAGTTCAGATCTCAGGTACAGCTATGGACGGCTTCATCGGAGTCGTTCAGAATATCAATCTCGAAGATCGCAGCGTAGACCTTCTCGTTTCTATGTTCGGTCGAGAGACCCCCACTACCCTGCCTATCAGTCAGGTCATCTTAGTGGAGGATTGATGCTGAGGGTTATTCCCAAAGCTTTTATCAGGTCAAAAAGAGAACGCAAGTGTTCTCAGTGGGAGGGATAAAATACATATTATCCCGCCGTTTACCACATTTATGGAGGTGCGAATTAAATGGCACAGAAAGTAGTTGGCTACATTAAGCTTCAGATCGCAGCAGGAAAGGCTACTCCTGCACCGCCTGTTGGTCCTGCACTCGGTCAGCACGGCGTAAATATCATGGCATTTACAAAGGAATTCAATGAGAGAACAAAGAACGACGCAGGTATGATCATCCCTGTTGTTATCACTGTTTACGCAGACCGTTCATTCTCATTCATCACTAAGACACCACCCGCTGCAGTTCTTATCAAGAAGGCTTGCAACATCAACAGCGGTTCAGGTGTTCCAAACAAGACTAAGGTTGCTAACATCACTAAGGAACAGGTTCAGAAGATCGCTGAGCAGAAGATGCCCGATCTTAACGCAGGTTCACTCGAGGCTGCTATGAGCATGATCGCAGGTACAGCTCGTTCAATGGGCGTTGTAGTCGTTGACTAATTTTTAATTAACTGAATGATGAAGGTGTATCGTCACCTTTCGGAGTTCTATTGGTGGGAGGAAAATTCCGCTAATCGGGTATAAATAATCCCGATATTACCACTTAAATAGGAGGAAATATAATGAAACACGGCAAGAAATATGTTGACAGCGCTAAGGCTGTTGATTATGCAAAGCAGTACGAGTCCGCAGAGGCTCTTGACTTAGTTTGCAAGAACGCAAAGGCTAAGTTCGATGAAACAGTTGAAGCTCATATCCGTCTCGGTGTTGACTCACGTCACGCTGATCAGCAGGTTAGAGGCGCTGTTGTTCTCCCTAACGGTACAGGTAAGACTGTTCGTGTATGCGTATTCTGCAAGGAAGACAAGTATGAGGCTGCACAGGCAGCTGGCGCTGAATTCGTTGGCGGTCAGGATCTCGTAGATAAGATCATGAAGGAAAACTGGATGGACTTCGACGTTGTTGTTGCTTCACCTGATATGATGGGTCTCGTTGGTCGTCTCGGTAAGGTTCTCGGACCTCGTGGACTTATGCCAAACCCAAAGGCTGGTACAGTAACTCCTGACGTTGCTAAGGCTGTTACAGAGGCTAAGGCTGGTAAGATCGAGTATCGTCTCGATAAGACAAATATCATCCACTGCCCTATCGGTAAGGCTTCTTTCGGTGCTGCTAAGCTCGAAGAGAACTTCAACACTCTTATGGAAGCAATCGTAAAGGCTAAGCCTGCTGCTGCTAAGGGTACTTACCTCAAGAGCTGCACAGTTACTTCAACTATGGGCCCTGGTGTACCGGTTGCTACAGCTAAGTACGGTGTTTGATCAATAATACACAAATTAAGGCTGCACTTTTTGTGCAGCCTTTTTATTTTATTTATCGTCGTCAGAAAAAATGGCTCCTTTGCCGCTTCTGGCGATTTTTTTTAATGCATCTAACAGTACGCCCTGCTGATCAGGTGAAAGCTTCCTGACAGATTTCAGAATGGATGCATAGCCCTTGATCCCTTTGAGATCGCTGATATTATTATTGTCAGCAGATGTCTCCAGCACATCGAAAACAGTGTTAACGAAGTTCTCTCGCTCTGTATCATCAAAATCATCAAGCCATCCGTTGATAGTTTTGTTGATAACATTGCCGGATTTGGATGTCTTGTCAACCGTGATAAAGGCATTGCGTTCCAACTCCCAGTTATAGGAGAGATGCTGCATTATGCCGTTGACGGAATTTTTCACGATTTTATGTTCAGATCCGCTGCCGAGGAGTCGTCCCACGACTGAACCATCGGGAATGTAGCTTTTTATAAGAGGAAGAATTGCCCTATATTCCGGACTCTGCACCACCTCGTCCCTGAATCCCGGACCATCGAAAGAAAATACGTTAACGATACGGCTGCGTATAGATTCGTCGCACATCATAAGGGTATAAACCGCAAGATTTCCGCCTTTGGAGTGACCGCCAAGCCGTATCGGACAGTTCAGCCCCATAAAGTTAGAATTGATATAATCAAGTGCATGAAGCTGACTTCCGGTCTGCTGAACATAGCTGAGCATCAGATCTTCCTTCCAGCCCACAAGCGAGCCGTCAGTTCCACGGAAAGCCACAAAGACTGAGCCGTCCTCGGGGAAACAGGTTATTGCAGAGAACTGAATATCCTCCTCGGTGCTGACGATATTTCTGTAGCCTGATATGAGCATTCCTCCGAAACGCCGAGAATGTGCCATTTCCGCAAAGAGTTCACTGTCCTGGTCGAAACTGATAATACGTTCGCCCTCGGGGATAAGCTTGCCGTCGAAATTGCTGAACGCCTCAGCTATGGTGATCTTCTCACTCAAATCAGCTGAAACGCAGTTGTCAAGCTTGATATACCCGAACTGGCAAAGGATGAGTGCGTCTATTTCATTGAATGGGTCAACTGAGAAAGGAATATCCCCTCTCCATTTCAGATAATCGATAATATTAGCCATTTTCTACTCCGTCTATGAAAGAAAGAGGACGCCGAAGCGTCCTCTTATATCGTTTGAGCAATTATTCAATCAGAAGATTATGACTCAGGGAGCTTATTGATGAGCTCGAGCTTATACTTCTGGATTGAGAGAGCGTCAGCATTTGTGATGCCGTCGCCGTTATTAGCAACGTCGCCGTTGATCTTACCCTGTGCAGTAAGTGAATACTTGCTTGGGTTAGAGATTGACTGCATGATGATTACAGCGTCTGATACGTCTACAGCACCGTCGCAGTTAGCATCACCGTAAAGAACGTCGCCGCTTGGAGTTGAAGCTGTTGTTGAAACTGGATCATCCTTAGGAGTTGTAACAACATCAGATGCACCCTTTGGAGCTACACCCTTACCAGCTGCATCGTCCATGAATGAAACCATAGCAACGAGAGGAGCATTCCAGTTGATTGTAACCTCGTTAACAGACCAAGCTTCAGCACTATCAACATAGCACTTCTGTGAAGCAACTGTACCTCTTACATAGCCGAGACCACCAACGTATGGATCCTGCATACCTGCACCAGGACCACCTGACAGAACGCCTGCAGGAGCCATTGGGAACTCAGGATCAACGCCGTGTGACCACCATCTGTGGTGAGGATTCTCAAGGTGATGTGTACCATAACCGGAAATGTATGAGAAGCACATACCGTTACGTCCGAAGAGGTAATCCATAGCTTCTGAAGCACCGTTGAGGTACTGCGCATCGCCTGTTGCTGTGTAAGCATAAGCCATAACCAATGCGTTGTTGATTACGAATGAGTTTGAACCCCACTCATAACCCTCGATCTCGATAAGCTTACCTGTATCAGGATCGTAACCAACGTTGTTAGGATCGGTAAATACAGATCCTCTGTAAGGAATACCCATACCGTTTGTTGCGCCGTGCATATACTTGATGTAGTCATCAGCACCGCTAACGATTGATTTTTTAACTGTCTCATAGTCAGCTTCCTTAACCTGCTCTGGGTTGAGGTAGAGTGACAGAGTACCCAGACCTGAAGTACAACCCCAGTTGAATGAGCTGAATGAGCCCTTGTTTTCACCACCGCCGAGGTTTGTTGTAAGGCTGAATGCCTTATCATTACCTGTGCTGTCGTTCTTATTCTTGTAAGCGCTGATATCAGTGTAGTACTCAGAAGCATCGTTGCCGAATACGCCTTCAGTAATAGCAAGCTCACAGCCAGCCCAGTAGAAGTCATCGAGAACGTAAGAGTCACCGTAAGGACCACCGCCGATAGCCTGATCGAGAGGTGCGAACTGAGGATCCTTCTTATAGATATCGTCTTTGCCGTCTTCTACCTTATAGCCATCTGTAGCCTTAACTGCTGCGTAGCACTTTTCAGCGTTAGCAAGACACTCCTTAGCAAATGCAGGGTCGATGTCCTTCCAGAGACGTGCTGCCTGAGCTGCACAAGCTGCAAGGTTGAGAGTAGCTGCATACGTAGGTGGCTTAACTATACGAGTTGTGCCCCACTCTTCTTCGTATTCCCAAGCCTTTGTAGCAAGACCTGTCCACTTGTGGTCGTGGAGCTTGTGGTATACGAAGTTTTCGCAAGACTTGCCCCAGTAAGGATCCTTGCTTGAAACGATCATCTTGAACATCCACTCGAGCTCATATCTTGCTTCGTCGAGGATATCAGGATAGCCGTTTGAGTCCTCAGGAATAGCCATTGTCTTTCCGTCGTCGAACTTGCCTTCTGTACCGTACTTCTTCATTGCGAGTTCGTATGTGTTCTGGAGTGTCCATACAGATACACCGCCGTTAACAACGTACTTACCGTGGTCACCAGCGTCGTACCAACCGCCGACACCGTCGATCTGGTATGAAGTATCTCCGTCGAACTTATTTGAATAGAACTTAACCCACTCAGACTGAACGTAAGCGTCATCCTTTGTATGACCAGCAGGATGTGCGAGTGAGCTCTTATCACCTGATGTGATATACTTAGACTCTATCGGAATACCTGAACGGTTCTGATAGTAGTAGTTTACAGCGTTAGCGAGCATTGAGCTGTCATAGATGTTCTCATCTATTCTGAACTTCATTGACTCGTTCATTGTGTAAACCTTGCCTGTCTTCCAGTTTGTCCACTCAAGCTTGTCACCTGAAGCCTTAGTATCCCAAGCGCCCTTGAGGTTGAAGCAAGCAGTATCTGAAACGCCTACAGAATCCTTTACGAAGATTGTGTATTCGCCGGGAGTTGTAAGCTTGGAGAAGTCGAGGATCTGAACGTACTTACCGCTGTCCTTGATCTTCTTGCCGTAGTCAGTTTCTTTTGTTTCGCCGTTACCTGAATCAGGATCTTCTACAACCTTAGAAGCAGTACCTGTGTAAACAGCCTTACCTGAAGAATCTCTTACCTCGAACTCACATGGAGATGAGTTATCTGTGCAGTAAGAAGCTCTCTTCTCAAGGTTTGGATAGTAACCAACCTGGTTGATTCTAACGTTTGATCTTGGACGAACAACGCCGAATTCGTTTGTTGTATCGAAGTCACCTTCATCACTTGTGTTATCAACGAGTGAGAGGTTATCGAATGTAAGTACAGCACCCTTAGGCATACCGGTATCGTTATTGCCGTACTGACCGTGGTTATCTGAGTAATGGAATGCCCACTCTGTAGGACCTACTGGAGAATCCTTCAGTGTGAAAGTATCCTCGAAATGGAACTCTTCGCCAGCCTTGATCTGGTATGGCTTCCACTCCTGACCGGAAAGATTGTGCCAGTATTCCTTATCACCTTCGTAGTTACCGATCTTAGCGTAGATGTAACCATCTTCTGTTGCAGTGATATCACCGCTGATGGTGTACTCGTGGCCCTGGATCATTGTAATACCTCTGTGACGGAACTGGAGATCCCAACGTCCGTCAGGACCGTTGCTCTCATCGATAGTGATCTTGTACTTACCACCCTCGATCTTGAAGTGCTGACCAGCAGGCTGTGATTCACAGGTATGCCATGGAAGTGCAGTACCGTCATCAAAGTCGCCGTTACCAAGAACCTGACCAGCATTAACAGTCATAGGAGCAACTGCTGCTACAGAAGTAGCAACCATAGCTGCTGACATAAGGCCGCTTAATGCTGCTTTAGTAATTTTCTTGTGCATTTTAAATACCCTCCCTGAAAATTTTAAAATATAAATGATTTGATAACGCAATGCCAGTGCAAACATTGCGGTTATACCGTTGATAATTAACGTAAGCGATGAGATACGAAGTTCAAATATGAACCTGCACCGCCCCTCACTCATCACTAATATTATATTATATCGGGCTTAAAAAGTAAATAGTTTTCTTGAAATTCGTGCATTTTCCTAATGGCAGCACGAATTTTTTGTGCATTTCATCAGATTTTCACTTTAATCACTGTTTGACCATGATTAAATAATGTACGAATTATGAATAAGTAAACTTTTCTGCTGATTAAGCCCGGTATTCAGCAATTTTCGACTTGCTATTTTTAACTTTATCAGTTATAGCTCTCGGGAAGCTCGGTAATAAGGTTCAGCTTATACTTCTGAATAGAGAGCGCATCAGCACCTGTGATGCCGTCGCCGTTCTTGTTAACGTCGCCGTTTGCCTTGCCCTCATCTGTGAGCTTGTACTTGCTTGGGTTAGCGATAGACTGCATTATGATAACAGCGTCTGAAACATCGACAGCCTTGTCGCAGTTAGCGTCTCCCCACAGAGTAACACGCTCTGAGTTGCTGCCGCCCTGTCCAGAAGTAGTTGTTGTTCCTTCTGTAGACTGTACAGTGGCTGATGTTGTTGCAGTTGTTGTTGCAGAGCTTGTTGTTGCTGTTGAAGTTGTTGTTGTGCCTGATGGTGTCGGCTGTGGGTCAGTACTCCCTTTACCGTCCTTTGTATTAGGCTTAGCAACGAACTTTGTTCCGTCAGGCTCTTCGCCCCATGCCAGCTCGCCGTTTACATACATCGGGATGTGCTCGTTGATAGAGTCAGCCTTCTTCAGGTCTGTAGCCTTAGCGAGGCCGCCCAGGTATGACCAGTCATTTGAAGTATCCCATGCACCGGCAGGTACTGCCTGACCGTCCACAGCATCAGGGATAGAGATCCTGAACTGTACCTCATCTCTGTGTTCGCTCTGGCCTGTAGGCTGGATAGCTCTACCGTCCTCGAACTTGATGAGTGCATAGTAGGTATTGCCTGTAGCATCGCCCTCATACTTATAAGGACCTGATACAGTAGCATAGCCCTGTTCGCCTTCCTTATACTGCTGAGACTTGCCTTCAACCTTGATATCGTCTATTGAAAGTCCTGCTGCCAAAACATCCGATACATCGAAGAAGTATTTGTACTCAACATCCTTTGCAACTCTTGCAGGCCATGCTGTATGGTTCATAGCCCAAGCCTTGACCTCAGTGTAGTTGGTACCCTCAGTACCGTTTATAACAGCTGCTACTTCCCATTCTGGCCACTTCGGAGTTTCAGCAGGCGGGAATGAAGCATCGATAGTTCCGCCGTAGTCGTCTACCATTGCGCAGAGGCAAGCTGTGTAGCCTGCGTTGTAGTCAATAGCAACTTCTGAGTACTCATACTGAGCAACGCTGTTCTTGTAGCTGCCTGACTTGTCAGGACCGCCGACCAGTGCGCCGTAGAGAGTATGAGCATACTCTGTCTGCCATCCCTCATCTCCGCCTGATTCCTGACCAAGGTCATTCCAGTGGTCATCGTGGATACCGGAAGCGGTTCTGTGGTGGAAAGCAGAAGGCTGCTTGTCGCCCATGCCGAGAACGTAGCTCATCTTGAGTCCGTTGTCGCCGAATACGTAGTCCATCTGAGACTTAGCCCAGTCGTTGTACTTAGTCTGGAGTGAAGAATCGTCCTTGAACAGTGTATCACTTGCCAGCTTAGCAAGCCATGCAGTTGTTGTAGCGTGACGAGCGCTTCCCCAGTTGAAGAGCCATGCCAGACCGTCGGGAGTATAGTCTACCTTCTTTCCGCCGTAACCGTCGATCCAGTAATCGAGGTGGTGGGAAACGTGTTCGATCCACTCCTTGTTGCCTGTATTCATAGCGTAGAGCATAGCAGCTGCCTGAGATGTATCATCCCAGCAGAGGCCCCATGTGTACTTACGTGTAGTTGACTGACTCTCAAGCGGGAAATCAGGGATGTAGTCCTTCTCGATCTTGTCGAGATAGCTCTTATCGCCTGTAGCAATGTAGAGCCAGTTTGCAGCGTACATACAGTCATCCAGCCATGAGGATGTATCGTACATACCTGACATACCGCCGATATCCTTGCTTGCTCTGATCTTGTCAGCACCCTCAAAGAGATCCTTGGCGTGTTCGAGATACTGAGCAGCCTTATCAGGCTGAGTATCCTTGAATATAATGTAGCCCTCTGCCAGACAAGCAGCTGAAAGAGCAGCTACGGAAGCATTCTTGATAACGTCGTAAGGTCTTTCCCAGTCGCCGCCGTTGAGGTGATGCTTGCGGAGGTAAACCTCAGCGCTGCACCAGATGTTGTGGTCTGTTGAGCCGCCTGTGAAGTCACCGATAGTACCAACCATTGAGCCGCCGCCCTTATCGCAGGCCATAACGTAGTCCATACCCCACTGGATGTTGTTGCGGTAAGTCTCACCGAGACCCATCTTGTCAACAGCATCCTTGTACTGGATATAGCCCCATGCCATGATAGAAGCGGAGTAAGCATTTGTAAGGGTGAACTTGAAGTGGTCACCTGCGTCGAACCAGCCGCCGGGAACGTAATCTGTTTCCTTGCCGTCTTCGTCTACCATTGAGTCAGCTCTCCACGGAACCTGATTCCACTCAGGGAGCTTACCTGCCTGCTGCACCTCATAGAAGAACATTGACTTCTGGAGAGCCTCAGCGTAGTTGTAATCTGAAGCCGCAGTAACACTGCTTGCAGGGAAATAAGCGAGAATTCCTGCTGACATAGCCAGAGCAGAAACGGCTGCTGTCATTTTTTTGAATATCATTTTTAATACCCCTCTCGTATTAAATTAGCATGATTAGACCATGCCTATACATATTAAATTTACCGCATTTTCCGCTTATTGTCAAGTAGCTTCAAATACATTTCACAAAATATAGCACATTGCCCAAAATATCCATCTAAATATTGTATGGAAAGACAGCTAAGAAGTTTATACTATTATAATAGGGGAAATCTGATGTTGAAGCTTCGTAAGGATAAAAAGAAATCTCCGCAGACCATTAAGCCTGCGGAGTGATATCCTTATTTATGAGCTGAAATTATTCAGCGTCATCCTCAGCAGCATCCTCTGCATCGTCCTCAGCCTCGTCGAGGAGAGCACGCATTGAGATGCTGATTCTCTTTGAATCGTAATCGATATCGATGATCTTAACATCAACCTCGTCGCCTACAGAGAGAACATCCTTGACATTCTCAACCTTTCTGTCAGCGATCTGTGAGATGTGGATAAGACCGTCAACGCCGTCGATGATCTGAGCAAATGCACCAAAGCTTGTGATAGAAACGATAGTAGCCTTAACGATATCGCCAACTTTGTACTGAGCCTTGAAGATCTCCCATGGGTTATCCTCAGTCTTCTTGTATCCGAGAGAGATTCTGTTAGCTTCCTTGTCGAGCTCCTTGATGTAAACTTCGAGAGTATCGCCAACGTTTACAACTTCACTTGGGTGCTTGATGCGCTTCCATGAAAGCTCTGAGATGTGAACCATACCGTCGATGCCGCCGAGATCAACGAAAGCACCGAAGCTTGTGAGTGACTTAACCTTACCTGTGTAAGTTGCGCCAACCTCAGCTGTTTCCCAGAACTTAGCCTGAGCCTCAGCCTTCTTAGCGTTCTGAACAGCCTTGATAGAGCCTACAGCTCTCTTTCTGCCACCTTCAGAAACTTCGATAACGATGAATTCAACCTTCTTCTTGAGGAGCTGCTCAAGCTCTGCGCCTCTTGGGAGACCTGTGAGTGAAGCAGGGATAAATACTCTTACGCCGAAAGCTGTGAGAGTAACGCCCTTGTTAACAACGTGCTGAACAACGCCCTCGAGGACAGTGCCCTCTTCCTGAGCCTTAACGATCTTCTCGTAACCTGCCTGCTCGTCAACCTTCTTCTTGGAAAGAGCAACAGTACCCTCAGCGTCATTCACCTTGATAACGATGAGATCGATCTCATCGCCTACAGAAACGATGTCAGCAGGCTTCTGTGAAGGATCGTCTGTGAGGTCATCGATATTAACATAACCTGTATGCTTTGTGCCAAGATCAACGATAGCTTCTGTATTGTTTACAGCAACAACTGTGCCCTTAACTTTCTCTCCTGTATGTATTTTTTTGAATGACTCATCGAGCGCCTGAGCGAAATCGATATCCTCATCCTGAGCTGCAAGAATTTCATTTTCTGCCATTTTGGTTTGTACCTCCTTGATTATATAAGCGGGGGTGGAAGCCCCTGCCGTAATGCCGATCCTGTCGGCATTGGGAAGCTTTAAAGTCCGAAGCTCGTCCGAATTCTCGATATGATACGTCTTACAGTACCTGCTGCATACCTCATACAGCTTGACCGTATTCGAGCTGTGTCTGCCGCCTACCACCAGCATAATGTCGGAGTTTTTAGCAAGCTCTGCCGCATCTGACTGTCTTGCATCGGTAGCGTTGCAGATAGTATCGAATATAACGATATCCGGGTCGTCCTTCGGGATCACGTTTAAACAATCATCCCATACTACTATATTATACGTCGTTTGCGCCACAATTGCAAGCTTTTTTCCAAAATTTTTATAGTTTTTTTCAAAAAAGTCTTTTAGCTCAAAGTTATCCTTAAAAACAAGGCAATTTTCGTCACAATGACCAACGATGCCCTGAACCTCGGGATGGTTCTTATCGCCAGCAATGAGGATGAAGTATCCCTCGGCTGTTTTCTCTGCAACGATCTTGTGTATTCTCGACACAAACGGACAGGTGGCGTCAAGCATACGGTTGCCCTTGGCTTCGATGGCTTCGTATACGTCCCGTCCCACGCCGTGAGAGCGGATGACTACAGTCTCATCGGGAGCAAGCTCATCCACATTGTCGATGATACGTGCGCCTTTTGCCTGCATATCGTTGACTACGTCCTGATTGTGGATTATTGGGCCGAGAGTAGCCACACGGGTATTGTTCTCCAGTTCGCTGTAGACCATCTTCACGGCTCTGTCAACTCCGAAGCAGAAGCCGGCTGACTTTGCAACAGTGACCTTACTCATCAGCATTATCCTCCTTCTGCTCTATCTTAGGCTGTTCAGCCGCTTCCAGTGCAGGCTGTCCGCCCTCTACAAGCTCCTTGATATCAGCCATGTATCTGTTCTTCAGCTTGACCAGCTGGCGTGGATTGGGTTCTTCTCGTGATTCCACATACTCCGCAGGGTCAATGGGCTGACCGTATTTTATCGTGACCTTAGTGCGGAATCTCAGCTTATCGCCGTATACCACACCAACGGGAACGATGCACTTGCCGGAACGTGCCGCAATGAGAGCCGCACCGGTGTGTCCCTTCTGCACCTTGCCGTCCTTGGAGCGTCCGCCCTCGGGGAATATCATAAGGCTGTCATTTTCAAGGCGCTCGATAGAAGTGTCAATTACCTTCATATCGCCCTTTCCACGGGAAACGGGAAATGCTCCCAGCGAACGTATCAGCCATGCGAAGATCTTGTTTTTGAAAAGTTCCTCTTTTGCCATGAAGGAGATGTGCCCTTTCAGAAACGAACCCACCAGCGGCGGATCGGCATTTGAGCGGTGATTCGGCGTATATATGACAGTTGTGTCTGTGGGGATGTTCTCTCTGCCCTCGAATTTAAGATTGTAGGCGATACGGAAGTAACATCTCAGCAATGCCTTTATAAAGCCGTACATATCACTTTCCTCCGCCTGTTTTCTCGGTGATTATCTTTACAATAGCCTCAGCGGACTGCTCAAGGTCAAGCTCTGTTGTATCCACAAGAACAGCGTCTTCAGCCTGTTTCAGAGGCGATACCTCACGGGTCATATCCTGACGGTCACGCTCGATGATATCGCTGAGTATCTCCTCATAGCAAGGGCAGTTCGGCTTCTCGGAAAGTTCCTTGAAACGGCGGTTTGCTCTCTCCTCGGCGGAGGCTGTGAGGAATATCTTCACATCCGCATCCGGCAGAACGACAGTACCGATATCACGGCCGTCCATGATGACATTGTTCTCTGCGGCGATCTTCTGCTGAGTGCCGAAAAGATACTTGCGGACAGCAGGGATAGCGGAAGTGCGTGAAGCAGCCATCGATATCTCAGGAGTTCTGATAAGGTCGGAAACGTCCCTGTCACCGAGGAAAACTCTCTGTGCGCCGTCGATGAAGCGAAGTGAAACATCTGCCTTTTCAAGGGCTGTCTCTATCTCCTCATCGGGGATGTTGTTCTCGGTGATGAAAAGGGCGATAGTTCGGTACAGAGCACCTGTATCCACATAGATATAGCCCAGTTTCTTCGATACCATTTTGGCAATTGTGCTTTTTCCTGCACCTGCAGGTCCGTCAATAGCGATGTTGATATTCTTCATAGTAAAAACTCCTTTAAGTTTATTTATTTATTTATCTTGTCGTGTATTTCTGCACATTCAGTGCATCGTCCGAAATGGTCAAGTGCCATTCTCGGAAGCGTTTTCCGCAGTTCTCTCGCCATTTCTCGATATACAGCGAAAATCCTCGTTTTGTATGCTTGCTGTGCGACATGATATCACTCCATATCGGGAATGTAGTAAAGGTCAGCCCTTATCTCCTCGGAAAGTTCCATGAGTTTACGCCATTCTTCGGCGTTTTTCACGGATGCGGCGTTCCATAGTCCGGGGCTTTCCTTCTCAACAGCACAGAATTCGCTGAGAAGTGATCTGCTCTTTTCGGATATAGCATGGTCTATCCAGCCCTCGTCAAGGTATATCTTCAGATTATCGTCGCAGAGATAAGTCCTGACGTAGATGTCGAAGTCCTCGAAAATACGTGTACCGACTGCGATATCGTCCTCACGGACAAGCGCCCTCGTGAAGCTTTCAAGGGTACGGATATAACCGATATAGATGTGTTCCTTCGTTACTGTGAATTTGCCCATATTTCATCCTTTCAGATTCTGCCACACCGATATGACAAAGTCGGTGCCGATAACAGCTATAGCCGCAGCGCTGAACACCGTACAGAATTTCTTCGGCAGTTTTTCGCTTATCTTCCCGGACAGCGGATGAAGTCCGTAGAAATAGACCACTGCCATTGCGCCGAATATAGCGCTTGATACGCCCGATGAGCGGTCAAGGATGGACAGCGGCCAGGTTTTGTAGGTCCAGAACTGCTTGTGGAAGATGAACTCCAGCAGATAGGACGCTCCCAGCTCGAATACCGTAGTTATGACAAATGCCAGCACGAACAGCAGTACGGGATTTATCTTCCTTCTTATTAATATAAGAAGCAGAAAAGCTCCCACGGCGTAGATAGGTATTATGGGCAGATGGAGCATTCCCCTGTTGTCGAAATAGTGCCACATCACCCACACCGTCACCACCTCATATATCCAGCCGGCAAAGCCTGCCGCCACAAATTCAAATACATAGCGGAAGACGTTTCGTGAGTTCAGTTTATCCGTCATGGTCTTTCCTCCCAGACTCTCCAGAGCCTTATGATCCATCCTGTTCTGCAAAGCTGCCATATTGCACCGAATACCGCCGTAAACAGCATATCCACGGCAAAGCGCTTCACTTTTTTCTCAGCGAGGGCGATAATTCCGCATATCAGCGCAGTTATACCAATGACAGGGAGATAATACTTTCCTGCAAGAACTCCGCCGAAATGGATGATAAGTTCGGATAATTCGCTGCTTTTGCCGTTTGTCAGGCCGTATACGATACAGTAGATGCTTGTGCCGATACACATTACCATAACCGCCAGCCACGGCAAAACTACTATCATTTCCGCAACGCCCGTCTTTTCAGGGTGGGCGCCATCGCTGCCTGTGATCTTTATTGCCCTTACAAGAAAAAGCACAGAAGGTATGGTCATTACTGCCAGAGCCATGGTCTTACCTTGCCTTTCTTACTTTTGCACCGAAAGGCATAAGTGCCAGTTTCGCCATCTTGAACATCTGCTTTCCGAATGGAATGCCGATGATCATGAGGCACATTAACACGCCTATGAACGCAAATTCAGCCGCCATGGGGATTCCGCTGAAAATCAGCCACAGCACATTCGCCAGACAGGACACAGGTCCGCCGCCGTACTCCACTTCCTTGCCGAATGGCGAAAATGCCAGCTTTGCCAGTTTGAAGCACTGCTTTCCTATGGGGATGCCGATAATGGTGATACACCAGAATAATCCCGATAGTGTCCAGCTCATTCCGCCGATAAATCCGCCGAAAATGAACCAGAGTATATTTCCGATCGATCTCATGTTATCCCTCCTCAGCAGTACAATGCAGCTGTGTAGGCGGTGGAAAATGCTATCTGCAAATTGAATCCGCCTGTGTATGCGTCAACGTCTATGACCTCGCCTGCGAAGAAAAGTCTGCTGCAAAGCTTTGATTCCATAGTTTTCGGGTCAATTTCTTTTGCGGACACTCCGCCGCTGGTAATTATTGCCTCGTCAATGGGGCGGAATCCCGATATTCTCACAGGGAAAGCCTTGAGAAGCTCCCCGAATTTATGTCTCTGCTCCTTGGTTATGCCGTTGACTTTCTGCTGCGGAGAAATGCCCGACAGTTTCACGGCAACGGGTATCAGCTTCGCAGGAAGCAGCGCCCTTATGCCATTGGAGAAGTCACGGTTGAGATTCTCCGCAAAGTCACGCTGTATCCTTGCATCAAGCTGCTCGGCGGTCAGTGCGGGTTTCAGGTCGATGAGAAGCTTGTACCTGCCCGGCTGCATATCACGAATGTGTGAGCTTGCACTGAGCACAAGGGGGCCGCTTACTCCGAAGTGAGTGAACAGCATTTCTCCCATTTCGCTGTATATCGCCTTTTCGCCGTCCATCAGCTTCAAGGTGACATTACGGAGGGAAAGTCCCATCATCTCGGCGCAGTACCTGTCGGGAGAAATCAGCGGCACAAGGCTTGGTTTCAGCTCGGTCACGGTATGTCCGACGGACTCGGCAAGCATATAGCCGTCGCCAGTTGAACCTGTATTGGGATAGGATTTTCCTCCGCAGGCTATAATCACAGATGAACAGGGATATTCCTGTCCGCCTGCTCTGACACCCGTAACAGCGCCGTTTTCGGTGATAAGCTTCGTGACACGGCTGTGGACGACCTGCACTCCCAGATTTTTCATCTCACGGGCAAGAGCGTCAGCAATGTCGTTGGCATTGTCGCTGACAGGAAAAACACGGTTTCCCCTTTCGGTCTTGAGAGGAACTCCCAGCCCCTCGAAAAATTCCATAGTGCTGTCTGCATCGAAGTTAGAGAAAGAGCTGTAGAGAAAACGTGGATTCACCGGGATATTCTTCATATGCTCGTCGGTGGAGCTGTTATTGGTGACGTTACAGCGTCCCTTTCCCGTGATGCGAAGCTTGCGTCCCAGCTTCTCGTTTTTCTCGAAGACGATAACGCTCTTTCCGTAGCGAGCCGCCCAGACTGCCGCAAAACAGCCTGCCGCTCCGCCGCCAATGATAATTACATCAGTCATAATTTATCCCTTTCTTCCGCCAACGGTCTTTTTCTTCTGAGTGAAGTTTCTGCCACGCTGATGCACATTAGCTTTATTCTTTACACGATCCCTGTCATTTCTCACGTGTTTGTTTTTCTGATTCGGCGCAGGCTTTCTGTCGTCCTGCACAAGGCAGTTGGGCGATGAACCGATAAGGTCACGGCGGCCTGCTTTCTTCAGCGCTTCAAGGACTATCTCCCTGTTCTGCGGACGGAAATACTGGAGCAGTGCCCTCTGCATAGCCTTTTCTTTGGGAGTTTTCGGAACGTAGACCTTTTCCATCGTGTAAGGGTCAAGCTCGGTGTAGAACATGGCTGTGGAGATAGTGCCCGGTGTGGGATAGAAGTCCTGCACCTGTTCGGGACGTATCTTGTTGTCACGGAGGAACAGTGCAAGGTCAATGGCTTCATTCAGCGTACTTCCGGGATGCGAGGACATCAGATACGGCACCAGATACTGCTCCTTTCCCATGCCCTTTGTTATCTCGTAGAATCGCTTCTGAAAGCGCTTGTATGCCTCGATGTGGGGTTTTCCCATTTTGTCCAGAACTACCGCAGAGCAATGCTCGGGAGCGACTTTCAGCTGACCGCTTACGTGGTGCATGATGAGTTCCTTCATGAACTCGTCGTCCTTGTCCTCGATGAGGTAGTCGTAGCGTATGCCAGAACGGATGAATACACGCTTCACGCCCTTTATCTTGCGGAGTTTCCTCAGCATGGCGAGATACTCGGTGTGGTCAACTTTCAGCGCAGGACATGGCTTTGGAGCGAGACATTTCTTCCCCATGCACAGACCCTTGCTCAGCTGTTTGTCGCATGAGGGATGGCGGAAATCAGCGGTAGGGCCTCCCACATCGTGGATATAGCCCTTGAAATCGGGCATTTTTGTAATCCGCTCAGCTTCGGCAAGGACGGACTCCTCACTTCGGCAGGTAACACGTCTTCCCTGATGGAGGGCGATGGAGCAGAAATTGCAGTAGCCGAAACAGCCACGGTTGTGAGTGATGGAGAAGCGCACTTCCTCGATGCCGGGAACTCCTCCCAGAGCCTCATATGACGGGTGATACTGCCTTGTATAGGGCAGAGAATACACGTAGTCAAGCTCCTCCGTAGTCAGGCTGTATGCAGGGGGATTCTGCACCAGCATATGCTTGCCGTGACGCTGGATTATTATCTTTCCGTAGACCTCATCCTGCCAGTCATACTGTATCTTCACAGCCTTGGCATATTCGGGCTTGCTGTCACGCACCTGCTCAAATGAGGGACACTGCGCCGCACCGAGGGGAGTGTTCACAGGCTCGGTTAGGTAGCAGGTACCACGTATATCATGGATATCACGTATATTCTCGCCGCCGGCAAGTCGGGGGCAAAGTTCCTGTATCTGGTGCTCGCCCATGCCGTACATGAGAAGATCCGCACCGCTGTCAACGAGAACTGACGGTCTTACAGCGTCGTCCCAGTAGTCATAATGGGCGAAACGGCGCAGAGAGGCTTCAAGTCCGCCTATGGCTATGGCGATGTCACCGAAATATTCACGTATCTTCTGACAGTAAACTATCACCGCACGGTCGGGACGTTTGCCTGCCTGTCCGCCTGCTGTGTATGCGTCATCGGAGCGCTTTCTCTTGGCGGCGGTGTAATGCGCTACCATTGAGTCGATATTGCCTGCGGTGACGAGGAATGCATACTTAGGCGCACCGAAACGTTTAAAGTCACGGTCGGTATGCCAGTCGGGCTGAGAGATAACTCCCACGGTGTAGCCCATTGCTTCGATAAGACGGGTAACGATAGCCGCACCGAAGCTGGGATGATCAACGTAGGCGTCCCCTGTTATGTATATGAAATCGAACTGTTCTATTCCCAGCTCGTCCATTTCTTTTTTCGTGGTGGGAAGAAATCCCTTGTACATATCATCGTACCTCCCTGTTCAGTAAGCAGTAAAGAACTTACGTTATAATTCCTAAATATGCACAGGCTGTAATTATTATAACGACTGCAATAAATAATGTGATGATTAATAAAGGGAGTATTTCACTTTTTTCTCCGCCACCCTCGGATATAAGGGTAGGAAATTTCATCATTTCAGCATTATTGCAGATACTGTCTATCCTTTCTTTAAAATACTCGCTAAGGCTCTCCTTTTCACTGTCCGAAAGCTGTCTGATCGCTTCTTTTCCGCCTGATACAATGGATTCAAAATGCTCATCCATCCCCACATATCCGTCGGGAACAAATATCTGAACTATGTCGCCTCTTTCTATCATCGACGCTCTGAGCCCCGATCCACATACCTCATAGGTCTTCCCGTTTCGGGCTTTTACAATAAAGCTGTATACAGTCAGCTTTGAGCTTATTCTTGTTTTTCTCACCGACTCCACCATGGCAGTCATTCTTCTGTTCGTCCCGGCATATTTCAGTTCACGCCGTATCTTGGAGACCAGCATTATGATCAGGATGATCTCAAGTATTATCATGACCACGAAACATATAGCTTGAAAACGTTCATCTGCTTCCATTCCGCTCACTCCTTATATGCCCTCTGCTTTTTTTCAGAGTGCCATAATATATATCTGGCAAGGGTTGTCCTCGCCCCATATTTCCGTAATGACTTCCAGTTCCTTGAATCCGCAGGCAAGATAGAAATGGTTTGTCTCGTCGTAGTCCTCATACATTCCCATCTTCACCGTCTTTACCTGCATGAACTGATAGCCCATTTCCTGTGCAGTCTTACGGGCTTCCTCGAAAAGCTGACGTCCCAGACCGTGGCGGTGGTACTCTTTCAGCACACCCATGACTGCGATCTCAACAGTCTCACGTCCTGTCTCTTTCAGACAGAGGAATCCCACGTATCTGCCGTTCTCCTCAGCCGCAAGGAAGATCCGGTCAACGCTTTCAGCGATGTACTGCTCTCTGCTCTCGTCCACCTCGAACCAGTCGTGGAGCGCCTCAAGAACTTCCCTTGCTATGGCCTTTTTGGTTTCGTTATCTTTAATCTGTTCTATCATTTTTTCTCCTTTATTTCAACGGCGGATGATATCCGCCCCTGCATAGCACTTAGCCGTCCATTTCCATGCGGACACGGCGCTCGTCGTACTGCATCTTCGACATGAGAACTCGTCTCGGCTTTGCGCCTTCGCTGGGACCTATAACTCCACGCTCCTCCAGTTCGTCCATGATACGTGCGGCTCTTGCATAGCCCAGTTTCAGCTTTCTCTGGAGCATGGATGTGGAAAGCTGTCCTGCATCGACCGCTACCTTTATGGCACGTTCAACGAAGTCCTCATCACTTCCCTCAGCATAGCCTGCATCACCGCTGTCACCGTGGTCGCCCTTAGTCGCAGGAACGAAATTGTTAACGGCTTCTTCAATGTTCTTATCGTATACAACACCCTCGAACTGTCCCTTTATATAGTCAAGAGTAGCATTTATATCCTTGTTTGATGCGAAACATCCCTGAACACGTACAGGGTCGGTGGCACCGATAGGCATATACAGCATATCGCCGTTTCCGAGAAGCTTTTCTGCACCTGCACAGTCAATGATAGTACGGCTGTCCACCTGAGACTTTACCGAAAGAGCGATACGGCTGGGGATATTAGCCTTGATGATACCTGTGATAACATCGGTGGTAGGACGCTGTGTAGCTACAACAAGGTGCATACCTGCGGCACGTCCCATCTGTGCAAGACGCTGGATGGAGTCCTCGACCTCGTTCTTAGCGACCAGCATCATATCAGCCAGCTCGTCGATGAAAATGACTATCTGCGGCATCTTGTCCATGTCGCCGTCCATCTCGGCAAGCTCATTGAATGACTTCAGGTCGTTTGCGCCGTTGTCAGCGAAAATAGTGTATCTTCTCATCATCTCATTTACAGCCCAGCCAAGAGCGCCTGCCGCTTTCTTTACGTCCACGACTATGGGGATAAGAAGGTGCGGTATGCCGTCGAACACCTTGAATTCAACTATCTTCGGGTCGATGAGGATGAGTTTTACCTCATCTGGGTCCGCATTGAAAAGGATGCTCATGATGATGGAACGTGTACATACAGACTTACCCGAACCTGTAGTACCTGCGATGATAACGTGGGGCATCTTAGCGATATCGCCAAGGATAACATTGCCTGTGATGTCCTTGCCCACAGCGAAAGTCAGCTTGCTCGAAGCATTTCTGAATTCCGGAACTGAGAGTATCTCCCTGAGAGTGACCATATCCTTTGTGCCGTTTGGTATCTCGATACCCACAGCGGCTTTTCCCGGAACAGGGGCGATACGTACTCCCTGAGCGGCAAGGCTGAGAGCGATATCATCGGCAAGTCCCGTTATCTTCTTGACCTTTACTCCTACACCGGGCTGTACCTCGTAACGGGTAATGGCAGGACCACGGTAGATATCTTTTATCTTTACCTCAACGCCGAAGCTTCTGAGGGTATTGACGATAACGTCAGCCTTTTCACGCATTTCCCTCATCGCCTCGTCCCTGTTGACTCTCACATCCGCATTTGTCAGCAGATCAAGAGGCGGACGGAGATAAAGCGGCTTGATGGGCATTTCTTCCTGTACTGCGTCCTCCTCGTCCATATCGAAAGGCGGAAGATCGTCCTCTTTCTTGTCAGCGGCCTTGCTGATAAGATCTTCAAGGCTTGCGCTGTCCCTTTGCTGAGGAGTGGGAGCTTTATCGGGGAATATCTCGAAATCATCATCTACATTATGTATCTGGTCGTCGGTGGGAAGCTGGATATCCATGAGAAATCCGTCATCCTCCGGCGCAGGCTTCAGCACAGGCTGAGAGAATCTGATATTTCTCTCGGGAACGGGCTTTGACTTTGTCTCGCTTATCATATCCACAGCTTCGATATCCTTGTCAAAGCTTCTCTTCTCCCGTTCGTCGTCGATGCCGTCATCGTCGATATATTCGTCTCTGTATTCCATCCCTGTCATAAGATTGCTTATGCCCTCGCCCATATGACGGAAATGCCTTTGTACAGCATTGAACAGATCGTTCATTCCGTTGCCCGAAAGGAACATCACCAGCACGAAAAGCGCAACAGCTGTAAGTATCCTTGCACCCAGTTTTCCCATGAATTTCAGAAGCGGCCATGCCAGAATGCCCGATGCCACTCCGCCGCCCTTGAGGTGCTGTCCCTCGGAATAGAGCAGTTTTATTACATGGATGAATCCGCCGTCAGGAAGCTTTCCCACGGCGAATATCTGTATCGCAGAGCTTACAAGTATAGTTATGCCGATGCCGCACCATATTCTGCCTGATGTTTTCTCGGTATTGCGCTCCATGCCTATTTTCACGGCTGAATAAAGCAGTGAAGCAGGAAGCACCAGCGCTGCCCATCCGAACAGGCCAAGCAGTATGTCATGCATCCTCAGCCAGCCCTTTGTGCCTTTGACCAATATCATGGCGGCGAGGATAACTCCCAGCGCAAATAGCACAACCGAAGCGAACTGTCCCGTACTCTGGGGTCTCTTCTTCTCCTCTGTCACTTTCTTTGCCGGCTCTGCCGCCTTTTTAGCAGGTTCAGCCGCCTTCTTTGCAGGCTCTGACTTTTTCTTCGCAGGAGCCGCTTTTTTCTTTCTGGTTTCAGCCATTGTTTCCCTCCGTATTTTGCTACACATATCTTTTATCCGAATTTTCGATCATATCATAAAGGCAGTCCATAGCGTCGCCGAGACTTCCGCAGCTGTCGATAAGTCCCAGTTCCACGGCCTTTTCGCCTTCCACAACGCTCCCCACATCAAGCACAAGTTCCTCGGTATTCATCATCAGCGAGCGGAAATCCTCCTCGGATATACCGCTGTTGCCTACAACGAACCTGACTATCCTGTCTTGCATCCGCTGAAAATAAGAAAGCGTCTGCGGCACTCCGAGGACTGTTCCGTTCATCCGCACAGGATGGATGGTCATGGAAGCACTTGGGACAATAAAGGACTTCTTAGCGCTTACCGCAAGAGGCACGCCGATGGAATGGCCGCCGCCCACCACAAGGGATACCGTGGGAGTCTTCATGCCTGAGATAAGCTCGGCAATGGCAAGACCTGCCTCCACGTCTCCGCCGACGGTGTTGAGGATGATAAGCAGTCCCTCAACGCTCCTGTCCTGTTCAACAGCGACGAGAGCGGGGATGATATGTTCGTATTTAGTAGTTTTGTTCTGTTCCGAAAGCACATAGTGTCCCTCTATCTGCCCGATAACGGACAGGCAGTGGATGAGGTGCTTGGCGTTCTGCGAGACAGTCTCGCCGTTTTTCTCGGCAAGAAGTGCCTGCCGGAGCTCTTTTTCTTCGGTATCGTTCATAATATCGCCTCCTGACTTGACAAGAATATTATGTCCGCCAGTCAGAAGCGTATACACATTTATTATACACGCATTCCAAATCAAAGTCAAGCCTGCAAGCTGACGGCAGCTTGACCCCGATGTACACTTGTCAATGATCTTGGACACTAACCCTCAAAAAATAAGATGTTAAGCAGATAATGGCAAATTCACCTCATGTAGGAGCCGTAGGCGACGGAGTGAGGTGAATTTGCGGCGGCTCA
>Ga0129307_1001330_pt1 | contig 27094 bp, 20 predicted proteins | sample P1105metagenome_FD_94437 | JGI IMG/M metagenome (GOLD analysis project Ga0129307, IMG submission 94437) | Capybara group fecal microbial communities from Wisconsin, USA - P1105 metagenome | ecosystem: Host-associated > Mammals > Digestive system > Large intestine > Fecal | place: USA: Wisconsin...
GTAGTGTGCCTGCTTCCTCAAGCCTATTCTAACAATTTTTGACTTGCTGCGTTAGAGGCACTGTGTTTCATTCCCTTTGGTGCCTTGGAGCGCAGCGGAAAGGAATGGTCATAAAAATGGACGTCTGCCCCGGTGGGCAGGCGTCCGTTTTCATCTGTGGAGAAGCGCGGCGCCGGGTCAAGCCTTGCGGCAGGTGAGCTGATGGATGACATAAGGCGACTCTGTGACCACATTCACCGGCTTGGAAAAATCCAGGGTGAAGAGGCCGATAAAAGACTTGGCGTCCACCATGATGGCGTTATCGGGAGAGTGGAGGAACACGTCTTCGTCGGCCGCACAGGCCAGGCGCTGTATGGCGCGGATCTCCTCAATAGACTCAAACTGCACCGGAATGACCATGGAGCATGGCCTCCTTTCAAAATCAAGATGACCGGCGTGAACCGCCGGACGGCTGAGGGGCGGAAGACGTTACCGCACAGCGGCTTTCCTGCGGCTGGCGATCTCCAGCTGACGGATCACATATACGGAATCGGTAACGACCTCCACCGGCTTGGAAAAATCCAGCGTAAAAAGGCCCAGGAAGGACTTGGCGTCCACCAGAATATTGCTCTGGGGAGCGCGGAGCAGCACCTGCTCATCCACCGTCTGCGCCATGCGCTGCAGTCCTGCAATCTCAGCAATGGAATCAAACTTTGTCTCAATGACCATATAGGGCACCTCCTTGTGACACGCTGAGTATAACACGGGGGGCATGGGGGCGCAATGGGCAGGATAACTAAAGTTAGAAATAAGGAATGCTTTCGTTTGAAGCTATTTTTGATGTGCAAATTAAATTATACAGAAAACAAATTGGTAGCACCATTTATTTTGTGCAAATTGATAAAAGTCCCCGGGGCGGTAATAGGCCGCCCCGGGGACCCGGGTAACATTCTTTTATTGCATCAGAGAACAGACCAGCTCCGTATAAGCGGCGGGGTCTTCCAGTGGGAGTCCGGCGATGAGAAGGGCCTGATCATAGAGAAGCTCGGCATAGGTCCTGGCCCGCTCCTTGTCCCCCTCCAGAGCAGCGCGGAGGGCGGCAAAGGCGCCGGAGTCGGGGTTGAGCTCCAGTACCCGGCCTGCCTTCATCTCCTTGGCGGCCTGGGGATCCACACGCTGGAAATACTTCTCCATCTCCAGGGATACGGGGCCGTCGGCGCTCATGCAGACGGGGGCGGACTTGAGGATCTTGGAGATGCGGACCTCCTTGATCCTCTCGCCCAGGGTCTCCTTGACGAAGTCCAGCACATCCTTGTTTTCCTCGGCCTTTTTTTCGGCCTGGGCCTTCTCTTCGTCGCTCTCAGGGAGGGCGTCGTCGTCGCAGACGTTCTTGAAGGGCTTGCCGTCCCACTCGGAGAGGGTGTTCATGACAAACTCGTCCACCTCGTCAGTGAGGTAGAGGATCTCATACCCCTTGTCCAGCACGCGCTCGGCCTGAGGTAGCTTGGCGGCCTTCTCCACGCTCTCGGCGCAGAGGAAGTAGATGGATGGCTGGTCCTCCGCCATGCGCGCTGCGTACTCGGCCAGGGAGGTATTCTTGCCCTCGCGGGAGGACCAGAAGAGGAGCAGATCCTTGAGCATATCCTTATGGGCGCCGTAGTCGGAGACCACGCCGTACTTGAGCTGACGGCCGAAGGCGGAATAGAACTGCTCATATTTTTCACGGTCGTCTTTCTGGAGCTTCAAAAGTTCGGCCTTCACTTTCTTCTCCAGGTTGCCGGAGATGACTTGGAGGACCCGGGTATGCTGGAGCATCTCACGGGAGATGTTGAGGGAGAGGTCGGGGGAGTCCACCACGCCCCGGATGAAACTGAAGTGGTCGGGGACCAGGTCGGCGCACCGGTCCATGATGAGCACGCCGGAGGAGTAGAGCTGGAGGCCCTTTTCATAGTCGCGGCTGTAGTAGTTGAAGGGTGCGTGAGCGGGAATGAACAGGAGGGCCTTGTACTCCACCTGTCCCTCGGCGGACACGTGGACGACCGCCAGGGGGTCTTCCCAGTCGCCGAACTTCTCCTTATAAAATGTGTTGTACTCCTCGGTCGTCACCTCGCTCTTGGGGCGCTGCCACAGGGGCACCATGGAATTGAGGGTCTCCCACTCCTTCACCGTCTCATACTCGGGTTTGTAATCCTCCCCGGCATCCTCCGGCTTGGGCTTCATGTGGGAATGCTCCATCTCCATGACGATGGGGTAGTGGATATAGTCGGAATACTTTTTTACCAAGCTGTCCAGCCGGTACTGCTGGAGGTACTGGTCGTAGTCATCGTCCTCGGTGTCGGGCTTGATGTGGAGGATCACGTCGGTACCGGCAGCCTCCCGCTCGCAGGGGGTTATGGTGTAGCCGTCGGCCCCGGCGGATTCCCACTTCCAGGCCTCGCCGCTGCCGTAGGCTCTGGAGATCACCGTCACCTGATCGGCCACCATGAAGGCGGAGTAGAAGCCCACGCCGAACTGGCCGATGATGTCGGCCACGTCCTGGTTTTCCCCCTCCTTGGCGGCCATCTCCTGCTTGAACTGGAGAGAGCCGCTGCGGGCGATGGTGCCCAAATTCTGCTCCATCTCGTCCCGGGTCATGCCGATGCCGTTGTCGCAGACGGTGAGGGTGCGCGCGTCCCGGTCCGGGATCAGGGTGATCTTGAAGTCGGAGCGGGAGAGTCCCACCTGATCGTCGGTGAGGGACCGGTAGGCCAGCTTGTCCACCGCGTCGCTGGCGTTGGAGATGAGCTCCCGGAGGAAAATCTCCTTGTGGGTATAGATGGAGTTGATCATCAGATCCAAAAGCCGCTTGGATTCCGCCTTGAACTGTTTCTTTGCCATAAGTCAAGCCTCCGTATGAAAAAGATAAGAGAATAAAAAACGATAGTTTAGCACTCTTTATCTTTGAGTGCTAAACTATCATAATCCTTCGTATAGAAAATTGCAAGAGGGTTCAAGAATTGTTTACAAATTATCCCGCTGCGGTGATGGAGAAGGTCTGGCGGAAGGTCTGCGTCTGCCCCTCGATGGGGAGCAGGTAGTGCTCGCCGACCGCCTCATAGCCGCTGTAGTCCACCCGGTTGGTGATGGTGAGACCGTATCTGGTGAAGGAGAAATCCTCAAAGCTTCCGCCGAGCTGGGACGTTGTATCACGGCTGGCAAAATACCAGTTGTGAAGCCCCACTTCGGGCTGAGCGGGCAGGAGGGCGAGCAGGGAGAACAGCGCCAGGCTGTCGTTGGAGTTCAGAAAGGAGGGCGCGGCGCTGGTGGTAAAGGACACGCCGGTGACCACGCCGTCCTCCAGCGTGTACTGAAGGGCGGGAGGGGGATCGGACAGGCCGATGGAATAGGTGCCTGCCGGCGCGACCTTCACCCAGCCGCCATCAGCGTCCAGCACGTAGGTCTCAGCCCCGCCGTACCGGCGCAGGGCGGCGTTGTAGTTTCGGGAGAACTCCGCTACAGTCAGGGGGTGGCGTACCGGCGGGACCAGGACATGGAGGCCCAGCAGCAGGGACACGGCCAGAAGGGCGGCCTCCGCGCCCAGAAAACCCACCCACCGCACCGGGCGCAGGTCCCGGATGGTGTAGGCGCACGTCTCTTCCCAGAGGAGGACTTCGCCCTCCTCAAGGGCGCGCATGCTTTTATAATTGCGGTAGAGCGTATAAAAGGGGATGCCCCAGCCCTCGCCCCGCCCAAATAGGACGGACAGCCGCCCAAAGGCCTGGGAAAAGGTGAGCTTGCCCCCATCGGCGTTCCGGACGGCCAGACCGAAAAGCCACTTGCCCGGGGTAAATCCCCAGGTGCTCAGCAGCAGAGGCTCCAACAGGAATTGAACGCCCCAGGTAAGATAGACCATCAGCAGGCCCCACATCAGCCCGTCTCCCGCAGTGGTCCGAAAACCCAGGGCCAGCACGGCGTCCAGCAGCAGGCGGCACAGGCTGAAGTCCAGCGAGCGGGCAAAGAAGCGCCTCCAGGGGTGGTTGACGGTAGGGAGGGCGTCCCGTTCCACGCTTTGGAACCGGACACCGCCCTGCTCCAGCCGGACCATTTCCTCCAAATATTTTCCCGCATTCAGATCCCGGTACTGGACCCCGTCGGCCTCCATGGTGCGGCACAGGGCGCGGGCCGCATCTAGGTCGTTGGCCCGGCGCTGGAGACGGGCCTCTTGCTGCCGGAGGGCGGCGGGCAGGTCCAGCGCGCCCGTCTGCATGGCCCTGATGTCCTCCAGAGAGAACTGGAGCTGGCGGAGGAGCTTGATCCGGCGCAGGGTGTCCAGATCGGACCCGGTATAGTCCCGGTAGCCGTTTTCACTGCGGGTGGGGGAGAGCAGCCCCTCTTTTTCATAAAAACGGATGTTGGCCCGGGTCATGCCCAGAGCCGCTTCCAACTGGCCGATGTTCATGGATACACCTCCTGACAGGCCCAGTATAAAGGGTGAAGGGGGTTTACAGTCAAGCCTTTTTCGTAAAAAAGCAGCAAAAACCCGGGCGCCACAGCAGAGGCACCCGGGTTTTCTCAGAGATGGATGGGCGGCAGGGCGGCGCACAGGGCGTCCGCCATCAGGCGGTGCCCCTCCCGGTTGGGGTGGAGGCCGTCCAGATACAGCCGCATGCCCTCCGGCGGCGCAAAGGCCGGCAGGGAGAAGTCCACGGTCTGTATGCGGAAGATCCCGGCAAAGCGGAGCAGCCAGTCCCGGTAGGCACGGAACACCGGCTCCAGCGCGAAGAAATCCGTCAGCTCGGTCCAGGGGGGAGGGACCAGGGCGGGAGAAAGGGGGATGGGCAGGCCCAGCATAGGGCGGATGCCGGCGGCGACCGACTGGTGGACCAGGGCGCCGAGATCAGCCCTGGCCCGCAGGTCGCTGCCGGTGAGAAAGATATCGTTGGCGCCGCCCATGATGAGCACACGGTCCGGCCTCTCATTCAGCACATCCCGGCCAAAACGGGAGAGCATACCGCCCGCCGTGTCGCCGGTGATCCCCCGGTTCACCAGCGTATGGCCCGTCCGCTCCGCGCACAGGCTGACCCAGCAGTCCCTTCGGGGGACGCCGTAGCCATAGGTCAGGCTGTCCCCAAGGCAGACCAGCTTCATGTTACCGCTTCAGCGCCAGGGCGGCCCGGACCTTCTCCACGATGCCCACGGCGGTGAGGCCATAGGCTTCTAGGACCTCGGCGGCCTTGCCCGAACGACCGAACTCATCGTTCACGCCGTGGCGCACCACCGGCACCGGGTACACGCCGGCGAGATAGTCGGCCACGGCGGAGCCGAGACCGCCGATAATATTGTGCTCCTCCGTGGTGACAATGGCTCCGGTCTCCTTGGCGGCCTTGAGGACCAGGGCCTCGTCCAACGGCTTGACGGTGTGCATATCGATGACGCGGGCGTCCACCCCTTCGCCTTTCAGGAGGTCGGCGGCCTTCAGGGCCTCCTGGACCATACCGCCCACGGCGACGATGGTCACGTCGCCGCCGTCCCGAAGCACCGCGCCCTCGCCCAACTTGAAGGCGTAGCCGGGCAGGGAGGAGGTGACATCCTCCACGGCGGCCCGGCCAAGACGCAGGTAGGCGGGACCGTCATACTCCACCAGGGCCTGGACGGCCTGACGCATCTCATTGGCGTCGCAAGGGCAGCAGACCACCATACCGGGGATGCTCCGCATGGTGGCGAAGTCCTCGCAGCACTGGTGGGTGGCGCCGTCCTCTCCTACGGAGAGCCCTCCGTGAGACCCCACCACCTTTACATTCAGATGGGGATAGGCGATGGAATTGCGGACCTGCTCGAAGGCCCGCCCGGCGGCAAACATGGCGAAGGTGGAGGCAAAAGGCTTCTTGCCGCAGGTGGCGAGGCCCGCCGCCACGCCCATCATGTTGGCCTCGGCAATGCCCATGTTGAGGAAGCGCGCGGGGTAGGTCTGGGAAAATTTCTTGGTCATGGTGGCACTGGACAGATCGGCGTCCAGGACGACCAGCTCGGGGTGCGCTGCAGCAAGCTCCACAATGGCGTCGCCATAGGCGGCGCGGGTCGCGATCTTATCAGCCATGTCAGTTCGCCTCCAATTCCGCCAGGGCGCGCTCCAGCTCCGCCTTGGCGATCTCATACTGCTCGTCGTTGGGGGCCTTTCCGTGCCATCCCGCGTTGTTCTCCATGTAGGACACGCCCTTGCCCTTGATCGTGCGAGCCAGGATCACGGTGGGCTTGTCCTTACAGGCGGCTGCCTGCTCCAGCGCGGCGGCGATGGCGGCATAGTCGTGGCCGTCCACGTGGAGGACGTTCCAGTTGAAGGCATCAAACTTTTTGTCCAGCGGCTCGGAGGGCATGACGTCGGCAGTGCTGCCGTCGATCTGGAGGCCGTTTACATCCACGATGGCGCACAGGTGATCCAGATGGTATTTGGCCGCGGACATGGCCGCTTCCCACACCTGGCCCTCCTCGATCTCGCCGTCGCCGAGGATGGCGTAGACCCGGTAATTCCTGTCGTCCATCTTGCCGGCGAGGGCCATGCCGACGGCGGCGGAGATCCCCTGCCCCAGGGAGCCGGTGGACATGTCCACGCCGGGAACGTGCTTCATGTCCGGATGGCCGGAATAGTGGTCCTTGATAGAGCGGAAGAGCTTGCAGTCCTCTACAGGAAAGTAGCCCTTCAGGGCCAGCACCGCGTAGAGAGCGGGCGTGCAGTGGCCCTTGGAGAGGACCAGACGGTCCCGATCCGGGTCCTTCGGGTCCTTGGGGTCTACCCGCATCGTATGGAAATACAGGGTCGTCAGCAGGTCCATCACGGACAGGGAGCCGCCGATATGGCCGGAAGCCGCGGTGTGGACCATATCCATTGCCAGCAGGCGGGCGCGGGCCGCGGTCACGGCCAACGCATGGGCGCAGGTCTGTTCCAAGCAGGATCATCCTTTCCACGTTGCAAAAATAGGGGATCGCTGCCCGAAAAGGAAACCTGAGGGCCGCGGTCCTATCACTGCCCCATTATACCCCCGGCCCCCGGGCGACGCAAGAGAATTCTTTCGTTTGAATGTACTTTTGCTTGCGTTTTCCGGAGATATGCGCTATGATACTCTTTAAGAGAAAACACGCCACATTTCATACGGCGGGATGGAGGCTTTCGCATTGTTCAATCAAAGGCAGTTGGAAATCATCGATCTGCTGCAGACGGAGGACAAGGTCAGCGTCAGTGAGCTCACCCAGCGGTTCGGGGTATCGCTGGTGACGGTGCGGCAGGATTTGAAAAAGCTGGAGGACCAGGGTGTTCTCAAGCGGACCCACGGCGGGGCGATCCCCGTGGACAACGGATACGACACCTCCACCCGGATGTGGAACAACTACGAGCAGAAGCTCCGCATCGCCCAGCGGGCGGCCTCCATGGTCAGCGACGGGGAGACTGTCATTGTGGAGACCGGTTCCACCTGTTCCTTGCTGGCCAGGGAGCTGGCCTCCAAGCGGGGGGTCACGGTCATCACCAATTCGGTATTTCTCTGCAACTTCGTAAGGCGGTGCCCCGCGCTGGACGTGGTACTGCTGGGCGGCTCCTTCCAGCACGACGCCGAGGCCAATGTGGGCCCCCTGACCAAGCTGGGCCTGGCCCAGTTCTCGGTGGACAAGTGCTTCATCGGAGCCGACGCCATCAGCGAGGATAAGGGGGTCTCCACCATCAATCTGTTCCGGGCTGAGGTGGCCCGGGCCATGGCCAAGTCGGCCAAAAAGATGATCGTTTTGGCAACCTCCGATAAGGTGGGGGCCAGCGCGGTGGCGTCCAGCTTCCCCCTGGCCTCGGTCCACACTGTGATTACGGACAAGGATCTGAGCCGGGAGGGCAGGTCCCTGCTGGACGGCGCGGGCGTGGAGGTCATCACTGTCTGAGCGCGCGGAGGCACTTACCGAGAGGCTGAGGCCCCCGGCCACGTCTGTGGCCGGGGGCCTTTTGCGGTGGGAAGGAGCGTAGATTCTCTTCCCGCCCACGCACGCGGGAAGGTGCGCGCCCGGACGCCGGACGGCCGGGAGACACGATGGGAGGAGAGAAAAGGGTGCGCCACAATGAAAGTTCAGAACGCTGCCTCCACTTTTCAGACAAATTTCAGCTTTGGGGCGTAGACTGAGGACCAAAACTGAAAAGAAGTGGTACGACATGCGGGTACTGATTGTAGAGGACGAGGTGCGCCTGGCCGAGGCGCTGGGGCAGATCATGGCGGAGCACCGTTATTTGGCCGATCTGGTGTATACCGGACCGGACGGACTGGAGTATGGACTAACCAACCAGTACGACGTCATCGTGCTGGACGTGATGCTCCCCGGCATGGATGGGCTGGCGGTGGCCCGGGGACTGCGGGAGGCCAAAGTGTCCACCCCCATCCTCATGCTTACCGCCCGGGACGAGGTCCCGGACAAAGTGGCGGGCCTGGACCATGGGGCCGACGACTACATGACCAAGCCCTTTGCCACGGAGGAGCGGCTGGCGCGGATCCGGGCGCTGGCCCGGCGGAAGGGGGAGGTCCGGACGGAGCTGCTCACCTACGCCGACCTCGCCCTCAACCTCTCCGCCCGCTGCCTCCGGTGCGGAGAGCGCGAGGTGCGGCTGGGATTCAAGGAATTTGAGGTGCTGCGCCTCCTGATCGCCTATCCCAAGATGGTGGTCCCCAAGGAGGAGATCATTCTCAAGGTCTGGGGGGCGGACAGCAATGCCGAGGACAACAATGTGGAGGTCTATGTCTCCTTCCTGCGGAAAAAGCTTCTGTTTTTGGAGTCCGGCGTCACCATCCGTACGGTGCGGAAGGTGGGCTACTTTTTGGAAGTGGAAGAACCATGATCAAGCGCCTGCGCAAAAAATTTATTCTCACCAATATGCTCCTGGTCGCCCTGGTGCTCATCACCGTCTTTGGCGTGCTGGTGGGCTACAATTACCAGCGTCTGGTCCGGCAGAGCGAGGAGGCTATGCGCACGGCCCTGAAGTGGAGCGACGACGCGCCGCCCCCTGTGTTCCAGTTCGGCGCGTCTCATGAGGAGGAAATGGAGGAACAGGGCGAGGAACGCCGGTTCACGATGGTGCCAGTCTTTGTGGTCCTGCTGGACGAGGACGGCGGTCCCGCCCAGGTCACCGGCGGCAACAATGTGGAGGTATCCGACCAGGTGGTGGCCCAGGCCGTGGCCACAGCCACGGAGGAGAGCGGCGCCATATCGGGGTTGAACCCGCGCTATCTGCAGGACACGGACCGGGGGGGAGAACAGCCGGATCGCCTTTGCCGATATGGGCTGGGAGACCGACTCACTGTGGCCGCTGATCCGCTCCTCGCTGCTGGTGGGGGCGCTGGCCCTGGGCGGTTTCTTCGTCATCTCGCTGATGCTCTCCGGACTGGCCCTCAAGCCGGCGGAGGAGGCGTGGGAGCAGCAGCGCCGCTTTGTGGCGGACGCCTCTCATGAGCGCAAGACTCCACTCACCGTCATACTCACCAATACCGGCATCCTCCTCGCCCACAGCGGGGACACCATCGCACAGCAGCAGAAATGGGTGGAGTATATCCGGGACGAGGCGCAGCGGATGCGCGCCCTGGTGGAGGACCTCCTCTTCTTGGCCAAGAGCGACGCCGGAAAGGAGACTTCTCCGGTCACCGCGCCTGTGGATGTTTCAGAGCTCACCTGGAGCGCGCTGCTTCCCTTTGAGCCGGTGGCCTTCGAGCAGGGCGTGGAGATGGAGAGCGAGATCGCCGACCAGCTCACTGTCCAGGGTAATGCCGACCAGCTCCGCCGGCTGGTGGCCATTCTGCTGGACAACGCTGTAAAATATGCCGGAAACGGCGGCCGGGTCAAGCTCGTCCTCTCACGCCCGGAGCGTGGCGGCGTCTGCCTGACGGTCCACAATACCGGACCGGCTATCCCGCCGGAGCATCTGCCCCACCTGTTTGAACGGTTTTACCGCGCCGATGACTCCAGGGCCAGGACTTCCGCGGTTATGGCCTCGGCCTCGCCATCGCAAAGCGCATCGTGGACGGGCACGGCGGCTCCATCACCGTGTCCAGCAGGGAGGACGCCAGCACGGACTTCACGGTGAGGCTGCCGCATAGTCAATAGACACGCCCGGAAAGCCAAGGGGAAGATTCACACATTGTTCACGCATCCTTCAAAGATTGTCCATTCATTTTCGGGAAAGCTGTGGTATCCTTATCAGCGTAGACAGGAAAGCAAACAATCATTGCCGTACCATCTATCTCAAACCTCCTCTCTCTTTCTCAACACCAACGAAACGCGGCGGCGCCCCAAAAGGCGCCGCCGCGTTTCGTTGGTGCCGCACGGGCGGGGCGGAAACGTGCAATTGACATTTCGGCGGCGGAATAGTATTCTATAAGGGACCGGAATACACAGGGAAACGCCTCTCGGCTCTGCGCGAGCCATGGGGGAGCCGTGAAATACAAAATTGAATACTGCTTTGAGTGGCCCGCACGAGGGGCTGCCGCAGCCTTGCGGCGTGTATCGTGTGGGATGAAAAGGGAACCCGGTGAAAATCCGGGACGGACGCCGCCGCTGTAAGGGTACGTTCGGCCAGTGACGAAAGTCAGCCATTGTATCGGATCGGATACGATAAGGCGGGCCGATGAGAAGTGTACCTAAGTCAGAAGACCTGCTTGAAGTATATCCTCCACCGTGCGTGAAGTGGATCAGGGATAGACTGCGACAGGACGACACAGGAAAACGGCTGTGGCGCGGGGCAAAGCCCCGCGCCACAGCTTTTTTTGACGAAAAGAGGCCATTTGTAAGGAAGGAAAAGGAGGAGAAACGAATGAAACAGAGATGGAGACGGCCGGTATCGCTGGCGCTGGCATGGGTACTGGCGCTGAGCCTGAGTACCGGGGCGTGGGCGGCGGTGTCGGACGAGAGGCTGGCCGACACCGTTACGGACACAGCGGCGTACATGTACCGCACGGTGAAGGATCCCCAGGTGGGGTCCATCGGCGGCGAGTGGGCGGTGCTGGGCCTGGCGCGGAGCGGGTATGAGGTGCCTGAGGAGTACTATCAGAAATACTACGCCACGGTGGAGAGCTATGTGAAGGCCTGTGACGGGGTGCTCCACGACAAGAAATACACGGAATATTCGCGTCTCATTGTGGCGCTCTCGTCCATCGGAAAGGACGCGCGGGACGTGGCGGGGTACGACCTGACCAAACCCCTGGGCGACTACGGCAAGACGATCTGGCAGGGGCTCAACGGCCCGATCTGGGCGCTCATCGCGCTGGATTCAAAGGACTACCCCATGCCGGAAAATCCCGAAGCGGCGACGCAGGCGACGCGGCAGATGTATATCGACCGCATCCTGGACTGCCAGCTCCCGGACGGCGGATGGAGCCTGTTCGGGGGCACGGCGGCGGCGTCCTCGGGGGACGGGGTGTCGGACCCCGACATCACGGGGATGGCGCTCCAGGCGCTGGCAAAGTACCAGGACCAGGCGGCGGTGGCAAAGGCCACAGAGGAGGCCCTGGCGTGCATGTCGAAGCAGCAGGACGCGAGCGCGGGCTATGCGTCCTGGGGGACGACCAATTCGGAGAGCTGTGTACAGATGATCGTGGCGCTGTGCGAGCTGGGGATCCCGCTGGACGACAGCCGGTTCGTGAAAAACGGAAAGACCATGCTGGACAATCTGATGACCTTCTATCTGCCCGGGAACGGTTTCCTGCACACGGCGGACGGGTCGGGCTCGAACCAGATGGCCTCAGAGCAGGCATTCTATGGCCTGATCGCAGCCCAGAGGGCCCGGGACGGGCGGAACAGCCTCTACCGGATGGGAGATTCCCTGACGGTGACGGGTGAGCTGGCCGGGGCCAAGCCGGGGGAGGGACTGGAGGGGAAGGACCCCGCGGTCACGTATATGCCCATCGTGGACCGTGAGGCCACCTTCCCGGACATCACCGGCGTGAACGCCCACAAAAACCAGCCCGCCATCGAGTCCCTGGCTTCCCGCGGGGTTATCAGCGGGAAAAGCGACGGGAACTTCGACCCGGACGGGGACATGACCCGGGCGGAATTCGCCGCCATCGTGGTGAAGGCTCTGGGTCTGGCGCCGGCGGCGGCGGACCGGTTCACCGACGTGCCCGCGGACGCGTGGTACGCGGGATATGTGGGCACGGCCAGCACGTACGGCATCGTGACCGGCACGGGAGACGGGAGCGCCTTCCGGCCCGACGGGACCATCAGCCGCCAGGAGGCGGCGGTGATGGTGGCCCGGGCGGCCAAACTCTGCGGGATGGACACGGCCCTGGACACCGGCGCCATTCGGGACATCCTGGCTCAGTTTACCGACTATGTGACCACGTCGGAATGGGCCCGGGAGGGGCTGGCCTTCTGTTACCAGGAGGACATCCTGGACCAGTCGGCTCTGGAGATCCGACCCACTGCGGCCATCAAGCGCTGCGAAATCGCCCAGATGCTGTTCAACCTGCTGGGCAGCGCCAATCTGCTGTAAATCTGTAAAGTTCTGTAGAGTAAGGAAAAGGAAAGGAAGTGCCCATCATGCATGTGAACTGGTTCAAGGACCCTGACAACGTGGTGTACTGCAAGGAGGAGGAGGTCCTCCCCCGGCTGTCGAAGGAGCTGGGGATCGGAGATCTGGCGGAGCGCGTGGCAGCCTTCCGCGCGGCGCCCGCAGCGGAGGGGATCAACCTCAAGGGGCTCCGGCGGACAACGCTGAAGCTGTTCGTCCCTAATCTCACCTTCCCCGAGCCCATAGAGATGGGGGAGAACGTGTGGATCTACATGGGGGAGCTGTGTCCGGCGTACTGCCTCTATACACCGTGGGAGGACGGTGAGAAGAAGTGAAGCTGACCAGGGGAAAGGTCGTCGGCGTACTGGCGGTGCTGGTCATCCTGGCGGCGGCATTCTGGTATGGCGGCGGTGCGCCGGGGTTGCAGGGGTGGACGGTGGAGAAAACCACCCCGCCCCCCGTTTCTCTGGAGACGGCCGGCTCCACACCCCAGACCACGCCTTTACCGTCTGCAAGTCTGGTGCCCGCCGCCTCGGCACTCCCCGCTCCAACGGAGAACCCCGCGGCGCAGGAGGAGACGGAGCCGGCGGCCACCCCCGCGCCCACCTCCGGGATCGAGTCCCGGCCCGGAGGACTGGAAGGGGGATTCACCGCAGAGGAGAAGATCGCCGCTGCCCAGGCCATCGCGGGAGGCTCCTCCCCCGGTGTGGAGAAGGGGGACGCTGCGTACTCCGAGGCCCATGGCATGGTCCTGGACCCCAACACGGGCAAGGACAAATATCTCACAGACCCGGTGCCGGAGGGAAAGCCGCTGCCCGTAGAGCCCCAGGACGCCTCCATCTCAGATACGGCCTATACCTGCACACTGTCCATCTCCTGCGCCACGATCCTGGACAACATGGACTGGCTGGACCCTGAAAAGGTGGAGCTGGTGCCGGAGGACGGCTGGATCCTGGAGCCCACCACCGTCACCTTCTACGAGGGGGAGAGCGTGTTCAACGTCCTCCAGCGGACCTGTAAGCAGAAGGGCATCCATATGGAGTTTGAGAACACGCCCATGTACAACTCCGCGTACATCGAGGGCATCCACAATCTCTATGAGTTCGACTGCGGGGAGCTGTCGGGGTGGATGTACAAGGTAAATGAATGGTTCCCCAACTACGGCTGTTCCCGCTACCAGCTCAAGGACGGGGACGTGATCTGCTGGGAGTACACCTGTGACCTGGGTGTGGACGTGGGGGGCTTCTACTCCACTGGAGGCTGATCAGAGAGCATAGCGACAGAATGTAGCAGGGGCGCGGGAGACCGCGCCCCTGGAACGGATGTGATGAAAAACGCGGCACAGAGATACCTTTTCCAGCTACCATCCCGCCGTCAACTTCCTGTACTTCGGGCTGGTGCTGGGCTTTACGATGTTCTTTATGCACCCGGTCTGCCTGGGGATCTCACTGGTGTCGGCCCTGATCTACGCCGTCTATCTGGGCGGTCGGAGGGCGGTGCGGTTCCAGCTGTGTGGCCTGCTGCCCATGCTGCTGCTGGCGGCGGTGGTGAACCCGGCGTTCAACCACGAGGGCGCGACGCTGCTGACCTACCTGCCTTCGGGAAATCCGCTGACCCTGGAGAGCATGGCATACGGCCTTGCAGCGGCGGCCATGCTGTGCGCGGTGATCGAGTGGTTTTCCTGTTATACGGCGGTGATGACGTCGGATAAATTCGTCTACCTCTTCGGCCGGATCATCCCGGCCCTCTCCCTGGTGCTGAGTATGACGCTGCGCTTCGTACCGAAGTTCAAGGCCCAGATCCACACGGTGAGCGAGGCACAGCGGTGCGTGGGGCGGGACGTGTCGGACGGAAGCGTGCTACAGCGGCTGCGCCACGGGATCACAATCCTCTCCATCATAGTGACATGGTGCCTGGAGAACGCCATCGAGACGGCGGACAGCATGAAGAGCCGCGGCTACGGCCTGCCGGGGCGCAGCGCCTTTTCCATCTACCGGTTTGATGACCGGGACCGCGCGGCGCTGGGGTGGCTGTCCTTCTGCGGGCTCTATCTCCTGTCCGGCGCCCTGGCCGGAGGGCTCTACTGGCGGTACTTCCCGACGATCAAGGGCGTGCCGCCCGGGCCCTTTCCCATCAGCTTCCTGCTGGTATATCTGGCCCTGTGCCTGACGCCGGTCGGCCTGAATGTCCGTGAAGACCGGGTGTGGGCGCGGCTGAAAAGGGAAGGGGGAACGGCCAATGCGTGAGGCGTATTCCGTCCAGACCATCGAGACCTGCGTCCCCGTGGCGGAGTATCTGCGCACCTGTGTGGACGTGGAAAAATTCCTGGGCTTCTGTCGGGAGTGCGGCAATTACGGCCGCCGCTGGTCCTGCCCGCCCTTCGAATTTGACCCGCTGGAGCTCTGGAACCGATATGACACCCTCCGTCTGTATGCCCGTGTGCTCGTCCCCGCGCCGGGAGCGGACACCGACGGGCTGCTCGGCGGCATGAAGGCGGAGAAGGAGGGGCTGCTGGGCCAACTACTTGCGCTGGAGCGCGCCGGGGACGGCGCTCTGCTCCTGTCCGCCGGGAGCTGCACCTTGTGCGGGGCGCGCTGCACCCGTCCGGACGGCGCGCCCTGCCGCTGCCCGGAAAAAATGCGCTATTCCATCGAGGCGCTGGGCGGCAACGTGGCCGAAACGGCGGAGCGCTACCTGCATAAGCCCCTGCTCTGGATCGAGGACGGCCGGATGCCGGACTACCTGACCCTGGTGTGCGGCTTGCTGACCCGGGAGGAGGACGAATGAACGACATATTTTCGATTGAACGCCTGACCTTCTACTATCCGGAGCAGACAAAGCCGGCCATTGAAGGGCTGGACCTGCGGGTGGCGCAGGGGGAGTTCCTGGTGCTCTGCGGCCCCTCCGGGTGCGGAAAGTCCACGCTGCTGCGCCAGCTCAAGACGGTGCTGGCGCCCCACGGGCACCGGGAGGGTGAGATACTCTTCGAGGGGAAGGCGCTGGATGGCCTGGACCAGCGGACCCAGAGCGAGCGGATCGGATTCGTGCTGCAAAGCCCGGAAAACCAAGTGGTGACGGACAAGGTATGGCACGAACTGGCCTTCGGTCTGGAGAGCCTGGGCTACGACACGCCCACCATCCGGCGGCGGGTGGCGGAGATGGCGTCCTTTTTCGGTATCCAGACCTGGTTTTATAAAAATGTGACGGAGCTCTCCGGCGGCCAGAAACAGCTCCTGAATCTGGCGTCGGTGATGGCCATGCAGCCCAGCGTGCTCATCCTGGACGAGCCCACCAGCCAGCTCGACCCTATCGCCGCCTCGGACTTCCTGGCGACCATCGGGCGGATCAACCGGGAGCTTGGGACCACGGTGATCCTGACGGAGCACCGTCTGGAGGACGCCTTCCCGCTGGCGACCCGGGTGGCGGTGATGGACCGCGGCCGCCTGTTGTGCACGGGTACGCCGGAGGAGGTGGGCGGAGCCCTGAAGGGGGCGGGCCACTCCATGTTCCTGTCGATGCCCACGGCGATGCGCGTGTGGGCGGCGGTGGAGAACGCGGCATCCTGTCCCGTTACGGTGCGGGAGGGGCGGGACTGGCTCACAGGTCTGGCGGCCTCACGACCGCTGGAGCCTCTGCCCAAGGAGCGGCGGCACAGCTACCCCGAGGGCGCGGCCATCGAGGCGGAGGACCTGTGGTTCAAATACGAAAAGGAGTTGCCCGATGTGGTGAAGGGCCTGAGTCTGCGGGTCGGAAAGGGGGAATTCCTGGCCCTCCTGGGCGGCAACGGCACGGGCAAGACCACCACCCTCAAGCTGCTGGCGGGACTGCACAAGCCCTACCGGGGATCGGTCCGGACCCATGGGGGAGTGGGGGTACTGCCTCAGAACCCCCAGGCGCTGTTTGTGAAAAAGACGGTCCGGGAGGACCTGTTTGAGATCCTGAGGGACCGGCGCATGGCGCGGGAGGTCCAGACGGCCAGGGCGGCATGGGCGGCGCGGCTGTGCCGCCTGGAGGAGCTGCTGGACCGCCACCCCTACGACCTGTCCGGCGGCGAGCAGCAGCGGGCGGCGCTGGCAAAGGTGCTGCTGCTGGACCCTGAGATCCTGTTGATGGACGAGCCCACCAAGGGCCTGGACGCGGAGTTCAAGCAAGTGTTCGCCGAGATCCTCCAGGCGCTGCTCCGCCGGGGTGTGACCATCCTCATGGTGAGCCACGACATTGAGTTCTGTGCCAGGTACGCCCACCGCTGCGCCCTGTTCTTTGACGGCGGCATCGTTACGGAGGCCGCGCCCAGGGCGTTTTTCTCCGGCAACAGCTTTTACACCACCTCCGCAAACCGCATGGCGCGGAGCCTGATGCCGGAGGCGGTAACGGCGGAGGACATCATCGCCGCCTGCGGCGGTGAGCTGCCCCCTGTCCCCCAACTGCCGGAGGACGACGGGCCGCTGCCCCCTCCGGCGGAGAGGAGCCCGGACAAAAAGCCCGGACCGCTCCCCTGGTGGCGCAAGGCTATCGCGGCGGTCTCGGCCCTGGTGGCAGCGGCCGCCTTCCTGCAGGCGCTGGGGATCACCGACCTCACGGCCCTGGTGGGCGCGGACGGCGCCACCGCCCTGGGCGCCGGCTATGCCGGTATCTACGGGGCGCTGATCGTCGCCCTGTTCGCCTTCGCTCTGGCCATCGGCCGCCGCTCCAGGCCGCCGACGGTGCCGGTGCAGGTGCCGAGAGGGAAACGCCGGCTCTCCAAGCGCACCGTGGCGGCGGCGGTGATGATTCTGCTGCTTGTCCCCGTGACCCTGTTTGTGGGCGTCTACTATCTGGGCAACAAAAAATATTACTTCATCGCCTTGCTGGTCCTGCTGGAATGCATGGCGCCCTTTTTCCTCATCTTCGAGGGGCACAAGCCCCAGGCCAGGGAGCTTGTGATCATCGCCGTGCTCTGCGCCATCGGAGTGGCGGGGCGGGCGGCATTCTTCATGCTGCCCCAGTTCAAGCCCGTCATGGCGCTGACCATCATTGCGGGCGTGGCCTTCGGGGGGGAGACCGGGTTCCTGGTGGGCGCGGTGACCATGCTGACGTCCAACGTCATGTTCTCTCAGGGGCCGTGGACGCCCTGGCAGATGTTCGCCATGGGCATCATCGGGTTCCTGGCCGGCGTCCTGTTCCGCAAGGGGCTGCTGCGCCGGGCGCGGATGTCGCTGTGTGTCTTCGGCGCTCTGGCCGCCATCCTCATCTACGGCGGCATCATGAACCCGGTTTCGGCGCTCATGTGGGCCAGTGAGCTCAACTGGAAGGTCCTGCTGGTGTATTACATCACGGGCTTCCCCATGGACCTGGTCCACGCCTCCGCCACCTTCCTCTTTCTCTGGTTTGCCGCGGAGCCCATGCTGGAAAAGCTGGACCGCATCAAGGTCAAATACGGGCTGATAGAGACCGAGACGCCATGAGCGCACGCGGCGGCGGACAACGGGCGCCAATTCCTGTGTGGAGGAAAGAGTATGACCAACTTGGAAGAGAAAAAGAGGCGGCTTGCGCAGCTTGCGGCGGCGTGTACCGACCCGTCCGAGACAGAAAGCGAGGCGTCTGAGGAGGAACTTGACGAATACTCTCTCCAGACAGCGGCGGGGAAGCTGTTCTATGAGAGTTTTACAGATGAGGAACTTTTGAATGTGGTGCGGAAAACGGCGGAACAGCTGGGCCACTCTCCCGCCCAACGGGAGGTCTTTTGGGTCTACCGGTGCTATTTGAAACGGCGATTTGAAAAGTGGCCCTATGCCCTTCAAAAGGCAGGTCTGAGCAAAGCGGCCGGGAGAGGCGGCACATCGATGGCCAGGATGGAGGCGGAGCGCAAGCACCACCGGGAACTGCTGGAGCTGGTGCGGGAGCGGGGCATCCAATTGGGGCGCATTCCCCATCCAAAGGACTTTCAGGACGAGTTGGGAGACCTGGCGAAGTATTATCAGACCTGGAATCAGGTCCTCACCGCGGCGGGCATCCATTGGGAGGATACCGTGCACCCCATCGGGGACCTGGAGCCGGAGTACCGCGCGATGCTGGAAAAACTGCTGGAGCAGGCGCGGGCGCTGGGGCGGGCCCCGCTGCGGAGCGAAGTGGAGGAGCCGCTCCGAAAAAAACTGATCGCACGTTGCGGATCCTGGAGAAATACGCTCTATCAGATCGGGCTGGAGCCGGTGGCCCATATCACGCCCTTTTCCGGGACCGTCCTGAGCAACACCAATAAAGGCACAAAGCGGCACCGCACGGTCCTGCACGAGTGCTATTATAAGGTGCTCAATCTGGATGAGCGGGCGAAGAGGGAGCTGGAGGAGGTGCGGCGGCTGGCGGAGAAGCTGGGGCGGCCTCCCAAGCGAAAGGAGGCGCCTGAGGCGCTGCGCAAGGACCTGCAAAAATGGTGCGGGTCGTGGTCCAACACGCTGTTTCAACTGGGCCTTCAGCCTGAAAAGAAAAAGACGTTCCAAGGGACGAAGGAGCCCCGGGAATAGGCAAACGGAAGGGCGCCCCCTGTAGATGGTTCTACAGGGGGCGCCCTTCCGTTTATTCTATTGAAAGAAGACGCGGTACGGGCGGGGAGCCCGAGGGGGCGTCCGCCCGTACCGCATGGGATCGAATGGTCTGTGCCGGCCGCGCCGCAGCCGGCACAGCAACGGTATTTTTGGCCGGTTACTTCACCATCATGGCGACCATGCGCTGAAGGATGGCGGCCACCTCGGCGCGGGTGGCGTTTCCGGTGGGATCAACGGTGCCGTTGCCCTTGCCGGTGAGCAGACCGGAGCCTACCGCCCACTGCATGGCCTCCTCGGCCCAGGCGGAAACCTTGTCTCCGTCGGAGAACTGGGAGAGCGCACCGGCGGCGGAGGTATCCAGACCCAGGAAGTCGGCGTAGCGGTAGAGGATGGTGGCGAGCTGCTCACGGGTGATCTGCCCGTCGGGCTCGAAGCCGGAGCCGGTGCCGGTGACGATGCCGTTCCCGCTGGCCCAGGCCACCGCGTCGGCATACCAGGCGGCGGCGTCCACATCGGGGAAGGCGGCGTCAGCCTTGGCGGCGGGCGTGTCCTCCAGGCGGTGGAGCACCGTGACCAGCATGGCGCGGGTCATGGGCGCGGCGGGGGCGAACTGGTCGTCGCTGATCCCGTTGAAGAGCTCCCGGGCGGTGACGAAGGCGATGGCGTCCTTGCCCCAGTAGTTGTCGGGCACGTCGGAGAAGGTCTTGCTGTTGTCCTTGACCATGAGGGTGCAGGAGCCGTCCAGCTTGGCTGTGAGGGTCTTGCCGTCCAGGCTGGACTTTTTGATAATTTTGGCGCCCTCGTCGGTGATGAGCATGAGCACGGTCCCGGAGGTGGGATCGGACACGGTGAGGGAGACGGTGACGCCTCCCGCGAGCTGCTCCACCACGGTGTCGCCGGACTTGACCTCCACGCGGACCTGTCCGGTGGCCTTGCCGCTTTTATCCTTGAGGGTCTCGGCGGAGATGGAGACGGTCTTGCCGTCCCGGCCCGCCAGATCGGAGAGGGCGGCGGTGGGAACGGTGACGTCTGCGGCGCCGGCCTTGACCACCAGGGCGGCCTTGGTGTCCTTGGCGATGGAGGCCACGGACTCCTTGGGCAGGACCACGGTGATCTTGTCGGGGGCGCCGTCCACGTCGGGATCGATGATGATGCGCTCGGCGTTGTCCTCCTTGGTGCGCTCCACGATGGCGGCCATATCCTCGGCGCTTATCTCCACCTTGGCCTCGCCGCTTTCGTCCACGGTGACCGAGGGCTGGGTGGTGATGGCGGAGCCTCCTCCGCCGCCGGAGCCTCCTCCGTCCTGGCCGGTGAGGGCCTGATAGGCCGCGTCGATCTCGCTCTGGGTGGCGGCGGGGTCCTCCAGGACCGCGATGGCCTTGACGAAGTTCTCGTCCTTCTCCAGCTCGGCGTCCTTGGTCTCCTTGCGGAGGGCGGCCACCTCCCAGGTGAGCTCGCTCTTGTTGCCCAGCTCGGGGACCACGCTGGCGGTGCCCCAGGCGGAGTTGTCCGCGTTGAGGTCCGCGCCGTAGCCGTAGCAGGTGAACTGCCAGCGCATGACCTCGCCGTCGATCATCCGGTATTCGGAAGCGCCCACGCCGGGGAAGGAGGGGTAATCGTCGTTGTCGCTGTCGCCGGTGGAGTACATCCAGCCGGACCAACTGTTGTAGTCGAACTCGCCCAGCTTCTTGTCCTTCTTGTCGTCCTCGTTGAAGGTGAAGTCCTTGAGCTCCAGCAGGAAGTCGGCGGGCTTGGCGTCGGTCTGGTCCACGGGCTTGATCTGTGCCAGATAGAAGCCGCTTTCGATGGTGCCGGTGTTCTCCCAGCGGTAGCCGTTTGCGGTGAGGAGGTCGGTGAGCACCACGGAGGCGCGGGTGTACTTGGGCACCGTCACCAGGGTGGGCCGGACCAGATAGCCCAGGCCGATGGTGTCGGCGTCCACGGAGACGGCCACGGTGATGTTCCCCACGGACTGCACGGGCACGGCGTTCATGCGGTTGATGGCGGCGTTGAGGGCCTTATAGATGGTGTTGTAGATGGCCTGGTTGACGTCGTCGATGTCGCCGCTGACGGGCTTGGGCTTGGCGACGCCGATGGCGTATACGCCGTTTTCATACTCCAGGAGGATGGTCTTCCAGTTGTCCTCGCTGTAGTCCTTCCGGTCCATACGGTTCAGGGCCTCATCCAACTGGGCCAGGGCCTTCTGGCGGTCCTCGTGATAGGGGTCCTTGTCGGGGTCGATCACGCTGCCGCTCTTGGTCCACTTGGCGTAGAGGTCCAGGTTGGAGGCGGGGATGACCGTCTCGCTCCAGGGCTTTTCAAAGGTGTCGTTGTCATAGTACCACCCGGCGAAGGTGTACCCATCGCGGGTGGGCCTGGGCACGGAGACGGCGCTCCACGCCTGGCCCGTCACGGGGGCCACCTCGCTGCCGCCGTTGGAGTGGAAGGTGATGGTGAAATCGGCGGTCTGGAGATACATCGCGCCGTCGGTGCCGTAGAAGAGGGTCACGCCCTCGGCGGCGGCGGTGATCCGGCTGATGGCGGTGGGGCGGGTATACGCGTCCGAGGCGCCCGCCGCGTCGAAGGCCTCCGAGGTGTCCATGGGCTGCCAGCCGGCTTCACCGGCCCGGAGGAGGTAGCTGCCGCTCGAGAGTATGTTCACGGCGGCGTACACCGCGCCGTCCCCGCCGAAGCCGATGGCCGCAGGGGCGAGGGTTTGGTTGGAGACGGTGCAGCCGGCAGGGGTCCAGTAGCCGCCCAAGGCGGAGGAGCTCACGGCGGGGTAGGAGGCGGTGGTCCTGCCGTCCTCCACCACGGCGTAGCCCTCCGTCCACAATCCACCATACTGCCAGGTCCCCAGACCCACCAGCAGCTTCCCGTCGGGGGAGGCGCCGACCAGGGCGCCGGGCAGGTCCTCCAGCTTGGTCCAGGCGCCGTCGTCATAGCGGTAGGAGGAATACTGAGCCCATGCATCTTGGTTGGTGGCATAGGCGGCGCCGTCCTCCCCCTGGAAGAAGGCGGTGAAGTGGTAGTCGTGGTTCGTCCATTCGGCGCCGTCCCAGTGGGCGCGCCCGGTCCACACGTCGTCCCCGTCCAGCACCAGGACGGGGGAGTCCCAGTCGTCGCCGGGCCAGCTCACCGCGGTGGGCATCTGGGTGCCCTCCACCGTGATCCAGCTTCCCTGGGCGGCGTCGTACCGGCGCAACTCATAGGTGCGGTCGGCACCGCCCCAATCGTTGAGCTGCGCCACCTTCACAAAGGCGGTCAGGGTCTCCGCGTCGGGCCCCCCCACTCCCAGGACGTAGGAGCAGTAGGAGGCGTTGTCCCCGCCGCTGCCCAGGTCCTCCAGGCCGGCCATGGGGACCAGGTCGGTCTTGCCGCCGTAGTCCAGCTTGAACACGCCGCCGAGACCGGCGGCGTAGAGGGCGGACTGCCCGGTCTGCCGGTCCACGAAGGCCGCCACATCAGTGAAGGCGGGGTGGTTGATGGCGGAGCCGGCGGAGGTGCGGTACGCCTGGGGGGAGGAGAGCCAGGTGAGGTCCAGCGCGTCCACAGCGGCGGTCTTCACGGCCATGGTGTCATAGTGCTTTTCAAACCCGTCGGTCCAGGCCACGGCGGTGATCCGCTCCACCCCCTGGGGCCACACCGCCACGGAAATGGTACTGCCCAGCCCAGACTCTCCGCTGTCCTCCTGGCCCAGGAGGGCGGCGGTCCCGGCCTCCACGGCGGCCTGATCCCCGGCGTACACCGCCAAATGGCTGTTTGGCAAACGATAAATAGAAGTGTTGCTCGCGATCTGGACAGACACGGTGGCGCGGGTCCCCGCATAGATGGGGAGGTCCCCGGCGTCGGAGCTATAGTTCCCCCCCCAGCCGGCCCCTGTGATGGCCACGCCGGTGACCTGCTTGGGAGCGTAATAGGCGGTGTAGGCCGCGTCCCCGTCCAGGGTCACCTCCGCTGTCGGACTGGTCAGCCGGTACACCGGGTCGTCCTGGGCATAGCCGTCCCGGTTCCAGCACTGGAAGGCATAGCCCATTTCGCCGTCGGAGGCGGACAGCCTCCAGGTGTCTTCCACCACCCGCTCCGCCGACACGGTCCCCGCCTCCGCCGGGGAGGCGGACACGGTGGGAGTATGGCTCTTCCGGAAATAGGCGGTGTAGTGCGCATCCTGGGTCAGCGCCGGGGTGGTATAGGGGTTCTCCCGGATCTGATACACCGGGTCGTTGGGATATGCGTCATAGGCTCCGTTCCGCCAGTAGTCAAAGGAGTAGCCCTCGCCGGCCGTGGCCCGGAGGGTATAGACGTCGGCGCCCGTAACGGTGGCGGAGACAGAGCCCTTGACCGAGTCATCGGGCGCTGCGGTGAGAGAATATTGGCTCGTCATAAAGGTGGGGGTGATCTTGACGGTCTGGCCGCCCTTACCCCAATAGGCTTCCTCAAATATTCTTGATACACCGCGAGTGATACTGTGGAGAGTGAAGACGTTGCCCTCGACACTACAGATTCGATAGGAATTAGATGATACGGATGTCGTCTTTTTATAATACAGAGTCTGTTTGCCTGTCGAATCATCCTTCGCGAGATAACCTTCCCAATCGTCCAGGCCGTTGACAAGCACGGTCCACTTTTCCACTGTTTGGCCGGTAAAGGTGAGTTGCCCACTACGAACTAAATCCCCGGCCGACAGGAAAAATTCGTTTTTTTGGCCGGGGCTGATGGGGATCGGAGTGTATGAGGTCGAACCAGAGGGCTTATATTGAAGTGTATTGTCGACCTCACCGGTATAGCCGGTCAGGTCGATGACAAACTTGATTTGCTCGCTTGTAGGCTCCAGGGCCCAGGCGGTGGGGGCGCACAGGGACAGGAGCAGGGTCAGGGCCAGGAACAGGGACAGCAGGCGCCTTTTCATCAATTCCTTCACCTCTCTAGAATATGGGAAAATCCGTCGCCGGGGCGGTCACCCGCCCCGGCGACGGTCCCTGGGATTATTTCACCACGTACAGATGATTCTTATCGTTGCCAAAGACGAGGTAGCCGTTGTCACAGGCCATGCCGCCCAGGGCGTAGGTGTCGCCTCTGGTGGACCACACCGAAGTGCCGGTGCTGCCGTTGTAGCTGTAGCAGTAGCCCGCGCCGGAGCCGGAGTTGGTGTTGAAGTACAGGTAGTCGGTGCCGGTGCCGGCGCCCTGGACCAGGATGGAACTCTGGACCGGGAAGCCGGAGGCCACCGTGGCCACGGTATGGCTCCCGCTGGCGCCGACGCACTGAACGCCGCCGGCACTGAAGCCGGAGTAGTAGCCCACGTAGATGCGGTTGCCCACCTTGGTGGGGGTGGAGGTGGAGGTGCCGCCCAGGGAGGCCTTCCAACTGATGGCGGGGGCGCCGCTGCTGCCGATGGTGCAGCACCAGAGGTATTTGCCCTGGCTGGTGAAGTACAGCTTGCCGCCGTCCAGCATGACGGTGGAGCGGACGTTGCCCACGTCGGACGCGCCGCCCGTGGCGGTAGCCAGGTTCAGGCTGGTGCTCTGAATATCCGTGTCGGAGGTGGTCCCGAAGCCGCTTCCCACCGGGCGGTAGTACAGATAGCCGCCGTCGCCGCCGAAGTAGATGTAGCTGCCGGACACCACGGCCCCGGCCCAGTAGAAGCCCTTGGCGATGGAGGACACGGACTGTACGTTGTCGGTGTCATTCAGAGCCACCTGGTAGTAGCGGCCCGGCGCCGTGGCGCCCTCGATGGTGCCGTTACCGACCCAGGTGCCGAAGTAGAGATAATCGTCATAGATGGTCAGCGGGGTGTTGATCTGGCCCGTGCTCACCGAAACGACCAGCGATTTTGCGCCGTTACTGGTGTCCACGGCGTAGACCTCGCCGCCGTTGGTGGCCACATACACCGTGTCCTCATAAAGGACCGGGGTGGAGAGCTGGAAGCCGGAGGCGCTCCCAAGCTGTACGTCCCATTCCTTTGCGGCGGCATAGATCGCGTCGCCGCTGCTCCCAGTGTTGCTGATCGCCGTACCGCAATTGAATTTTGCCAGGTGGGAGCCGGCCGCATGTCCGTCATAGAGCACATAGGCGTAGGTCACGCCGTCCACGGTTTCCATCACGGGCACGGTGTCCACGCCGTCCCAGCCGCTGTTCGCGTTAAGCAGGTTGATTTCTGCGACTGTGGGGGACGAGGTGGGCGCGCCGCTGACCACGCTGTTGTGGTTGGCGTTCCCGCCGTAGACGGGCCAGGAACTGGTGGAGGAGGCGAGGGCGCTGGTGGCCAGCATAGCCAGGGTGGCGCCCAGGGCGAGGACTTTTCTCAGGTTCAGTTTCGTTTGCATGTTACCCTTCCTTTCACATACACATATTTTGGGAACGGGATCGCAGTTGATCTGTGGGCATGTCTCCTTTCTCTATTGAATTTGCAAGGCGCACCGGCGCTCCGGCGGCCCCTAGAAAGCCGCGGGCCACGCCCGAAAAATAGAAAACGGCCGTGACGAATGTACTTCCATTCGTCACGGCCGTTTGTTCCCGTAGACAATCTCCGCACCCACACAACGCGGACGCGGTCTCGAACACTGTAGGTCTACCGGCTTATGCTTCCGGGCCCCGGCACAGGGGCCCACGTCTGCTGTTCCACCTTCTCGGGGTCCTCCCAATGGCCGGCTCACGCCGCGAACAACAGCCTCATGCACACACGGATACGGAATAGCTCCGGAGTCTCACCGGAATTCCCTCATCCCTGCGCCTGCCCGGGTCCCAGGCGCAGGGGCACAATGCACGTTATAAAGTTATAAGGTTATTTCTGGATTTCTGCTGCCTTTTATTATACAACATAACCCTTAAAAGTCAAGGGGGATGTCCCATTTTTACAAAATCCACAAAATCTCGAAAGATGACGGACGGCGTGCGTTTTTGCCGCGGGCATAAAAAAGCCGGAGCAAAGCGAACTTTGCTCCGGCGTGGTGCGGCTGGCGGGAGTCGAACCCGCACGCCCATACGGACACAAGCACCTCAAGCTTGCCAGTCTACCAGTTCCAGCACAGCCGCAGATCACAGCAACTCAACAAGCTGCCTGATTATTATATTGCGTTTGGCCCTGTTTGTCAACTCAATTTTTTCTCCCGCACGCAAAAAAACAGCGAAAAAAGTGTTGACACCGGGGACATCCTATGGTAGTATATTTCTTGCGCTGAACGGCGCAAAACCACTTGCGCGAGTGGTGGAATTGGTAGACTCGCTGGCTTCAGGTGCCAGTGTTCGCAAGGACGTGCGGGTTCGACTCCCGCCTCGCGCACCACGTCGGAGCAAAGTGAACTTTGCTCCGACGTTTTTTTGCCATAGGCAAAAAAACGTCATCCGCCCGCTCCTCTGCTCCCCCTTTCCCAATCACGAACGCTGCGCCGGGTTGTGAGCGGAGCGGCGCCATATCGCCGCTCGAACCAACAACAAAACAAGAAGTGAGGCACGACGTTTTGTCGTGCCGTTTCCTTGCGCTCCGGGCCGCAGGATGGGGGGAGTTTGTTTTTACCGGCTTATGGGAAAAATGAATAGCCTGAACGCGGCGCAGCCATACTATGCGGGAACCTGAGACCTGGCTGAAAAGCGCGGGCCCGCTCAAACGCCGGGACGGCTGCGCCCTGGCGGCGGGCATGGTTTCAGGATTTCAGAACAGGCCGTTAAAACAAGGAGGCAGAGTAAGAGATGAAGGTCATGATAGATCGGGATGGGTGCATCAGCTGCGGGCTGTGCGCCGGGACCTGCCCGGAGGTTTTTCAGATGGCGGACGACGGACTGGCGGAGGTATACCGCGCGCCGACCGGGGAGAATGAGGAGCAGGTCAGGATGGCGGCCGACGGATGCCCGGTGGCCGTTATCCACATCGAGGACTGAGGGCGGTCAGACACCGGAAGCCGATCACGGCGCCGGAACAGGATATGGACCCGATCCTCCACCTGCGGGGAAAAAGATAAAAATTTTGTGAAATCGCAAATTGCAATAACAAGTTGGACACCCCGTGGTAAAAAAACCTTGGACACGGATGGAGCCACAGGATCTATCCGTGAGCGAGGTTGCCGCAGCCGTCAGGCTGCGAATACGCAGTCAA
>Ga0129307_1001331_pt1 | contig 27067 bp, 22 predicted proteins | sample P1105metagenome_FD_94437 | JGI IMG/M metagenome (GOLD analysis project Ga0129307, IMG submission 94437) | Capybara group fecal microbial communities from Wisconsin, USA - P1105 metagenome | ecosystem: Host-associated > Mammals > Digestive system > Large intestine > Fecal | place: USA: Wisconsin...
AAAAGCAATTCTATTTCGGACCCCCGCTATTCTTGTGCAGTTGGTGCGTCCAATACGGTTGTCGGCATCAAGGGTGCAGTTCCAATAGCAAACTGCTCTCCGGGTTGCCAGCTTAAACAAACCGCATTCCTCACTTTTGAAAACGGTTTCCAGGGCAGCATTTTTGCTGGTGCCGGTAACATGCCGAGTGCAAACTCCACCGAAAACGACATCGTGTTCGGCGGCATCAAGACTTTGGATCAGTTAATCAAATCGACGCTCAAAGTTTTCAATGGCGACCTCTATGTTGTTCTTACGGGTTGCGTGGGCGGCCTCATTGGTGATGACGTCCCGAGCTTGGTGAATGAATATCGCGATTTGGGCTATCCGATTGTTGCTGTGGATACCGCTGGCTTTAAGGGCAATAACCTTTTCGGTCACGAAGAAGTGGTAAACGCCATTGTTGATCAGTTTGTCGGTGATTACAAGGGCGAACGCAAGAAGGGCCTTGTCAACCTTTGGTTTGAAGTTCCTTACTACAACCAGAATTGGCGCGGCGATTATCAGGAAATTGCTCGCATTCTCCGTGGCGCTGGCTTTGATGTCAATGTTCTTTTTGGACCTGAAAATAATGGTGTCAAGGATTGGTTGCGCATTCCGGAAGCCCAGTTCAACTTGGTGGTTTCTCCGTGGGTTGGCGTGAGAAACGCTGAACACCTTGAGAAGAAATACGGCCAGCCGTTCCTCCATATTCCTGAAATTCCTATCGGTGCCGAAGCGACTGCTGCATTTATCCGCAAGGTCGTTGATTTTGCCGGAATTGACAAGGAACAGAGCGAAAAGTTCATCGAACAAGAAAATGGTATCTATTACTATTACCTGGAACACTTCTCCGAATTCTTCGCTGAATACTGGTACGGTATGCCGAGTGAATTTGCCATCACCGCAGATTCCGCTTACACGCTTGCTTACACCAAGTTCCTTGCCGACCAAATCGGCCTTATTCCGCGCAAGGTCATTATTTCGGATGATCCTCCTCAAAAATTCCGCAAGGGAATTGAAGACGCTTTCCACAACATCAGCGAAGGTGTCGATGTTGAAGTTGAATTCGAAGAAGATGGCTACTTGATTGAAAAGGCTATCAAGGAAGTTGATTTCTCTTCTGGTAAGCCGTTGATTCTTGCTTCTTCTTGGGAAATCAATCTTGCTAACGATAAGGGCGCTTTGTTCTTTGAAATCACGCCTCCGTCCAGCGAAACTTTGATTATCAATCGAAGCTTTGTTGGTTACAAGGGTGCGCTTAATTTGCTTGAAAAGATTTACAGCGCATCTGTTGGCGGAAAGTAAATTTAATGCTTCTTCACCAACATCAACAAAAGTGCCGACTGGTTGAAAAATCAGCCGGCATTTTTAATAGCCGTTCGCTATTTGCTTGCATTGTATATAAATTCAATTTATACGTAAAGTTTTCCCTTATATCTTGTGATAAAAATAAAGTATTTTACAAACTAAAATTTGTTTTCTAATTTATGCAGTGAAATCGAGAACATTGTGTTCCGAAACCTTAACAAATCAACACGAGGATACCTATATGTGTTGTACCTGTAAATTCTCCAATAAATAAGCTGAAGCCTTTTTGAAAAGGCTGGCAAACAATCCCATAAACACGCAGAATAAATCTCTGCGCGGTTACTCAATCCATATCAAAAATAGGAGATTATCCATGAATTTTACAACGAAAAAATTAGCTGCAACAGCAATTCTTTTGTCTTCAATTTCGGCTTTTTCTGCAGAACCCATTTCTGTTACGACAAAATCTGGAGTGACTGCAACCCTTTACGGTTTTGCATCTCTCAATGCCGCCTACGAAGATTCCAAAAGCAACAACGGCAACTTTGCAAATTTTGTTGCCGCTTCTGACCTCACCAACAAAAATGATGGCGGCTGGCATTTCACGCCGAACTTGACGCGAATCGGCCTCAACCTTTCAAGCGGTAGCGATTCGACATACTTCAAGGTAAACGGCAAGATCGAAGTCGATTTTTATGGTGGCGGCTCCGGCAACGCACCTGTCCCACGCCTTCGTCATGGCTACGGCGAAATTTCTTTTGGCAACTCCGGCTTCTCCATTTTGGGCGGCCAGACTTGGGATTTGATTTCTCCGCTCGTAACTCCGACGCTTAACGCTGGCGTTCTCAACAACTCGGGCGACGCGGGCCTTCGCAGGGCTCAGCTGAGGCTCACCGAAAAAATCCCTGTTGCTGGAGGCTCCTTGGATATTGCGGCAGCTGTTGTTCGCACTATCGGTGAAAATCAACCTTACAACACCTCTTCTGCCTCAGAGACCGGTGTCGATGCGGATATTCCCACATTCCAGGGACGCATCGGCATTTCGGTTCCTCTGTGGGTAGAAAACAAAAAGTTCGGCTTGGGAGTTTCCGGTCACTACGGTCAAGAAGAAATTGACCTTGACGATACTGGTCGCACCAAGGATATTCCCACATGGTCTGTCAATGTCGATTTGACGCTCCCCATCGTTTCTGCCGTCACGCTTCTTGGCGAATGGTTCATCGGTGCAAACCTTGATACGTACGCCGCCGGCATTGGACGCGGATTTGTTTCCGATAAAGAAAATCCCAAAAGCGTGAAAAGCATTGGAGCTGTTGGTGGTTGGGTCGCATTGCAGACGAAGTTTATTCAAGAATTAGCATTTAATGTAGGTGCCGGGTTTGACAAATTGGATCGCGATGACATCAAGAAAGTAGGCGGACGCGAACAAAACCTTTCCATTTTCGCAAATACCACCTACAACTTGACAAGCGCATTCTCGCTTGGATTCGAATATCTTCACGTTCAGACGGATTACCGAACTGACAAAACAGTAAAAGAAGCTTACTTGAACCGTTATCAACTTTCTGCAACTTATGGTTTCTAATAAAGGAGATGATTACAATGATTCAGACTCAAATTATTAACAAATTGCATATTAGAATTGCATCTGCATTCCTGTTTGCTTTCGCCTGCGTGACCTCTTCGTTGGCCGCTGACAAGCTTTCCATTGGCTATCTTTCTTCTACGGGCCAGGGAAAATTCTTCATCGCAAAAGATGCAGGCATTTTCAAGAAAAACGGCCTTGACGTGGAATTGGTGGAATTCTCGAATTCTGGCGATGGCATAGCTGCCGTTCGTGCGGGAAAGCTTGACGCTGGCGCATTTGGCTCTCTCGCTCCGCTCATCCACGTTTCGCAGGGTGCTGATATTCGCGTTATTGGCGGCCTCATGGGTGGCGATCAGGCGGTTATCACTCGTAAAGAGAATGCGGGCTCCGTCAAAAAGTTGAGCGACCTCAAAGGGAAGAAAATCGCAACAATCCGCTTGGGGACTGCTGATGCCATTGTCCGCGGTGGTCTCAAGAAAGAAGGTATTGACTGGCGTAAAGATGTGACCATTGTGGAACTCAAGAATCCGCCTGCAGTTATCGAAGCTGTAAAGAATGGTAGCGTGTATGCGGGTGTCACATGGGGACCGCATGACCTCCGTGCCGAAGAAGCAGGCCTTTCTGTGGTGCTCCGCAGCAAGGATATCAATCCGGGCCATATCTGCTGCCGCCTCATTGCCTCTCTCCGCAAACTCGAAGGTCGCGATGATGTTTATAAACGCTTGGTCAAGTCTTTGATTGAAGCAGAAGAACTTGTTGCAAATGACCATAAAAAGAGCGTAGATATTATTGCCAAGTGGATCAAACTTGATACAGCTCTCGTGAACAAGGCATTCTACAGTGGTTACGTGACTCAGGATACCGACCCCAATGTGAAAGGTGTCGAATTTTTCTGGGATTTCTTGAAGGATGCCGAATTCATCAAGTCCGACAAGAAAGTCTCTGAATATGTCATCACGAAGTACTACAAAGCGGCTATTGATGAACTCCGCAAACAGCAGCCCAAATCTGAATTCTACGCACAGGCTGAAAAAGTATTCCTATCTAGAAATTAAGGAACAAAAATGACACAAAAGCAAAGTGGTTTCGAAGCAACGAATCTTGGTTTTTCCTATGATGGTAGACCCATTTTAAAGGACATCAACTTAAAAATAAATCAGGGAGAGTTTGTTTGTCTTTTAGGAGAAAGCGGCAGTGGCAAGACCACTTTGCTGAATCTTCTCGCCGGCCTTACCAAGCCGAGCGAGGGGAGTGTTTATTGGAACGGGAAGGAAATTGAAAAACCTTCTGCAGAAAGGAGCGTGGTCTTTCAAGACTACACTCTTTTCCCTTGGATGACTCTTCTCCAGAATGTTTCGCTTGCCATCAAAAAGACGAAAAAAGTCAAAAGCAGCTATGCAAAACATTTAGCGGAAGAATACTTGAATTTGGTGGGGCTTTCGGGGAGCCTTCATAAATATCCCTTTGAACTTTCGGGCGGTATGCGTCAACGCGGTGCTATTGCGAGAGCGCTAAGCGTCGGTGCGGATGCGCTTCTTTTGGACGAACCGTTTGGAGCGCTCGATCCTATAAATCGTGCAAGTCTCCAAGATTTGGTTTTGGAACTTTGCCGTGGCTCTAAAGATCGTGCAATTACAACTTTATTTGTAACGCATGATATTCGCGAAGCGGTTTATCTCGGTAGTAGAATTATCGTGTTGGGCTCTACGCCCGGTCGCATTATCGCAGATATCCCGCTAGATTTTCCGGTGAAAAAGAGCCGTAGCGAATGGTTCCGCAATGAAAAAGTTCAACAAACAATTGCCGCTATCGAAGAGGCTTATCACAAAGATATTCTTGAAAAATTGGGTCATGTTGTGCAGGGAGGTGCAAGTATATGAGAGTTTTTATAAAGTATCTGTCTAAATTTTCGGGAGTGCTCTTTCTTCTGTTTTTGCTTGGAATTTGGACTCTCATCAGCTGTGGTCCGGAATGGAGTAGCCAATATTTGTTCCCGTCGCCCAAAGCAATCGTGAACGCGCTTTTCAATTCCCGCGAGGAACTTTTGCGCAGTGCATGGTCATCGCTTTTGAAACTTGTTCCTGCTTATTTGGCGGCTGCGGTTGTGGGCATTTCCATCGGGATTGTTTCGGGATCGGTTCCGTGGGTGAGCAATATGCTTAAACCCATTTCGAGATTTGCAGCCCCGATTCCGCCGAACGTTTACATCCCTTATGCCATTGCAATTTTGCCGACATTTTACTTGTCATCTACTTTCATCATTTTCATTGCCGCCTTTTGGCCAATCTACTTGAACACGGCTGCAGGCGCAAGCGAAATTCCTGAAAAGTACAAACGAAATGCCGCCATCATTGGAATTGGTAAGTTTGAATACTTGTGGCGAATTGCATTTGTGGCAAGCCTTCCGTCGATATTCTCTGGGCTTTCCGTGGGCATGGGACTTTCGTTTATTATGCTCACTGTTGCGGAACTCTTCGGTGAAAATACGGGGCTTGGGCACTTTGTACAATTCTACGCGGACTATTCCGATTACCCCAACATGGTCGCCGGAATTTTGTGGACAGGCATTGTTGTCCTCGCGATTATGGAACTCTTTGAATTTATAAAACGCAAAGTGCTATTCTGGACTAAAGCGAATTAAATCGGCAAGTATTATATTGACGTGTATTAAAAAACGGTTGCAGAATTCTGCAACCGTATATTTTATATGAAGTTTTACAAGCCGCAATACATCAGATGAACGCCCTCGAAAGAGGATAATCCGCTTGATGGGCTAAAAAAGGCGTCGTCGATATCTTTGGGAGAAAGGTCGTGGCAATATTGGATGCCCGATTTTCTTGCCAAGTCGATAACTTGAGCGGGGTCGTAACCGTCAACCATGCACTCGCCACACGATGCTGCTATTTGCTTTAGGCGACCGATTTTGGTTGTGTTGTCTGTACTGTCTTGCTCTTTTTCGTAGTAATCGAATACGATTACACTGTTGGGGGCTGCGATCTTAGAAATTTCCGCAACCGTCTTGAAAAAGATTTCAATAGGGATGTAGTACGACACGCCGAGAATCGAAAAGACGGAGCGTTTTTTCGGATTGAAACCGGCGTTTGCCAATCTGCTGATGATGCTGTCCTTGTTGAAATCAATTTCTACAAAGTGAACTTTGGGCCGCTTCTTTGTGAAAAGTTCTCGCGTCCGTTCGATTTTGAAGACCTGCGTTTCGTATAGATCAAGTTCAAAAACGTCTACGTTTTGACTTTTGTTCCTAAGCGCAAAGGAATCTAGGCCCGCACCCAAGAGAACGTATTGCACGTCTCCTGTTCTCTGTTTGGCTTCGACAATGTCTTCAGCAAAACGATTCCGAGGAAGAATGATTGGGAGAAGATACTGATCAATCAAATCTTTGGCCGGGTATTCTTTAGGCTTCGAATTTTTTGCAGGGAGAAACCGCCTTGCAAGATTACGTGCATGGCGGTATTCCTTTAAGCCTACAAAATCTAACGCAAATTCATCTTCAAAAATTTTTTCACTTTTAGTGTGAGTGTGGACAGCTCGGGCAAGAGCGCATAAAAGCGCAGTTTTGCTAATCATAAACTTGTGCACTCTAATTAAAGATGAAATTTTTTATTCATACAGTCCTTTGCTGAAATAGCGATCGCCGCGGTCCGGGGCCACAAAGACAATGTTCCCGCGAGCGCCAGAGGCTATCAACTTCTTGGCTGCCGCAAATGCTGCGCCCGAAGAGGAACCTGCAATGATGCCTTCTTTTTTGGCGAGTTCGCGTGCACCGCCAAAGGCGTCGTCATCGTTAATTTTGACAACCTGATCGACGAGCGACATATCCATAGTGTCGGCGATAAAATCGTTTCCGATTCCTTCGATGTTGTAGTCGCCATGTTCGCCACCGCCCATTGTAGAACCTACAGGGTCGGCGAGTACACCTTGAATTTTCGGATTACGTTCTTTGAGCGCTTTGAGAATGCCGCTGAATGTGCCGCCACTCCCTGCGCCTGCAACAACGTAATCAACATGGCCGTCAAGATCCTTGTAAATTTCTGGGCCGGTTGTTTCGTAATGCGCACGCGGATTTGCCATATTGTGGAATTGCCTGAGCGAAATGGAATCCGGAATTTGTTTGAGAAGTTCTTCCGCTTTCTTTTCGGCTCCGAGCATCCCTTCTTCGCGCGGAGTGTTGATGAGTTCTGCGCCAAGTGCACGCAAAAGTGTCTGCTTTTCTTGCGAGAATTTGGTCGGCACCACAAAAATCACTCGTACGCCGCGATTCAATGCCGCAAAAGCGATTCCGAGACCTGTATTACCTGCGGTGGCTTCGATAATGGTTCCACCTGGTTTGAGCGTTCCCTTTTCGAAGGCTTCTTCGACCATGTAATATCCGGTGCGGTCTTTAACGCTGCCCGAAGGATTCCACAATTCAAGTTTTGCGAATAAGTTTACACCTTCGGGAATGCCGACGTGGGTGATTTTGACAAGCGGTGTGTTTCCAATCAACGATTGCATGGATTCGTAGTAATGCATATGAAATTCTCCTTTGACAGCTTCGTCGCGATTATTGCGAAGCAATCTATTATTGTTATGCGCGAGCTGCGTTAATGGCGTTGTTTACATCTGCGATGATGTCATCGACTTTTTCGATGCCCACAGACAAGCGAATCAATCCATCGGTAATGCCGACTTTTTCGCGGATTTCCTTTGGAATAGACGCATGTGTCATTGTGGCGGGGTGGCATACAAGGCTCTCGACACCGCCCAAGCTTTCGGCAAGCGAAACGAGCTTAAGTGCCTTGAAGAATTTTTTGATATCATAATTTTCGCGGAGCTCAAACGAAATCATGGCACCGCCATTTTTGGCCTGCTTTTTGTTGATTTCGTAGCCCTGTGCTGTTGGGAGTCCCGGATAATACACATGCTTGACGGCTTCGTGCTTTTCGAGATATTTTGCGATGGTTTCTGCATTTTCGGTATGGCGATCCAGGCGCACGCCAAGCGTTTTAATACCGCGAATCAAGAGGAAAGAATCGAAAGGTCCGAGTACAGCACCTACGGCATTCTGCGTAAAGGCAAGGCGTTCGGCAATTTCTTTATTGTTGGTCACTGCAAGGCCTGCCACCAAATCACTGTGGCCGCCCAAATACTTTGTAGCTGAATGCACCACGATATCGGCACCCAATTCAAGCGGACGCTGCAAATAAGGCGTCATGAACGTGTTATCGACAATTGTCAAGATGTTGTGCTTCTTGGCGATTGCAGCAACGCCTGCCAAATCCGTTACGGTCAAGAGCGGATTTGCGGGGCTTTCAACGAAGAACGCTTTCACGTCGGGCGTGATTTTTGTTTCAAGGGTCTCTAAATTCGTGGTATCTTCAATGGAATAAGAAATGCCGAGATTCTTGAAAACTTTGTCCAAAACGCGGAACGTGCCGCCATAGACATTGCTCGAAATAATGATGCGGTCGCCTTGCTTAAAGAGCGAAAGAACCGTTGAAGTGGCGGCCATGCCGCTTGCGAACGCAAAACCAGCGACGCCGCCTTCGAGTTCTGCGATCAACGCTTCCAAAGCAGCGCGAGTCGGGTTACCCGTGCGAGAATATTCCCAACCCGTATTTTCGCCAAGGCCGGATTGCTTGTAGGTGGAAGTCTGATAGATGGGAACATTGACTGCTCCTGTGGTCTTGTCGCCGTCAATGCCGCCGTGAATGAGTTTGGTTTCGATATTGTTGAAGTTTGACATAAGAAAAAAATCTCCTATGACGCTACTGTTCGATAGCGCCTTTGTTTTTTTGAAAAATTTTTGAATAAAAAAATCCTGCTACGATAAACGAGCAGGATTCAGTTTAAGAGAAAAGTCTAAAAACCAGATGCTCGTTCAACATCGTCTAGAACAACAAACGGAACAACAGATGGTTTTGAAAGATTGGAACATTTTTATAATCCTATTAATTTCGTAGGTTAATATAGACAAATCAAATGTCCCTGTCAAGCGAAAAAAGGCTTTTTTGGTTATATAATTTTTCGTTGACTGGTTATAGGCGGAGGGTATGGAAAAGATGCAGAAACCTTACACCTTAAACTGCAAAATTTCTTCTGCAGTCAAATCTTCTATTTCCTTGCCGACACGCTCAGCGTACATTCCCAATTCATAAATATTTAATTTACTCTTCGGAGGGTTTTTGTATGGATTCGGAGGAGCCATGTATTCTTCCATGGAGTCCGCCAGAATAACCGCAGGTTTTCTAATTCCATTCATAGGTATAGACCTCCAAAAGTTTTCGTGACGCATCCCCTTCAAGAATAAACTGGTAAGGATGCTGAGCACCTAAATAGGATGCTCCTAGAACTTCAATATAGTGATTTAACAGTTCTTTGTTAAGGGCAAAACCGTGAACAACGCCCTTATAACCCCATTGAAAACGTATTCCTCCATTAGACAGAGAATCACGTCAAGCATTAATGTACCTAATGTTGAAAATTTTGGCAAAGGGTTTAAAGAAATTTTCTAATGAGGTTATTCAAATTTTTCCTCACCATTTTCCTTATTTCAGAAAGAATGATTTCCGCATTATCATTGTACGTCATGAAAAATTTCTATGGCAAAAATAGCCCCCCCCCTACCGAACCACATAAACAGCCATTCGTAACATAGTCTAATAGCTAAAATATGTCCTTGTCAAACGTCAATGACCGAAATAATCCAACAAACGCTCTGTATTCTTGGCTCATGAAACAGACTTAGAATCATGTTCATCGGTGTGTGGGTTCGACTCCCTCTTTTGGCATTGTTCTAAATAATCAACGCCACGTATGGCGAATCAACCTTCAAAACGAACCTTCAAAACGCGACAAATTAGGCAATATTACTTGACAGCTTGTAACAGCTTGAATAGATTTATCGAGATGAAAAAAACAATAAATTACATGGAATTATTTCAATCAAAAGATCCTGTAGCTCAATGTGGGTGCGGTTGTTCCCCCCTATTAAGTTCTTTTATGAATGAGGGCGTTCTTAATTTTAGGATTTTTTGTCCTGATTGTGGTGTAGGAACTGCTTTATGCCCCGATTGTGATAAAGCAGTCGCTGTTTGGAATCAAGCTATGAAAGGACATAAAAAAAATGAATGGTGCGCCTATTATGACAGCAGAGGCGACAACCTTGCGACAGAACTTGACAAAGTTGAGGCCGCGATCGAACAAAATAATACCGATGCTGATGAAAATGTTGTTAATCGAATGGTTGAGTTTATAGATTCAAAAATGCCAGGACATTCAATCAACGCGAATGGTCGCAAGGAAATCAATGAATATATTCAAAAATATTCCTATGATGCTATTGTTAAGGCCGTCAACATATCAGCAAAAAAATATTTGATGTTCGAAGGTGATTACGTAACCAATGATAGTGCAGATGATTTTTTGAATAAAATTGGAGGAATACTTCATAATTTGCACTTGTCTCCTATTGACAAGGAAATTTCTCATGTTAAATCTATGGCTCGACAACAGTTTGGGTATTTCAACGATTCCTTAGGCAATTCTCTATTGCTGCGATATATCAAAGCTTTAAAATTTGCGAACTATTCAGAAGAAGATGTTCTTAACGACCTTCAAACAGAAATGAAACGTCTCATATACAATTCTAGCAGTTGGACTTCATGGCGAAAAGCAGTAGAGTATTGGATCAACGATCTTGAAGAAAATAATGCAGATTAATAATAAATAGATTTACATTGTATAATTTCATCAATTCATATCTTATAAAATAAATTTTATTTTGGAAGATGTTTTACATAACTGTTTTTTCGCAGTTTCAATGGCAAAATTTTAGTACCACCAATCTAATTGAGCCTCGCTCTACAATCACTCTGCTAAGCGTCATGGACAGGGTGTTTGCCGAAATATACAGCCACTTCGGCAGCACCAAAATGTCGAAAAAACAAAACTCAGGAGAATATCCAATATTTCTAATTTTTTTATAGCCAAAATGCTAGCGAACCTGCATAAAATAAGGTATATCAAGAAGTAGATCTTATACGGGCTTTTTATGAGCCGAGAGAAAAAAATAAACGTTTCTACAGTCTGCTTATGCAACCAAATGGAAAGATAAATCCAGTTCTCCGTTGAACAAAAAAATTGAAAACTTTCACATAAAAGAATTTTTTTTACTATATTTGAGGTATTGATTTAGGGTGACGGAAACATCCCTAAACATTCTAAATAACTGATATCTAAAATAACTCTCGTTTCTATGGATTAATCCTTTTAAAAGGAGAGTTAATTATGCTTAGATACATAATTGATATATTCTTTATAATCATTGAAATTGTTAAGATGTTCAATTAAATTAAATGGGGTACGGATTCAACCGTACCTCTTTTAGTATAGATTGTGCGTTGCACCCCAATCGCCATTAAATTTTATAGGGGCTTTTTATGAGCCGAGAGAAAACTCGAATTACAGGATAAGCCCCAAAAGTCAAATCATTTCAAGAATCCGTAGGCATAGACTTGGGGACGAAGCTTTTCGGAGAGGGCTTTGTAGGCTTTTTCGAAGGGGGCGAAATTGACAGGGACTGTACTTCCGGTTTCGTTTTGAGCTTTGAGTGCCATGCGGATTTGATACCAGCCAACATCGGCTCGATTCAATTTGAATTCATCACGGATTTTGTGGTTGAACGACTGCTTGAAATAGGCTTGCCAGATTTTGCGACCTTCGTCAAGAACGGTTTGAGCTTCGGCACTAAAAGTTTTCCCCTCCATGTAGCGGACCATGAAATCGCTTTCAAAGCGATCGGGAGCATCAACATCTGTTTCGGTGAAGGGAATGAAATGGTTTACGATGTTCCATTTTTTATCGTTCCATTCAAGATCATTTGCACTTGCGGTGAGGTTTGAATTATTAAACAGCATCCAAACAAGACAATCATTCTTGAACTCTTCAGGAAGATCACAGTTTGGCTGAAGGAATTGATCGCGATCGTTCAGCCATGTTGGAGCAACTGCTTTTTCAACAGCAAACAAAACAGCACATTGCCATAAATTTTCTTCATTTACAAAAATTCCATGACCACGAGAAGCTCCTGAGGACAGCAAACAAACGTATTTTACGTTTTGAAAATCATTTCCTCCCGTGCATACGTAACCAATAGCACCATAGCTCCATCTAATTCCTCGCTGATCTTTACGAACTTCTAAAGGCGGCATTATAGCATTCGTCAAAGGAATGCATTTTTCTTGATTTGGTTTCGGTCGAACAATCCAATTTGACAAACATTGAGTGCTCAGCGTGTTGTAGAATTTCTTTTCGCCGATTGGAATAATTTTTTTATTTAGAACTTCACAGCTTATTTCAGACGGAAACTCTATTGCTTTATTCATTGTTTTCCAAATTAGAAAGCCGATGGGAAAATCTCCTTTTAAACCATCAAATGTTTTCGATGGTACAACAAATCCATCAAGATATTTTGCGTTCCAATTTTTACGAAAAACTTCTGTAGCCTGAGCGTTTATATGTTTTAACTTGCTAAACATTGCAATAGTTGCACTAGGAATCTCTTTTGTTATACGAGTAACAAATTGAAGGAATAATTCATTCGAGGCTTTTCCGTATTTTTCCATGCCTACATTTGCCCATTTTGTTTTGGCTACTCCTGTTTTATTCTCTTTTTTTGAGCCCTTCGCTGTGTTATCAGCATTGGTTGCTTCCGCATATGGCGGATTTATCAGCACAAGTAGTTTCTTTTTACCTTCGTTTGCATCGCGGATAACATTTCGCAAACTTTGTGGAATCTTATTTGTTAAGTTGTAATCAATTTCACCACCGTCTGTAACATCGTCATTCAAGTAGTCATACTGAAATCGTTCCGCGGATACGCAAATTTTTGCGGCCCTCATGATGTTGACATCTTCGTTATCCAAAGTGCTCATAAATACATGACGCGGATTAGAATGCTTTGCTTCAAGGTTTCCGACTCCACAGCACATATCCCACACATAATAGTTTTTCTGCCAATTTGCACCAAGAGTTTTCTCTAACAAATCGTAGGCTTTGTCCACAACGTCAAGTGGAGTATAATACGCTCCTTTGAACGTTCGCTCATCAACAGGAATCAAGCAATCTCGGCGTTCCAACAAATAACTGCGATATTCTTCTTTGGGTGGTCTGTGGTAAATCGACCAAAACTGACTATAACCATCGGTACTTCCTAATTCAAAAGATTTTCCGTTCAACAAGAACACCGGCTTATTGCCCCTATGCAAAAGTTCTGCAGACAGATAATCGTGGGTTGGGGCAGAACCATCGCTCATGATGTCGGCATAAAAGAATTCAGCGTAATTTTCAGGGCTTGCTCCGGTGATTTCCTTGCCCACCATTTCAACCCATTTGTCGAAAACTTGTTTTAAGTTATCTGGTGTAATTTGCGTGCGGATAATTTCTTTTTTATCAATGGCGTTTCGAACAGTATCTATAAATTCTTGCTCGTGAGTCTCGATATTGAAACTCACAAAATGCGTTCCAATGTATTGCGACACGATTTCCAGCGCGTCTTGTGTCACGTTGCTTGCCGATTTGCCCCATTTGATTTTAACACTTTTATCTTGCAGGAGCGGGAGTGCAACATCTGTTTTCATGATGGCTGCTTTTACGCTATCTACCACGCAAAGGAATGGCGGGATTCTTTCTCCATCTTCTAGTGCACGGTGAATGTAAAAGAGCAACTGCGTGAACATCTCGTAAAGAGATTTCTTGGAGCCGAACTTTGCTTCGAACCAAACTTCGCGAGTTTGGATGTCGATGAGATTTCGTTGCACCTCTTTTAGGCGCAATGCCTTGATGTATTCTGCTTTGACGTCTTCTTCGGACGAAGCTTTCTGCAATTTTTCGAACAGGCTCACGAGGGCTCCTTTAGCCCTTTTCCTCTGAAGTTCACCGACTTTTAAGCACAAAAAAAGCGTGGTGTCGAATGAACTTACCGTTATCGAGGCTCTGGTAAACCTATTCCGCAATAAGCACAAACGACCCACGCCCCAATAGGGACGTGAGTGTTCGCCTTAATCTCGCGGATTTTCAAAATTTACCAGATTTCGATAACGAGAATAAGAGCTAACTCAACGTTAATCTCTACGCCCACCATCTTGCGATGTTGGGCTATGTCAATGAGAAATATAACTTATGTAAATAGGAAAGGAGATGCCCGCTTTCGCGGGTATGACAAATCGAGTGGTTGATTGGGTAAGCCGGGCGTTGCGGGCTGACGTCTGAAGCCCGCTAGAGAGGGTAGTGGAAGACTTGCCCTGGGCTCTATCGCTACGCTCCAGAGTGACAACAGGGCAAGGCTGAAGCGAGGGGGATTCTTCCCCCATCCTTAACCTTTTTTGTAAACGAAATTTTACATTTGTGCCGTTTTTCCGTCAAATTTGAGAAAAAACGGCAATTTTTGTTAAAATGATGCATTTGAAGCAACAATTCGACCTATTGCACCTCTATTTGTAAGATGGTATTTTTTTTCGAGAAACAATACCGGGGGGTCGCTCTGCTGCGGCAACGACATGCGGTGAAGCCGGTACACTTACGCTGGGGAGTGAAAGGTGCCTATGGACGGTATCGATTGGGTATGGCAGGAGCCATATCCGCCCAGCATCTTTTTAGGAGCGTTTGATGAACGAGAAGGAAGAACAACTCGGAGAAATCATACTTTATCAGCCGGAAGGTTCGGTAAAGTTAGAAGTTCGTGTGGAAAATGAAACTGTGTGGCTGACGCAAGCACAGATGGCGGAATTATTTCAAAAAGATAGAACTGTTATTGGAAGACACATTAGGAATGTTTACAAGGAAGGTGAACTAGAAAAAAGTATCACATGTGCAAATTTTGCACATATAATTCCCGCAGGAGAACCCATGTCAAAAAAATGTTGGTTTATCTTGCGTCTTAGGCGATATTGTCGCCCTTGAGCCTTGAAGCTCGCTGTGCGATTTTGCTTCTATATAAGTTAATCTTGGCAATTGCTTCGTCAATAGGGAGCGCGATATCGAATGCGCGCACGCCAAAACGAGCTAGTGCTTGAATGGCATGTGGGCCGATTTGTGAGCAAAGAACATATTCTAGGTCAGATACATTCTTTGCGGCCGAGTACATCGAAGAACCTTCTGGATTGCGTGACCCGCAATTTCCATCTCCGCAAGAACCGTCGCAATGCTCCGGCTTTTGACGCAATTCAATTTTTTCGTAATGACCGCTCACATCATCGACTTCATATACATCGAATACTGCGGCATGTCCAAAGTGGACATTGACATTTATGCCATCGTTTGTGGCAACTGCTACTTTGTATTTAGCCATGAGAGAAAGTCTCCTTTACGCGAATGCGGTCCATGTAGATTTGAGCTCCGACATCGTAAACGCCGGGAACGCCAACGGCATCGGCACGGCAATGGGCGCAATGTTTGAATACGTTGATGAATACGCCGGCCTGTTCTTGTGCAATTGCGAGACCTTTGGGAGTCGGGGCGGGAATGTCCTTGAATCCGTTCTGCGGAATCAGCGGGATAATGTTGTATATAATTGCTCCCGCTTCGCGGACGGTAGCGGCAACATCTTCGATGTGCTGGTCGTTGATGCCTGGGCAAAGAACCGTATTCACCTTGACAAGCGTTCCGCTTTTTGCAACCTTGCGGATGCCTTCAATCTGGTTGTGAATCAAGATTTCAGCGGCCTCAACACCGGTGTAGGTTTTGCCATGGTAAAAAATTCTGGCATTGATCATCGCTTCGATTTCTGGATCAACGGCGTTTACCGTTACTGTAAGCGTGTCGATGCCCACGTCAATAACTTCGTCTGCCTTGTCGTTTAGCAAAAGTCCGTTCGTACTCATGCAACGCAGAAGTTTCGGGAATTCCTTTTTGACTAGACGGAAAGTGTCGAGCGCAAAAGGCGTTGCAAGCGTATCGCCGGGGCCTGCAATACCCACGGTGGTAAGTTCTGGAACGTATTCAAGCGCCTTGCGAATGTAGCCGCATGCTTCTTCTGGTTTAATTACTTTACTTGTGTTTCCCGGAATTTGCGCATCTTCATTGATGCGACGATCGCAAAAACGACATTCTATATTGCAGCCGGGAGCGACGGGCAAATGAATGCGCCCTCTTTTGTTTTTACACGCACCAAAACAAGGGTGCTCTCTAAAAACAGTTTCTTGATCTACAGCCATAAAACCTCACAAAGCGAATAAATCGATAAACCGCGAATTAAAAAATCTTGCGCGGCTAAACTTCCGGCATGCCGGTCTAGTTTATTTGGGATATTTTAGAACGGTTACCTAGCGTTCTGTTATCTGTTAAATTTTTGCTTCTGTTCTGAAGTCCCGCATAATTTAAAAAGTGCAATAGGATATGACAATACCTAAATGGTGTCGAAAATTAAAAAAAGTGATTTTTGTTTTCTTGCAATAGGTGCGGGATTAACGCTGTTATAAAATGAAATTATAGCAACGATGAAAAAAGAAAAATTATGACGAAATGGGCTTAAAAAATATTGAAAAGGGTTGACGATAATTCTACAATTGCCTCTACCTAGCGTTTCTGTAGGAAATTCAAAACCTAAGGAGACAAAAATGTCAAAGAAGTTACGTCAAATCGCTATTTATGGTAAAGGCGGCATCGGTAAATCTACCACGACCCAGAACTTGACCGCAGGCCTTGTAGAACAAGGTAAGCATGTTCTTGTTGTCGGTTGCGACCCCAAGGCAGACTCTACTCGTCTTTTGCTCGGTGGCCTTCACCAGAAAACTGTACTCGACACCATTCGCGACAACAAGACCGAAATCCAGCTTTCTGACCTCGAAAAAGTCGGCTTCAAGGGCGTTCGTTGCGTGGAATCCGGTGGCCCGGAACCGGGCGTGGGTTGCGCTGGCCGCGGTATTATTACTTCTATTAGCATGCTCGAACAGCTCGGCGCGTACACCGAAGATCTCGATTACGTTTTCTATGACGTGCTCGGTGACGTGGTGTGCGGTGGCTTCGCCATGCCGATTCGTGAAGGCAAGGCCAAGGAAATCTACATCGTCGCTTCTGGCGAAATGATGGCTCTCTACGCTGCAAATAACATCTGTAAGGGCATCGCAAAGTATGCCGAACGCGGTGAAGTGCGCCTCGGCGGTATCATCTGTAACAGCCGTAACGTTGATAACGAACTCGACTTGCTCCGTGCATTCACCAAGGAACTCAACACGCAGCTCATTCAGTATGTGCCGCGCAACAACATCGTGCAGCAGGCTGAAATCCGCAAGAAGACCGTGATCGACTTCGAACCGAATTGCAGCCAGGCTAACGTCTATCGCGAACTCGCCAAGAACATCGACAATAACGAACTCTTTACCATCCCGACGCCGATGACGCAGGACCGCTTGGAACAAATTCTCATCGACTACGGTATGATGGAAAAAGACTACTCCATTTAATTCTTTTAATTGCCAACTATCTCAAAGTGAAAAACCTATCTCGTAACACGGGATAGGTTTTACTTCATCACGGCATCGGCGAGCACAACGCGGTTTCCGCCCAGCTGCATGGCCATCTGGAGCGAGGCTTCCGCGGTATATATGAGGGAGCCGGCATCGTTTGCGTGGGTGGGCATCACGGCAACGCCCATGCTGAGCGTAGTCGCAAGGATTCCGTCACCGTAGGCAATCTGGAGTTGCGAGATTTCGTTGCGGATTTGTTCGGCACGGTTCCTGGTAATAGCGAGGTCTGCACCCGGCATGATCACGCAGAACACGTCGTCGGAATAGCGGCATGGAATGTCTTCGCCGCGGATGTAGCTCGGCAAACGCTGTCCTAACTCCCAGAAGAGCTGTTCTACGGCATGGCGGCCTTGTGCAGCCTGTACTGCGGGGATGGCGTCAGGATAAAGCATCACGATACCGATGGGCGACTTGTGGCGCACGGCAGCGGTAATTTCGCGGTTGAGCGATTCTTCCATATAACGTCTGTTGAAGAGTCCCGTCAGCACGTCGCGGATACTATGTTGTTCAAAACGCATGCTCAGGTCCTGATTGGCCACGTAGAGACCAAACGCAGCGGAGACGATACTCACCTTCGCCTGCCAGTATTCCTTTGTCTCGTAATCCGGGAGCTTATCGACCTGGACAGTCAAGATGCCGAAGTGTTCTTCAAGGCCTTCGACCGGAGCGCAAATAGCAATGCCCTTCGGGCGGTGGTGCAAGTGCGTACAACCGCTAGAGACTTCAGGCGAGCTGTAATCGGTCACAACAATGTCGCCGGTATTAAAGCTAGCGCATTCAGCAGGCATCACCGTTTCATCACTGATAACATTTGGACCAAAGCGGAATATCTGTGAAAGCTCGGTCTGGACGCCGCCGTACATATAAAGCACACCGGACGCATCGGGGAAGAGTTCCGGCAAAAGTTTCTGCATCGCATCGATGACTTCGGTAAACGGACGGTTGCGAATGACGGCAATCTTGAAGGCGTTCCATGATTCGAGCGGGAAACCAACCTTGAGGGCTGCCTCGTCGAGTTTCTTGACGGACGCGGGCACGGCCTGCTTGAGCGCTTGAGCGGCAGGGATGGCTCCCGGCGGAAAATCGGGCTTTTTCTCTTCAATAGGCGCGCGGACCGACACGAACTGCGGGACCTTCGGCTGAGGTTTGTTGAGTGCCTCGTTAAAGTCGTTTTCGATGGATTCAATCTGCCTCTTGCAGACGGTGTAGAAGACAAAGCCAAGCACCGAGCCCCATGCCCCGACAAATATGAATTTTGCCCCGGTGGACATGGTTTCTTCGGGAACGACATAGGCTGCGATGACGCCCATTAAAAAGGCGACTAACCAAAAGATATATTTAACAATACTCATGTAACAAATAATATTAAAATATTACACTGCATGGCTATGGAATGTCATAAAAAATGATAAAAATCCATTACCACAAGGAATCTCACAAACCAAACTTCATCTATGACGTGCAAGTTTTTTACTTGACTCTCAGAATCTGTACGTCCTTGATCCAGAACGTTCTCTCGCCCTTGCCCAAATTCAAGTCCAGACGCGCAAACGGATCTGTCACTTCGGGCGTAAATTCATACTCTACCGAATGCCCAGTAGTATAGACCTTGACATGTTCCTGGAATCCGTTGGTTTCGTAGCGGATATAAGTCCCTAAGCGAGCGGTAATTTGCCCTTCAACATCGGACCAGATGGTGAAAATAATCTTGTATTTAGCACCAGCAACTACGGAAATATTTTCATGGAGCAACTGCACGCTATAAGAATACTCGCCGCCCTTGGTCACGTGAACTTTCATCACATTGGACTTGTTTTCCTTGACAACCGACATATCGGCAGCACCGTTCAACTGATTGTGCAAAATCCAATCGTCACTGCCATCCTTAAAGTCCCCATTGGAAACAAGATTCTTGTTTTTCTTTCCGCTAAGTTCTTCCCAAATATCATCCACGTAATCGTAAACCGTCTTGCCGCTAGCATCCGTATATTCGTATCGTAGAGCCTGGAAGCTTGGAAGGAATCTTTCGTTCAGCGCATTCCAAAGTTCTTCATTTTCACTCTTGCTAAAACGAATAACGCCACCATCGCCCGCTTTTGCCGAAGCCAAGTCCAAGCCATCCACGAAGCGGTGTACACGGAATGCAACAGACAAATTCACTACAGAATCCTGAACATTGATTTGCGAGTAATGATAACGTAACATAAACAATTGAATATTGGAAAGTTCATACACGAACGGGATTTTCTTGCCATTCTTGCTGATGCGCCCGTAAATGGCTCTATGACCATTCTTTTCGACTTCAAAGGCAACACCGATTTCTTTCAAGCGGCCTTCGGTCTGCAAGTTGATGTTCTTGAAAGCGTCCTTGACAACATCGCCATCCGTAAATGAAATGGGGAGCACGGCTGCCGGTTCGTCTTCGTAAGGCCAAAGAATAAGTCCCGATTCCAAATCGACGGACATGCCCGCATAGAAACTGCAATAAGAGCGGACCTCGGTCAGCGTGAGGCGGAACGTGTCGATGACGATTTTTTCGTCGTCTGCCGCAGACTTGGCAAGTGAAATCTGCTTTGCGTCAGAATAGTCAATCGAGAAATCCGCCGTAAGCCCGATGTTATGGACTTCCGGATTTCCAATTTCAATACCGGCCATATTGTCGGAGTCAGAACACCCGGCAACCCACAATGCTACAAGCATGCAACCGATTATTGAATGTAAAAAACGCATCATACTCCCCGTGTTAGAGGGTACAGCTGGATGTTGATCTGTACAACTTCTTCCGCTTCACCCGCTTTTGCAGAGAAATCTAGTAGTTCTTTGCGCATGAGTTGCAAATGTTTTTTCAAATTGGGGAAATCTTCGCGTCTAATGCTAAAAGTCAGGGCAGAAACGTCCCTTTGCGGAGCGGAAAGCTCCGAAAGCATGTTCGCCGAAAGCTTCAACATCTGGAGATGGTACATTTTTACCATCAAATCTTGAACTTCGTCGTCGGTGGTAATCAGCGGATCGCGCTGGCGGAACCCGTTCGCGGTCTTCACCAGGAGGCCTAGTTCCAAAAGCAATTTCAGCGATTCCGTCACCTGTGCGGGCGTCACCAAGCCCCCAAGACGCTTCGAAATCCAGTCGGGAATCGGGCGAAAATCCTTGAGCGCCACCATTTCGAGAATCGCGGAGTGGTGCCATTCACGGAAAATGCGGAACTGGGCCGCATCCATCTTGTGTAGTTTGGAACGCGGACTCGCCTTCAAAAGCTGGGCATAATAGACCTGCTTGTCCGCATCGGTCTGGGCTTGATTGAAGAAAACAAGACTTTCAAAATATGCGGCACGATGGCTTTCAAGTCCGAGACCATGAATGAGCTTTACCACCGTATTCTTTGTAATGTTACGCTTGCCGTCAATAGTGAGTTTCAGATGGGCATGGCTCGAAAGCCCGGCCTTCTCCGCGAAGAATCGGAGGCTGAACGCCGGAACCGTCTTCTTCTTGAACTCGTAGTAGTCCCGCAAATACACACGGTAGTTCGTGTATTGCAGAACATCAGGTTCAACGATATGATTTTCTCCTGTTTCCATAGTTTAAAAAATAGAAGTGTTTTGAATCAATATCAATAGATAAAAAGACATTCTCGTTTACTCAAGTAACCACGGCAGACAATTGAAGCCTCAGAAAAAACTATAATAACGATATCATATTCATTTGGAGCGTTTCATGAATTTTAAGGGTATCATTAAGGGAGCCTGGTCGAATGGGCTTGCAAAAAAAATCTTGATTTTACTCGGGATTTCTCTCGTCATTTTTGTGCTGGGCGTTTTTCTTGGTTCGTGGGTGCTTGGCGAAAAAACACTGGGATGGAAGGGGTTCCTTTCGGGCTACGTGGTGTTCGCGATCTTATTCATCAGTGCGATGATTAACGTGTTCAAGAGCACTGCGGAATCGATGCGCGAAGGGAAAAAACATGTCGATGTGCGGGGCCATGTTCTCGTGCTTGGAGCGGGGCATCAGCTCAAGAGCATTTTGCGTGCACTCAAAGGCGATGGACGACCAATCGTGGTGATGAGTCGCCGGGATATTGATGGGCGTTTTATCCATTACAAAAAAGACTACGAAAACGAAGAGGACTTGCTTTTTGCGGGGGCGCTTTTGGCAAGCCAGATTCTCGTGATTGGCGAAGATGGCCCAGAGCGTGATTCCCGGAACTTGCATTGCATCGAAGTGCTGCGAAGCGTTTGCGAAAAAGCCCCATGCGACATCCATTGCCATTTGCTGTTGAGCGAACCTTCGACATCCGAGGTTCTGTGGTACTTGAAGGCATCAGAGCAAAATAAAGGACATTTACTGGTGGATGTCTTTAACGAATATGAATTCATGTCGGAACAGTTGCTTGTGGGAACCGATTTCTTGCCGACGATCCGCGAAGCAGAAAATGAACGTCTGCATGTGGTGCTAATTGGGACGGGCCCGATTGCGCAGGCGGTAGCTTTTGCCGTGGCGAACGTTTGCCATTACCCGAATTACAAACGAACAAATTTGAAAACCTGCATCACGTTTGTCGATGAAGATTGTGAAAAATGGGTAGACCGCTTGGTAGTCTCCCGCATGGGGCTTTTTAGGTTGTCTAAATACACGTATGTCGATGCGAACGGAAACAAGATTGTTCATAATCCAGAAACAACTCGCGGTGATTATCTCGATGTCGAATGGAACTTTGTAGATGCATACTGCGAAGCAGACTTGGCTCGCAACTACATTGCGTCTGTAGCAGCAAATCCCAAAGAGCGTTTAGTCGTGTGCATTTGTAAGGAAGATACGTCCAAGGCGATTTCGACGCTCGTACATTTGCCGCGCGCCGTTTATGACAATGCGGATATCGCTGTCTATTGGCGTGAATCGAACGACGAAATCATCAAGCATATCAACGAATGCGGAATGTACGGTTACGTGCGGATCATGGGCGACATCGACGAGATGAAGGAATTCGTGCATGCGAAACGCGTGGAACGCGGGCAGCGCGCAAATTACGTCCGGGAACGCAACCGGAATCCAGCAACTCGCGAGACCGAAGAAAAAATGTGGTACCGCTTGAGCGAAGCTGACAAGACCGCAGCGATTTACTGCGCGAACGCGTTGCCACTCCGAAAACGTTGCTTCGACGCGACAAATGACGAACACCTATTGCGTGAAGCGGAACATCGCCGTTGGATGATGTCGATGCTTTTGATGGGGTATCGCTCTGGCCCAACCGACGAACGAACATTCACGCGTCAAGATCTCATTCCGTTTGACCACCTGCCCGAGGAACAGAAAAGCAAAGATTCGTACGTCCTCGAAAATGCGGAATATATAATGAACGGATAAATTAATTTTTCTTGTAAAAATGCCGAAATCACAAAAATGCCAAAATTTACGTGAAAAAGGCGCCAAAAAGCCATTTACTCACGTAAAATATTTATGTTGTACGTTACAAAATTGACATTTCACGCATTTTTCATGTTCATTTTTTACCAAACGTTGCCGTTTTAGCCTCTTTTGAATGATAAAAAACGGCCTAAAACACCCTTATCTCTACATTTTCACTCAAATTCATTTAATTTGTACAAAAATTTACGTGACAGAATGCATATTTTTCATTTTAGTCACGTAAAAAACGGCCAAAACACGAAATCATGAAAAAACAAACGATTTTAATATAAATTAAGAAGCCCCGGCGCTGAGGCCGAGGCGACAATCTTGTAGCGTGTAATCTTATTCTTTACTGGATGCGGACGTTCACGCGACGATATTCGTCCTTGGTATCGAACTTGAACTTCTTGAACATGCGCTTGCCATACCACTTGGCGGTAATCTTGGAAGCCGGGATGTACTTCGCGATTTCAGCCTTGACGGTTTCAGCACGGCGCTGGGAGAGTTCGTCGTTGTACGGCACGGAACCGAGGTCGCAAGTATAGCCTTCGACGAGGATGGTTGCTTCCTGATTGGTCTGTGCGTACTTGGGAGCGAGTTCAGCGATGATGGCACGGCCTTCGCTGCTGAGTTCTGCGCTAGCAAGTTCAAAGAGGGCGCTCACATTCGGGAATTCGATGGAGGTTGCCTTGCCCTGTTCGACCTTGTCGAATGCATCCTTGAGGAATGCGGCAACTTCGCCACGAGTGGTCAGGTAAACTGGTGAATTGCTCTTGATGGCTGCGAATTTGGAGAAATCGAACGGAGCCGGTTTTTCCGGTTCTGGAGTCGGGGCCGGAGTTTCGACCTTGGCCGGTTCAGGCTGTTTTACTGGAACAGGTTTATCTTCTTTTTTGTCGCCGCAAGCGACGAGAACTGCAAGGCTAAGGGCTACCGGAAGAAAACGGCCAATTGTTTTTACCAAACTCATTATATAACCTCCGAGTGGAAAATTTTGGTAATATGCGTTTAACGCAAATTTTTGGAATTGCTTTTTTAATATAAGTAAAAAAAAACAAATAAGGGGAAAAATCTTTTTTTATCTATAAAAAAAAGTTTTTCAAAACGGCAAAACGCGGCAAAACAGGGCGAAAAAGCCTTATTTCACCTTCCATTCGAGCGTTTGCCCAGCAGCAAGCGGCACGACCCCGTTTACGATTATAGGCACGGTCCATTTTTCGCGAACGACTTCAATCTGCTTTGTAGTGCGCGGAATGCGGTAAAAGTCGGCGCCAAAGCCTGCGATAAAGTCCGGTAGCTTGTCGAGGACGCCTGCGCGGTCGAATTCCTGCACCAGAAGCGGGATGGCGACAGGGGCGCTATAGACGCCGGCGGCTCCGCAGGGGCATTCCTTTTTGCCTTGCTGGTGCGGTGCGGAATCGGTGCCGAGGAAGAACTTGGGGTTTCCGCTGAAGGCGGCCTCGCGGATGGCCTTGCGGTCTTCGGGGCGCTTGGGGAGCGGCTTGCAGAAGTGGTGCGGGCGCAGGGCATCGCCTACGATATCGTCCAAGGTCATCATCAGGTGGTGTACCGTGAATGTGGCGGCGACATTTGCAGGGAGGCGTTTGACCGCTTCGACGGACTTTGCACTGCTCAAGTGCTCAAAGACGATGCGGAGCTTCGGGAACTTTTCGGCAAGCGTCTCGACGCGCTTGATAAATGCGGGCTCACGGTCAAGGCAGAACTCGCCGGGTTCTTCGCCATGGACGCACAGCACAAGGCCCAACTTTTCCATCATTGCGACAACGGGGAATACCGCTTCGAAATCGCTGATGCCGTCCGCGCTGTTCGTCGTGACACCTGCGGGGTAGTACTTTCCGGCGACGACTCCTACGGCCATCATGTCCTTCAAGTCCTGTTCCGTGTAATTCGGGTTCAGCTTGAACGTCATGAGCGGTTCAAAGTCCGGGCGCACAGGAGCGGCAGCTTCGAGAATCTGCTTCTTGTATTCCGCAATCGCTTTCGCACTCGTCATGGCGGGTACAGTGTTCGGCATGATAATGGCACGGCCAAATTGGGCTACGAGGTCGCGGACATAGCCAGGCATGAGTTCGCCTTGGCGCAAATGGGCATGAAAATCGTCGGGTAACGGTAAAAACATAGTTTGTACAAAAAAGTTAGAAAATGCTGGGTGTAGTTTGTAAATCGCGGAACTGCTCCTTTGAAATCTCGTTGTCCGAATGGAGCCAGTATTCAAAGGAATGGGGTTCGGATAGTTTTTTATTGTCGAGGAATATGAGGTTGCAATCCAGTTCTTTTGCAATCAGAAGGTCGTGCGTGACGATAATGATGGACGTCTTGAACATGGTACGCATGTTGTCAATCAACGGCAGCAAGTTACGGCGGTTGTAATTGTCAAGGCCTGCTGTCGGTTCGTCCATCAACAGCAATTTCGGGTCCATTGCCCAGGAACGTGCAATGGCGACACGCTTTTGCATGCCCACACTCAACTGGTGCGGAAACATCGTCGCAAAGTTACGGACGCGCATCAAGTCCATGGCCATAGTGACCTTTTTCATGATTTCATCGTTAGTGCCCATTCTGTGGTAGCGGAGCGGGAGCGCGATGTTGTCGATAACTCTCAAATTCGAAATGAGAGCTGCATTCTGGAGGACGTATCCGACTTGACGCTTGGCGACTTCAAGCGCGGTGAGACGTTCTGCGGGGATGTATTCGCCAAAGTAATAGATGTGGCCCCTGTGCGGGCGGGCAAGCCCTGCAATCATACGGAGAATGGCGCTTTTTCCTTTGCCGGATGGTCCGCCGATGCAAATCGTTTCGCCCAGTTTTAGCGTGAGGTTCGCCCCTGCGATGAGCGACTTGTCGTTGTTGTTGATGTTTGCTTTTATATTCTCAAAATAACTTACGGATCTGGGAATCGAAAACGGCGTTCCAGAAAGCTCGTTTGTAGAAAGATAAATATCTTCAAGTCTCAACGCTTCGTCTAACATGGTGCCGCCTTAAATCATCGTTGAAAGGTTTTGCATGTAACCGATAAAGTAGAATGCCGAGAGCGCGACATCGGCCAAAACAACGTAGAGGAACGACGTGATGACGGAACGCGATGTCGCCTTGGGCACCTGGCGGATATCTCTCTGGATGTTCAGCGCTTGGTAGCAGGCGTTTGTCGTAATGATGATGCCGAAAATGAGGGGCTTCACGATGGCAAAAATAAAATCCGGGACGGTGAGCGCTTTTAAAATTTCAGTGGAGAGGTAGTGCCAAGTAATTTGCACGTTGGGCGCGTTACCTGTAATGAATATGATTCCCTTAGTAACGAGGAATCCAAACCCAATTGCGCTTGAACTGAAGATGATATACATGATGACTGTTGCGATGGAGCCGCCGATGACGCTAGGCATGACAAGGTAACGGATAGGATTGATGCCCATTGTTGCAAGTGCATCGACTTCGGAATTGATGACCATGCCGCCGATGTAGGTGGTAAGCGAGGAACCCGTTCGACCCGCGATGAGGAACGCCGTGATAATCGGCCCCAGTTCGCGAATGATAACCACGACCATGAGATTTCCGACAAAATCCGACATGCCCATCTTGCCCATGAGCGAGATGACTTCGATGATGGTGACGGTTCCGAACAATGTCGCGACCATAAACAGAGGCGGGAATATTTCGATACCCGTAAAGAACGTTTGCAGGATGACGTTTCTGGAATCGGTTTTGAAATTGTGGTTGCTTGCAAAAATGGAGGCAATTGAACGCAAGAATAAGGTAATAAGCTGCCCTATTCTCCGCTTTAAGATGAATATGCCAATCGAATGGAACATACGCCCGATTGGTGTCATCTTTTGCCAGTTTTTAAGTTGCTGATCTTGCATCCCTGTTTATCGCTTCCAAAATTTCAGTCCAAAGTTCATCGAGTCCAAATTTTTTTAGCGCACTTACGCAAAGCGGCTTGTGGTCCAAATCCAACCGTTGCTGGATGTCCTTCATCCCCTTGGCGAGTTCGGACTGGTTCACCTTGTCACGTTTGCTTGCGACAATCAGGACGGGGCACCCCGTCGCACGGATGTTTTCGACCGTTTCGATGTCGATGGGCGTTCCTCCGTGGCGGATATCTACGAGGTAGATGAGTCCCTTGAGGTCCTTGCACTTTTCGACGTATTCACGGATAAAGTCGGACATCTGATCGCGCTTCGCATTGTTGACTTTGGCGAAACCTACA
>Ga0129307_1001332_pt1 | contig 27066 bp, 26 predicted proteins | sample P1105metagenome_FD_94437 | JGI IMG/M metagenome (GOLD analysis project Ga0129307, IMG submission 94437) | Capybara group fecal microbial communities from Wisconsin, USA - P1105 metagenome | ecosystem: Host-associated > Mammals > Digestive system > Large intestine > Fecal | place: USA: Wisconsin...
TTCGGATCAGTGACATTGATGGTGATTCTGTGTTTCATTGCCATGTGTCACCTCGCTTTCTGTAAGGTCATCTGCCTTACAAGTCACAGTCAAAGAAAATGGGCGGGATTTTAACCCCGCCCGAAAAAATCACATATTTTCTTTCTGTTCCTCGATCCGCTCCATCGCTTTCTTCAGATGCTTGTTGATGTTCGGAATGCTTGTCCCCAGGATGTCCGCCGCCTCGGTCTGCGTGTGTCCCACGATCTTCACCAGGCGGTAGACCTCGCGCTGTATGTCGGTCAGGAACCACAGGATGCGGTCGAGCATCTCCTTTTCGGTCTCGTCCTCTGTTTCCATGTAGGTGCAGGTCTCGGAGAAAATGCGGCTCTTGTCCAGCTTGTCCTCATCGCCATCATCCCCGGCCATGTAGTCAAAGGACAGGTTCCAGTTCGCCGGATAACGCTCTCCGGGATGTTCCGCCTCCCATCTCTTTTTCTCCGCTTTCTCTGCCTCCGTCAGTGGCGGGCGGCTGTTCTTAATGTTGTTGTAGACCTCGGCGTCATCCAGGGAGTGCAGGACTTTGATGTCCGCCTCGGTCACGCCGTCCTCACCCGGACGGAGGGTGACGCTTGTTCCGTCATTGAAATTGAATGTGTAAGTGCCTCTCTTGTCCCATTTTGTCTTCTTGGTTTTCATTGATTGTCCTTTCCCCTGATTCTTGGAAAAGGGCATCAGATACAGATAAAGGCCGGAGTGCTTTTGGAGCCGCTCCGACCTTACAGCCTGCAAAAGGGTATAAGGAAGAAAGGGTACTCCATATCGCACCTTCGCTGCCGCAGCAGCTTGTCCGATATATGTATCCTTTGCCCTTATACGTAATCAGGCATTGAAATATTTTGTTATGTAAAAGCGGTCTGTCCGCTTGTTACCAGGTTTGTCCGGCTCCTATCAGGTAGCCTTGGGAGAAGGGTGAATCTGACGGTTTCCTTCTACTTCCTACCGAGAAATTCAACCCCTCAATGTTCAATGGAGATGAGCAGCCGGTCTTGACGAGGAATTTTGATATTCCTCAAGTCACAGTCAAAAATATCCGCCACATTTTTAACCTCTGAAAAAATATTTTTCATCTTCGAAATATGTGGTCATACCGCGCCGTTCATCGTTTTGTCATGTCCTTTTCGCAAATATTTTATTTGACTTTTGAACTCGTTTGTGCTATACTGTTTTTGGTGTCTTTTGACCCCGCACACCAGTCGTTTCAGAAGTCGCTTTCATTATAGAAAATGCACCTCGCCGATCTGGGGATGGTTTGGTGCATCATGGTGCGTCGTGGTGCAAATCTTGGCAAAGGAGTGTCAGGCCAACGTGGAATTTAAAACGCTGTTTCCGATCATGAAAAAGCATTTAGCCGATGGCGATGATGTTCCGTACTTCTTCCGCGAGCTTATGGCAATGATAACGACTGTGACCGAGGATGAGTGGGGAACCGGCAAAGACCCATCTGTGAAGCTGAGTGACGAAACGATAAGAAGCTATACCAAAAGAAAACTGCCCAAGAAACTGGCAGGCTCTATCGTGTACCGGCTCACCCCGGAAGTCATGGTTGAGCGGATCAACGAACACAGCGATACTTCGAGGACGCTCCTGGCAGATGATCTGAGAGGCTATGACGCTACGCTTGATGCTAACAACGTAGCAGACGCCATCTCCGGCTGGATGGTCGAAATCGTGCAGGAGTCCGCAGGACTTGTACCGCAGGACGCATTGCAGAAACAACAGCAACAGCAGCTTGCATCCGACCTAAAGATCCGATACGGCGACTATCTTCTTGGGGAGACGGACGGATACTGTCCATTCCCCGGCTGCGGAAAACAGCTGACCGTCACCAACAGAGGCAAGGCGATTCATACATACGAGGTCAGCCTGATCGACAAAAGCAAGCCCGCTGTGCCGGATAATCTGATAGCGATGTGTCCGCAGTGCTATGCTACATATCTTTTGGATGACAGTAAGAAGCTGTCCAAGGAACTGAAAGAAATAAAGAACATACTGTCCACTCACAAGCAGAGCGTCCATCTTCTGGATGACCTTCCGCTTGAAAAGGGCATCGTTGGCGTTATCCAAAAAGTAAAAAAACTCGGAGAGAAGGAACTTGTGGGCGCTTCCCTCGATCCGAAGGAGATAAAGCAGAAACTCAGCCCTTCTCAGGATATGGCTCTGTACATAGCTGTGAACGGATACGTTACCACCTACTACCCTCGAATCAAGGAAATCATGATGAACCTGGATAAGCGCGGAGAAATCGACTATGACGAGATACAGGATCAGATCCACGCTTTTTATAAGAGGCTGAAAAAAGCAAACAAGTCACGATTGGAGACTTTCAACGAGATTGCGGGTAAGATACACCGCGTCACCCTGCAGGATGAACTGTACTGCCAGATTGTCGTCTCCTACTTCGTGCAGAGCTGCGAGGTATTCGATGCAATTACCGAATAAACTGTATTCATATAAGGCAAGCACCCTGGCACTGATTCCCAGGGTGCTGACAGAACTGAAAAACGGTCCCGTGGAGGTGAAGGATTTGTTTCTCGTTATGAAACCGTCATTGTCCGACGCCACAGACTTCCTATCGGTCATGGATTGCTTGTATGCACTGCGGGCGGTCGAAATTAACGAGGAAGGGGAGGTATACTCATGCTTATAGAAATGACCTCGCCGGTCTTTAAAGAAAAAGGAAAAGAACGGCCTCCGATCCGCTTCAAAGAGGGTTTGAATGTCGTTCTTGGAAAAGAGGATGGTGAAAACTCCATCGGAAAGTCCTCCGCTATGCTTGCCATAGATTTTGTTTTTGGAGGCAACACCTATCTTTCGAGCGATGGCGTAAAGCATATAGGCGACCACACGATTTTCTTCACCTTTGAATTTGACGGAAAGCCATACTACTTTGCCCGCAACACCGCATCACCTGATGATATCCACGTATGTTCCGAGGGGTACCAGCTTACCGGGGATGTCTGGACAAAGCAGGAATTTGCAAATTGGCTCAAAGAAAAATATCATATCGACTTCTCCGGGCTTTCGTTCAGAGAGACCATGAGCAGTTTCTTCCGCATCTACGGTAAAGAAAATACGGACGAGCGCCGTCCGCTCAAAGGACTCCCCGGCGAAAGCATGCAGAAGTCCATCGACATACTCGTGAAGCTGTTTGACCGCTACAAGGACGTGGAGGTATTTAACGGCCGCCTTGAAGAGCAGAAGAAAAAACTGGCGGCATACCGCGAGGCTCGGAAATACCGCTTTGTTCCCGATTTGGTAGGCGGCAAGACACAGTACGATGAGAATGTGGCACAGATCCGCAGCCTGCAGGTCGAACTTGATAATCTGACCGCAGAGCAGGTCGAGGATCAGAAAGATGTTGATATAGAAAAAAGCCGCATCAAGTCCCAGCTGCAGGCAAGCAAGCTGCGCCTTGAAACTGAAATGCAGTCCAAGCAGCGCAGGCTGAGCCTGCTGAACATGAGTCTTGAATACGGCTTATACCCAACGGAAGCGGATCTGTCCGCCTTGCAGGAGTTTTTCCCGGAAGTGAACATCCGCAAACTGTATGAAGTTGAAAAGTACCACCAGAAACTGGCGGCTATTCTTGATGAGCAGTTTTCTGCCGAGCGCCAGTCAGTGGAAGGTGAAATCGCTAACTTGCAGGAACAAATAAAGGCGTTGCAGACACAGATCAGTGATCTCGGTTTTGTTGGGAACCTCTCTAAAGAGTTTCTGGACAAGCACTCTGAAATCAAAGGTCGCATTGATGCCCTGAAAGCACAGAATGAGGCTTATCTCACGCTGACCGACCTGCAGGATGCCCGCAAGAAGGCGGACGAGATGCTGAAACGCGCCATTGAAGATATCCTTGCGGACATTGAGCGTTCCATCAACGACAAGATGAAGGAATTCAACGACTCCCTCTTCACGGAGTCGCGCAAGGCTCCTCGTCTGCACTTTATCGAATACAACAGCTACAGATTTGAAACGCCGGACGATACCGGAACAGGCTCTAACTACAAGGGCATGGTAGTTTATGATCTCGCTGTTCTGTATCTTACGGCACTCCCGGCTATCGCGCACGATTCCCTTATTCTGAAGAATATCGGTGATGGAGCGGTTGACGGCATTATGAAAATATACGCACAGAGCAGAAAGCAGGTGTTTATAGCGTTCGACAAGCAGGCGGCTTATATGCCGGATACTCAGAAAATATTAGCTGACAACACCGTATTGAAACTGTCTGACGGTAACTGTGAACTTTATGGTGAGTCATGGAATAAAGAGGTATCTCAAAATGAAGATGAGTTATAAGAAACTGTGGAAGCTACTGATTGACAAAGATATGAAGAAGACGGATTTGCGAAAGGCGGCGGGCATCAGTTCATCTTCTCTTGCGAAACTCGGCAAGGATGAGAACGTCACAACCGATGTACTTCTCCGCATCTGCAAAGCACTTGACTGTGAGCTTGATGACATCGTGGAGATTGAACGAACAGAGGAATGAGGGATGATGCCTCAGACGGCATTGTCGTAACGATAGAAAGGATTGGAAAAGGCTTATGATGAACTCTATTGAACTCTTCAGTGGGACCGGCGGTCTCGCTCTCGGACTTCAGCTGTCCGGGTTCGATCATACGGCTCTTTACGAATGGGACAAGGATTCCTGTGACAATCTGAATTACAACATTCAGCATGGGTATCCTGCCATCAAAGATTGGAAGGTATACCAGACCGATGTGCGCACCGTGCATTATGATGGTTATACCGGCAAGATACAGCTTGTTGCCGGAGGACCGCCGTGTCAGCCGTTTTCTCTTGGTGGCAAGCACCAGGCATACAATGATAAACGGGATATGTTCCCGGAAGCTGTCCGTGCCGTTCGTGAGGTAAGACCGAAAGTCTTTATCTTTGAAAATGTGCGCGGTCTGCTGCGGAAATCCTTTAGTGAGTATTTCAACTACATACTCCTTCAGCTTCAGCACCCGGAGATCGTAAAAGCTGAGAACATGACCTGGATGGAGCATCTTGCCCTTTTGGAAAAGCACCACACAGCCGGACATGAAGATGGTCTGTCATATAATGTAGTCTTTCGTTTGCTGAATGCGGCGGATTACGGTGTTCCGCAGATCCGTCAGCGTGTTATCATTGTCGGATTCCGCAGTGATTTCAATGCAAGCTGGGCGTTCCCGGAGCCAACTCACTCACAGGATGCATTGCTGTATTCCAAATGGATATCTAAGGATTATTGGGAAGAGCATGAAATGAAAGCGCCCTCCGATGTCCCGCTCACTAAAGCGAAATTGAAAGCCGTGCAGAAATCTGTTGAAGAAGGGCTTTGCCCGACCATGCGTTGGCAGACAGTGAGGGATGCTATCGGTGATCTCCCTGACCCGACCAAGCCATACGACATCACTCTGTTCCGCAATCATGAGCATCGTCCCGGCGCAAAGACCTATGCAGGACATTCCGGCAGCTTGCTGGATGAGCCTTCAAAAACAATAAAAGCCGGAGCGCATGGCGTCCCCGGCGGTGAAAATATGGTTGTTCTTGATGATGGCAGTGTCCGCTATTACACAGTCAGAGAAAGCGCAAGGATACAAACATTCCCGGATGATTACCTGTTCAGCGCATCCTGGACGGAGAGCATGAGGCAAATAGGGAATGCCGTCCCTGTCAAACTCGCTGCCGCAGTCGGACAATCCGTGTATGATCAAATGGAAAGGATGAGTAAAAATGGCTCCAAGAAATAATGAAATTATCCCTGTTTTGACACCCTATAACCCATTGGATAAACGCCACCTCGGTGAACAGGTGGCGGAGGCTCTTCTTGAGCAGGATGTTCAGCCGTTACCGCCGAGCCGTTTTATCGGTGCTGGTGTGTATGCACTCTACTACATAGGCGACTTCCCGACTTACGCCGCTTTGACCGAAGTAAACAAGGATGACCAGTATCTCTGCCCTATTTATGTCGGCAAAGCAGTACCGGAAGGCGCCAGAAAAGGCGGTCAGGGCGAAGATGTTGATCCCGGTACTGCGCTGTACAAACGGCTCAATGACCACGCCAAATCCATCGAAGCAGCCACCAATCTTGATCTCGCTGACTTCCGTTGCCGCTTCCTCGCTGTAGATGACATCTGGATTCCTCTTGCGGAGTCAATGGTTATTGAGCGATTCAAGCCCGTGTGGAACTGCCTTCTTGAAGGCTTCGGAAATCATGCCCCTGGTCGTGGCCGCAGCAGCATGATGACGCCTTCCTGGGACTGGTTCCATCCCGGTAGAGCATGGGCGGCAAATTTACAGCCGTTCACAAAATCCAAGGAGCAGCTTGATGCTGAAATACGAGATTACTTGAATAATACGTTGTACTAAAAACTGGTGCGCTGTATTGCGGTTAAAGCGTAATGTGGCGCACTCTTTTCTATGTACCGCCTTATTAATGCAATCGATGACACAGGCAATAAATTAATTACACCTTTTTCTTAGCCAGCTGTGCCAATATTAGAACCAGCTTTTTTCTTGCTTCAAGTAACTTGATCCTTTTCACCTCTTCCGGCAACTCTGGAAACTTTGTCCCACAGATATAACAGAAAACTGTGTCATCTGGACTTAATGTTCCACATTCTCGACATTGCTTCATATTCTCCTCCGCTGTAAAGCATTGCATGCAAACCACTCTGATTTTACATCTCCACAAATTGATATCTTTCGTTTGATGCGCGATGACCATTTAGATGTGAATGTAAATTCAACAGAAGTTCATTGTTTAATACCTGTCCCCAGTAATCTACCTGTCCTTGCTGATTAATCAAGCTGAAACTAATCTGTCCATTTTCGATTGAATATCGTCCTTGATCTCTGTATGTAATTCCGTTAACTGATGCTGCATTTGGAATAGAGGTGTTTGTATCACTCGTTCCAAGAACTGCACCATCAGAACTAAATTTCAGAAGATATCTGAATCCACCTTCTATGAAGTAGTAAACGCCATTCGTTCTCAAGGCAGATTGATTTGCTTCGTAAACATGAGTTGAATCAGAAATGAGGCTTTCATTGTTATTTACCAAATCTCTAGATTCCGAGTCTACACTCTTTTCTTCAGCATCATTCTCAGGGAATCTTGTTCCGCAAATATAGCAAAAGACGGTATCGTCAGGGCTTAATGTCCCACATTCTCTACACTGTTTCATTATATTTTCATCCCTTCATTATAAACGAATCGTCCATCACACATAGGACAGATTAACTCTCCCTCTTTTATTTGCCAGTTGGTATATGACAATTCTTCGTGACAGTAGGGGCAAGCAATATCGATATAGTATTCTTCTGATTCATCAGACTCCGCCCGCCAGTCTGGATCAAATGCGGCCTCTTCGGTTGCAATTTCTTCCTGTTTTATATTTGCAGTTACTTCTTCCGTAATTCTTCTGATTTCTGTCTGCCGTGAAATCTCTGCTTGTATAGCTTTCTCTGCATTGATTACAAATGATTTCTGAGCACCATCCCCGAATCGCATTATCTTTGCATAGTTTTTGCTATCTGCAATGGACACCTGACACTGCTTTAATTGTTCTCGTGTTGTGCATCGATATTCCACAAGGAGTTTTCCAAGATAGGCCTCAGCGTTAGTTGGTTCCATGTCAAGAATACGTTCACAGTATTCATCGGCCCGATCAAACTCACTATCCTCCAAAAAAAGCGTGACGCGCTGCAAGAGCGGCAATACTTCTGGGTGTGTCGTGCTAGATATGTTTTGTCCGCCAGCGTAATTATCTGTATTATTATTCTCTATGTTATTGTTTTCAGCTGATGAAACATCTATTGCATCAGAAAACCTTTTCCCACAAACAGCGCAAAACATCGTATCATCAGGACTGAATGTTCCGCACTCTGAACATTGTTTCATAATGTGTGCCTCCAGTATTTATATTTACAGTCTCGTCACCTCGGCACCGAAAGGTGTCAAAGCAAGACGTGCTATCTTAAAGTACTGCTTTCCAAATGGTATCCCCACGATTGTAATGCAGAAAATGATTCCGATAACCGTAGCCTCGACCGCCAGTTCCCAACCAGTTGTCGCAATCCATATCATGTTAAGGAGAAAGCTGCCCACGCTGCCGTTAAATATCACGGTCTTTCCAAAAGGGCAGAAGCACAACCATGAAATCTTAAAGCATTGCTTGCTAATCGGAATACCAATCACTGTGATAGCCCATAAAACTCCGGCGATTCCCCACAGAATACCCGTTATAGCCCCTCCAAAGACAAACCAAACGAGATTTCCTAACATCCTCATCAAGTACCACACGCCCTTATCAAAGAATACTTGAACAACTCTTCGTTTTCTGATGGTCTATCTTCGATGACAACAGAATCTCCAGAAGTCCATTCCTCCTTGATTAAGACCTTTGCAAGTGGATTTACGAGGCAAGTTTCAACCATATTGCTGATACCGCGTCCACCGTTCGACAAGTCTCCCTGCGCTTTATTGAGAAGGTATTCTTTAAACAAAGCAGATATTTCAAGTTTAATGCCCTTTTCATGTTCCAAATTGTCTGAAATGGCACTAAGTTTAAGGTTGAGAATCTCCTCCACTGCTTTTTCTCTAATAAAATCAAATACTATAAAATTGTCACCAATACGGTTAAGCAGTTCCGGACGCTGGATAGTGTACTTAAAGTAATCTTTAATAGTGGAAAGCAATTCTTTTTGGATAGTATCATAATCCATGTTTGGCGTTATGGTCTGATAACGCTTTCCTGTTTCCGCTTCCTGCCCAACGACTCCGAGATTGCTTGTGAAAATAATGAGTGCTTCAGAGAAATACATAGTTTCCCCAGCTGAGTCCGTAATACGACCATCTTCGAGTATCTGAAGAAATTTATCTAAGATTGACGGATGCGCCTTATCAATTTCGTCAAACAGCAATACACAAAATGGTTTTGACTTGATTGCATTCGTCAATTGCCCACCATCGCTGTAGCCGATATATCCAGGAGGAGCCCCCAGCAACTTCTGATCAGAATGCGGTTGTTGATATTCACTCATGTCAAATCGAGTTACAAAACTCTCATCGCCGAAAATGAATTCAGCGATTGTTTTTGCCAGCTCGGTTTTTCCCGTGCCAGTGGGACCTGCAAAAAACAAAACGCCTTTAGGCCGACTACTCGAACCTCCTTGTATTCCTGACATTCCCAAGCAAGCACGACTTAATACGCTTGCCGCTTTTTTTATTGCGGCTTCTTGACCTTTAACTCTTTTCGCCAAGAACTCTTCTGCATGTTTGACTTTTTCAGAATCCAGCTTATCCCATTGACTTTCTGTTTCGCCATAGCGGAACATTTTAACTGCCTCACGGATTTGATATACCGTGTATTTTTTTTGCTGGCATAGTGAGAAAATACCGAACAGTTCAACAAGTGTCATACCATCGGTAAGTGCCACAAACTCATCTTGCGCTTTTTTCCTTTCTGTCGGTGCTAAATCCTTTGCTCCTGCCACCGTGTCGATTCTCGCATCTATCACCGCAGCTCTGACCTCTTTCTCAGGGCGAGAAATAGTTAGGGTTCTAACATAGGGATTGTTGAGGTAAAACCATGTCGGTATATCATTTACCTTTTCAACAATCAAAAACAGAAGATTAGTCAAAGGTTGTTTATCACGCATACTTAATGCCTGTGTCGGCGTTCTCGATGCAAGCATTAGCCTTGTAAAGTACTCTATTTCTTCATCAGATAGATTGTCTGGGGATGCGGCTATTGTGTTCGCCAGATCTACCACAACGGCAGTAGGTCGGACAGTATTTGACATGGTTTTTCTTATAAGTTCTGTGGCGGAACTTATCGACTTGGAAGACTTTTCATCCGAGGATACCTCTCTGTAAAAAGTCGAGACCATATCAAGAGCATAGGGATTAGAAAAACCGTCAATTCGATTATAGAAAACAACCGGATCATATCCTTCTTCGGTTAAATACCGCTGCAGGTACAGAGAAAGGGCAACCGGCTCACAAGTCCCATCATCTTCATATATCCAAGGCTGAAGGTCATGGACATTCCCTTCAACAATGAATGTTGTATTAATATCTTGATAGACGGCAAGATCTTTTTGCCATTTCTCTGCTTGAATCATTAGTCGTTTACCTCCTTAACCGAGAGCACAGCATCAACATCACATAAAGTGACTTTTGACCCATCAGCAACTCTAACTGGTGAGTTTTTTACAATTCGCTGTCCATCCACCAAAGTGCCGTATGTACTTATATCTTCCACTAAAACGCCAACATTCCGTCGAGGTGTGACCCGCAAGTGTTGTCTGCTTACCGACGGAAATTCAGCAAGTTCTTCTGCTCCTATTTCTGTCCTCCCGACTATGCCTCCCTCATCGGGAATTTCTATTTCTTTGCCGTTATCTAACCTCAAGACATAATGTTTCTTATGAGAATCTGATTCAGTCGATACAGATTTCCCCTCGGTTTCCGAAGTATCCGTAGCAACGTTACCTTTCATAAGTTCCTCGACACGCGGATCATCTTCATTATAGGTTAAAAAATCCACTAGTTTACGACCGCATGACGGGCAGTTGTCCGGAAAGCTCAACCTCCGCTCAAAAACTATTTTTTCACCACAAGTACATACTTTACAAAATGCCATATTTTAACCCTCCGAGTTTAATGCCCGTTGCTTCTGTGTAGTTGATTTTCTTTGCTTCTTCCTAGCACTTCTTTCACTGATATCTGACTGGACACACATCTCATCAATACGAGCAGGTTCTGCGTATACACGTTTCAGAATCACGCCCTTTTCAGCCGCACGTTCTTCCAAAGTTGCATACAAAGAGCAAATACTATTTGCACTACTTTCTATCTGGCGTTGCCGCTCCAGAGAACCACCTTTTGACTCACCAACAGGTTCAAACATTATTCCGCTACCGTCATTACCAATAAACACATCGCATAACGGATGTCCATCAACCGCATACATTTGACCAACGGTGTGATCCAGAACCGCATCATCCTTTGCGTGACATCCCAGATCTTCCATTATATCCTCTATAACATCCATCACATATTCATCTTGTCTGCGTTTCTCCAACACAGAAGTCATTCTGATAACTTCTTTTTCAACTCTATATGGTAGTCTCTCTGTCGGCTTCACTTCAAGCATCTCACACAATGCGTAGTACTCGAAATATGTAGATTCCATTTTTTCCTTGTCTGCATCAGTAACTCTAACAGCTCCTTGAAGATAAGTTGAAACACGCATTTTAACAGACCTGAGTTTGTCCTCGATATCTGTTGCCGATGCCTGAATCGTTCTTGCCAGTTCCGCTAATAGACGAGTTCTATCTTTCTCGTCTTTCTCCGATATAATAGGCCGTTCATCCACTTTCTTAACCCAGGAATCAAGCTCCTGTTCCAACTTCGTAGGTTTCTTATGCGCAGAGAATAACAGCCCTGAAAAATCAAGTTCATCCCGTCTGGCGTCGTTTTGACCTTCTTCTGTCTGAAGCATAGCACCTGTTACGACAGCACTCTTACTATATCCACCAACAGAATCATCTGCAATGAATACCGTAGTTTCAATATTTGACCCAGCTGTCATTTGAACATTGTTCTTATGTTCAATCTGTAGCTGCTCCTTCAATCTTTGAATACTGTCTGCCAATTCCTGCTTCAGCCGGGCTTTCCTCATGGCCTCCAACTGAGCAGTCGTATAATAACTGCTCATATTAGACAAACGCCTCCTTCATTCTTCGCATTTCCTTCTCATACCCCAATCTGTTAAGCCACGCTATGAAGCGATCACTTTGGAGCAGTTCATCAATTTCTTTAATAGAACACTTACTTAAAACCGGTATCAACGCATCCATCGTTTCCACAGATACCCCAAATATGTCTATTGCCTTTTTCCCCTGTAAGGCAAAGCATATTGTGGATATAGACGCCATATCATTGCTTCCGTTACGTCGAATAAGCTGTTCTAGCCTGTCAACCTGCGCTTGCTCATAATCGTTATACCTAAGATAAAACACCAACAATCCCGTCGAAAGAAACTTCTTTGCAATCTCATCCTTTCCGGTTGATAACCGGTCGACATATTCAGAGAGAGAGCCATACTCTTTGCCACAGTAGAATATTTGTTGCGGATCATCTTCTATGTACATTAAAAGTTTGTATACAGCAGCATCTGAATCCTGGTATAGAGCAAGTTCTCTGATTTTTTCAACAAGACTGCGGTCAAACTGCCGCACAAACTCAATCAGCTCACGTCTCTTGACGATACGTGATGCCTGCGTCCAATGGTTCTTAATTGCCTGGGCCAATTGATGAAGTGTGTTCACCGATACGGTTTGCCCCTCAAATCTCCCAAAAATAAGAGGCTTGTTTTGATTCTCCTTCTTTGTGCGGGAATATATGCTTCGATTCACCGGACGCATATATTCTCCCTCGCACCATCGTTTTACCTGCACATATCCCCAACGTTGATCTTCATCTTCATTAAGGAGTCCTTTTATCAAAACGCCTAAACGACCGCTTATCTGACTCGGCAGGTCTAATCCGCCTTCCCACGCTTTGGAAATTTCTTCAACAGACATTCCTTCAAAAATTGAATGTCCCAAGACTGCTTTACAAAGCACTAAACCAAAAGAACCGTAGTCATAAGCTGGAGACATGGCTGCACTCCATAAAAGTGCTTTAACACGAGGTGCATATTCTGGGGTTCCTCTTACTGCATCTACCAACTTGCCGTTTGAATTCGTATATCCGCTAATGCCACAATCCCCAATCACAACTCTTTCGCCATTGTCGGTGTAAAACAAATTGCTGGGTTTAATATCACAGTGAACAATGCCGTTTCTGTGTAGTTCATGCAGACCTTCATTTATTGAAGGTACCAATACGTTTTGAATATGCGCACTAGAAAGAGCACCTACATCTTCCAGTGTTCCTTCTGAATAGTATTCATATATTTCATAGTAGTACCCGCCATGCTCGCCGCACTCAACGACGTGCGCAATATTAGGATGACGCACGCTCGTCAGAAAGCTTTGCATCTGATTGGACGGATGCCAGCCATTGTGGTAAATCTTGACTACATATGATTTACCCCATTTTTTTGCTAAATAGACATTAGATTGTTTCCCTTGCTTATTCATAAGGGAGTTAATCACATAGCTATCGGCAACTGATTCACCGGCTAATAAGATAACACTCTGTCCGCTCTGGTTTGAACTTCCCGGTGGGATCGTCTCTCCAGCATTTATTATCTGACCGATATGAGATTTCGGTGGTTGTGTTTCGGCAGCATTTATCATAAAATACTCTCTCCTTGAGGAATTCCAATCGTTAAAATCTTATTCCCATACATAACGTTTTGCAGCGTTCTATCCGAGGTTTCGATTCCTTGATACCTATCGTGATATTTAAAAACCAAGCACCTCTGATTTGATGAACCACGTAAACCCTTATTATCGTTTAACTCCTTAATATATGGGCCGTCAATCAGTGCGGCACATACATTAAGGACGGAATTAATAGCTTCATTTTTCTGTAACCTCAATTCCTCTATTCTATATCCTGTAAAGATGAGAATATCATCGCAAACACTCGCAAGGGACTGCACCATTTCGTTCAAAGCTTCCGGATTGAGGAATGGCTCTCCGCCTGAAATGGTGAATCCATCGATTGGAGTTTGTATACGGCGGATCATCATCATAATTTCGTTAATGGTCACTTCTTTCGAAGCGTCGTATTCTTGAAGTTCCGGACTTATACACCCTTCACAGCCACGGTTACATCCATTCATCCATATTCCGACCCTGTTGCCAGGACCAAGAGCCTTAACCGGGTAATATAATCTTGCCAGGCTGATTTTTGCTTCTACCATTGTCATCTTAGCTCCGATGTAAAATGGGATGAACACACTAGTTTGTTTCCATCAACATGCTTACCACAGAACAAGCAATTGTGAGTTCGTTTGCGTTCCTCAATTTCATGTCCTACCTGCCATTGATTCATTGACAATAAAAGCTCATCAGGTGTAATACAAAACATCGCACCATCAGAGAGTTGCTTCACACACTCAAATGGTGTAGGCATCCTCCTTTGAAGCTCGTATGGCTGTGGAGATCTCAGTTTTGTTGCCACATTGTTTTGAAGAAACAGAATCGCCGAATCAGGCGAGGCGGAAACTATGTTTCCGATTCCCCAGCAGAAGGGAACATCATATTCTCCAGATTCATAGGCGTCTATGTTTAAAAAAGCGTGGGTGCCAATTGGCTCTTTATGCAAGGCACTGCAAAGCACTTCTACGCTTCTTGTGTTTTCGTAATTCAGGTAATAACTGTCACCACCAAAAAGAGCTCTTCCACCTAGCCTCTTTCGTCTGATGACCCAACTATAATTAGGTCTTCTCACACCACACAATGCAGGGAGAAACTTGGTATTTACAGCATAAATCATTTCCTGAATGCCTACGGTATCTTCCCATGTGAGGTTTTTTATAGGGTCAAGACCATCATACAGTGCCATAAGATAAACACTGGTACTAGCAACCATTTTTAAGGCACTCATGTAAGCGATCGTATCTTTCTTTTTTAAGACCGTAATAGTTTCTGAAAAAGGCAGAGGAGAATGCATTAGCTCATTACAAACTCTTACCTCGTTATCAATAGATTCATGCGCTTGTTTTAACTGCGGAAGAATATCCAATGCTTTTGACGGCATGGCATAAATCTTGTCCAACATTTCTTCTCCGTTTTTGTAAAGCGCACTGCCAATTTCACGATAAAATGTATAGTCATTTAAGAGCATTTTTAGCCGAATAACATCATCGTTTTCGTCCAATGCTCGTTTATATATGTCAGCAATTTCATCTGTATGTCCGCTTGTCTCTCGATTGAGCAGACCTAAAAAATACAGAACTTTCTTTGAATCCATTTCATTCGCCTCACTTGTCTACGTCTTGCAACACACTAGCCAATGTAATATAGCGTGGATCATTAGGCGAATAGCTGAGTGCCACGCTAATGTGTCTCAAAGCATCAAGTCTTTGCGTTTCGTTTGTTCCGTTCCTCAATGCTAATAGTGCCAGGACATACTCTTTCTCCGCTGAACTTGGGAGATTGTTTATTTTATGAGAATACTTGAATCCTGTGCTTTCAGATGCAGCGAAGCCCTCAAGCGTGAGACTGTATGTTGCTTCCGAGACAATCTGCATCTCTGACTCCTCATAAGTCGCGTCTGCTTGTACGGGGATATAATTCTTCGGAATGTCAATCTTCTTTGACTTTTCTCGAAGAACATCTTTAGCTGTATCAAGTTTTTCATATTGAGTAGCCAAGTCATAGCACTCTTTCAGCTGAAAAGCCTCAATGTTGTCCCAAGTATTAACATTTGACATTCTTATCACCCACTACATCGTTCGGCGAGGAGGATAGGAGTTATCCTCCTCGCCGACATTCTGTCTCTTTCCGATAGACACTCCAACAAAATTATATTTTTGAATTGCTATCAAGCGTATTGTTTAGATATCTCACTTGTTGTTCAACGTTTTTTTGTACCGAAGCTGCCGATTGATGAGTATTGTAGGCGATTACGATACCTACTATTATCAATATAACTCCCCAAACAGGATGGGATGCAAAGCAAAGGATCAAGCCAAATAGTGAGATAATAAGCGGCAAAAGTGTACTCATTGTTGTTTTACTCGAAGCCGCTTGAGTTGCACTCGAACCCATACTCCTTGCTGCATCACGAAGGTTACTATATGTACCCGTGATTTGGCTCTCACACGCATTGAGTTGTTGTCTTGCTTCTTGTGATGTCATAATTAGCGACCTCCTTCATTGATTACTTCATCGTAGGTTTCCGCATAGCGTTCTACCCAAACTTTGGCGGGTACATCGTAAGGACGGAAGTGAGTGTTTTTTACATCTCTGCCGATATCCATATAAACGGCCGTTTTGCCACGAAGAGCTTTTGCTTCGCTCTCTGCGACAAGGATGTCCATTGACTCCTCATCAAGCCCATATGCGATACGCTTATCAAACATAGAATCGTAGCGATCTCCAAGCATCAGTTCGATACTACGAATACTCTCACCCCATACTATGCTGTTTACACCGTACTTTGGTCCGTTCGCAATGATTTTCTGAAGCATTTCAATCGGGCTTAATTCTCCGCCACGATCTTCTTCATATATCCGTCCGGTCCGCAGTCTTCTCGCGCGGTTGATGCCGAAGAACATCAGGAAGATTCTCTCACTGGCAGGAAGCGTACCCTCGGAACGTCCGAGAACAGTCTCATACAGACTTGTAATCAGTTCTTCAGCATCGCCAACTTTGGCCACTTTAACCTGCTGTGGGAATTGGGATTCGAGGAAATCAAAGTCACATTCCCCATCAGCCAATTCATCAGCAAACAGGTCAACAATATAAACCAGGGCGTTTGCCTTGTCTGCATTTGTGTGAAGTTCCTCGTAAAGGACACTCATCGCAGAAAGTTCAAACAAACTAAGCGCCATCTTTTCATCTTTGCTGACAACCAGAAGATTATCTCGATCCTTTGTCCGAAGTTCCGGCATGAAGATGCTCTTCTTTCCAAACCCTTGACCTAACAGCAATCCATATCCGTCTTTTGATGTTCCGAGAGGCTCAACGCTATCAGCACCCTCCAAAATCAACTTATTAAAACAGTTGTGGATGTTATCTTCTGCATTTGTCAGAAGAACTCTAGTCTGCTGATCTTCATACAGCGGCGCAACATCAGGATCTGTGAAGTATGCATCCAGTCGAGTAAGAAGATCCAAGCGTTCGTCCTCATTAATATAACTAACCTGGAAGAAGTTGTTGGCAGATTCGACACCGCCGCCACCGTTATAGATTGCAGCACCAGCTGGCTGATTCTGAAGGGTACGGATTCCGGCGTTATCAGCATTCAGAATAGATGCCGCTCCATCTTCAGATCCTTTTACAGCAATACGAATAGCCATCTGGCTGAAGTATGCTTCAAGTCCAGCACAGTTATGGAAGTCCTGGCATGCAAGGATAACATGTATACCCATTGCACGCCCCTGCATAACGAGCTTGTTTAAGCAGGAGAGGCATTCACTACTGATAGAGTCACTTTCTCCTTTACTTCTGAAGAGCTCCTGAACCTCATCAAATATGAGCAGAAGTTTCGGAACCTTGGGAACGTCAGACAATTTTACATAACCGTTGATGTCGGATACACCATAGCGGGTAAAGTGCTTTGTTCTGGTCTCCAACTCAGTACACAATTCCTTGAGAACATTTAAGCCGAACTCGCGCTCACTATTAATCGCAACAACCCTAAGAGACGGCAAGCGATACCGAGTGTAGGCACTGAATTCAACGCCCTCCTTGAAATCGAGCAGATACATCTGTACCTCATCTGGAGAATAGCTAATTAGCGTACTCATGATGAGCGTATGAAGTAAGGTGGACTTACCGGCGCCAGTCTGACCGGCAATTAAAGCGTGGTGCTCAGTGCTTCCACCACCTCTTCCCAAAACCATCTTCACGATGGTGTTTGCACCTTTGATACCGATAGGAATGGCAATTTCTTCGTGATTCCCGGTGAACCAGTTATTGCTATCGTAGATATCCTCTCGGTACATGCTGTCAAAGTGTTCAACTTTGAGCTGCATATGCTCAATGACACTACTAATCAGCGGTATAATCTTGTTCTTCCGTTCAATTACATCCTGCATATCATCAAGCTGCAAGAACAGACGATCCTTATCCGAACCAACAAGCATCAACCTTTTTCCTGATGCCTTCGTCTCAACAAGGCTTTGCGCAATCTCTGCAACAAGAGTCCCATTTCTCTGCTTGAGTTTCTCAAGTTCCTCATCATTGGCACAGATGAGTACACAGACTCCCAAGGACGCGCTATTTCTGACAATTGCATGCAGATCCTTCAGTGCAGTGTCGTTAAAGCCTACAGGGAAATCGGTAATAGCCAGTGCTCTGATAACCTCTTTTTTCAGGCGGCTGATTTGATCTCCGCCGTAAGCCTGTGTCATATTTTCGAGACGTTGCCGCAAAGTAGCAATGGCATTCTCGATGTCTTTTTCTTTGCTCCAAATTTTAGTATCGATGATTCGAGCAGAATTGGGGCCCTCCGCGAGTTTCGGAATATCCGGAAAACTCGCTCCAAGCTCAAGCGGATCAATCATCGTCGCCTCAAGTTTTCCTGCCGGGAACGACATAAATAGCTTCATAAGCAGAGGCTGAATCAGTCCCTGAACATAGTTTCTCTCCGCAGGAGAATATCTCATCAAAAGCGAAATGCCGTCTGAGAGCCTCTGCGAATAAGGAATTTTAATCACATATTCGCCAGATTGTTTTGTGCCAACATCGCTGGTCTGCAACTCCACAGCCTGAACAACCGCCATGTCATCCTGCGAGTTATTAGGGATGATAAGACCAATATCACCCAACATCACATAATCCGGAACTTCGGACGGGCACTCGTAGTTAACAGCATTAAATCTAGATGATTTAATTTCTTGCTGATACGCATGAACTGTTGTTTTATTAAAGCCCTCGCTAATATCCGTTCGACGCGAATCGCAAATATTCTTATGTTTGGCCTCAAATCGACGTTCAGCCTGAGTGTCACGATCAATTTGCTCTGTCCGCGCCTTGTCTAGCTTGTCATTTCTTGTTCGTTCTGACTCTGCAATCTGACAATTACAAAGTGTTCTATATGCCTGGACTTTCGAACTGATTGCAGCAGTAACCTCTCTCTGTCTGCTTTCTACAGAACTCATACCTCCACGTGCTGCACCTATCGCACCATCAGCACCGCTTTTGGGCATGTTATTGATGAGGTTATTGCAAGCATTAACAACATTATTAACCGTGTTTCTTCTAGCCTCAGTATTCTTAATGTTGTTTTCACACTCACTCGTGTATCTCTGCCGTTCATCTTCGCACTGTTTCCTTGCACTTGATGTTACAGAGTCGTAAATCTGCTGGCTACTGGTCTTTGCGTCCTCCCACTCTTTTCGGGCTCCAGTTAATTCTCCACGAAAAGCATCTGTATGGCTACGCAAAGCAAACATAGCTGCCATAGCCTGTCCATGACCAGCAGGGATGTTCTTCCAATTATTCCACGGTTTTGCCACATCAGCTGCGCTAACTTCCGGCTGTTTTGAAACAGATACGAAATCAAGCAAAATCCCCTGATCATCATTTTGCTTGACAACAACATCAACGATAGCGCCCTGATCAACCGCTGCTTGGTCAGCCCCGTTCAAAACCCTGCCGATTACACCTTGCTCCAATTCAACAATCAGGTTGCCCTGGTAAATGTTGATGATACGTCCGGAGCACTTTTCGCCTATACTGTAATTTCCCATTTGCTTTATTGCACCTCCTGGATTTGCTTTATTGGTACTAATTGTCAAACACGCCATCTTTATGCAACGCACGCTTTTGCAGATAGTTTTCGATTTCTTTTTTTTCTGCAACAGCGCGTGTTATCGCATCAAGAAATTCATCATTAGTGCATGCGTAGTCTGTTGGTGTTGGAATGTATCCAAATAAATCCCTATACGCTATGTTTTGAGGTCTGCACTTTCTATTAAACTCTGCGGATTTCATCCCTGTCGCCTCCTTTCAATGTCATAAAAGCGATTATATTGATTGTATATTCCAGGAAAGTATCTTTCCAAGAAATTATTAGATATTCTGTCGTTTAGGCATCTAATAGCCCCGATCTCAGCATAAATCTCGGCTCTTCTCATGGAAGCTCCACCGTCTGGCGATCTGTTACCTAAATTGTCGATTCCCATCCAATAATCATCTGAATGTGTAAATCTTGCGATGCCTTCCTTCTCGAATCGCCTTATGATTTCTGGATCATTTCCGTTTTCACCAAACGCACCGAATATCAAGTCCGAAATGGCTCTATCATCTGCAGCCCCAGTACTTATCGCATCATCAAGCATTTCATTGAAAAAAGCTCTTCCTTCCGGTGTGTTTCTGTCAAGCCTCTTTAAATCACTTTCAAGTGCCGTAACAAATTCAGGCTTGCTAGAGTCCCACCCTCTTTGATGATCCAGAAAGTGGGATAACTCATGTGGTAACACTTCTTGATATTCATCATCATCCATCGCTTCATTCATTTTTACTTGTCGCAAATCAGGAGAGTAGAATGATCCATTTTTTACAGGTACACCATATTCATTTCGACCGTATCCACTGTCCACGATTGGTTGAAGTATACCTGCATACTTATTAAGTTCTGATACTATCTCGTTTGGAGCTTCTCTAAAAGCTAGTTCCATAGCGTTCTTGCGATTAGTTGGTATGTGATTTATCAGCCCTTCCACACGTACTGTCTTGGAGTCAACTGCTGCGGTTTCTTGTTTTTCGTGCAAATCACCGCTCTGTGGCATACTCATTCTATTTTCATAGTTTCCTCTGCTTCTATACAATTCTGCAAGTTCTTGTTCATTCAAAGGTCTTCCTTCTCGATACGCACGATTTTGGATACGAGATAACTGTTCAAGTTCTTCAACTGTCAATTCTCCAGCAATCTTATCACCAACTACAACTGCAACGCCTTTACGATATAATTCCAAACGCTCATTGTACATTTTTTCAGGCAGTATTCGTTTCCATTCATCAGCATTGAAATTGTTCATCCAGTTTTCTCGGATGGCCTTTTTCATATCTGCCAGCACTTCATTAGGTGTTCTTGGTCTTCCGTTCCAATGTGATGATGTTGTTGAGTCTCCATCAATAGCTGATGCGTATGCCGCATCAATATCTGAAAGCTGTGCAGATTCTTCTCCCAATATGCCTCCATAAGCATCAACATTTGGTGGGTAAAGCAGGTTATCATCAGCTAATGCCTCAAATCCCTCCTGCCTTAAACTGCCATCCTGTTGAGCATCTTCCACGGATATTAATGGATCACCTACTCTACCTAATCCACCACCCACCGGTGTTGCTATCCCGCCACCAGATGCCAAGCCTTCTGAACCGCCACCTTGATAGCTTTGTGCTTGCCCTGCAGTATCTAATGTTGCAAATCCGCCACCTCTCCATCCAGAATCAGCACTACCTTCGCCTCCAATGGCAACGTGATCGGGTGTAGCATCGATTCCCATACTCCGCAGAAGCGCTACTCTTGCATCTTCTGCCTCGTTTAAGCGTTGAGCCATACCCTCAGTGAGTGCAGCGGAGTCTGCACCAAATGCTCCTGCCCTAAGTCTGCGTAACTTCTCCAAGTTGGATCTTTCGACTTGGTTGTGCCTTTCTATCTCTTGAACATGGGCGTTTTTCTGCTGCCTGACACGATCCGCATCTCCACGAGCGGATGACAGCGCTCGTTGACTAGCCGCAAGCTGGTTTTCAGCCATACTCAGCTGTGCTCTGGCCTGCGCCACATCGCCTACTGGGTTTCCTTCTTCGTCAGTCTCGCTGGCGGCAGCAAGCTGCCTTCTAGCTGCGGCAACTCTACTATTGGACGAAGCTACTCTAGCCTGACAACTTTGTACCTTCTGATCGGCTTCTTTGCCTTGCTCAATAAGCGCCTCGGCTTTTTTTCCAATTTCTTTAAAACTTTTAGCCATTACCACAGTCTCCTAAACTTAAACGGATTATTAGCCAAATATTCCGCTTAAGTTGCTTTTTAGTGATTCTATCTGTTGTTTTGTCTCATCAACAACACCTTCCGCGTCCGAAATGATACCTTCATATTCTCCGGCACTCCCTTCCAATTTGGAACGTCCAGCCTCGGCTGCATCGCGTCCAATGTCAGAAATACCACCGGCTTGTTCCAGTTTGCTGATACCAGACCTGACATTTTCCAACTCGCCCTCAGTGGTCTCTCTGATTTGCTCTCCTTGTTGCTCTATCTCTTGCCCAGCCGACTCCACCTGCTCGCTAAACGCACTGTCAAAGCTGCTTTGATAGGAACGTCCGGTTTCGCTGATAGCCTGAACATCCTCTTCATCTTGCAGTTCAATGCTCTCAAGAACAGCGTTAATCTGATCAGCCTGTTCTGTCATTTCAGATCCAAGTTCAGTAGTCTCTCGACTATTCTCCTGCATCTCTTTTACACCCTCGCGGTTTTTTTCTCTGAAACTTCCCATAAGTAGTCTCCTTTCAGTTTTGTTTAAATGCTTCAACACCATACATCTTGATATAGGTGCTAAGATCCTCGTTTAACTCTTTGGACAGCAACGATAGTTTCTCGATTTCTTTATCTATTTTCTTAATATCTTTTATTGTCCCTACCGCTTGAATCAGACTTTTGTAAAGTTGTAATGTCCGGTCGCACATTTGTGTTTGCAACAAAGTTATCTTTATTAGTTCGGATTCTGGAGCGCCGAATCGTGTCCATCGTCCATTTTTAAGTCTCTCAAGTGCAAAGATCCAATTGCCCACGGTGTTGATAATATCTAAAGCTTCGTGAATCTTTGATTTGTCCGCGAGCAGACTTTCCCGACTGGCTTGAAGCGCTTCAAGTTGATCGTACCTCACCTGTTTATCTTCATCATTAAGCTGTACTTTTCCAAGTTCCACTCGTTCCAAATAAGAGTACAGTTTATTGATTTTTCCAGCTTGCGCTGCAACAGAGTTCAGCCAGTACTCACATGGCGCGATTCTGTTTTCTATGTCAGACAGCAGATGGAAGTACTTACTTCCAATAATTTTTATACTCTTGAGATTCTCATCCTGATATGTATCTCGATCAGCAAGGGCATACCTTAAATCTGCATCATTCTTTGAAGATACCATTGCTTCTTTCTCAGCCTGGTTCTCTATCTCACCCCACCATTCTTTGATTCTCATGGTAAAAGGGCGCATCAGTTTCTCATAAAAAATCAGAGCTTCACCCACGGCAAATGTTGACATCTGCTCAAGCTGCATTGCGCTTGCAGCCATGGTACTTCCCAAAAGCGATCTGTCATCTGCAGATGTGATTCTCAAGCCAATCTTAAGGCCGGTATTTTTTAATACTTCCTGTGCCATGACTGTAGGAAGCTGGTCTGCAATTACGATTCCTTCCTTCAAAGCTCGTACTTCGGCAAGCATCTTTACAACAAATGCTGTAGCTGCTTGCTTTGGATCTGCATCTGCACCTGTTTGTTCTTCTGATTCTGGTCCTATTAAGTTGTGTGCTTCTTCTATAAAAATTACGTGTCTTACATCACCCTCAAAACGAGGATTAACTTTCAACGTCTCTCTGATAAGTGAGCAGAGCATCAGTGTCAAGAAATTAGCAGGACCGGTACCCATAGATTCAAGCTCAATCACAGCTGGCACTTCCAGCCATTTTTCGGGCGCGAAAGATGATTCAGGAACATCGAATACGTCTCCCATTTCTCTTCGCAGAAGACTACCGATTCTCACCTTAAGCGCCGACTCAAGGTTTCCTCTGACCTCGTCACTATATTGTGTTGATTTCAACTCCTGTTCCAAGCGCCGATAAAGCATAGACATAGTCGGCAAGGCACGTTTTTTGTCACTATCCTCTTGCTTCTCATCTCCTGTGTAAACATGCTCCGGAATCCAGCCGAGTTCTCTGTAAACAGCCTCGATTGCTGTATCAAGCAAGAATGGCATAGGCGGTTCCAAAGGAAAAGCACCCTCAAACACAGAACACAATCTCCTAATATGCTCTGCAACGAGAGTCCCCTTTGGCATCTCAAAAGGATTTATATGCAACGGAAAACTCATGTCTGCATTCGGAGAGAACAGATACATGTCCTTCATACCTGGGTCATTCGCCAGCGCACGATATTCCTGCTTTGCCGGTTCTAAAACGAGGAAAGGAATTCCGTGGTCTTTCCAAAGTGATGAAGTGATATGATGCATTGTGTTGGTTTTACCAGATCCAGGTACACCGGAAACAAATGCATGTTTTGGTAAAAGAGAGAGCGGGAAGAATACATCATACCCATTATTGTCTTTTCCTAAAAACAAAGCGCCATCCTTATCAACAGCTGCGGGAGCTGTTTCCTTTGCCATCTGAATAATCTCGCCGTCATACAAAGCCGGCAAACGGAAAAATGGTGCTATCTCCTCTAATGAAAAGAGAGTTGGTAAATAATTCAGATTAATAGCAGCAGTGTCTTCTCTACAAACAATTAATCCTGGACGTCCTTTCTTTACGACCATTCTTTCCCGCATATTTTCCAGACCATCAAACTCCCCGTCCAGAAAACAAACAGGATCGAAGTTGGAAGAAAAAGTTGCTATGTTATATTTACCTTTCAAAAGGCTCTCAGAACCTGCTGCATCGAGAATTGAAACTGCATCCTCTTTTCCATTGGCAAGCACCATAACATTAGCAATGAAATGGGGAGATGAGTCGTACTTCTCAATCAAGTCCTCATAACTATCCAACACATCTTTACCGTCGTAATCTCGCTTTGAACTACCGCTTCTATCATCCTGTCTTTTCCGCAGAATACTCATAGGTTTTCTTAACGATTCTCTTAAGGAGACACTCTTTTCAACAGGGTATAGGTCAACGCGGTACAATGCAGTATGATTTAACGCCTCCATCATCTTGCACATATTATATAAGCGACCATCTTCATTCATTTCCCACTCGCGCAACATATAATAGTCCTCACCCTCGCCGTTTCCTGCGGGGAGAAGTGTTTCTGTTTTTGTAAGCAATGCGCACGTGTTGAAAATCGGTGAGTCTATTCCACTTCCGGCTAAAACATTATTTATATTACAAGAATCGTTTCCTGTCCGGCTGTGTTTAATCTTGGATTCCAACTTATAAAAATCCGATAATGGGGATGCGTTTATCAATGCCGGTACATTATCCATAGCATCGGCCTTACCCCGTATCATTAAATATATTTGCAATCTATGTCCAGGAGTGTCCTTTGTTTTGTCTTCCGGAGCAACATACAAGTAAAACAGATGGTATGACAAACCAGAGACAATACCTTTCCGGTTTAATTGCCTCAAAAAAGCTATATGCTTTTCAATAACTCCATCGACACCGTTTCCTTCAAGAGAGGCATATTTATTCAGCGTCAAATCAGGAAGCTGCGTCAGTCTATACCATAATTCTGCCATCACTGCACCTCACACGTGTCTATTTACCATCTATTTCATCTGATGATTCCATAATCATCTCTATACCTTCTGACAGTCCATTTATTTCACCTATCATCTTTTTGGTACTCTCATTGTTTTGAAAGTATGCAATTAACGCAAGAAATGTTGTCCAGGACATTTCTCGCTTTCCTGTCTCAATAGAGCTATATGTTTGGCGAGATATGCCTATTTTTTCAGCAATATCTTCTTGCGAGATGCGTGCTTTGGCTCTCAAAACCGGCAACTCTTTTCTAAGCAACTCAACAATCGTATTTCTTAGGTAGATACTGTTCTCGATACTCAATTTAATACCTCCTGGCATTTCGATTTACACAGTCATTATTTTTTCTCGCCTACAACACCAACAGATAAAGCGCAGTTTGAATGACAACCTTTCCCTGATAAATCGTCTTAAACCACTCCCTCTGGACACCTGTTTTCCTAGAGTGCTTTACTCTACGAACCCAACATCAACTGACATTTTCTATTATACACACTGTCGCGCCGTTTGTCAAGATGTCGCTTGGTTCGACTTTGTAAATTTTTTCATATTCCCTTTGTATAATAGGGTAATAAAACCGCCTGTCTTCCGTCAAAATGGCACTCGGAAGGAGGTGAGAAACATGCCAAAACAGGGAAAGAATATTTACCTGAGAAAAGACGGACGATGGGAAGGTCGATTCATAAAGGATCGGATTGCCGGTAAAACGCACTTCGGATATGTATTTGGAAAGACCTATGAAGAGGCAGAACGGAAATTAAATGCCGTTTCTCCCACAACCGCCACAATCACCCAAAATCAAGATATGTCATTTGTTGAGCTTGCCAATGAGTGGCTTCGCAGAAGATCCCCTCAACTCAAGACCTCAAGCATTGCAAAGTACACAAACTTACTGGATTTGTACCTGTTGCCTATCTTCGGAGAACGACAGATCGTTGCCATTACACGCACCGAAATAATTCAGTTAAGTAGCGATCTATTGATGACAGGTGGTGCAAAGGGCAAAGGCTTAGCGTCAAAGACAGTAAACAGCATTCTCTCATTATTGAGAAATATTCTTGAATATGCCGCAAGGGAGAAAGACTTACCAATTGCAGATACTAAAGATATTTCCGTCAAACAGCCTCAAAAACCTATGCGGATACTGAGCCGTGCAGAACAGCAAAGATTAAGCGATTACCTACGAGAGAATCTGACACCAAGCAACATGGGAATCTTACTCTGCCTTTATACTGGTTTACGAATCGGCGAAATTTGTGCTTTGACATGGGCAGATATTCTATTTGAAGAGCAATGCCTATATGTTCATCAGACAATGCAGAGGGTGCAGGTCAAAGGTGGTGTAGAAAAAAAGACAGAGGTTGTTATTCTGCCGCCAAAGAGTGATTGCTCCATCCGTAGGATACCTATTCCCGATGAAATCCATCAATTGCTGTTATCAATCCGAAAGCAGGACAAAGCGTACTTGCTTACGGGAATGGTACACAGTTATGTGGAACCTCGCAATATGGAAAATCGCTTCAAAGCAGTAATCGGCAAATGCGATATCCACGATGTTAATTTTCACGCACTTCGTCACACGTTCGCAACCAGATGTGTTGAGTTAGGCTTCGATGTCAAAAGTCTCAGCGAAATCCTTGGACATGCAAGCGTCAATATCACAATGAACCGCTATGTGCATCCATCTATGGAGCTTAAGCAGAAAAATATGAACCTGCTCTCTGAGCTTCTGACCACAAAATAAGCCGTCAAATCAAGTAGTCAAAAAGCCGCCAGAACCCCGTCAAATCAAGGGTTGTGGCGGTCTTTTCGTAGAGTAAAGCACTCTACGAAATTTTTTACACTTTTTTGTCCGAAAGCCTACCTGCACGTCTGTCTATAAATCACTCTGAATGCCCGAAAAGTCAAGTCATTCTCACAGACTGCCGAAA
>Ga0129307_1001333_pt1 | contig 27005 bp, 24 predicted proteins | sample P1105metagenome_FD_94437 | JGI IMG/M metagenome (GOLD analysis project Ga0129307, IMG submission 94437) | Capybara group fecal microbial communities from Wisconsin, USA - P1105 metagenome | ecosystem: Host-associated > Mammals > Digestive system > Large intestine > Fecal | place: USA: Wisconsin...
GACATACCGGTTGAGAAAGCAAGCTCACCTACAGTTACGGTTTCATAACCAAAGGCTTCACCTTTTAGAACAGTTCCATCTTCTAAAGCTAATTTTGCTTCATTTCCCATATTTTCACCATTTAATTCATTGTATTTAATCTAAAATAATCATCAAATTAATAGCGATCTAAAGTATTTTCCATAAAAAAAGGATACTTTTTGCTAAATTAATTTACCTTAATTATTTATGTAATTTATTTAATTTAAACTATTCTATAAATCAGATTTTTATAAAAAAATCTTATGAAAAATTCATAGAATTCAATCAAATTTCAACTAAATATTACATTATAATATAATATCTATTATACGAAATATTTTAAGTTATCTATTGAAAAAATAAATTTTAAAAAAATAGTTTAAAAATCATTAAATGATTAATAAAAAATAGCTAATTGTTAATAAAAATACTAATTGTTAATAAAAATTGAACAAAAAGGAATTAATAAATAAAAAATAAGAAAATATGAACTAAAAAAATATAAACTAAAAAAATATGAACTAAAAAAAATATGAACTAAAAAATTTAAGCCAAAAAATAAAAAAACAAAACTTTGATTAAAAATTAGCGTTCCTCACTAGAGCATCTATCAAATTTCATTTGATTTGAAATCTCTCTTTTTCTTTTTTCTGAAATCTCAGCGTTCATTTGATTCATGAAATCATCAAATTTCTGAGACTCATTAGAATCATTGCACTTCCCATCTAAAAAATCCTTTTCATTAGACTTGATGAAATCGGATTTGTTTAGATTAGATTTGATCATGGAATGTCTTACAAGCAATTCATCATAGAACCATCTAACTGCAAATCCATCAGAACTGCTTAAGGAGACTAAATGTTTAGTATAACCATTTTTTGAATAAGCAATAACTATGGAAGAATACAATGATGACAAGTCAGATTTATTAAGCTTTAAATCAATTATTTCACTATAAAAAATCTTAATAGAGCCCATGGATTTACGTTGAAGCAATGATTTCTTTTTCAGTAAAATGTAATTTTCTTCCAGTGAAGTTTCAGAGATAATGTTTGAGCTCATGCAAGATTTGGAAAAAGCGCCTAAATCTGAAGCATTATTCTTATCTTTAGAGCTTAATCTCTTTTGTGAAAAAGAAAAATTAAGAAGATATCTAGAATCTGGAGAGTAAACTGAATTATTTTTTTCCATAATATCACATTGAAGTATTGATTTTCCCCTCTAAGAAGTACAATAGGACTATATAAATCATCATAGATCCAAAATAGCAGATAACATCAATAAAATCAAATATCGCTCCTGCTTTAATAAACAATGCCACATATTCCCACACGAATGAAGCCAATATAGTTACAACAATTATTAGCCAAACATTTGTCAATTTATAAGGATAAATTACATTTAAAAAGCTTAACAAGACAACAATAGCTAGGAAATCATTGAAATAGAACATGAAAAACCAATTTATTTCATGCAAAAAATGATTATTCAATAAATAAAGGGACAATCCCACTATCAAAATTATGAGATTATATATTCTAAAGCCATTATCATTTTTCTCAAATGAAAATCTTTTAAATAAATTCTCCAAATCAAACATTCTAATCAAAAACTCATGAAAAATAAAAAATAAATAAAACAATAAGTGAAGGCAGCATTAATCAAAAGTCATTATAAAAATAGCCATTAATACAATAGCAACCATTAAAATAATCAAAAGGGAAGTGTTATTCAATGAAATGGATTTATAAAACCCATTTACACTACCTTGACTTTCATATCCATTATCATATTCCTTTTGATTAAAATCACTTTGATATTCATCTTCATTATCTGTTTCTATAATCTGAGTGTCCTTTACTTCATAATCTTCAATTTCAATAATGTCATCAGCCATATTATCACATTATTCATTTTTAAAAAATATATCCATATACAATGCCAATATATTTTTCTAATTAAACTAATTAAAAATTTATAAATCTTTTTATAAATAATTGTTCTTAATTATATTATAGATATCTATAAAAATAATTAAGATAATAATTAAATTATATTTAGTTTATAACAATTTAAAGTTGAAGGTGAAATAATGAACCAATTTTGTCCAAAGTGCGGGGCAAAACTTTATGATATCAATGCTAAGTTTTGTAGCCAATGCGGTGCTAATTTAACTGAAAAAAAGGAAATCAATCCTAAGGACTTACCTGAAGAGAGAATTGACTTAAGGGAAGGCATGACCAATAGGAATACGGGAATGTGGAAATCAACCAAATGGGGAAGACGAAAGAAAAAACCAGTTAATTGGGATATGGAAAAATAAATTTTCTCAATTAAACACCAAAAAACTAGAAACTAGAATAAAAACTAGAAAAAACTAGAATAAAAATGAAAAATTAGAATAAATTGAGGATTATTGGAGATTATAAAATGAAAACAAAAGAGGAAATTGGAGAAAAAATTGAAGTGTTGAATGATAAGATTGCAGGATTAAGAGCTGAAGAAGATGATTTGACAAACGAGCTTAAGGTAATCCTTGCGGGATCCGAATTGCAATCAATTATGTTAACAAGCACTTTAGTTAGCTCTGAAAGCCAAGTTCGTGACTTGCTTGAAAAATTTGAACAAAGAGCGGAAGAATTAACTGAAAAGTATGAAGAAGCATCCCTTGAAGGAAATGCAGAAATGAAAAATCAAATCCATGCTATGATTTGGACAAATGACATTAGATTAGACACCATTAAATGGGTTCTTGAAGAAGACGATGAAGGAATCTAATTAAAAAAATTAATATTGATTTTAATATGCAATGTATTTACTAAGAGATAAGACTATGAAAAAGATTATTCCATTATTGCTTTTATCATTGATCATCTTATGCCCAATAATTGCTGAAAGTGCAGATGCAACCACTGTATTTCTGACTTCAGACAACTTGCATGAGCATGATGCGGATTTCGCAAGATTGAATGATATCAAAGAAAGAATTGAATCAAAAACCAATGGAGACATCGTTGTTGTGGTTGATGATTCAGCTTCAAATCCTGGAGAAGGGACAAGGGTAATGGCAGCCAGATGTGATGTGGCAGTTTCAATAGCTGGCGCTTGTGCAGGAAATTTAGTTGACCTTGCAGACTATTCCACTAAAGTCAGCAAGAAGATCATTTATGTAAATGCAGGTACACTTGACTTGAATACCATAAATTTCCTTAGAAGGTCCTATGATGACAATTGGTCACATTATACATTCGCATCAGTGCAAAGCCCTGGAAAGTTCTTGAATGATGCAGGAATAACCTTGATTCAACCTGCTCAGGAATATCCTGATGATTGCTACAAAGGAATAATCGCATATGACAGCGATAATGTTAACGAATATATCGCAAATGAAATCATTAATTCAATTTATGCTGGAACAAATGAAAACAAGCAATTGGATACAGATTTAATAGTTTATCACAAGTTAGACCCTAAATACTTAGCAGAAGATTCCAAAAAGATTGTTGATGGCCATGGAAATGATATGCAGGAATCATACGGTTCCTACACCACTCAGCAATTGCTGTATATGAGCGCTTCCTACATTGGAGGATATGCTTTAGAAGTTCCTGGAGAATTTGGAGCACCTGACAACCCACAAAAATATTCAAGCTTTACAAAAGGGGAATATTCATTTAACGATTACTATAATATGGCAGATATTGTTGTAGACTATATGAATGAGCATGGAAAAGCACCAGATTCAATTAATTATGAAGGTGCAACCATCGGTTATTATGACTTGGTTTACAATTTTGCACTTCTTACAGAAGATGACACAAGTGCAAGCACTATGAATTTCCCATCTGAAATGGCATTCCACAAATATTACAGCGATTTACTATTTGAACTCTTGCCAATAGGAATGATAATCGTTGCAATAATTCTAATCCTATTGATAGTGAGGAGCATAATAAGAAGAATAAAAAGAAGGATAAGAAGACGAAAAGAAAGGAAATATAGGAAAAGAATGCAAAGGGAAAGATATGGCAGAAATCCTAGACAATTCCATAGGAATATAGATTCAAGATATTATTCAGATTACGATTATCCTTCCAATCAGCCAAAAAGATTGAATAGGCAAGAAAGAAGACGCAGATAAATCAAGGAGTTTAAAAATGACAGAAGCTCAAAACAATGCAAAAAATGAACAATATATTGATAGTTTAAAAGATGAAATAAGCTATTTGAGAGAGATTCTAGCTAGCAAACTCTTTGAAGAAGATAATTTGATAAATTTCACCTGCAGAGAAATTGAAACAGATTATTCCTTGAAATTTGGAGTTTATAAATACAAGATTAAAGATTATAAGCTTAAAATCAAGAAAACAAAAAGAACAATTGAAATGATTAAGAAAATGGTTAACCAACAATCATCTAATCAATTCAATAAGGAATTAAGCGATTTAGAGGAAAATCAAATCAAGATCAATAAGACCAAAATCAATAAGCCAAAAATCAATATGAGTGAAATTGAAAGCCATATTGAAAATGAGTTTAAAGAGGAAGATTTGGAATTGCAAACAGAAACTGCAAAAGTGAATATTCTTATTGAAGAGCATAAGAACAATTTGAGCAAAAAACAGGATTTCAAACAATTGCACTCAATTTATAAGGGGTGCATAAGAAAAATCCATCCTGATTTATTGCTTGAGCCAACAGACTATGAGGAAAACTTATTCTATAGCTCTAAAGAGGCTTATGAAGATAGGGATTTGGAGGAATTGAAATCCACTCAAAACCTTATAAATAGGCATGAAATTGAAAATCAGCCAAAAACCGTTGAAGACTTTGAAAGGCTAAGAAACAAGCTTGAAATCAATATAGAACTTGAAGATAAGGAAATTTCAAGTATAGTCAACTCCAAACCATATACTCAACAGAAGTTCTTATTGGATACAAAGAAAGTGAACAACTATAGGGAAGGATTGGTGACATCTTTATTGGAAGTTGAAAAAGAGTATATAAAAATCAATAAAGACTTGACCGAACTTAAAAAAGAGAACAATCTTAGCTATAGATTAGATTTGACTAAAAATAATTCAAATGATTAATTTTTTTTAATTTATTAAATTTATTTTAATTTATTTTATTAAATTTATTTTAATTTATTTTATTTATTTTATTTAATTAATTTATTAATTTATTAACTTATTAACTTATTTTATTAATTACTGATTTTATTAGTGTTGAATAACATTACATAAGCATCAGATCCGTCCTCATAGTAATTAGGAACTTTCCTATCAATTTCAAAACCGAATTTTTGATAGAAGCTGACTGCAGCTTCATTATGAGATTTCACTTCCAAGGTTATTCTGTGAATATCAATATTCCTAAATATGCTTATTGCCATCATAAGCAATCGAGTTGCTATATGCTGTCTGCGGAATCTGCTATCGACTGCAAGAGCAATAATATGACCTAATCCTTCTTCTTTTACCCAAAAAATGATATATCCAACAATTTCACCATCTTCAACAGCTACAAGAAAACCGGCACCGATTTCATATAATTGCTGAAGAATAGCCAATTCATAAGGTGTGGAAAAGGACTCCACTTCAATTTGATATACCCTAGCTAAATCAGAAGGGACAAATTCACGAATAAACATAAAAAACACTTTAAAAATCAATGAATTATTTTCTAATCATTTTTCTAATTGAAAATTTATATTAATATTATTTAATTTACTCTATTAAAAAGATTTCTAAAAATTAAATTATAAACAAAAATTAAGATAAAATAAAACTAAAACAGAACATATTAAATTATTAAAAGATAAATAAATTATTAAGAATAAAAAAACTTCAAAAGGAATAAAAATGTGGAACGATTTAGAGGAATTCATTCTTAAATTAGCTATTGAAAATAGTGAAAAAACAGGCAAAAAAACAAAGATAGTTGAAATTGGAGCAGGGAAATTCCAAACAATCTCTAAGAATTTAAGTGGAAATGAAAATATTGACATTATAATGACAGATATTAATCCAGCAAATGATAACATTATTAAAGATGATGTTTTCAATCCAAATATGAATATCTATAAAGGTGCAGACATCTTGTTTTCAATCAGACCACCTGCAGAATTGCAGGAAGCGATTATGAAAATAAGGGATGATGTTAATGCCACCTTAATCATAAAGCCATTGTTCAATGAAGACTTGAATATGAAAACCAAAAAGATGAAGTTAAAAAATTATAATCGTGCCTCATTTTACATATATGAAAGATAAAAAGTATTATTCGAGTTAAAATCTTAAATATTTAAATAAAATAAATTAAAGATATTAATTTACAAACTTATTATTTTATATATAAATATAGATATAAATGTAAATATAATTGTAAATGTAAAAGAATATCAAAATGATGAAATTTCATCAAAGAACTATTTTTAGCTAATTAGGAACTTGGGGATTATATTGATAGAAGAAATATTAAAACAGTACTCCACTCAAAAGGAAGGGTTAAGCAATTTTGAGGCCAATGCTCGATTAAAGAAGTATGGGCCAAATAAACTAAAGGAACAAAAGAAGAATAGTCCTTTAAAACTATTTTTATCACAATTTTTAGATGTTTTAATATTCATGCTTATCATTGCAGCTATTGCAAGTTATATGATTGGAAATCATTTAGATGCAATTGTTATACTTGTAGTTGTAATAATCAACTCAATTATCGGTTTCATTCAGGAATATCGTGCTGAAAACGCTATGGAAAAACTTAAGAGCTTAGTACATACCGATGCCCATGTTAAAAGAGAAAATAACCTAAAAAGGATTCCAAGCGAAAAGCTTGTGCCTGGAGACATTGTAATCCTTGAAGAGGGGGACAAAGTTCCTGCAGATTTGATCTTGATAGAATCCTATGATTTGAGAGTGGATGAATCCTCATTAACTGGAGAGTCTGATTTTGTTAAAAAAGACACAAGATATGAAAACATTGAAGATTTCTCAAACAAGATTAAGGACATTAAAAAATATTCAAAAGAGGAAGATATCCAATCTAAACTTGTATCCATGAATTCAAATGTAATCTTTGGAAAAGGAACCGGTGTTGTAATAGCTACTGGAATGGAAACAACCATCGGAAGAATAGCTACCATGATTCAAGAAGATGCAGAGGAAACACCTTTAACAATTCAAGTGGACAGATTAGGTAAAAAAATTGGAATACTCTCCATAATCGTTTGTATATTCGTATTCATCATAGACTTTTATCAAGCCATGGACATTCTTGAAAGCTTTATGACCGCAGTTTCTCTTGCTGTTGCAGCTATTCCTGAAGGTCTTCCTGCAGTCTTGACTTTGACTTTGGCATTAGGAATGCAAAAGATGGCAAAATCCAATGCAATCGTTAAAAAATTGTCATCTGTAGAGACATTAGGGTCATGCACTTACATCTGTACAGATAAAACAGGAACATTAACAGAAAACAAAATGACTGTCAGACAACCTTTCCTAACCAGTCAAGAGAATGGTACATTAATTGCAGGTTTATGCAATGGAGTTAGATATGAGGATGACGAATTGATAGGAAACCCTACTGATTTAGCATCATACTACTTTGCACTTGATAATGATTTTGAAAAGCTTAAAGCAGACAGGAATTTTGAAAAAGAATTGGAAATACCTTTTGACAGCAATAGAAAAAGAATGACATTCATTTACAGTGAAACTGATGCTGAAAATAATAAAGATTATTATGTTTTAACAAAAGGGGCTCCTGAACTGATTTTAGACTTATCTAATAAGATCGATTTCAATGGACATATAAACGATTTTGACAGTGACACCAAAAATGAAATAATGCGTGAAATTGATCTAATGACAAAAAGGTCCTTAAGGGTTATAGCTCTTGCTTACAACAAAATTGATACTGAAGAATATGAAAAGGTTTCAGATTTAGACAATAAGGAAATTGAAAAAGGAGACTCTGAAATACATAGAACATATTCCAAGAATAAGCATCATGGAGAATCTTTTGAAAAAGATTTGATATTTGCAGGTCTTCTTGGGATTATGGACCCTCCACGGCCAGAAGCGATTGACGCTATAGCAGATTGTCAAAAGGCAGGAATCAATGTAGTGATGATTACTGGAGACCACAAGGATACTGCTACTGCAATAGCTATGGAATTGGGCATTCTCCCTAGAGATTACTATGTCCATGAAGAAAATTATAATAATTCAATCTTAACTGGACAGGAATTGGAAGATTTAAGTGATGAGGAATACAATGAGATTGCAAAGGACATCAGAGTTTATGCAAGAGTATATCCTGAACAGAAAAGAAGAATCATAGAAGTTCTCCAAAACCATGGAGAAATCGTATCAATGACAGGTGATGGTGTAAACGATGCGCCAGCGCTTAAAAAGGCTTCCATTGGAGTGGCTATGGGTAGCGGAACAGATGTTACAAAAGAATCTGCAGACATGATCATACAGGATGATAACTTTGCTACAATAGTCTCTTCAATAAAAGAAGGAAGAACAATCTTCGATAACATTAAAAGATTTTTAAAATTCCAATTGTCCACAAATGTTGGAGCAATATTAACAATCACTATAGGATCATTATTGCCGATACCAACTCCATTTACTCCGATTCAACTTTTATGGATCAATATAATAATGGATGGGCCTCCCGCACAGTCATTAGGTTTGGAAGGACCAGAAAAAGACATAATGAGAAGACCTCCTGAAAAAGGAGAATTGATTAACAGAAAAACAATGATGAAGATAACAATTTCTGGAATCGTTATGGCAATAGGCACATTAGGACTATTCATTTATGAATTAAATACTGGAGTAGGAGATGTAAAGACCAAGGCAATTACCATCGCATTTACAGTATTTGTATTGTATCAATTGTTTAATGCATTGAATTACAGGTCCAGTTCAAAAGCAAGAAATACTGCACTTTGGTTATCTCTTATTGGATCATTCATATTGCAAGTCCTTGTTATTTATGTTCCATTCCTTCAAACAATCTTCAAGACCTGTGCAATTGGATTATTTGATTGGGTCTTAATCATCATTGTTTCAGCAATAATCTTGGTAACAGATAAGATTGCCAATAGAATTGTAGATGGAAACATTTAAAATGATACAGGAACTATAGGATATGAGTTATGGTACATGAACTAGATGTAAGAAATTTAAAAAAATTATAAATAGTATATTAACAAAAATATTATTAAATAATATTATAATTATTAAATTAATTATTGATTTTTTTAGGAGGAATATCATGAATTTAATAGCAGACATTATTAACGGACTTTCATCAATGTCCATTGTTATGATTATAGGTTTCATTTTTGTAGTTGCATTAATGACTGTCATAGCAAAAAAAGCTTAAATGTATTTAGTATTAATTTTTAAAATTAATATTAAATCATCCAAAATATTTACCACCATAAAATACTTTTTTTATCATCCAAAATCTTCATCAACATTCTATTTTTTAATAAATTATTAAATTTTACTAACTGCATATAGATTACTATTTTTCAAAAATTATAATTAAAAGATTGTTTTAATTAAATTAAAACTATGCACAATTAAATTAAAAGTTTTATAAAAAGTACCATTTTAATGGAAGTTATGATTAATTAAACTATGATGAATTTTTTAATCAAAAAATTTGATTGAAAAATTGAATTTTTAATGGAAATTTTTAAAAATTTGAAAATAAAATTAGAAAAAATTAGAAAAAATTAAAGAATGAAAAAATAATGATCTTAACAAAAATGAAAAAAATAGAAATTTTAAAAATATTAGAAAATTTAAAAAATAATAAAAAAAGTTTAATAAAAACGCCGAGACTGGGATTTGAACCCAGGCGGCTATTACACCACGGGATTTCAAGTCCCGCGCCTTACCAGGCTAGACTATCTCGGCATATGAATATGTAAAATTAAATATAATATAATTAAGAGTGAACTAATTACAATTAGTAAAAATTTAAAAATAAAAGTATGAAAATTAATTCTGAAATAATTTCAGAACAATAACTTAATTATTTAAGTTCAATTTCAATACTTACATTATCAGGAACGCTTACTTTCATAATTTGTCTCATAGCTCTTTCATCAGCGCCAATTCCAATTAAACGTTTGTGGATACGAAGTTCCCATTTTTCCCAAGTAGCTTTTCCTTCTCCATCTGGAGATTTTCTAGTTGGTACAACTAATTTTTTAGTAGGTAATGGAATAGGGCCAGAAATATCTACACCAGTTCTTTCAGAAATTTTCTTTAACTGGTCACAGACATAATTAATTTTTTCAGGATCAGTACCTGTAAGTTTAATTCTAGCTTGATTCATTTTAATCCTCCTTAAACAGGTTAATAATCTAGTTTAAACCTAAAATATGATTAAACTAGATTACTAGATTAAAACATACTATAGATTTAAAATAAGTATTATTTAAAACCTAAAAATAAAGATTGATTTATTAGAAAAATTAAACTTTCTCTAATAAGTTTTCAAAATTAAAACTAAAAAAAATAAAAAATGAATAATTTAATTAAAAATTAATCATTGATCTTATTTTTTGTCAGTTACTTTAAGACATAAACCAGCTGCTACGGTTTGACCCATATCTCTGATAGCGAATCTTCCCATTGGAGGAATGCTTGCAGCTTCTTCCATAACCATAGGTTTGGTTGGTTTAATTTGTACAATAGCTGCGTCACCAGTTTTAATGAAGTCAGGTTTGGTTGCTTCAGGTTGACCGGTAGCAGGGTCGAGTTTGGAAGTTAAGTCTAAGAAAGTACATGCAGTTTGTGAGGTGTGACAGTGGAATACAGGAGTGTATCCAACGGTGATTACACCAGGGTGTTGTAATACTACAACTTGTGCAGTAAATTCTTTAGCTACAGTAGGAGCGTCAGTAGTGTGTCCAGCTACATCTCCTCTTCTGATATCGTTTTTACCTACACCTCTTACGTTGAATCCGATGTTGTCACCAGGTTCAGCTTCAGGGAAAGTTTCGTGGTGCATTTCGATAGATTTTACTTCACCAGATACTCCAGCAGGTTCAAAGATAACGTTGTCACCTTGTTTCATGATACCAGTTTCTACTCTTCCTACAGGTACAGTACCTACACCAGTAATGGAGTATACGTCTTGAATAGGAATTCTTAATGGTAAGTCGACAGGTTTTTCAGGTGGTACTAATTTGTCTAATTCATCCATTAATGGACTGCCTTTGTACCAGCTCATGTTGTCAGATAATTCTTTGATGTTGTCTCCTTCAAATGCAGACATTGGGATGAAAGGAGTGCTTGCTGGGTCTCTACCGATGGATCTGAGTAAGTCAGATACTTCGTCTTTTACTTCGTTGAATCTGTCTTCACTGTAATCTACCATATCCATTTTGTTTACAGCAATGATTAATTGTTTAATACCTAAAGTCATGGATAAGAACATGTGTTCTTTGGTTTGTGGCATTACACCGTCGTTAGCAGCGACTACTAATACAGCTGCGTCAGCTTGGGATGCACCAGTGATCATGTTTTTAACGAAGTCTCTGTGTCCAGGACAGTCTACTACAGTGTAGTCGTATTTGTTGGTGGAGAATTTTTGGTGAGCTAAGTCAATGGTTACTCCTCTTTCTCTTTCTTCACCTAATTTGTCCATAACAAATCTGAATTTGTCTTCACCTTCATCTAATTGTTGTTCAGCGATTGCACCAGCTTTTAATAATAAGTGTCCTACTAAAGTGGATTTACCGTGGTCAACGTGTCCAATAAATGCTAAATTTAAATGTTCTTTTGCTTTTGCCATTATAAAAACCTCTTTTTATAAATTGTATATAAGTTAAGTATATAATTAAGTAAAATTATTTGTTAAGTTATTTATATTGTTGAATATTTTTGAAATACTTATGAAATAATAATCAATAAATGTTATCAAAGATATATCAACGGATTTATTCTATAACTTACATGTAAAAATTACATGGTAACAATTACATGCAATATAAAATAAATCACATGTAATATAAGAATACTCAACTATATGTATATTATTATATTTTTTATAATATATAAACTATATGATTATAACACTATTTTTTTAATAATTAAAAAAATTAAAAAAACAGCATATTAAGTATTGAAACTTAATGAAATTTAATTAAAAAAATAATTAATTAAAATAAAAATTTAAATTAGGAAAAATTCCTAATTTAATAAAAACAGATCAGAAAAATTAAGATAAAGATCATCTTAATTTAACTTAGAACTTATCTAAATTAGAACTTATCTAAATTAGAACTTATCTAAATTAGAACTTATCTAAATTAGAACTTATCCTAAGTAGTGGTCAGGACCAAATGGTTCTGGGGATAATCCTTTTCTTTCTCTGATTTGTCTGATAATTTGATTTTGCAATTCTCTAGGTAATCTTTCGAAACCGGAGTTTTCAGTAGACCATAAACATCTACCTTGGGTTGCAGATCTGATTTCACCAGCGAAACCAAACATTTCAGCTACAGGTACTTTAGCTTCAACGTTTACCATATCACCTTCAGTTGGCATATCTACAATTTGTCCTCTTCTGTTTAAGATTTCTTTAGTAACGGATCCCATATAGTCAGTAGGAGTGTTAATGAAAACTTTTTGAACAGGTTCAAGTAAGGTAGGGTCAGCCATCATCATACCACCTTTAATAGCGTTACGGATAGCAGGTAAAATTTGCGCAGGTCCTCTGTGAACTGCGTCTTCGTGAAGTTTTGCATCTACAAGAGTGAATTTCATACCCATTGCAATTTCGTTTGCAACTGGACCTTCTTCAAGTGCAGATTCGAAACCTTCAATAACAAGCTCTTTGATCTCATCTAAGTATTGAATACCACGAGTCATGTTGATGAATAAGGATTTGTTGTAAACATCCCATACCCTTCTAGCTTCTTCTTTGTCAAGACCATGTTCAATGAATTTTTGAGCTTCTTCCTTATCTTTGATTTTACCTTCTTTGATGTCACCATTTTGCAATGCTTGGAAGATTGAATCTTCTAAAGGTGCAACTTCAAGGTATAATCTGTTATGTTTGTTAGGAGATTTACCTTCTACTGGGTTAGCAGTTTTTCCTGCAACGGTTTCTCTGTATACAACAATAGGTTCGGAAGTGTTGATATCTACACCTTTGTTGTTGATTCTTACACCGATAACTTCTAAGTGAAGTTCTCCCATACCGGAAACTAAGTGTTCACCAGTTTCTTCGTTAATATTAACGTGAATGGTAGGGTCTTCTTTTGCAGTTTGTCTTAATACTTCAATAAGTTTTGGTAAGTCTTTAGTGTTTTTAGCTTCTACAGCTACAGTAACTACAGGTTCAGAGATGTGTTCAATTCCTTCGAATTCTACAATCTTATTTTCAGGAGAACAGATGGTTTCCCCTGCGGTAGCTCCTTTTGCACCAGTGATGTAAACAATGTTACCAGCAGGAACCTTTTCAGTAGGAACTCTTTCAGGACCGAAGAAAACACCAACTTGTTGTACTCTGGATCTAGCTTGACCTCCTACCAAGAACACTTCAGTACCTTGTTCTACAGTACCACCGTATACTCTACCGGTAGCTACTTCACCAGCGTGCTTATCTACAGATACATTAGTAACCATTACAGCTAAAGGTCCGTCAGGGCTGGTGTTAACCATGGTTTGACCAGCTTCACTTTCAATGTCTCCATCCCAAATGTTAGGACATCTGTATTGTTGGGAAACTTCAGGAGAAGGTAAGTGTTCTACTACCATACCTAATAATACTTCAGCTAAAGGCACTTTTTTAGCTAATTCTTTTTGGTTTTCATCATTACAGTAATCAATGATGTCTTTAAAGTTGATTCCAGTTTCTTGCATCATTGGAATGTTAATAGCCCAGTTGTGGTATGCTGAACCGAATGCTACACTACCGTCATCCACTTTTACAAGCCATTCATCTTTCTTATCCTTAGGAGCCATTTTACTGATTAATTTGTTAGCTTCATTGATGATTCCAATGAATTTGTTTGCTAATTCTTCTGGTCCTAATTTTACTTCGTTGATTAATCTGTCAACTTTGTTAATGAATAATACTGGTTTAACTTTTTCTCTTAAAGCTTGTCTAAGTACAGTTTCAGTTTGAGGCATGATACCTTCCACTGCACATACAACTACTACTGCACCGTCTACAGCTCTCATTGCACGGGTTACGTCTCCACCGAAGTCAACGTGACCAGGAGTGTCAATTAAGTTAATTAAATATTCATCATCATGATATTCGTGTACCATAGATACGTTTGCAGCGTCAATGGTAATACCACGAGCTTGTTCTTGTTCGTCAAAATCTAAGAATCTTTGATCTCCAGCAAGTTCTTCAGAAATCATTCCTGCACCTGCTAAGAGATTGTCGGATAAAGTAGTTTTACCGTGGTCAATGTGTGCACAAATACCAATGTTTCTGATATTTGTAGGTTGATACATCAATTCTTTGATTTTTGCAATCATTTTGTCTCGTCTACTCAAAATCATCACCTATAAACATTAGTTTATTATTTAGTCTATATTTTTAGTCAATATTATGTCTTTTAATTAAAAAATTTTAAATTAAAAAAATATAAAAATTATACAGAACCACCAATCAGAAGCTAAATGATAATTCCGAATAATCCTATAATAATTAAAGACACTAAAATAGCATAAAGTGCTAAAATTAGTGTGCTGCTTTTGCAACTCTTTCTTTTTCTTCTTTCTTCTGAATAGCGAAACTTCTTGTATCTTCTTCAGAAGCAAAAATCAATTCACTAGCTAAACATTCAGCAACAGATCTTTTGTTTTTGAATGCAGCTTGTAAAGTTCCTCTAGTTAAGAATCCTAAAGAAAGGTCTACTCTTCTTTGTGGAGAAATGTCTACAGCTACTTGGTATCCAATACCACCGTATTTAATACGGGTGGTTTCTTCACGTGGAGAAGTGTTTTCTACAGCAGTAACTAAAACTTGAACAGGGTTCTTTTTAGTTCTTTTGTGAATAATTTCTAAAGCTTCTTTTACAATATTGTAAGCTTTGTTCTTTTTACCAGAGTTTCTTTGGGTTCTCATGATTTTGTTCATTAATCTTTCTACAATAGAAACTTTGGATTTTGCGAATTGTCTTTTTACGTGTCTACCTAAAGTATGAGGAACGATAGTTTCATCTAAGCAGATGTATCTTTTTAAACCTAAATCTTGTACCTCTACTTCGTCAAGGTCCCATTTATCAAATAATTTAGCCATGAAAATTACCTCAATTATCTTACTGGTTTATCAATTTTTCCGCTTACCATTTCGGATAAAGCAACATTGTTAACTTTACTTACTTTCCAACGAACTCCTGGAATGTCACCCATGGATCTTCCAGATGGTCCACCGATACCTTCAATCATAACTTCATCGTGCTCATCGATAAAACCGATTGCTCCGTCACCTGGTGCAAATGCAGTTAATTGTTTACCGTTTTTAATTAATTGAACACGAACACATTTACGAATAGCGGAGTTAGGTTGCTTTGCTTCAATTCCTACTTTTTCAATAACGATTCCTCTAGCTTGAGGTGCCCCTTCGAGAGGGTCTGCTTTTACATCTAAACGTAATGCTCTTCTTTTGTAGTCTACGTCTTTCCATTTAAAATTTTGTCTATTCTTTTTAAGCTTTTTAGCAGCAAAAAGTCCTGGCATATTTATTCTTCCTCTAAATTTTTACGACAAATGTCTTTTTGAATAAATAATAAGATTAAAATAATTAATTCCATTAGATAGAAGTCCACCGCTGCGATTTACTATTATACTCAAAATCTCTACTCAAACATCTAAACTAATGTGATTAAGCTTAATTTAGATTCAAAATACTAAAATTATACGATAAAATAACCATATAATAGCAATCAAAACTCCTATACAAAATAGAATATAAGTATAGAATCTAATTAAATGCATTAATTAAACGATATTCTGTGATTATTTAATTAATGTTTGAATCATTGAAAATCTATTTGAAAATCAATGATATGAAAATAATATAGGTAAAACTATAATAAATACAAGAAACTATAGCCAAAACGCACACATAGCTATTAGTTTTAGAAATAAAGAAATTATAGCTAATAAATTATATTAATTAACATTAAAAATTAAGATAAAATTTTTTACACACAAATGTTAATATAACATAATGTTACCTATTATAATAATATATTATAATAACTTTATTAATAAATGTTTGGTTTTTTTTTGATGTATAATGGTGATGAAATTACTAAATAAAATTAAAATAATTTAAAAATTTAAAAAAATTAAAAATAAAAAAAATAAAAAAGTTACATAATCTAAAAATTGTTTTAGATCATGTGAAATTAATCATAAACAAAATGCAAAACAAAAATATTAGAAAAGAATTATTTTAAAATGTATTTAAAAAAAATTATTCTTAAAGATTATTTTAAAATGATATTATTAATATCATGTTGTCTTTTAGCTAATAATTTTGCTCTTTCAATGTTAATACCATTTTTACCAATAGCTATTCTCTTATTAGAAGAATCTGTATTTACAATAGCTATTTTTTCATCATTGCTTTTCTCAACGATTTTAATGGATTTCAATTCAGCAGGAGATAAAACGTTTTTAATGAATTGAGCAGGATCTTCATTGTGCTCAATGATTTCAACTCCTCTTCCAACTGCTTTTTTAACTTTGGTTACAGTGCTTCCACCTTTACCAATAGCTAAACCCATATCACCGTTTTTAACAACAAAGGTAACTTTGGCATTTTCATCATCGAGTATGCAATCTTTAACCATTGCACCAGTCATGCTCTCAAAGAGAGCTATAAAACGGATCTCATGTGCATTAAATTTAATAGACACAAAATCTACCCCATTTTTTCTAAGATAGTAGAATCTCCTGGATCGTTTATGATTAAAGTAGCAACAGTAAATGGTTTACCACAAACAGAACCTAAGTCTACACTTGTACCTTCATATACAATGAAAGGAATTTCAGAGAGATTTGCATAATATTCTACATCTTCTAAAATTTCTTTAGGACTGTTAGCTGCAACAACTGCAAGTCTACCTTTACCTAATTTTAAAGATTGAATAGATTTTTCTGAGCCGAGTGTTACATCTCCTGTATCTACTGCAACTCTTATTCCTCTTTCTATATCCATCATCTGCCTCCTAAATTTTAATTTAAAAAAATCATCTATCTCAAGATAAGAAAAATTTTACAAATATCATATCTTACTCAAGATAAAATTTTCATAGAGTAATAAAATATGTGCTATTAAATAAATAAAATTAAATAACAAATATGAAATTAAACTATTACATTTAATTATAATACATCTATTATTTATAATTTATTGATATTTTAATAGAATATTTTACAATAAAATCATTCTTAAAATCATAATTTTGGATTAATTGTTTAAAATTAATTGTTGTCTAAATTAATGTTTAAGAATAACTATGAATATGAAAATTATAGTAAATAAATAAAAAATTAAGAAAATATTAAAAATTAAAATATTTAATAAATTCTTAATAAATTTCTAATAATTTCTAATTTTAATATACATCTGGTTTCATTGTCACACTTACTGAACCAGTACCTAAAGGAATTGGTTGACCGATAATGATATTTTCAATAATACCAGTTAAATCATCCATTTCTCCTCTAATACTTGCATGAAGCAAGTGCTTACCAGTTTCTTCAAATGCTGCACGAGCAAGAACACTTGATTTTTCACCACTAATACCATGTCTTCCAATGGATTTTACAACACCTTCAGAAGTCATCATATCAGCAACTAACATAATGTGTCTGATATCTACAGTCAAACCTTGGTCGGATAAGGTACGGTTTAACTCATAGACAATAGCGTTACGAGCAGCTTCAATACCTAATACAGTTTCAATTTCGTGAATGTCGTTAGTGGTTGATCTAGCTTTGTCAATACCTTCTTCATTGAAAATCGCTTTAAGGTTAGAACCTTCAGTATGAATAATCCATTCATCATCCCCTTTACGGATAATGACTTTACCAATACCTTTGGTTCCACTAATTTGCAAATCACGAACTTTATCAGCTAAAAGTCTGATTTCTCTGATAGTAGGATTTCTAGGTCTGAAAGTTAACTTATAGTCATCTTCAATTTCAACTTTCTTGAAGATTTTTTCAACTTGTGCAATAATGCTGTCATAGTCTAATCTTCTATCTTGAATTTTTCTCTCATCGAGAGTGACTATTACTTGCATTCCACCATAATCTAAGTTGAAATCAGATAATATGTCATTAATGGTACTTTTACCAATCTTATTCGCTAACTTTCTTACGAATTCCTCATCATTCTTGTACTCTTCCTCAAAGTAAATGTCCATGGTAGGTGTGGAAATCTTCTTTCTTGCATCTACAATTTCAATTAACCTTGGAAGACCAAGAGTTACGTTTAACTCAGCTACCCCTGCGTAGTGGAAAGTACGCATGGTCATCTGAGTACCAGGTTCGCCTACAGATTGAGCTGCAACAGTTCCTACTGCCTCTCCAGCTTCAATATAAGATCTTTCGTAAGCTTCATCAACTTTAAGAACTAACTCATTTAACTCATCATCAGTTAACTCTCTTTTAATGTAAACTCTCACTAAGTCTTTAATGTAACTTGGAGGGAACTTAATCTCATTTTTAATGATTACATCTAAAACTTTTGAAATAGCTTCAGGCACATAATCATATTCTTCAATGCTAAGTTCTTCTTCAAGAGACTTAATTAAATAGATAGTTCCATCTTTGGTATATTCAATATCTTTGCCCGCAAGCTCATTTTCAACAAGAACTAAGGTATTTAATTCATTATAAGTTAATTTATCTTTAATGAAAGTCATTGCAGATTCAATAATAGCAGTTTCAGCAACTTCTATTTCATTGTTTTCATATATCTCTTCTACAAGAACTATTTTAGTGACTATGTTATTTAATTCATCATCATCTAATTCACCATCACTGTAAAGTTGTGATAAGCTGATTACATAAATTTCAGATGAATTGATTTTATTCTTTTTAAAAGCCTTTTCAACAGTTTTGATGGAGTCAATTAAATCATCTAATTCCTCAATACTTAAATCTCCATCATCATAAGACTGTTGGAGATTTTTGATATATTCTTTAGAAAAATCAATTTTGCTCTTTTCAAATAATTCTTGAACATTAATTGCTTCAGATATTTCTTTAGTATCAGTCATAAAATTGCCCCCTCAATTAGTTATCCTTAATCCTCATTTCGTCAATAAGTTTGTCTAGGTTTGCTACATGACCGAAGTCACTTTTTGCTGGGTCAATACCTTCTTCACCGAATACACTTTGAATGACTTGACCTTTATTGTTAGTGACCAAACCATCTGATCTTACATTTAAGTCTTCAAGCGCATTTACAAGTCTTCTTTGCATATAACCGGATTGTGCTGTACGGATAGCAGTATCTACTAAACCTTCTCTTCCTCCCATAGCGTGGAAGAAGAATTCTACAGGATCTAATCCTTCCTTATAACTGGAATGTACAAATCCTTTTGCTCTTGCCCCTAACTCATGTTTTCTGAAGTGAGGGAGTGGTCTTGCTAGATATCCTCTTGTAATACGTCCACCACGAACAGATTGCTGTCCTACACAAGCAGTGATCTGAGCAAGGTTCAACATGGATGCCCTCGCACCAGTACGAGCCATAACCACAGAGTGGTTTTCAACAGCCATCACGTAGTCATAGGAGTCATCTTGAGATTGTTTTCCCATAGTGAGGTAACCTTCTGCGATTTCCCCTGCTGTGTCCCTAGCTTCCCCAAGAACTTGAACAATACGCATTTCCAAGGTTTCTTCAGCACTTCTACCAGGTAAAGGTTGGAGAAGTCCTTCTTCGTAAGTAGCAATTAATTTGTCTACTTCTTGTTCAGCCTTATCTAAGTGAGCATCAATAACCTCAATAGCTTCTTCTGGAATTTCCTCATCGTTGGTACCTGTGGTAATACCGGTTTTCATGATACCGCAAATAGCAAGGTCAGTGGATCTGTCCAAGAATTCTTTTGCACGGGATGGTCCGTATTCCTTAACGATTGTATCCAAAATTTTACCAGAGAAGGAACCGTATGCCGCTTCGTCAATAGCACCATGAGTTAATTGACCGTCTTTGATTACTACGAATGCATCGTATTGGCAATCTTCCTTAAGACAGGTTTCACATTTTCTACAGATTTCAGCTTTATAATTCATGTTGAGGTCATCTGGTAAGAGTAAGCTGAATAACTCTTTTCCAGTCCAATCACGGTTTTTACGTTTTAAATGCTTTTTATCAACATATTCATTGTTAAGAAGATGTGATTTTCTAATCATTTGGAAAGCATCATCTTCAGGAACTGTGAAACCATCACGAGTTAAAAGGTAAGCTCCACTAATGTGGTCGTGAATAGCACCGATAATTGGCCCACCAAACCTTGGAGATAAGATGTGTTCCTGTACTCTCATCAATGATTTAGCTTCAGCACGGGATTCATCAGTTTGGAAAACGTGCATGTTCATTTCGTCTCCGTCAAAGTCCGCGTTGTATGGAGGACATACACAAAGGTTTAATCTGAAAGTCTTGTAAGGCAATACTCTTACTTCATGAGCCATCATACTCATTCTGTGAAGAGAAGGTTGACGGTTGAATAAAACAATATCTCCATCTTTGAGATGTCTCATTACAACATCCCCGTATTCAAGGTTCTCAACGACTAATTCCCTGTTGTCATCCAAGACTCTGACTTTCATTTCCTTACCATTGATGGTCTTTTTGACATAGTTTGCTCCAGGGTGGACGTTAGGACCATTTAAGATAGCTTCTTTTAATTCCTCAATGTTCCATTCGTTAACATAAGTAGGTACAGTTACCTCTTTTGCAATCATTTCAGGAACACCCACTTCATTAATACTGATATTAGGATCAGGAGAGATTACAGTACGTGCTGAAAAGTTTACACGTTTACCAGATAAGTTGCTTCTGAATCTTCCTTCTTTACCTTTTAATCTTTGAGCTAAAGTCTTAAGAGGTCTTCCACTTCTGTGTCTTGCAGGAGGAACACCACTTGCCTCATTGTCAAAGTAAGTAGTTACGTGGTATTGGAGTAATTTCCAAAGGTCCTCTACAATAAGTTGTGGAGCACCAGCATCCATGTTCTCAATCAATCTTTGGTTAATTCTTAAAATATCCACTAACTTGTGAGTTAAGTCGTCTTCAGATCTTTCACCGGTATCAAGAGTGATTGAAGGTCTTACTGTAACAGGAGGTACAGGCAATACTGTGAGAACCATCCATTCTGGACGTGCAACTTCAGGGTTTACACCTAAAACATATGCATCTTCATCTGGAATGCGTTGAAGCTTTTCACGTACTTCAGATGCAGTTAAATCATAATCTTCAGTTATAGGAGTCCCATCCTCTTCAGTCATAAGTTCTCCAGATTCATCATATTGCTTGCGAACCTCAATAATGTCAATAGGTTTGACAATCTTGATGTCTTCCTGTTCAGCACCACAATGAGGACATACCTCTTTGGTCTTTTTATCCTTACAGATTTTATAAACTTCCTTGACAATTTCTTCTACGCTTTCACCTGCTTCTTGGAGTTCTTCCATCTTTTCAGTGAACTCTTCGATTTCATCATCATCCAAGAGCACACGTCCACATTCGCTACAGGTTGAACGTAAGATCTTATGAATATCATCACCGAAACCTACGTGGATAACAGGTCTTGCAAGCTCAATCATACCGAAGTGACCTTGACATTCCCCACCTTTTTCACCACAGGTACGGCATTTTAAACTAGGATCAATAACACCTAAACGAGAATCCATTAAACCAGATTCTATTGGATAACCATCCTCATCGTAAGTGTCTGGTCTTTCTATTTTTACAACAGACATTTCCCTAATCTGTTCTGGTGACATTAATCCAAAATTAATTCTATCAATTTTTTTAATAATTCCTTTCAAAATATTGGCTCCTTAAAAAATTTATTTTTATTTCAACACCTTATTTCTTAAGCTTTGTCCCCAAGAACTAATTTAGGGAAAATACATAAACTTTTAAGTTCATCTAATAATAATTTGAATGCATATGAGATTTCAACAGGATAAGTTTCGCTGTCTCCACAAATTGGGCAATACATCTTACGTTTATTCTTATCATACACTGCTAACATTCCACATTCATTACATACAACTGCTTCGTATTTATCAGATTCATCCAATAATCTTTCTTTCAATGCAAGAGCAGCACCGTGTGCAATAAGACAGTCTCTTTCCATTTCTCCAAACCTGAGACCACCTTCACGTGCTCTACCTTCAGTTGGTTGTCTTGTAAGCACTTGTACTGGACCAGTGGAACGTGCATAAACCTTATCGGTTGTCATGTGGTGTAATTTTTGGTAATATGCAACACCTACAAAGATTTCAGCTTCAATACGTTCACCGGTTACACCATTGTACAATGATTCACATCCTGCTGATTCAAAACCGTTGTCTTTAAGAGCACGTTTGATTTCACCTTCAACAGTATCATTGAATGGAGTACCGTCCATACGGTGTCCTTCCATACATCCTGCTTTACCAGCTACCATTTCCAATACTTGTCCAACAGACATCCTTGAAGGGATAGCGTGTGGGTTTACGATAATATCAGGTACAACACCATCTTCAGTGAATGGAATGTCATCTTGAGATAAGATAAGACCTACAACCCCTTTCTGACCGTGTCTTGATGCGAACTTATCACCGAATTCAGGTTGTCTTGTGTCCCTTACTCTTATTTTGGTTAATTTGCTTCCTTCAACAGTTTCGGTTAAGAGCACTGCATCAACAATACCTTTTTCACCGTGTCTTACAGTTACGGAAGTTTCTCTTCTTTTTTCTGCAACAGTACCGAACTCATCGATTTCTCCTAAGAATCTTGGAGGGGAAGTCTTACCAATCAATACATCACCAGATTCAACATGGGATTCAGGGTTAACGATACCGTCTTCATCTAAGTTTCTGTAGGATTCTTCACTGCGGTATCCTTTAACTCCTTTTTCTGGAACTTCGAATTTATCCTCTTGTCCACCAGGATATCTTCTTTCAGATGCTTCGTAAGATCTGAAGAAACTGGATCTTCCCATACCTCTTTCAAGAGAGGATTTGTTGAGAATCATTGCGTCTTCCATGTTATATCCTTCATAAGACATAAGCGCTACAACCAAGTTCTGACCTGATGGTCTTGAATCATAGTTGATAGCATCAATAATTCTTGTTTTTACGATAGGAGTTTGAGGGTGGTGCAATAAGTGTGCACGAGTATCAGTACGTAAAGCGTAATTTGATACGTATAAACCTAATGCCTGTTTAGTCATCCCTGCTTCCATGGTGTTCCTTGGAGAAGAGTTGTGGTCTGAAAATGGAATAATTCCTGCACAAATACCTAACATAGTGGATGGGTCAATTTCCAAGTGAGTGTGATCTTTATTTAATTGACTTAAATTCATTGCAATATAGGAATTCTCTTCTTCTTCAGCATCCAAGTATTCTAAAATACCTTTTGCAAATAATTCATCCCATTTCAATTCACCATTTGCAATAGCTTCCATATGTTCATCTCTAAGTGCTGGTTCACCATCATAAACAAGGATTAAAGGTCTTCTTGCCCTACCAGGGTCTGTGAAAATATAGATTTCATGATTGTCATCATAGTAGGTAATGTTCATCTCATTATTGATTTGGCCGTTTCTCCTTTTATCACGCATTTCCTTAGTGAATTCTTCAGGATTATCGCAATAACCAGTTAGTTTACCATTAATATAAATTTTAGCTCTTACCATAAAATCCCTCCGATTAGTCTATCATCTCTACGTCCATGTCTCTAATGATGTTTACAAGTTTTTGGTCTTCTTCTTCCTCGAAACCTTCAGAGATTTTACACATTAGAGCTAAATTCTTTACTAATCCACAGTTTGGTCCTTCTGGTGTTTCGTTTGGACAAATCTTACCGAATTGAGTAGGGTGCAAGTCCCTAGCTTCAAAGTGAGGTTGACTTCTAGTAAGAGGAGATACAACCCTTCTTAAGTGAGAAAGTGTTGCCATGTAACTTACTCTATCTAAAAGCTGGCTTACCCCAGCTCTTCCGCCTACCCAATTACCGGTAGCGATTGCATGCTTGATATTTTCAGTTAAAACATCAGAACGGACAGCTTGCTTAATTGAAAGTTCCTTACCTCTGGATAAGCTTCTTTCAAGTTGGTAGCTCATATCTCTTGTTAATGAAGAGAAAGCTACTCTGAATAAGTCTTCCATTAAGTCACCGGAAACTCTTAATCTCTTATTGGTGTAATGGTCCTTATCGTGAGGTTCTCTTTGACCTTCAATTACTTGAAGCAACATTTCAGTCATTTCCGCTAAGTAAATAGCTTTATCATAACGTTTATCAGATTCAATACCCATATGAGGCAATAAGTATCTGTCAATGACATCTTCAGCACGTTTTATTCTGTACTCTTCAGTCATTCCTTTAGCTACTCTATTACCAATGTATTTAATAGCTGCCATTCTTAAGTATTCTTCTCTTTCTTCATTAGTCATTTCTGCCATTAATTCAGAATCCAATTTCAAGTCTTTTTCAGACACTTGGATATCGTCTGCAATATACATTTGGAAGTTGAAATCATCAGAAATCTTTGTAATGATTTCTTGGTCAGTTGATAATCCTAATGCTCTAAGCAAGATCACTAACGGAATTTCTCCAGGAACATATGGGAAAGAGATTCTTAAGAACACACCACTTTTACGTGGTTTTTTGTATTCTAAAGTAATTCTTGCTCTGAAACCACTTTTAATTGAGGTTACAATAGCTTTTGCATGTCTATCTTCAGGCTCATCAATTCTTTCCAAGATAATTTTGTTAGGAGCGATTTCTTCCATAGTTACAACAGCTCTTTCAGAACCGTTTACAATGAAATAACCTCCTGGGTCTTTAGGGTCTTCCCCTTTTTCCATTAATTCCTTATCAGTAAGCCCATGCAAATGACAAATGCTGGATTTGAGCATGAGAGGCAATTCACCAATGTATACTTCTTCCAATTCTTCCTCTTCATCGCTGTTGTTGTCATGCAATGCCATTTCCAAGTACATGTGAGCAGAATAGTTTAAATTTCTAAGTCTTGCTTCTGTAGGATAAATCATACTTTTAGAACCGTCAGCTTCTTTGGTGAAAGGTTTTTCAATTTTAATTTTACCTGTTCTAAGAGTATAGTTTCCTTTTTCGTTTTCAATAGTGATTGGTTCAGTGATATCAATAATCTTTTGTATACGATTTTCAACAAAATCGTTATAAGATTTAATATGATGGTCTACAATATCATATTTATCAAAAAATGAATCTACTAAACCCCATGTCTTATTTTTCATTTAATATCTCCAAAATAATACAATAAATTAAAAATCTAGATTAAAAAATTATTTTTGATTATTTTCTCCACTTACAAGCCTGTATGTAACAAATATGCCTGCAGTTTCACTTTTACGAGTTATTTTTAAAACTTGACCTTCTTCAGCACCAATAGCTTTAGAAACAGGATCATTTACTTTAATTTTTGGAAGTTGACTAATGTCGTAATCAACATCTGCAAAAATCTCTTCAATTTCATCATCAGACAAAATTTCGTGCTTAGGAACAGCACTATGGTTTAATATATTAAATGCCAAAATATTCCTCCGATAAAACTTTTAAACAATTTGTAATGAATAACTTTCTTCTAAATGAAATTTCTAATATTAATCATAATTTAAACTTTAAATAAATAAAATTTAATTTTTCATTAATTTTTTTACAATCCCTTACTTCTTCACCATCATAGAATAGATCTAATTCATATCAAAATTCGATAATGCAAATCATTCATAAATCAAATACAGTAAAAATTCATTAAAAATATAAAAATAGATAAACACTTGAATTTATGAAATTAAACATTACCCCCAATTAATATAAATAAATCACCCAATTCTAGTAGAATAAATTCTAAGTCAAATACAATATAAATTTAAATATGATTTAAATAAGACATTAAAGTTAAAAAATCTTCGAAAAAATGTTAATTTAAAAATTTAAATTTAGTAAAGTTAATAAATAAAAAAAATCAGAGCGGGCCCGACGGGAATTGAACCCGCGGCCGCTTGGTTAAAAGCCAAGCGCTCTGCCAGACTGAGCTACGGGCCCTGATTAAACAAATGAAATACAATGTGGCTATCTTACTTAACATATAGTTAAGCGCCCTGGCCGGGATTTGAACCCGAGTCGCGGGCTCGACAGGCCCACATGATAGCCCCTACACCACCAGGGCAAACTATGTGAGTATAAATTATACTCATAAAATAGTATATTTATTATTATATTTAAATGTTTCTACCTATCATACTTTTTAATTAATTGAAATTCAAAAAATCAAATTTCAAGATAAAAAAACATATGATAAAATAGTATAATAATAAAATCCCGACTGCCGGACTTGAACCAGCAACATTTGGATCTACAGTCCAACGCTCTGCCAAATTGAGCTAAGTCGGGTAGATACAAAGTGGGACCACCCGGATTTGAACCGGAGTCTCAGGCTCCCAAAGCCCAAAGGATCGACCAAGCTACCCTATGGTCCCAACAATATTTATACAACATACTTATTTTATATTACCATAATATATAAATGTTTTGGTAAATCATATAACTGATTAGTAAAATCATATAACTGACTCAAATTACACAATCAAATTATATAAAGCCCCGGACGGGAATTGAACCCGCGACCACGAGATTACAAGTCTCGCGCTCTACCAGACTGAGCCACCGAGGCAATGAAAAATCAAAAATAGAATCAA